>Ga0114974_10004710_pt1 | contig 10201 bp, 8 predicted proteins | sample S_130206_EF_Meta_FD_87318 | JGI IMG/M metagenome (GOLD analysis project Ga0114974, IMG submission 87318) | Freshwater microbial communities from Lake Simoncouche, Canada to study carbon cycling - S_130206_EF_MetaG | ecosystem: Environmental > Aquatic > Freshwater > Lake | place: Lake...
CAAAATGGTCCTCAAGATCTTGCGCTGCTGCTGTATCAAGTGCGGTAAGCTCCTTATTAATAAGCTGACCGCCAAGGGCCTAAGGAGGGCCAAGGGCGAGAATCGCTGGAAAGCCGTGCTGACTGCATGTCAGGAGGTTACGCGTTGTGGTGAGCAGACAGAAGACGGTTGCGGCGCCCGCCAGCCTCACAGATACCACGATGAGGATATCTGTCGAATCGTTGCAGAGTGGAAGGACATGGCCTCTCCCACGGTCGTGGGCGATGCAGCTCCTGCCGGACCCAGCAACCTCCGCCGTTTTCTGGAACCAGAGTATGTCTATCGCCTCCTCCGCCGCATCAGCGATGAAGATGTCGATTTCATGGGCTTCAGCCGACTCTGGTGTCGGCCGGACTGGATGATGTGCACCGTGATGGCGATCCCGCCGCCGCAGGTCCGTCCCTCAGTTCTGCAGGATAACAACCAGCGGTCTGAGGACGATCTGACGCAGAAACTCATCGACATCATCAAGACCAACGTGACGCTCGGCGACAAGATCGCCAAGGGGGCCAAGAAGCGGGCGATCGACGAGTGGACTACGCTGTTGCAGTACCACGTCGCCACGCTGGTGAATAACGACATTCCTGGTGTCGCACAGTCGGCCCAACGCAGTGGCAGACCCCTCAAGTCGCTCCAGCAGCGTTTGGGTACCAAGGAGGGTCGCATCCGCAACAACCTGCAGGGCAAGCGCGTGGAGTTCTCCGCCCGTTCAGTCATCACACCGGATCCTAACATCTCGGTCGATGAACTGGGTGTGCCGCTCAAGGTCGCGATGAATCTGACTTTTCCTGAGCGGGCCACGGCCTACAACATCGATCGCCTCTATGCCCTTGTGCAGAACGGTCCTGATAAGTATCCTGGCGCGAAGTCGGTGCAGCGGGCCTCGACCGGCTCTGAAGGTGGTCGCATGATCAGTCTCAAGCATGTCAATACCAAGACGATCCAGATCTACGAGGGCGACGTGGTGAATCGGCATCTGCTGGACGGCGACGCGGTACTCTTCAATCGCCAGCCGTCGCTGCACCGCATGTCGATGATGTGTCACCGCGTGCGCGTGCTGCCGTATTCTACGTTCCGGCTGAACGTTTCTGTGACGAAACCATATAACGCTGATTTCGACGGAGATAAAATCTTGTCTCCAACAGGTAGCTGCCAGTAAGGTTGTGGGAACACCTTATTGGGATAACAGTGGAAGTCCCTCTGAGACCAACATTTGCATGGTGTTGGCCTTAATATAACTATCTAGTCGGTCAAAGTTGAACAGAACTCTTCTATCTCTAAACCTCCTCATAAATGGATGAAATTCACGATGATCCCGCTTTGGTAAAAGGAGTGATCTATCTGATCGAGCATGCAGTTTCTGGAAAGAAGTATGTAGGCCAGACAGTAAGTCATCGTTTGAATCATGGTCGCTATCGTCCATTCGGCGCCACATCGCGTTTCCGTCATCATATCAGTGAAGCAACGTGCAACACAAAGCACAAAACTGGTCATTACCTTGGCATAGAAATGCGCAAGTACGGTGCAGAAGCATTCACAGTGTCGGTTCTAACACTATGCGATGTGTCAGAAATGGATGAACGCGAAAAATACTACATTGCTTCCCTCAAAACACTATATCCGCACGGCTACAATCTCACCCATGGCGGGAAAGGTGCCAGAGCCGTCGCAATTATCGAGAATGAAACACCTCTTAATCTTCCCCGCGCAAGGGGAGGTTGCGAACTTAGAACGGTAGAAACCCGTGCTAAAATATCGCAGAGGTTGAATGCTCGTGGTTACACAACCGATGAAAGAGATGCCCGCAAAGAAGCTGCACGCCTGCAGCATCTGATCGCCAAGGCAGTTCGGTTTGAAAACCTGTGTGTTGATCACACGCAAGTGGATTCCTATATTCATAAGCGTAAGGGACGTATCGTAGTGGATGTAAGCGGTGTAACAGCCCACTTTGATGGGAAAAATGAGTCTGAGGAGGCTCTAAGAGAAAGGGCAAAAGAGTTCTTATTAAGCTTGACGCCGGCAACGCTTCCAAATTGTTCGGGAAATCCGTAAAGCCATTGCTCCTAAGGTTGCATCGAAAGGTGTGACTGGCTCCAGAGAAAGACTGGAGACTTCGTCGTATCGCGCAAGTGATATGTCGTAAAGGAAAAACGCAGTGGATGAGTTTGTGTGTGGCGACATGCAGACGAAATTGGGGATCCGCAGCCAAGCTCCTACGCTCGTTATGGTAGAGTATGGAGAAGGTTCAGAGACTAGATGTTAGCGGGTGGTAAATGACGACCTAACCAGTCTGATACCGCTCAAGGTATAGTCCAGACCCCTAGGGAAACTTAGGGGAGGGGCGCAGTTGTGGTTTATATCACAACTGCGCTTCATGTCGGAAATGAACATGCATGTCCCGCAGTCCGTAGAGGCTGCAACAGAGCTGCGCGAAATCGCGGCGGTCCCAAAGCAACTAATCAGTCCGCGTCTCAGCAAGCCGCTAGTCAGCATCGTGCAGGACACGCTGGTCGGCGTCAATCGTCTGACACGGCCCACAGAGTTCTTCACGCGTCGCGAGTACATGAACCTCCTGGTGCACAGCAAGCGCTGGGACGGCCGGATCCCTCCGCCAGCAAAGACGGATCCCGTGCCGCTGTGGTCGGGTCAGCAGGTGGTGTCGGCGCTGCTGCCGGCGGTTTACTTAGCGATGGGCAATAAGGTCTGGGACGAAGAGAAGGGCAAGGGCGACCCGAATTATGTTATTATCAACAACGGCACGGTCCAGCAGGGTATCCTGGACGGCGACATCTTCGACAAGGCGCTGATCCACATTCTCTACAACGACTTCAGTCCTGAGATGACTGTGGATTTCATCGACTCGTTGCAGTCGGTCGTCGCCACCTATCTCCAGAACAGCGGCTTCTCCGTTGGTCTGAGCGACTTGATCGCCGACGAGGGCACGCTGGGTGTCATCGCCGCCGACATGAACACACTCAAGAAGCAGATCGAGTCGCTGCAGCTCCAGGTGCACATGGGTCTGTTCGACAACGCATCGGGCCGCACGAACCAGGAGGAGTTTGAGGGCAAGGTCTTCCAGACACTGGACAAGGTAATTGGTGCGGCCGGCAAGACGGGCCTCAAGTCGCTGGCCGTGAATAACCGCATGGTAAACATGGTCAAGTGCGGTTCCAAGGGCGCGGATCTGAATATCGCGCAGATGATTGCGCTCCTCGGTCAGCAGTCGATTGAGGGCAAGCGCATCGCCTACGGCTTCCAGGACCGCACGCTGCCGCACTTCAAGCGCTACGATGACGGTGCCGAGGCGCGCGGCTTCATTGAGTCGTCCTTCGTTAAGGGCCTCTCACCGGCCGAGTTCTTCTTTCACGCCATGACGGGCCGTGAAGGTCTTATTGATACAGCTGTAAAAACTGCCGATAGTGGATATATGCAGCGGCAGCTCGTCAAGACCATGGAGGATCTCATGACCTGGCACGACGGCACGGTGCGCGACACAGGCGGTCTCCTGGTCCAGTTCGCCTACGGCGATGATGGTACCTCGGCCACGAAGATCGAGAACCAGCCCATCGGCCTCGGCCGCATGAACGATACGGAGATCCGCGCCAAGTTCTCGATCGAAGACGTGGCTGCCGACAAGAGTCAGGCCCACCTGACGCAGATCTTCGCTGATCGTGACATCCTGGTGCAGAATGTCTGGAATGGACGCGTGGAGAAGACGGTGCAGTCAGCCGTGCATCTGCCGCGTCTGATCGCGAATGCGGTAGTCCAGCTCGGCTTGCAGCCAGGTCAGGGCACGCCTGTCACAGGCGGCCACATCCTTGACACGATTACGGCGATCCTTCAGCGTACGCGCCCTGACAACAAGCTCTGGGCTTCTTTGCTAAGGTACCACCTGAATCCCCGTGACCTCATCGCACTGGGTTTCACGGCACCAGCCTTCGACTGGCTAGCGGAGCAGATCGTGGTCAAGCACATGAAGTCCTGGGTAGCGCCAGGTGAGATGGCGGGGATTATTGCGGCTCAGTCGCTGGGTGAGCCCACGACGCAGATGACTCTGAACACCTTCCACTTGTCAGGAGTTGCAGCCAAGTCCGGCATGACGCGTGGTGTGCCGCGTCTGAAGGAGCTGCTCAAGGTGACGCAGAATCCTAAGGCGACATCGCTGACGATCCACCTACGGCCTGACATCCGCAAGTCGAAGGAGGAGGCACGTCGCCTCGCCCAGGAGCTGGAATTCACCATGCTCAAGGATCTAGTGACGGTCAGCCGCATCTACTACGATCCTCGGGATAGTGATACTTTAGTATCACAGGATGAAGAGTGGCTGAGCTTCTTCTCGGCATTCGAGGCCCAAGAGGAGACAGTAGCCGAGGAGAATAAGAGTCCCTGGATCATCCGCCTGGAGCTCGACCGTGAGAAGATGTTTAACAAGAACATCACGATGGATGATATCAGTTTCGTGTTGCGCCGTGCATCGGCTGCCAACCCCGTCGAACTCACGTACACAGATCACAACTCCACACAGATGATCTTCCGTATCCGCCTGGTCCTGAACAAGGCGGATGGCAAGCCGCCGTTGGACGATCTCTCTATCGTCAAGCAGGTGCAGAATCGTCTACTCACGCAGACGCTGGTGCGCGGTCTCCCTGGCCTCCGCAGCGTGAGCTTCCGCCTCTTGAAGGACGAGATCTTTGAGAAGAACCCGGCCAACGACAATAAGTATGAGTCAGCCGATCAGTTCGTCCTGGACACCTTCGGTACGAACTTCCTGGATGTGCTAGTGCATCCGGATATCGACGGCTCCAAACTGATCAGCAACCATGTGCATGATATCTACGAGAACCTGGGTATAGAGGCGGCGCGCCAGATCCTCTTCCGTGAGATCTTCGGTCTCTTCGAGCAGGCCGCGCCGGTGAATTACCGTCACGTGAGCATCCTGTGCGACGCCATGTGCAACCGCGGCCGTATGATGTCGGCGGACCGCTACGGCGTGAACAAGAAGAAGATCGGTCCACTGGCGAAGTCCTCCTTTGAGCAGGCGGAGGACATCATGCTGCGTGCCGCGCTCTTCGGTGAGATGGATCCGATCACGGGCGTTTCCGCCAACATCATGACGGGTCAGCCGATACGTGGCGGCACGACCTTCACCCAGGTGCTCCTGGATGAGGCGGCACTGCTGGACTTCACACAGTCGGCGCCTCCTCCACGCAAAGCCATTGAGCGTGCACCGAGCCTGGTGCAGCAGCAGATTGAGGAGCTTCTCGATGCCAAGGAGGCGCCTGGTTGCCGGCAGGCGGATCTGCGACTACCGGCGGCTCTACCGCCGATGGATCCGACTATTCAGACAGATGCGGAGCTACCTGATCTGGAGATACAGCTCATCGACGAGTAGCCGAATCCACATCCTAAGTAGATGTGTTATACGCCCGTCATATCAGCAGGGTTCGCCATTGCAGGAGCAGTCGGTATTATTTATCTGATGCAACAAAACAAACAGACTCCAGGATTGATCCTCATACTGGCATTTTATACTCTCATGGAACTACTCCAGACGCTCCAATATCAAGTTACGAACGAATGCGACAATCCGATTAACGTATTTTTAACAGAGGTTGCCTACGTATTCGTCATAGTGCAGCCACTAATTTGGAATATATTCTTTTTTGTGAACGCCGCACCAAATGAGAAACTCTTATTTATGTCAGGAATCGTTCTGTCCTCTGTATGGGCGCTATTTAACGTTGCGGGCCGCATTCTCTATACACCGAAAGAGGCCCAGGGCCGCAAGGACAGCATGTTCGCATCGAATAATGTCTGCACATATCGTGACATATCACATCTATACTGGAAATGGACCACCGCGAATCTTGGCGATCTGAACGCCAACTTTCTGATGCACCTCATGATATGGTTCATACCGGCACTAATATCAGTGACACAGAGATCAACCGTTTCTATTATTCTAGCTGGTGCCGCGCTAAGTGCCGCGTATTCGGTCTATGTTGGTCAGATAGAGGCCTTCACCGCGGCCTGGTGTTATATTAGCATTCCGATCGTATACTTAGCTTGTTTCCAGGCGGGGTAAAGACCGGATCATGACACAGAGTATTGTTTGCAGCACGGAGATCGTGCAAGGCCTTCAAAAACTGGCGGGCGCCATCTGACACAGCTGGTCGCCTAGCAGCCAGTGACAGGAGTCCATTATATATATGATTCAGAGTAGCACATGGCTGAGCATTAATCCATTCGCCGAATGATCCATGATCATTATCCGCAAATGGAAACTTGATCCTGAGATGTGGACCCAGCTCCTTTGCCGCTCCCTTCGTAAACCCCGCGATACAGGCGATCATGGTATCTGTCTGGACCGCGGGTTTCCAACCCTTGCTTTCGTAGATACCCTTGCGGCCGCTAAAGGCGCGATGAAAGAGCTCCCTGTGCATGCATGGTGCGGCGGCATTGGTCTTGAAAAACGCATCATCCTGCAGCTCGACGCGCTGGAAGCCATTGCGTTTCGCCCAACTGAGGGTTTTTTGCAGCAGATAGTCCAGTGATCTCGTCGCCGTGGAACGAACAAATGAAAGCTGCAGCACTTGGTCACCAATATCTGTAAGTTCCAGAATAGGCGCCTGCTGCATTGTTATCAGATCAAAGGTGGTTTCAACTGAGACGTAACGGATCCCCTTACCGGCATATGATGTATTTTTGATGAGAGCTATATTCGCCATATATCTACTGTAGGAACAGCTTTTCTTTCTGGCGAACAACAAAGGTGATGCCTAAACACGGCGCACTCAAGCCATGTATGGAGAATAAGGTACACTGGCTAGAGCCGGTTGCGCCACTTACAGTCAGTCCGGCCCTAGATGTAACAGTTAGCAATGGCACACCGGCTCTCATGCTGCACACGCCTATCTACGAACGGCTTCTGGCCCTCAAGAACGAGATTGATCGCGTAGCACCCGTCGGCTTCTGGGATGACGCCAAGAAGATTACGAATCCCTATGAATACATCTTCCTATCGCTGCAGCGGCGCATGCCCTGGTCGATCGCCTCGATCCAGCCCCTGAGCCGCAGTTATTTCAAGATGATTGAGATGTGGGACGCCCTCGGCCTGGCAGCTAAGGCCACATCACATTCTGCCGAAGGCCCTGGCGGTTTCTTGGAGGCGATCCAGGACCGCGTTCCTGCTGCGATTCCCATGATCGCCATGACACTCAAATCGACAGAACGCACCGTGCCCGGTTGGCGCAAGACGCAGTCCTTCCTTCAGAGCTATCCCGAGGTGCATATCACTTATGGCGCAGACGGCACGGGCAACCTCTATAGTCTCGCTAATCAGGATGCCTTCGCTTCTGCTTCTTCTGTAAAGGCCGATGTCTATACGGCCGATGGCGGATTCGACTTCAGCGCCGACTTCAATGGCCAGGAGAACACAGTGCAGCGTCTCTTGATCGCCGAGGCGCTGGCCGGTCTGACAACTCTTAATCAGGGAGGCACCATGATCCTGAAGCTCTTCGACATGAAGTGCCGCGCAACACTGGAATTCATCTGGGTCCTTTCATCGTGCTTTGATCGTACAGCCATGATAAAGCCGCACACCAGTCGTCCCGCAAATTCTGAGCGCTACTGGATTGGCTCCGGCTTCAGGGAAACCCCTGAATGGCTTCTGCAGTTCTTTCGCGACCTCATAGCTACGGATGCGCCGAATGGCTGGGATCATCTGTTCGCCCAAGTGCCGGAATTTCCCGCGGCCTGGATCACTGAGATTCAGGCCTTCCAGGGACAGGTCGAACTCCATCAGTACAATAAGATTCAACTAACATTGAATCTTATCCGCACTCCTACACGGGCATTAGTCCTCCAACTCCTAACGGACAATATTCGGAATAGTCGTGAATGGTGCGTGCGCCATGGCACACCACTCAATCGCCGTTACATCGGCCTCACGGATGAGCAGGTGGCGCTCCAGAATCTGGAAGAGGCACTGGCTCCATTCCAAGCTTCGGCCGCACGAACGAATTCACCAGGATTGTCCCGACCGCCACCGATGCATCGTGTGTGGTCCGCGCCCCTGCCTCCACGGCCTCCAACTGGCCTAGCATGGCGTACAGCATTGCCGGCGAGTGTCTTGGGTCGAGCACCATCGCAAACAGTCGGGGGTAATCCTCCTTCTCCTTGCTAGCTCCGTCTCAATCTCCTCCTTCGTCAGACCCCGTGCCAGAGCAGCCTTGACCGCCTCCACCATGGCCCGTGCGCCCACAGACCGGCGGTTCTGGCGAATCTCTGCATCCATTTTGGCGGCGTCTTCGGGATTCTGGCGTTCACGTTCGAGCTTGGCCTTGATACTGTCCATCCTAGCAGAGCAATAAGAGATTCCTTTATGTAGAGAAACGCGATGTCAGCGGAGGTTGCAGTAAATTGGCACAAGGAGCAGTCGGCACGTGTCACGACCTACAAGCCGAAGAAGCCGGAAATGCCTAACGATTATCGATGCCCTAAGGGCGACGACGCCTGCGTCGCTAACACGCCTACACTCCCAGGATTAATAGAGCCCTTTCGTCCATCAACGCAATATCCGACTACATGGCTAACCCTGATGGCGACGGTCTCCGTTGCATTCTTTCTTTTGACACGCTTACGGTAAACGCTTCACACGATCCCATAGTTTCCAGGTCTCCACAACGACACCTGCAACTATCATGTCTGCTGTATTATCGACCAGCTCCACATTATAATAGTCCCATGGTGCACTCATAACCTCACGCTCAAGATTGAGGAACCGTGCCTCCTTATAGTCACTAGGAGAGAGTAAGACTTGGTGATGCGGTGAGATCAGCAGACGCTGTGTTGCGCCGTAGAGACCTTCTGGGATTACGTATGGATAGGAACGATCATTGGGTGCTGCCAGCTCCTTCTTGATGGCCTTGATGGCCATGGGTCCCCTAAGAGACATAACAATATCGTCCACTCTGAGATCACCGATTGCTCTGTAACCGGAAGGCGTTAAGACAGGTGCATCATAGAGGAAACACGGAGGCGGCGGATTGACCGTACTCAAATTGCTGCCAACATAATTAACCGTAAGCGCTACAGACTGACCGCTTATCGGTGTAAATATATATTTAGCACCCCTGGTCAATACAACAGGGTTTACCCCCGAGATAGAAGAATAGAATGTCTCTACTCCACCAGCGACAACAAGAATATCTTCACTCCCAACATACGTGTACGTAGCATTAACCGTTTTATCTACAGTGACATAATACGATCCTGAGGCAGGCGGGGCTGGAAGAACATTGTTAACAGGAACAGCTAATGCAATAGGAATACTTATTGTTCCTGTCGTCTTTCCAGTAGCCTTTAATGCCGATAAGAACGCTGCTGCATCTGATCCGCCAAATGACAGTATTTCAGGATCAGCTGCCTTAGGTAGAATACTATAGTAACCAGAATAGAGCACAGCAGCTATATCATTAGGATTGGCATTTGCAGGTGACAATAAAGGGGTTGAATTTATATCAACTGACGCAGCATTGGTGATCACGTTCTGTCCTTCAATAGTCGGTAAGGTATCACCATTAAAACGGGAGTTATGATTCTGCAATGCACTAGCCTGCTGTATAACCGGCGACACACTAGTAAATGTGGCCCAGTCTACATTATTAAATGCAACAAGATGCATATTCAGAGCTTCTATTTGGTACGACTGAGACGCCACCGCAGCATATTCTGACCAGTTTATGCTACCATCAGAGGCAGTAGTTGGATCTAATCCGCCTGCACTCATTTCTATTTAAGATACACTTAATTAAACGCAAATTAAGTATAATTTAATCAAAGACAATTCAACGTGATGTTCCTATAAGAAGTGATCACGGAAACCGTTCCACGCCATCCCATAGCTTCCAGGTTTCCACAACGACACCTGCAACTATCATGTCCGCTGTGTTATCGACCAGTTCCACATTATAATAGTCCCATGGCGCACTCATAACCTCACGCTCAAGATTGAGGAACCGCGCCTCCTTATAGACGCCAGGAGAGACTAATACCTGGTGGTGTGGTGAAATCAGCAGACGCTGTGTTGCACCGTAGAGACCTTCTGGGATTACATAGGGATAGGAATCATCATTAGGTGCCGCCAGCTCTTTCTTGATAG
>Ga0114974_10004713_pt1 | contig 10196 bp, 11 predicted proteins | sample S_130206_EF_Meta_FD_87318 | JGI IMG/M metagenome (GOLD analysis project Ga0114974, IMG submission 87318) | Freshwater microbial communities from Lake Simoncouche, Canada to study carbon cycling - S_130206_EF_MetaG | ecosystem: Environmental > Aquatic > Freshwater > Lake | place: Lake...
AGGCGGTACACCCACGCCTAAAAATGACAAGGTGGCTTCGGTGATGATGGCGGTGGCCACTTGAATGGTGGCCAACACCATGACAGGCCCCAACACATTGGGCAAGACATGTCGCAACATGATGCGCAATGGCGCAACGCCTGTGACGCGCGCAGCTTGCACGTATTCTTTGTTGCGTTCCACCAAGGTGGTGCCGCGCACTGTGCGCGCATATTGCACCCAGCCTGTGAGTGAAATAGAAATGATCAACACACCAAAAGCCAATGAATCGTCGGCAGCGGGAAACATGGCGCGGCCCACACCCGCAATGAGAAGGGCCACCAGAATGGCTGGGAAAGACAACATCACATCGCACAGACGCATCAGAAAAGCGTCTAGCCAACCGCCTTTGAAACCTGCCAACAATCCCAAGCTCACACCCACCAGCAAAGACAAAATGACCGAGGCAAAGCCCACCACCAAAGAGATGCGGGTGCCATACATCAGGGCCGACAAAATATCGCGTCCTTGATCGTCTGTGCCTAGCAAATATTTGGTGCTGCCTTCAGCCATCCATGCGGGAGGTAAGCGCGCATCGAGCAAATCCAAGGTGGCGGCATCAAAGGGGTTGTAGGGCGATACCCATTTGGCAAACAGCGCGCAAAAGACAAAGACAAAGGCAATGCCAGCAGCGGCCATGGCTGTTTTAGATTGTCTAAAGCTGTAGCCCACATCGCTGTGAAACCAACGAGACAAGAAATTGAGCGGCTGTGTTTGATGCACAGACATGTGTCAGTGTCCTCCCGCTTTGCCCACACGCAGTCGCGGGTCCACCACAAAGTAAAGCAGATCAACCACCAGATTGATGACCACAAAAATAAGCGCAATCAAACACAAATAGGCCGCCATGACCGGAATGTCGGCAAAGGTCACCGCTTGAATAAACAGCAAGCCCATGCCAGGCCATTGAAAAACGGTTTCGGTGATGATGGCAAATGCAATAAGGCCGCCCAACTGCAAACCGGTGATGGTCATGACCGGCACCAAGGTATTTTTAAGTGCATGGCCAAAATGAATGGCTCTGTTGGAAAGGCCACGTGCCCGCGCAAACTTGATGTAGTCAGTGCGCAGCACTTCCAACATTTCTGCACGCACCAAACGCATGATCAGCGTCAGCTGAAAAATAGTGAGCGTGAGTGCCGGCAAAATAATGTGATGCCAGCCTTTGGCGGTGAGCAAGCTGGTGCTCCACCAACCAATTTTGACCACATCGCCGCGACCAAAACTGGGAAACCATCCCAGCAACACCGCAAAAAACAAGATCAGCAAAATACCAATCAGAAAAGTGGGCAAAGACACGCCCAACAAAGACAAAGTCATGAGCAGTTGGCTGCCAAAGGTGCCACGTCTCAATGCTGCATATACCCCCATGGGGATGCCCACCAACAAAGCCATGCCCGCTGCTATCACAGCAAGCTCTAAAGTGGCGGGAAAACGATCGGCAATAAGCTGAGACACCTTGGCACCTTGACGCAAGCTGATGCCAAACTCAGCTTGTGCAGCGTTGATTAAAAAGTGCCAGAACTGCACAAAGAAAGGCTGATCGAGGCCTAAGTCTTTGCGTAAAAAATCAATTTGCTCTGCCGTGGCGTCTTGACCCAACATGAACAGCACAGGGTCACCCACATACTGGAACAACAAAAATGCAATGAACGCCACCGAAACCATCACCATGACAGCCTGAATGAGGCGCTGCAATACAAAGGCCAACATGTGCGTTTATTTCAATTCAATGGGGCCATACCAAGCAAGCGCTTTGCTCCGGGTATTGTCAGAGTCGGTCATGAGGCCAATGCCTATCAAAGCCCCAGGCGCTTCGCCAAATGCTTTTTCATAATCGGCCTTGATGTTGCGCTCATAGCTAAGCCATTGGTGCAAACGAGCGGTGCCCGACTCCACCACAATTTTGCGAATACGATCGGTGCGGGGGTTCTCAATGACAGTGCCCACTGGCCTTTTATTGCACCACACATACATGAGGGTGGCATAGGGCATGGGTTGCCCTGTTAAGGCATGCGTCAATTCACTGAGCATGGCATTTTTGGGAGAAAACTGGCTGCGGTCGCCCTCAAAGGCCAACACCAAACGAACCGGCGAGTCGTCCAGATCGCGTGCGGCCATGTCGGCTTCTGCCAAAAGTTGGGGGACCTGCCAAGCAAACGAGAGGGCATTGAGCTGATCGGGCTCTATACGAAGCGTTTTGCGCAGCATGCTGGCAGACGAATCGGCATTGGCCTGCAATGCACTGTGGGCATTTAAAGTGGTTAAGCCATAGCGCGTGTTGACCTTGCCCGGCAACTTGACGGCTTCCCACTTCAACTGGTCTTCAGGTTGCCAAAGGGTAAGGGGCTTTGAGGCAAGCGTGTTGGGGGTGCCGCCGGCAATGGGCGGGTGAACAAGCGTACTGCAACCCCACAAACCAAGGAGCAGCAAACAAATACCCAATCGGGCCAACTTGCAAATGAGAGGCGTGTTTTTCAACATGTGTTCGTGAAACGCAAACAAATCAAACTGTGAAAACACCAATGTGCCATAAAAAAACCCACCATGTTGCCACGGTGGGTTTTTTAGTTTCTAAATCTCTAACTGACCAAAGTCAGCGCGGGGATTAGAAGTTGTGCTGAATACCAACGAATTGGTTGTTGCCAGTGACCAAACCACCGTTGTTAGCTGTAGCAGCTGCAACACCTTTTTCTGTTGTAGAAGCTGCGTAGATCAACTGAGTACGCTTGGACAAGTTGTATGTAGCACCCCAACCTGTTTTAGAAGTCTTTGTGGAACCATCTGTAGTGCCGATTTTCAGGTCTTTGTCAGCATTGAACATGCCCAATGTGAACAGGAAGTTACCGTAAGGAACGGTAGCTGCCAATTCAGTGGCTTTGTGAGCGGCCAAACCAGCAGTTGCTGAAGATTGAACAGCAGTCTTCTGGTTGAACTGGCTAGCGAACAACTTGGCAACGCCTAAGTCGTAAGAAGCACCAATTTTGGTTTGCTCTTGACCTTGCATGTCAGTGATTTGGTAGTACTGAGCAAACACTGGGCCGTTGTTGTAGTTGATACCAGCAGCGCTGAGGTTAGCGCGGCGTTGTGTGCCAATGCGGTTGGCAGCTGTGTCAAGCAATGACACGTCGTTGGTGACCAAGTAACCAGCGCCAGTACCAGCGCCCATGTATTTGTTCTGTGATTTTTGTGAATTCAGAACCCAAACTTGTGCACCCATGATTGCGGGTGATACATATTGGAACTGTGCAGAATGACGTCCGTTAGCAGCTTGGTGTGAGGCTGTTGATTGGGCAGCATCTTCAAGTGGGTGCAATGGTGCTACGCCAATGATGTTGGTGAAACGACCTACGCGAACTTGACCAATCGCGCTGTCCAAAGCTACGGCAGATTGTTCAAACAGGCTGTCACCAGCCAAGCCAGTTACAGAATTCACGTAACCAGTGTTGGTGCCAGAGTTGGCAGAGTTGTAACGTGGCTGAACGTTTGCAGAAATTTTCATGCCGCCGCCCAAGTCTTCAACAACTGCGAAGTTCAGGAAGTTGCGATCGCCTTTCCAGCCGCCATAAGAATGGACTTTAGTAGTGGCAGTGGTAACACCGTAGTTGATAGCGCCAGAAATGGTCACAGAAGACTGAGCAAAAGCGCTAGTTGCTGCCAAAGCAGCCAAAGCAATAAGGGTTTTTTTCATTTGAGAAGTTCTCCAAGGTTTAACAAGGGCTCTAAGTTGAGTGTTTGCGGATTCGCAAGCCACGCTTCACAGAGCCAACCTCCTTAAGGAAGTTGTATGTATTGCACCAGAGGCAAGGCCGGTCTGCAAAGAAAATCCCACTTTTAATGGGTTATTCGTTGTGCTGGCACAACAACAGGGCTAAACTTATCCCCATGAATGCCGATGCTTTGATCCTTGCCGCCGACAGCGCTTTGCGCACCCTCTTTGCCACCCCTAGGGCGGCCAGGCCCACACCGCAAGCCCCTGTGGCCCTCTCATTGCAGACAGATGGTGCCATGGCAGCGCCTGTCACTGTTGAGCTCACCGAAGCCGAAAAATCTCTTTCCGCTGCGCTCATGCGGGTCAACCATGTGGGCGAGGTGTGCGCGCAAGCTTTGTACACCGGGCAGTCCTTGGCCTCCAAAGACCCTGTTTTGCGCGCCAAGCTAGACGAAGCCTGCCGCGAAGAGACCGATCACTTGGCCTGGACCCATGAGCGCCTTGAACAACTCAACAGCCGCCCCTCCCTCTTAAACCCCCTTTGGTACGCCGGCGCATTTGCGATTGGCTACGGCGCGGGCAAGTTGGGCGGCGACAAGCTGAGCTTGGGCTTTGTGGTGGCCACAGAGAACCAGGTAGAGGCGCATTTGGCGGGGCACATGTCTCAATTGCCCGCCAACGACTTGGCGTCCAGGGCCATCGTGGCGCAAATGAAAACCGATGAGGCGGCGCATGCCCGCATGGCGCAGCGCGCGGGGGCTGTGGACTTGCCCGAACCCGTCAAACGCTTGATGGGCGCGGCCGCCAAGCTAATGACCACCGTGGCGCACCGAATCTAAGCCTCGATCACCTCAAAGCTGGTGCTAATTTGAGCCGTCTTGGCCAACATGATGCTGGCAGAGCAATACTTGTCATGGCTCATGGTCACGGCACGCTCAATGGCCGAGGCCGGAATACCTTTGCCAGACACCGTGAAATGCATGTGAATTTTGGTAAAAACTTTGGGGTCGGTGTCGGCGCGCTCGGAGGTGAGCTTGACGCTGCAGCCACGCACATCATGTCGGCCACGTTTCAAAATTAAGACCACATCATAGGCTGTGCAGCCGCCCGTTCCGGCCAGCACGGTTTCCATGGGGCGGGGCGCTAAGTTTTGACCGCCGTTTTCAGGCTTGGCAGCGTCGGGGGCGCCGTCCATCATCAAAACATGGCCACTGCCAGTTTCTGCCACAAAACCCATGCCTGAGCGAGCGCCTGTGGCGCCGGTCCAACTGACTGTGCATTCCATTTTTTCGGATTCTTTCTTCAAATGATGAGAATTTGCATGGGGCAATCGTAAAGCTTTATCAAAACTATTGCACCGCAGCAATTTTTATGTAGAATTTCGAACAGTCGTGCTTTTATTCATTTGAGAGCATGAGCCGTTTGTCTCCTCCACCCTCTGAAAAGGTGGATTTGCCCCGCGCCGCAAGGCTCGGGGCGTTTTTTTCGCCCGTATCATTCGGGTATGACTGCGAAAAACCTCACTCCTTCAGACTATTTGAAAAAAATTCTGAATGCCCGCGTTTACGACGTGGCCACAGAATCGAACTTAGAAATAGCCAAGAATTTAAGTCAACGCCTGCTCAACACAGTTTTGCTCAAGCGCGAAGACCAGCAAGCCGTGCACAGCTTCAAGCTGCGCGGCGCCTACAACAAGATGGCGCAGCTCACCCCTGCGCAACTCAAAAAAGGCGTGATCTGCGCCTCGGCAGGCAATCACGCGCAGGGCGTCTCTTTAGGCGCTAGCAAACTAGGTTGCCGTGCCGTCATCGTCATGCCCACCACCACACCCCAAGTCAAGGTCGATGCGGTTGAAGCTTTAGGGGGCGAAGTGGTGCTGATGGGTGACAGCTACTCAGACGCCCACAAACACGCCGTCATGCTCGAGAAAAAAATGGGCATGACCTTTGTGCATCCCTTTGACGACCCTGAAGTGATCGCAGGTCAAGGCACCATTGCCATGGAAATGTTGCGCCAGCATCAAGGCCGTTTGGATGCGGTGTTTGTGGCCATTGGCGGCGGCGGGTTGATTGCAGGCGTGGCCAATTACATCAAAGCAGTGCGACCCGACGTCAAAGTCATTGGTGTGCAGATGAACGACTCCGACGCCATGATTCAATCGGTCAACGCCAACCAGCGCATCACGCTCGATGATGTGGGTTTGTTTTCAGATGGCACCGCGGTGAAATTGGTGGGCGAAGAAACTTTTCGCATCGCGCGCGGCTTGGTCGACGATTACATGACCGTTGACACTGACGCGGTGTGCGCGGCCATCAAAGATGTGTTTGTGGACACCCGCTCCATCGTCGAACCCGCGGGTGCTTTGGCTGTGGCCGCCATCAAGCAATATGTGGCAAAACATAAAACCAAAGGCGAAACCTACGCGGCCATTTTGTGCGGCGCCAACATGAATTTTGACCGCCTGCGTTTTGTGGCCGAGCGCGCCGAAGTGGGCGAAGAACGCGAAGCCATTTTTGCAGTCACGATGCCAGAAGAGCGCGGCAGTTTCAAACGCTTTTGCGAACTGATTGGCAATTTGCCAGGCGGCCCGCGCAACGTGACCGAATTCAATTACCGCATCAGCGATGCCCAGAAAGCGCATGTGTTTGTGGGTCTCACCACGCAAGGCGCAGGGGAGAGCACAAAGATATCGAACAACTTCAAAAAGCATGGCTTTGTGAACATCGATTTAACGCACGATGAGTTGGCCAAAGAGCACATCCGCCACATGGTGGGCGGCCATTCCAGCTTGGCGCAAAACGAACGTCTCATGCGCTTTGTGTTTCCAGAGCGCCCCGGTGCATTGCTGAAGTTTTTAAATTTAATGCGGCCCGGTTGGAACATCAGCCTGTTTCACTATCGCAACCAAGGGGCAGACTACGGCCGCATTTTGGTAGGTTTGCAAGTGCCCGAAAAAGACGACAAAGCCTTTGACAAGTTTTTAAAGACTTTGGGCTATCCCCACATTGAAGAAACCCACAATCCGGTCTACCGGATGTTCTTGCAACAGTAAATAATTTGGGCAGTTTTACTTGGGCAGTTCCAAGGTGACGGTGGGCGTGTCTTGCAGGCTGGGTGCCAAGCGCGCAAGCCGGTGCCCCACCGAATGCAGCACCCAACCGGGCGCCACAGTTTGGCCGGGCAAATAGGCCTTGGGCGCTTGGCCATCTACCCCCAGCAAGGCAGACCCTTTGCCCGAGGCACCTGCCACCACACCCAGCAAGTTCCATTGGTGTTCAGCTTGGTCTACCTTTGCGCTACCAGAGGCTGCAGGTTTGGCAGCGCCCAATGCCGAGGCCACCTGGCGACTCAGATCGCTGCCTGCCTGTGCCGACGAATGCCCAGCTTTGGCATGCGCCACAACCGGCACGGCCGATGCGGGTGCATTGATGCTCTGAATTTGCAAGATCCAAGACACCACCGCATAGGCCGCCACAGCCGCCACGCCCATGGCACTGAGCGCTGGCCACCATGATTTGGAGGGTGCCTGATGAACTTGTAACATGAGGGGATTATGATGGAGAAGTGTGAAAAAAAGCAGGGGTTTTATGGCGATGATTTCTAACAAAGAACGTGCCGCGCGCAAGCAGCGTGGTTTTACCTTGATCGAGTTGATGGTGGTCTTGGCCATCATTGGCATCTTGGCCTCGCTCATTGTGCCCAATGTCTTGGGACGTGCCGATGACGCGCGCATCACCGCAGCCCGCACCGACGTCGGTAACTTGGTGCAGGCGCTCAAGCTTTACAAACTCGACAACCAGCGTTTTCCAACCGCCGAGCAAGGTCTTCAATCCTTGGTGACCAAGCCCAGTGCCGAGCCCGTGCCCCCTAACTGGAAAAATTATTTGGACAAACTGCCGGCAGATCCATGGGGCCGTCCTTACCAATACCTCAACCCCGGACTCAAGGGTGAAGTCGATGTGATGTCGTGGGGTGCAGATGGCCAGTCGGGCGGTGAGGGTGTGAATGCCGACATCGGCAGTTGGCAATAAAGCCTCTTTGATTTCAAGCTCGCGAGAATTAGATTCATCGCCTGCGCGCGCCTGCGCGTTGACACCATCACGTCAGGCTTTAGGCTTTACCTTGATCGAGCTTTTGGTGGTCATTGCCTTGATTGCCATTGGCACCGCTGCGGTCAGCTTTAGTTTGCGAGACACCGCACAAACCGTGTTGGAACGCGATGCAGAGCGCTTGGCCGCCTTGTTTGAGTCAGCGCGGGCCCGGTCTAGAAGCAGTGGCGTGCCTGTGCAGTGGCACCCTGTAGTTGAAGGGTCTAACAACGCCGCCGCCAACAATTCATTCGTGTTTGAAGGATTGCCCCCTCAAACTTTGCCTGCGCAGTGGTTGTCACCCCAAACACAGGTGGCTGCCAACAGCCTCATTGTGTTGGGCCCCGATCCCATCATCGGCCCGCAAAATGTGATGCTTCGCTCGCAAGATTTTCAACTCTGGGTGAGCACCGATGGCATCCGCCCTTTTAGCGTGTCGCGCGCGGCGCCATGAGGTTTAACGTGCCTCAAACCAAACACGCTGCAATGGGTTTCACCCTCATCGAGGTGCTTGTGGCCTTGAGCATTGTGGCCATTGCACTCATGGCTGGCCTGCGCTCAACCGAAGCCCTCAGCCGCAATGCATCGCGCCAATCCACGCAATGGTTGGCACAAATTTGTGCTGAGAACGAATTCTCCCGCTTGCGTTTGTCGCGGCAAATGCCTTCGGTGGGCGTGAGCACCGTCAGTTGCCCCCAAGCCAACCTCGACTTCAGCGTGAGTTTGAATGTGCAAGCCACACCCAACCCCAACTTCAGACGCATTGATGCGCGGGTTGATTGGCTGTCTGGTTCCGCCACGACAACGGTGTTGCAACTCTCCACCGTCTTGGGACGCTACTGATGAAAGCGTCAAAAGGTTTTACGCTCATTGAAGTTTTGGTGGCCAGTGCCATTTTGGCCTTGATGGCGCTGATTTCGTGGCGCGGTTTAGATGGCATGTTCAAAGCACAAACCCAGTTACAAGCACGCAGCGATGCGTCTCAAACTTTGCAGGTGGGCTTGGCTCAGTGGCGCACCGATTTAGACAACCTCACCACTTTGCAAAACACGCCTGCGCTGGATTGGGATGGTCGGGTGCTGCGCATCACGCGACTCCACGCGCAAGATCCGAAGGCCGGCGCGCAAGTGGTGGCTTGGACTTTGGGCAATGGCCAATGGACGCGCTGGCAATCTGCGCCGCTCACACAAAGCGATGCGTGGTCACAAGCTTGGGCACAGGCACAAATTTGGGGCGAGTCTGCTGGCAATCTCAAGGCCAATTCAAACCAAGAAGTTCTGGTTCACCCTCTGCGCAATTGGCAAATTTATTACCACCGAGATGGCGCATGGAGCAACCCCCTGTCGAGTGCCGTTGTGGGCCCTTCAAACAACAGTTCAGCGCCTAACAACGCCAGTAGCAATGCACTGAACTTGCCTGAAGGCGTGCGATTGGTGCTCGATTTAACAGACGACGTGCAAATTCAAGGCAAGGTGACCCTGGATTGGGTTCGCCCCACTTTTACGGCGGTGAAGCAATGACCCAAAGCCCAAAGTCGATGGCTTCAAAGCACTTACACACTCAAAGCGGTGTGGCCTTGATCAGCGCCATGTTGGTGGTGACCTTGGTCGCCACCTTGGCCAGCGTGGCGCTTTGGCAGCAGTGGCGGCATGTGGAGGTTGAAAGCGCTGAACGGCACCGTATTCAAGCCTCTTGGTTGCTCAGCGGCGCCTTCGATTGGACCCGCCTCATTTTGCGAGAAGATTCACTGGCCGGTGTGGCGGGCGCCGCGCTTTCATCTTCGGGCGGCCAAGTGAGTGCAGCCGGCGGCGTGGACCACCTGGGCGAGCCTTGGGCCCTGCCTTTGAAAGAGGCCAAGCTCTCCACTTTTTTGTCGCAAGACCAACAACTTCGTGAAGGCGATCCAGAAGTCTTTTTGTCGGGTCAAGTCACAGATGCGCAAAGCAGAATCAATTTGGCCAACTGGTTTGAAAACAGCGATGCCAAAAAACCTGGCCGGCTGTCCGATGCCATGCAATTGACCCTGGTCAGACTCTTCATTGCACTCGGCTTGCCGGGCGCTGAGTTGGAGGTGCTGTCCCGAGAGTGGCTGGCGGCCTCGCAAGCAGCGCGCCTCAGAGCGCAAACCAAGGCCCCCAATGGCACGCCCAGCGGTGGGGGACCAAGTAGGTCCGCCCTGCTGCCCCAACAAGTTTCGCAATTGCAATGGCTGGGTCTGAGCCGGGAAACCCTTGTCAGCTTGGCCCCTCACCTCAGCATCTTGCCCGAACCCACCCCCTTGAACTTGAACACCGCCAGCGCCGAAGTGATTTACGCCTCAGTGCCCGGCCTTGACTTGGCCAGTGCTCAAAAATTTG
>Ga0114974_10004719_pt1 | contig 10188 bp, 7 predicted proteins | sample S_130206_EF_Meta_FD_87318 | JGI IMG/M metagenome (GOLD analysis project Ga0114974, IMG submission 87318) | Freshwater microbial communities from Lake Simoncouche, Canada to study carbon cycling - S_130206_EF_MetaG | ecosystem: Environmental > Aquatic > Freshwater > Lake | place: Lake...
ACCAATATGTGTGCCAAGCATTTCCGGTGGAATAACTTGTGATGTCCAACGCTGAATATTCTGGCGAGCAAGTGCATCATTGTTATCACTTGTCCAGAAACGATCTACATAATCAATAACGCCGAGGTCCACGCGTGCTCCACCAGATGCACATGATTCTATTTCAAGACCTTTGTGACGCTTCTTGAGTTCTGCAAAGAGACGATAAATTGCTTGAGTTTGTCTGCGAACGCCAGCTTTACCAAGGTGTCCTGCATCAACTAAAACTCGATTGTGATCCCACTTTATATATGCAATTGAGTGCGTACTAAGGATTGCACTTGTTTGTTCCAGTACATGTTTATATGCACCTTCATGACCCAAGTCTAAAACTAATTGATTTCGCCACAGCGGTGGGACTCGATCACCTTCATGCAATATCCATTCTGGGTGCGCGCGATAAAGATCAGAATCTGGATTGACCATTTCGCCTTCGAACCAGAGTCCAAATTCAATACCTTTATCGTTTATATATTTGATGATTGGTGAAAGACCTTCTGGCCATACAGCTGGATCAATAACCCAGTCTCCTAAACCAGATGTGTCATTGCGTCGGCTGTGAAACCAACCGTCATCGAGTACAACTCGCTCAATACCGATTTCTGCCGCAACATCAATGAGTTTCTTGATTTTCTCTTCGTTCTGTTCAAAATAAATTGCTTCCCACATATTCAAAGTCAGAGGTCGTGGGCGGACAGGATGCATAGAACGAGCACGCAGGTGTTGATGATATGCAGATGCAATTCCATCCAACCCGGTGTGCGAATACACAGAGATCAAAGTTGGGGCAACGTAGCTTTCATTCGGTGCGAGTTGAACCTCACCTGGCAATAGAAGTTCTCCTGCACCTATTGATTGTTCACCATTCCATATTCGTTCGACCAAATATTGTGAGTTTCCACTCCAAGCAATACTTGTTGCCCAAGCTTGGCCATGTTGGAAAGTTGTCTGTGCGGTCAATGCAATATCTGCAATCGAAAAATTGTGCCCGCTTCGTCCCTCTCGTGAATCGCGAATCCATGTACCTGTTGCAATATCGCGACGTTGAGGATTTCGCTCATTTGCCCAGCGACCTGCAAAATCTAAAGTCTGATTTGCTTCCTGTGGAAGTGGCAACCAGTGAATAAACTCGTCGAGTGAGTATGCCGTATCACCTAGATTTTTGATTGTCGCATTTTGAGTAAGTACTCCAAACAAATCTATTTCTAATGAAATTATCACTTCAAGCTGTGCGTGTAGATCACGCAACGTGACAACTACTTTTTCGCCGACATGATGAAAATCTGTTACTTCAAATTTTGTTGACCACGCATTTCCATTGCGATGACCACTTAGTGTTGGGCGACCAAGAAATCCGCGAGAACTCTCGCGCATGATTCCACCACTCTGACTCTGATCGAATGCACTGTTTGCAATCGCTGGTCGTTGAGCGGTTTCGATGTGGGTGATATCGCCTGTAAGTGGTGCGCCCCAATGCCTAATAACCAGTGCACCATCGACAACTTCGCAGAGCAATGAGCTATGTAGCGTGCCTAAAAGTGCTCTTTGCTTGCTCACAAAGGTAGAGTAACGACACTATGGGTGCGAGTAAAAGTTTAGGTGCAGGGATTACGCGTCAGGATCGCGTAATGGCCGATGGACGCACGATTCGCTACTACGACACTTCCGGCCAAGCCCGAAATGCACAAGATCAACGCCCAGTTGAAGAGCAACCAGGTATTGGTGAATTGCGTCTTGACCCATTGGTAAACGAATGGGTAGCAATGGCTGCACATCGTCAGGGACGAATCTTCTTACCTCCAAAAGAATTATGTCCATTGTGTGCCACTCGCGCAGATTTGCTAACAGAAATTCCCGAAAGTGATTATGAAGTCGTTGTTTTTGATAATCGCTCCCCATCACTGCGCCCACCCCAAGGTGATTGGGCGCTTCCTGATCTAGTCGGACCAGAAACTGATACAGGAACTTCTGCTGGAAAGTGTGAAGTGATTTGTTTTACTGCAGATCACGGACAATCATTCAAAGATTTATCACCAACACGTGTTCGCATTCTTCTTGAGGCATGGACTGACCGTGTTCGTGAATTGTCGCAAGAAAAATTCATAGAACACATTGCCCCATTTGAAAATCGCGGTGAAGAAATTGGCGTAACTCTTGCTCATCCTCATGGACAAATTTATGCATATTCATATTTACCTCCTCGCGTAGAAAAAATGCTCAAAGCTGCACGCGATTACAAAGAATCGACTGGACGTGTTCTATTTGATGATGTCGTTGCTCGCGAAATTCGCGATGATGAGCGCGTTATTGCTCGTAATGCTCATTGGATTGCATTCGTTCCATATGCAGCTCGTTATCCCTTTGAGATTCATGTTGCACCACTCAATCCCGTTGCAGACTTAGCATCACTTACATCAGAACAAAGTGATGCATTCCCAGAGGTTGCACTCGAAGTTATGAAACGACTTGATGGAGTTTTTGGAATCGAGATGGCTTACATTGCTGCATGGCATCAAGCGCCAGTGCGCGTAGGGCGCGATCTCTTGCGTCTTCATTGGCAGATTACCAGCGTGCGTCGCGCTCCTGGAAAATTGAAATATTTAGCTGGTTCAGAGTCTGCAATGGGTGCATTCATTATGGATATGCGACCAGAGCAATCTGCTGGTCAATTACGAGATGTGAAGATATAAGAATGCGCGTATTAGTTACTGGTGGCGCAGGTTATATTGGTTCAACGGCGGCAGATATTCTTATGTCGCAAGGCTATGAAGTCAGCGTTTTCGATGATTGCAGCACTGGCCATGCGGATAACGTTGCAACAGGAGTTACTTTTATTCAGGGTTCGCTACTCAATCGCAGTGAAATAGCACAAGCTCTCAAGGGATGCGATGCCGTAATGCATTTTGCGGGTAAATCACTCGTTGGTGAATCCGTAGAGAAACCAGAACTTTATTGGAGCGTCAATGTTGGCGGTACTCGCAACTTATTAGATGAAATGCGCGCTGCCAAGATTTCGAAATTGATTTTCTCTTCGTCTGCTGCAACTTATGGCGAGCCAGAAGTTTTGCCAATTCTTGAGACTGCTTCAAATAGACCCACAAATGCCTACGGTGCATCTAAGTTAGCTGTCGATGCAATGATTACAGATGAGGCTAGAGGTCATGGATTATCTGCTGCATCTCTTCGCTATTTCAATGTAGCGGGTGCGCATAAATCTTCTCGGGGTTGGCTAACAGAGCGCCATAATCCTGAAACTCACCTAATTCCAAATGTTTTACGTAGTTCTTCAGAAAATCCTGTAAAGATATTTGGTAGCGATTGGCCAACAAAAGATGGCACATGCATTCGTGACTATGTGCACGTTGTAGACCTTATTGATGCACATATCAAAGCGCTAAACACTCTCGGAAATCCTGGTCATGAGATTTTCAATTTAGGTTCAGGCGGTGGCTATTCAGTTCGTGAAGTGATAACGGCAGCATCGCAAGCAACTGGTTCTCAAATCCCATTTGTTGAATCTCCTAGACGTGCGGGAGATCCTGCTGTTCTCATCGCTGATATAACTAAAGCAATTCACGTCCTTGGATGGAAACCCACTAGAAATCTTGAAGCAATGGTTTCAGATACGCTCGCGTCTTTTGGATAATCAATGAGTTCCATTTCCTCAAACTTCGAAAAAGTGTTTGGCCACTCCCCGCATATTTGTGCAAGTGCCCCTGGTCGAGTAAATCTCATTGGAGAACATATTGATTTTAGTGAGGGCTTTGTTCTTCCCTTTGCGATAAGTGACTGCACTGAAGTCGCTATTGCTAGAACAAATGAGAATTTAATCAAAATTGCCTCGGTTCAACGAAATAGTGAAGTTATATCTGTTGCAATATCCGATATCTCCCCAAACCTAAAGGGTGATTGGGAGCGCTATGTGCTCGGAGTTATCTGGTCACTTGGCATTACAACAGGTCTTGAAATCTTCATAGATGGAAAAGTTCCAGTCGGTGCAGGGCTTTCTTCTTCTGCTGCCCTTGAAGCAAGTGTTGCAACTGCTTTGAATTCGCTCTTTTCTCTAGGTCACGATCTTCCAACGCTTGCTCGCTTGTGCCAAAAAGCTGAAAATGAGTATGTCGGAATGCCATGCGGGATTATGGATCAATCTGTTTCATTAATGGCAGAAAAAGGAAGCGCTCTACTGCTGGATTGCCGCGACCTCACAACTAAAAATATTTCATTTGATGTGGCGTCTCACGGACTTGAGTTACTCATCATCGATACACAGGTGCATCACGCATTAGTTGATGGGGGCTATGCCGAGCGACGTGGCTCATGTGATTCTGTTGTAAATAAGTTGAATAAAATATCTATGCGTCATCTTTCTTTGGATGAATTGTTCTCTAAAAGATTTGAGATTACAGAAACTGAATTTTTACGCGCTCACCATGCAGTAACAGAGATACAGAGAGTTTTAGATGCTGTTATTGCACTTGAGAAGAATGATTTTGTTGAACTCGGAAATCTCATCAACGCTTCCCATAATTCTCTTCGAGATGATTACACAGTTTCGTGCCCAGAATTAGATTGCGCAGTAGATGCCTCTCTTGCAGCTGGAGCGCTGGGCGCGCGCATGGTCGGCGGAGGCTTTGGTGGAAGTGCAATCGCACTTGTTAAAGCGCAGAATGTAGAGAGCACAAAAAAGGGAATTGAAAAAGCATTTCAAGATAAGGGATATAAAGCTCCGCGATTCTTCACTTCACTACCTAGTCAGGGTGCAAGAACTCTCTAACTAAGCAACAGGTGTCACGGAAATAACTTCAACTCCACCAATTGATCCCAACACATCAAGTAAATCAGTTGGATCACTTCCTGGAACAGCAACCGTTATGTCGTCATACCCACGGCCATCTTCAGATTTCATAACCACAAGACCTCGAATGTCTCCGCCTGCGGCGCCAATTGCTGAGGCAATTGTGCCAAGGGAACCTGGACGATCAGGAAGTGCAATTTTGAGTCGAAAGAGTGCCATGGGTAAAACCTTACCTGCTTCCTATTTCAATTGTGTTACGCCGATCAGCTAGATGGCGTAGATCCCAAAGTGACTTTGAAACTCTTCTGTCCACCCGTAGGAAGATCTACGAGAACGGTGACCACAGCCCCTGGCGCATAAGAACGAATGCGCACAATGGCACTTACTTGGTCATTAGTTTTCACGCCATCAATAGAGCGAATAACTGAACCTGCAGGAATGCCTGCTTTCTCAGCCCCTTCACCTGGAACTAGTTTGAGAATCTTTGCGCCAACACCTGTATATGTAGCATCAAGATTTACTCCCAATACTGGTCGTGTTGATTTACCTGTTGCGATAATTTCATCGATAACGCGCTTTGCCTCATTTATCGGAATTGAAAATCCAAGTCCAATGCTGCCCGCAGTTCCTCCACTTGAAAGTGTTGCAATTGCGGAGTTCACACCAATAATTCTTCCTTGTGCATCTAAGAGTGCGCCTCCAGAGTTGCCAGGATTGATTGCTGCATCAGTTTGAATTGCATCGACGTAGGATTCTGCTCCAACAGAGCCCGTGGTAACAGGGCGATTGAGTGCAGAAACTATTCCACTTGTAACGGTACTTGCAAGGCCAAGTGGTGAACCAATGGCAACAACAGGATCACCAACGCTTACCTTGGAAGAATCGCCAATTGTAATAATCGGAAGATTTCCACGCTGTACTTGAATTACTGCAAGATCGTAATTGGCATCTCGTCCAACAATTTTGGCATCGATAAGATCCCCGTTGAGTAATTCAACAGTTATTTTGCCTGATGTTGCTGCCGATTCAACCACGTGATTATTTGTGATGATGTAACTAGAAGTTGCACTGGTCTTATAAATTGAACCCGACCCGTTACCGCTTCCGGTGGAAGTTGAAACTTGAATTGAAACAACTGAGGGAGTAACGGCGGCAGCAATGCTTTTGGCATCTAAACCTCCTGCGCTCAGGTCTACTAATGTTCGTGCCTTCGTACAAGTGCCATCTTTGGATAAATACAGTGCTTGCGTGCGGTTATCTACGCAGGCCTTGAGTGATGGAGAGCTATTCGTTGCAGCTGTTGCAATGCCACCAACGAGTGTAGCGCCTAGTAAAAATCCAACACTGACTTTTGCAATTGTACTTTTCATGCAAGAACCACCCAATTTCCTTGAATTGCTACTTTCACTTTAGGTAAAGGCATATTTGCGGGACCGACAACGGCTTTTGCTCCATCGAATGGATCAAATGTTGCACCATGACATGGACACACTAACTTTTTGTTTGCTGCTGAATAATCAACACTGCAACCTTCATGCGTGCAGCTTCTCGAATAAGCAAATACACCTTTTTTGGTTCTAAAGAGAATTGCTTGTTCACCAGATGCGAGAGCAAACTGGTGATTTCCACCCACTGGCAAACTAGCGAGCTTGACCAACTTCTTCCCTGCATTTTTTGCAGGTGCCGCTGTTGCGGATGAAGAAAATAGTTTTCCCGCTCCACTTGCAAGTACGGCAAGTACACCAACAGTTCCAACTCGCATGAATCCGCGTCGATTTATAGAAAATTTCACTTTAGTTCGTCCTCCTGTTAGATAAAGAAAATATGAAAGCCATAAAACCGCATACACTGAATCACTTGCCAAGAAATATGGCTTCACATGAAAACTACTTGCAAGCCAAAGGCCAACTGCCATTGCGAAGCCACCAAATGCTGCAGATGTAGGAGCAATCCATAGAAGCGTGGCAATACCAATTGCAAACTCACTGAGAAGTACAAATATTCCAACAAATTGTGAATGTTCTATCATTTTGTTGAATAAAAATCCCACAGGAGACTGCGATGCATAGCCAGTTAGTTGTGAACCGATAAATGTTGATGATCCGCGAGTAAGAAATCCAGAATCACTTGCCTTATCCCAGCCTGCATATATCCAGGTAATTCCAAGCCATAGGCGAATCACTCGAATGTAGATTGCTTGGCTTCGCCACGAACCCATTGTTTTTTTCAGTGATAATTGCAATGAACTCATGCGTAGATACTAAATCTTTTGGCTGAGAAGTTCCTGCCTAGTTACTGAGAAGTGCCTTATATGGCTCCCTGACTTGGATTCGAACCAAGAACCTGCCGGTTAACAGCCGGCTGCTCTGCCATTGAGCTATCAGGGAATAGTGCATGTGTCCTGCGAACGCACACTCTAGCGCACGAGTGGCGTTGGGTCGAAATCAGCTACAAGCTACCCAGGGCAACTTCATGGAGTGTTCGTCGGGCACTTTCTAGCGCTACTAATGAGGCGAAGGCGGCATTGTATTCAATCTCATTTTCAACGGGATTGAGTCGTTGAAGGCTCGATTTCAATTCTGCAATTGAACGAGAGATTGCGACTTCACGCAACCTGGCAACAATGCTTGCAACATAATGATCTGGAACTTTTCCATCGGAGCGAATCGGCTCTACTGCTAATTCAGTAAATAGTGCTTTCATATTTTCATCATCAATGAGATCAATAGTTAGCGGCGAATCAGGTGCCTTTGCATCGATGAGTAAACGCATTTGTCGGTATGCAGGGTGCGTAAATCCGGATGCTTCGATTTCTTTCCATAAAATACTGGAAGCGCCAAATAATGAAGGTTCTTGAATTCTTGTTTTGAGAACTTCTCGCTCCAAAATTAGTCGTGCCTCATTTGGATCTGGTCGCCACGCATTATCAGCAGGAGTATCGGTGTTTTCAACACTGTTTGTTGCTGGACGATTCTTTGCACCTTGTGCAACAGCGGATGAAACTATTTCAACTTCAACTCCAAGCCAGCCTGCAAGTAAACGTGTGTATTCAGGGCGTAAAGATTTATCACGAATTTGCGCAACGAGTGGTGCTGCTGCATTGAGTGCATTGATACGTCCTTCTGCAGTATCTAACTTATGGTGTTTGAGCTCTGCTCGAATTGCGAATTCAAAAAGCGGCACACGGCGCGCAATCAAATCACGCAGTGCTAAATCTCCTTTTTCTTGACGAAGTTCGCATGGATCAAGTCCATCAGGCTCAACTGCAACAAAGGTTTGAGTTACAAATTTTTGATCTTCACTAAATGCGCGAAGTGCGGCTTTCTGTCCCGCTGCATCGCCATCAAAAGTGAAAATAACTTCACCGCGGAATGAATCGTCATCCATAAGTAATCTGCGCAAAATTCGAATGTGATCTGCTCCAAACGCTGTTCCACATGTTGCAACTGCTGTTGTAACACCTGCTAGGTGAGCAGCCATCACATCTGTGTAACCTTCAACGATTACTGCCTGACGTTTTTTTGCAATCTCTTTCTTTGCAACATCTAAGCCGTAGAGAACTTGGCTCTTCTTATAGATGGGAGTCTCTGATGTATTGAGATATTTTGGCCCTTGGTCTTCTTCATCGGAGGCTAGTTTGCGAGCACCAAATCCCACAACATCTCCAGATATATCTCGAATCGGCCACATCAAACGGTTACGGAATTTATCGATAGGGCCTCGTTGTCCCATTTTTGATAGGCCACCTACTTCTAACTCTTCAATTGTGTAACCCAATTCGCGTAAATGTTTAGTAAGACCATCCCATTCATCTGGTGCATAACCCACACCAAATTGTTGGCATGCTGCTTTATCAAAGCCGCGCTTCGTCAATAGTTCGCGACCTTGTGCAGCACCGGGCGAGGTGTTGAGTTTTACTTGATAAAACTTTGCAGCTTCTGCGTGTGCAGAGATGAGTCGTGATCGCTGTCCTGCAGGAGCAGAGACTCCGCTTGAGCCTTCTTCGTAGCGAAGTGTGTAACCAATTCGATCTGCTAATCGCTCCACCGTTTCTGAAAAAGAAAGGTGATCAATCTTCATCAAGAATGCAATGACATCTCCACCAGTTTGACAACCAAAACAGTGAAAATAACCTTTACTTGGTGTTACGTGAAAAGATGGTGATTTTTCATCATGGAATGGACATAAACCTTTTTTCTGTCCCCCACCAGCGTTCTTGAGTTGAACGTAATCGCCAACAACTTCATCAATTGGGGCACGGTCGCGAATATATGCAACATCTTCATCTTTGATACGCCCACTCATGAGTGCACCTTATCTAGTAGCAAGCAGGCGTGCATGTAAGGCGTAAGCGCCAGGGTCGGTAAGGGCTGCAATTTGATCAATAACTACGCGCAAACGTGCTGCATCATCGCGGGCTTCATCCCATGGCTTCCTAAAAAACGAATCGAGTTCACGTGGCGCATTGGCATAGAGCATCTCGACTAATTCAGTAATGATTACCTGCTGCTTGGCATATCGCTCTTGTGAGTGCGCAGCATTGATGAGGTAATGACCGGCAATTGCTTTGAGAAAATCGACTTCTACTACTTGCTCACGTGGGACTTCTAGATTCGCGCTATAGCGAGAAAGTTTTCCAGTTCCGTGAATTTCTCGTGTTTGCATCTCTGCAGCTAAAACAAAGCGACCAATCAATTGGCTTGTTGAATCCTTTAGACGCGCAAGACTGCGATGACTTCCATCGTAATAATGTGGCCATGCCGATAGCGCCGACAAACGATCAAGTGCTTCAAGTGCCTCTTGTTGCGTTGCTGCACTTCCATATTGTTCAACCATCACTGTATGAATTATTGGTAAGTCTTCCCGAAAGTTCTTTACGCTTACTTGATTGGCAAATATTGCATCTTCTAGATCGTGTACTGAATATGCGCAATCATCTGACCAATCCATAATTTGTGCTTCAATACACTTTTTATCAACTGGTGCACCTTTGCGCATCCACGTGAAAATTTCGAGATCATCGTCATAGACGCCAAACTTGCGAGGATTTTGCGAACTGGGCCATGGGTATTTCGTAGCAGCATCGAGAGATGCTCGAGTTAGGTTTAGGCCAACACTTTTTCCTTGTGCATCAACTGTTTTTGCTTCAAGACGAATAAGTAGTCGCAGTGATTGTGCATTGCCTTCAAAGCCGCCGCAATCTTTAGCAACAATTGCTAACGCTTCTTCGCCGTTATGACCAAAAGGTGGGTGACCTAAATCGTGTGCAAGACAAGCAGTATCTTGTAAATCTGGATCCGCTCCAAGTGATTCACCTAATTCGCGACCAATCTGTGCGCATTCAAGTGAGT
>Ga0114974_10004721_pt1 | contig 10188 bp, 11 predicted proteins | sample S_130206_EF_Meta_FD_87318 | JGI IMG/M metagenome (GOLD analysis project Ga0114974, IMG submission 87318) | Freshwater microbial communities from Lake Simoncouche, Canada to study carbon cycling - S_130206_EF_MetaG | ecosystem: Environmental > Aquatic > Freshwater > Lake | place: Lake...
CTATTTATTGTATATTGTTCATTATCCCTTTTTTCGGGAATTCCTTTATTATTTAGAACCAATACAAAAGGCTGTTCTGATACTTTATTTTTTTGTCCGAATTGAAAAATCTGATTGTTTAATTTATCCTCTGAAATTATTTTGTAGCCCTCTTTTTCAAATACAATAGAAAATTTATTTTTTTTTGAATTAATACTATCTTGGGTGTTTAACCAAATTACTTTAAAAGGACAATTGCTCCAAAGTTCAGTACTATTAATATTTTCATCTAGGTAATATGTGGTAGTCAAATTTAAGGCTAACGCAACTCGCTTTAATAGACGTTGTGATTTCAAAACTTCTATTTCATTGTTTAAGTTTACTTTATTACTAAATTCTAAAGAATTGATTTCATCAGATCGCTCTATTTCACCTTGAGCATTTTCTAAAAATTGTATTTTGGCAGCAGTTTGATAAATATTTTTAGAATATCTGAGGTAAAAAAAGGTGATGCTAAAACAAATTAGAATTCCCAAAACAAACCACTTCCAATAAATTAAATACTGTAAAATAGTTTCTTTTATGTTCTCTTCGGATTTTGAATTCAATTCTATTTTTTTCTTAAGAAGCACATCCAATTAATTAATGTGATTTTTTTTATTATTTAGATTTTAAATATACTTCTTTTTGATAATTAAATTGATACTTTAAAAAAAATTATAAAATTAAACTATAAATACATCCTTTACAACAGTTACAATGCGCTCACATTCTTCCTTGCTTAAATTAGATCCTGATGGCAAGCAAAGGCCATTTTTGAATAATGTTTCCGCAATTTTACTTCCATAATAAGGATACATTTCAAAAACGGGTTGCAAGTGCATGGGTTTCCAAAGAGGACGGGATTCGATATTATTTTGCTCAAAAGCAAGCCGCAATGTTTCGCAGGTAATACCATTTGTTTTTAGAGGATCTATTGTAATGTTTGTCAACCAATAATTAGAGAAATAATCTTCATTTGGAACTGAGAAAACAGTAACACCTTGAATTTCTTTAAATAATTTAACGTAAAATTCGTGCATTTCTCTTCTTAAGGCAACGTGAGAATCAAGAACCTCCATTTGTCCTCGACCAATTCCAGCACAAATATTACTCATGCGGTAATTATACCCAATTTCCGAATGTTGATAATGTGGAGCAAAGTCTTTGGATTGTGTTGCAAAAAATATCGCTTTATCTTTTTGCTCCTTCGTTTTTGTCACAATAGCACCACCACCCGAAGTGGTAATAATCTTGTTTCCATTAAAGGATATGACGCCGATATCACCAAAAGTTCCACACTTTTGCCCTTTATAACTACTTCCTAATGCCTCTGCACTGTCTTCGAGAATAGGAATAGAATACTTATTTGCTACTGCTCTAACGGCTTCGGTTTGATAAGGCACACCATATAAATTTACAGTGATAATGGCTTTTGGAATTCTCCCTTTTTTAATTCTATCAATAATTGCTTCTTCTAATGCAATTGGACATAGATTCCAAGTCTCCAACTCACTATCAACAAAAACAGGAGTCGCTTGGAGATACAAAATAGGATTTGCAGAAGCTGAAAAAGTTAAACTCTGACAAATTACTTCATCACCTGCTTTAACTCCTAATAAAATAAGTCCAAGATGAATTGCAGCTGTACCGGAATTTAAGGCGCTAACAAAGGATTTATTTTCTAAATAACACTCAATATCATTTTCAAATCCGTTAACATTTGGCCCCAAAGGTGCTACCCAGTTGGTATCAAAAGCCTCCTTAATGAATTTTTGTTCGGAACCTCCCATGTGTGGAGAAGACAACCATATTTTCGAACTTTCCATGTAACTATTCTTTAGGTATAACTAACACAACTTCTTTAAATCGATGAAAAAAAGTCGAGTCAGATTTAATATTTTTTTCGAGAACCATATTTGGTGCAATAACATTATTATCTCCAATACTTACATTTGGTATTGTAACAACATTTAGACTGAAAAAGTTAGCATTACCCACTTTCGTATGCCCGGACAAACCACTATTAGGATTAAAAATATTATTGTCTCCAATAATAGTATTATGTCCAACACTTGCTCTGTTATTAAAAATGTTGTGATTACCAATGACAACATGAGGCCCAACTTGAGTATAAGGACATAATATGTTTCCAAATCCCAACTTTGAAGTTCTAAAAATTCTAGAAGTGTGGTGAATAAAATTAGTGAACTTTATATTTTTAGAAATAAAATGTTCTATAATTTTCGACCTTAATTTTATACTATTCACTGTGAGAATCAATTCAACATCAGAAGGCACATCATATGTAAAAATGCCCCCAAGTAAAGGAAATAGTAATTGTGTTTTTTGATAATTTTCTAGAGAATCATCTAAAAAACCAAGGATTTCTATTTCTGGTTTAATCGCGTTGTTTTCTAGGATATACTCCTCGACTTCAGCGGCATGTGCACCTGCACCAATAATTATTACTTTTTTCATAATATCCATTTATTATAACAAAATAGATTCCCATGTCCAGGCAATACAATTGTATTTGTTTCTATTTTACTATTTATTTTTATTATCGATTTCTCGAATTTAGATTTATCACCTCCAGGTAGTTTAAAAACTAAATATTTTTTTTCAATAACTGTATCGCCACCAAATAAAATATTCTTATACTTAAAACAATAGGAATAATTACTATGACCAGGAGTTTCGATAAGTTCGAAATAATTTATTTCACTTAGATTATAACACTCTGTTTCAATTGCCATGTTATAATAAAAGGAAATATTTGTTCTCGAATTATTAATGGCATTTTTAAAATTAGTTGAGGGCAAATAAACAGATGTTCTTGGAAATTTAAGCAATATATTAACATCAAAATGATGGTCAAAATGTTCATGAGTTATATAAATTATTTTATCTAAAGCATCAAATTGTTCAAGCCATTTGTAAACATAAGTATTTAATTTACCAGGATCTACAATAATTACTTTTTCTTGATCTATCAAAAAGTAGGTACATACCTGAAATAATTCAGATTCAAATCTATAAACAACTGATTTGTCATCAATATTACAAAACAGTTGCTCCACCATCAATAATTATTTTTTGTCCTGTCATCCAGGTTTTTCCTTCTAACAAAAACAGCACCCATGAATTTAATACGGTATCTGATGCAAGTCCTAAAGGAATTTGATTATTAATAAATGCTTCATTTTCTTTAATAATATCTTCGGTTGCTTTAGTTCTTACAGCTCCCAAAACTATAGTATTTACTTTTATAGGATTTAATTCTATGGCTAATGATTTCATTAATCCAAGTAGAGCACTTTTTGCGGAAGCATAAACCGAATACCCCGAAACACCACGAATACTTGAAATACTAGAGAAGAATAAAATATTTTTCAGGTCTTGTTTGTATTCTTTTTTAGATAGAATACTAATTATTTCAATGGCAGAAAATACATTAACTTGAAATGATTTTAGTGTATCTTGTTTTTTTTGCAAACGAATTGGTGAAATTGAAAAACAGCCACTTAGGTTTAAAAAGTGATTGATTTTTATTGAATTGCTATTTAGAAATTGAGTAAGACTATCAGAAATATTTTCGCTTAAAAAATCACAATTCCATATCAAATGACCTGATCCCTCGAGTTTAGATTGCGTTAATCTTAATTCATCTAAATTACGTCCAGCAAGTATTAAAGTATATTGGCTCGATAAGGCTATAGCTACAGAAGTTCCAATAGAAGAAGTAGCACCTGTCAATAAAACGTATTCCATTAATCTAAAACATAAGTTACCAAGTCGCCAATAGTGGTAAAATTTTTCAATTGTTCGTACGATACCTTTTTAGAGTAATCACCATAAACCATAGCGATTATTGACAATCCAGTTAATGAATCCCACTCTTCAAAACTACTAAGTGCATCTTCGATAGCCACTGAATCAACCTCTAAAATTTCAGCAATCTTATCTAATAATTGTTTTCTCATTATTTATTAATTTTGTTTTTTAGCCTTTGTTTAAATATTCACTTTCACAGACTAATTGATTTTTACGATTAATAATTTATTATTTTACAAAAATCTAATTTTTCTATTTTCCATTTTATTAGACTCCAAGTCAATCCTACCCCAAATCCCCCTAAGCAAACCTCATAAGAATTTGATACTGCTTTCTCCCCCAAGTTTTCGCAAATATTTAATGGAACTGTATTATTACTGCCATTGCCATACTTTTCGCAAATATTATTCGGCATTTTTTCAATTGGAATCTTCACTATTTCTGCCAATTTCTCCAACATAAACTTATTGGGTTGATGAAAAAAATAATAATCAAAAGCAGCATCATCAATATTTAGCTTGTCGAACATGTCGTTCAACATTTCAGGTACTTTAGTTTGAACAAAATTAAAAACTTCATCCCCTTTCATCACTAAATGATCCAGTGCTCTAAAATTTCCTGCAGCATCTTCTTTAAGTTCAGCAGTTTCGCTATTTGAAGGCATTTTAAAACCTCCAGCAGGAATTTGTAGACTTAGGGCATTAGTACCATCCATTTTAATAAACACATCAATGTCTTCGCTATTTTTAACGTTTTCTATTATTGTTATTGCTGCGCCATCCCCTGCTAAAGGACGGCTATTTCGGTCTTTAATTGAAACTTTTGTACTTAAAATATCTGCATTCAAAAGCACAACTTTATCAATACTTCCAGTGTCTAGAAGCATGAATGCTTGTAATAATCCAACTTCAAAACCTGCACATCCTTGATTTATGTCCATGCAAATAACATCATCACTTAAATTTATTTTTCCGGCGATAACATTTGAAGTTGCAGGCAAAAAATAATCAGGAGATTGTGTACACAAAATCAATGCACCTATAGTTTCTTTGTCCAGTAATTTATTATCAATTAAATAATTCAAACCAAAGGCGCATAAATCCGAAACTGTTGTTCCGTTATTTACAATTCTACGGGTGCCATAACCCATTATTTTTCCGAGTTTGATGCTTTGTTTTTCAGAAAAATTATAATTCCCAATTTCGTCTAAGTAATTGATTTCATTAATGGGCAAAACGGATAATATGCCTGTAATTTTTTTATTTTTAAACTTAAGATGCATTTTTAGAAATTTCAATTAATTTCAATATTGCGTCCACACTAGAAAAATTTTCTGGCAAAATCAAAGCACCAATTATTTTGACATCGAACGCAGTTTCGATATCCACAACTAATGTAATTATATCAAAAGAATCTAAATATTCAGCCGTTATAAAGTTTACTGACTCCTCTCGGAAGTCAAATTCCGGCCTTGTTTCTTCTAAAATTTTTATTATTTTTTCTTTCATTATATTGGTATTGAGGTAAATAAAATTAATAATTCGGTCTTTAACAAATCCGAATTCTGCATGTTTTTTTATTGAATAATTGTTTTTTACATTTATCCAACTTGTATATCGTTTAATTTCTGGATTACAATTTAAACAATATTTAAAGATTAATTCTCCATATCCCTTCCCGCGATATTTAGAAATTACAAGCCAAAAATGCATAAACCTTGTACTTCCTTTTATTTCCGTTACAAATAAGGCCGCAATTTGATTGTCTTCTTTAATTAAATATATACTGTTTTTAAATTCCTTCAGTTTTTCTAAAGTTGGGATTCTTTCCGTGTATTTATCAAAATTCTGCTCTAAAATTTTTAATAAAACCTCAAAATCTTCTTCATTTGGATTCTGAATTAGAGAGTAATTTACATCGTGTTCTTGTTCTTGTTTTACACGATTCATTCTAAAAACAGTATGGTAATGGTAGTTCCCTTGAGAATTAAGCCAATTTTTAATTTGTAATGATTTTTCTACCTCATTTTCTAAAACAAAAACTTCGGTAACAATATTAAGTTCATTATGAATAATAGGATTTTTTGCTAATAAAGCTTTTTGACTGGCATAAAAAAACATGTTTTCGAAATCAGGATTTGTTCTTTTAAAAAAACAAAATACTTCATCTGAAATTTGATTCTCAAAATTACAAGAATCATAATTGTCAAATATTTCATATTCAGTCATGAAACAATTAGTAACAAAAGGTTTTTCTTTTATTTTATGTAATACATGCAAATCACTCATTTATAATGTACATTTAAGTTCTAATCTTTTTATTTTGCTATTGAAATTAAATGCAAATACTTGATTTATATCCATTTTTTTGAATTATATTTATATAAAAAAAATTACAATCAATTCTTATCTAATTTTATTAAGTATACAACCAATAGCTTTTGACTTCCCAAAAAAACATTTCACATTTGAATTTATTTATTGAAAAGATATAAGAAAATTTAATTATTTAAAATTTTTATCCATTTATTACTAATCTCATCATATTTCTTAATTGGTTTTGCAGGAGAACCAACTGCTATTGTATTTGCAGGAATATCTTTCGAAACTACACTCATTGCTCCTATAATTGCTCCGTCACCAATTGTAACTCCTGGCAAAATAGCTACAAATTCACCAATCCAAACATTGTTTCCGATAATTATCTTGCTATGTTCTAATTTCCTTGCTATAGGTTTTTCTTTTGGATTACTTTGATTATCACCATTGTAGTTTCCGTGGTTGTGATCAGAAATAAATACTTTTGAAGCTATTAATGTATTATCTCCTATCGAAACTCCTTCTGCAACACCAATGTGTACATAATCATTGATTTCTACATTTTTACCAATAGTAAGTACCGGATTACAGTTTGTGTAGGAGATAATATCAATTCTTAAGTTGATTCCCGTAGTCAAATTTTCAGCTCCGATAATTCCTTTTTTACCTCGAATATAAATGGGAAGCCTAACAATTCTTGCCTTAGGAAAAAATAACAACGTAAAGATTTTATCTCTAATAAGTCTTAATGCACCAAAAAAACCATATATTTTAAAAATTCTTTTCATTTATATTAATTTAATATACTAAAACAGTTATTTACAATTGATTTTTGAGTTCTAACCTGTTTATTTTGCCATTAGCATTCAATGAAAAAGTTTCTTTTTTTATCCATTTTGTAGGCATCATGTATTTGGGTAAAGTAAACACCAATTCTTTTCTCGCTTCGATATTTGTTATGTCGGCAATATAAAATGCTACAATTTCTTTTTTTGAATCATCATATAAAACACAGGCATTTTGAATCCCATTGATACCTAAAATAGCGGTTTCTATTTCCCCTAATTCAATTCTATATCCCCTATGTTTTATTTGAGAATCTTTTCTACCCATAAATAAATATTCACCTAACTCATTTTCACATACTAAATCACCCGTTTTATAGATAATATCTGGATATAAATCATGAAGTGGATTTTGTACGAAGGATAATTTTGTTTTCTCAGAATCATTATAATATCCATATGCTAAAGATGTTCCCCGAACACAAAGCTCTCCCATTTGGCCCTTATCGACTAGTTTTCCTTCTTCTGAAAGAACTAAAGTTTGTGTATTTTTACAATTTTTCCCTATTGGTAAAGGTTCATCGTCATTAAATTCTCTGTCAACGATATAATAGGTACAAATTACTGTTATTTCTGTAGGACCATACAGATTTGAATAAAGTGCATGGGGATATTTTTGTCTCCAATAATTCAAATGTTTATTAGACATTACTTCACCAGCAAATAATATTTTATCTAATTTTTTAGGTAAGATTGAAGAAAAAACATCAAAATTGGAAATGCTATTTAATACTGCTGGAACCCAAAAAACAAAATTTATATCTTTCTCATTTATGTATTCGATTAATTTTATTGGAAATGTAAATCGGTCCTCAGGAATAATATTAAGTGTGGCACCCTTCATAATCATTGCATAAATATCTAAAGTAGAAATATCAAAATAAAAAGGCGCCTGATTTCCTATAGTATCTTCGTGCGTAATATCATACGTTTTTATAGACCATTCGAGATAGTCAATTACAGCTCTATGAGAAATTAAAACTCCTTTTGGAGTTCCTGTAGAACCAGATGTGAAAATTGAATATATTGGATCTAAATCTATTATGGAATCTAAATTTGTCAATAATATATCAACATCATTCTTTGAAATATCTAAATCTACTATATCTTCAATTGTAATTAAATTTCCTTGAAAACCTATTTCAATTAACTTTGATTTATTAGCTTGAGTTGTAATTATACATTCCGAATCTAATGTGCCTAAAATTTTTGATATTCTTTCTAAAGGTGATTTAACATCCAATGGCACATAAAAATTACCTGTTTTGAATATCCCAATAAAGGAAGTTACAGACCATCTGCTTTTAGGCAAGAAAACTGGAATAGGTTTTTTAGTAGACTTTACTAACTTAACAATTGAAACGGCGATTTTATTCGAAAAATCATCTAGTTCTTTAAACGTTATTTTTCCTTCATTGTCATCAATGGCAACTTTATCAGAAAAAACATTTTTAGTTTCATTAAAATATTCAAAAAGATTGCACTTCATACTTAATTATTACCATTAAAAGCTTTTGCAGAAACTGAATTTTCCGCTGTAATACCTTCTCTTTTAAAAACTTTACTAACTGTTAAAAATATAATTTTAAGATCTAATAAAAAATTCAAATGATCTACATACCATATATCGTATTCAAATTTTTGAGACCAACTAATTGAATTACGACCGTTAACCTGTCCCCATCCTGTAATACCAGGCTTTACATTATGTCGCTTTTTTTGATTTTCACTGTATAATGCTAAGTATTCGGGTAACAAAGGTCTTGGACCTATTAAACTCATATCGCCTTTCAAAACATTAATAAATTGTGGTAATTCGTCCAACGAAGTTTTCCGAACAAATTGCCCTAAAACAGTTAATCTAGATGCATCGAGAAGTAAATTTCCTTCTTGATCCTTTTTATCATTCATAGTCTTGAATTTTATGATAGTAAATATTTTACCATTTTTACCCGGGCGCAACTGAAAAAAAAAGGGTTTTCCGTTATTAGCAAAATATAAAAACAAAGTGACTAAGACTAATAATGGAAATGCAACTATTAATAATAAGAGAGACACGAAAAAGTCAATTAATGGTTTTATATAACTTTTATACATCTAATTATTATTTTTGAGAGGAATTAAGCTCACTAAAAAAAACTGAAAAGCTTTTTTCGTACTTCGCATTAAACTAAAATTATATCGAAATAATACGTATAATCTTGTAATATAATTTTCAGTATACCATTTATAAATTTTAACTTCCTTAGAATTTAAAGGCAATAAACTAATAAAACCTTTTGCATGATGATAGTACCAGCCATTTGCAATTAGTTTTAATCTTTCCTTTATGGCAAATATTGAAAGTGTATTTAATTGCCCATGAATATTTGTTTCGTGAATTCTATATAAAATAAATGCTCTCTTATCAATTGCAACTTTCAAATTATTACTTCTGGCTATAAAATAAATAAACCAATCATGAGAAAAGAACTTCCAGTATAAATAATCCGTGTTTTTTATAATTTCTTTTAACTTTATTGCAAATTTGGTACTCAAAACATAAGTGCAACCAGCGCTACCACCTTCGAATAAATAATCATATTTTTTTTGCGAAAAAGCTTTGTTAACAATTGACTTCTGATTTGATTTTTCTTGCCAAAGTATTAAATTTGACATATACAAATCTGCCTCCTGTGTATCTAAAATTATGCCTGCTTCTTTGAGTTTATTCGGCAGCCAAATATCATCTTGGTCGGCAAATGCAATATAATTGTATTTCTCAAAACAAACTTCTTCTATTTGCTGTAAAGCTTGAAAAAAGTTTTTGGCAGAACTTCCAGTTGGATTTTCATTTTGTATTATTTGAATTCGTTCTGATGTAAATATTGAAGAAATTAATTCAACAGTTCCATCACTACTTCCATCATCAAATATTTTTAAATCAATGTTTACATCTTCTTGACTTAAAATAGAATCAATTTGTTGCTTAATATGCTTTACCCCATTGAATGAAGCTAGAATAATTAATATATTCATAAATAATGGGTTTCATAATAGGTATAAATAAAGTAAGGTAATAGTATTAAAATTACATTATTTAATATTTCTGTTAGCGATTTAATTTCATACTTACTTTCAAAGTTGGTCAAAAAAATTGCCAAAATCACATAGGGTGAATACCTAAATCC
>Ga0114974_10004722_pt1 | contig 10188 bp, 6 predicted proteins | sample S_130206_EF_Meta_FD_87318 | JGI IMG/M metagenome (GOLD analysis project Ga0114974, IMG submission 87318) | Freshwater microbial communities from Lake Simoncouche, Canada to study carbon cycling - S_130206_EF_MetaG | ecosystem: Environmental > Aquatic > Freshwater > Lake | place: Lake...
CGACGGCCGCGCGTGAGTTCAGTCGTCTGGAGCGCGTCTTCGTTCGCGTGTCGGCGTACGGCGCGGGCGCGGCGGCGCCGGCGATCACCGCGCGCCTGCTGAACAGGGTGGGGCAATCGATGGCGGAACTGCCGGTGGTGGCCGCCGGGACTGGCGAGGAGACGGCCCGCGACGTAGAGCTGGTGCTCTCGGCCTATCCGGCTGGCGAGTATCTGCTCGAACTCACCGCGACTGGCCCCGGTACCGGCGAGCCGGTCAAGGAACTGGTCGGGTTCCGCATCACGGGCTGATCATGCGTCTGGCCTGTGCGTGCGTCGTGCTTCTGGCCCGCAGCGCACTGTGTGCCCAATCGGCGCACGACACGCTTGCCCTCGACGTGCTCGTCGATGAGCCAGGGACGAGCCGCGTGCTGCGTGCGGCCGACTTCACGGTGACCGACGGTGGCACGCCGCTCGCCGTCGAGGCGGTCACGCTGGTGCAGCCCTCCACGAACACCGCACCGCTCCCTCCGATCACGACCCGCGACGACGAAACGCGCGTGGCCGCGGACGCGTCGCGGATCGTCGCTATCTACATCGACGAGTACCACCTTCGCGACGACGCGGCGTTCAGCGCCGCGCGGGCCGCGGTCGCCGCATTCGTGCGCAGGTTGGGGCCGCGCGACCTCGTCGTCGTGCGGAAGCCGCTCGACTCGCTCGTCACCATCCGCACGACGACCGACCACGACGCCGCCGCGCGCATCGTCGAGGCGGCGGTACCGCGCGAGGACGACCTCCTCCCACGCTCGGCCTTCGAGCAACAGTTCATTCCGACCGCACCTGCGCGCATCCGCGCGACGCGGCGGCAGATTGCGGTGTCGTCGTTGAGCGCCCTGGTCTCGCACCTCGGCAGCCTGCCTGGCGGCCGCAAGACGCTGGTGCTCCTCAGTAACGGCTTCAACGTGCCGCCGGGCGAGCCGGCGCTGCCTGGCATCGACGGGTTGGTGGGCACCGCGAACCGCGAGCGTGTGGCGATCTACGGTGTGCGTCCAGCACCGACCGCGTCATCCACGGTGCCGGGCGACGCCGGGCCGGCCGCGCCGCGTAGTCGCGAACTGCTCGTCGCCCTCGCCGTGCCCACAAGCGGCTTCGTGGTGGACGGTGGCGACGCCGCAGCGGCGGGCCTGCAGCGTGTGCTGGACGACGCCAGCAGCTACTACCTGCTGACCGTGCGCACGAGCCAGGCGCTGGCCGACGGCGGGTTGCGCCCGCTCGATGTGCGCCGGCTCAGGTCGAGTACGCCCGTCCGCGCGCGTGCCGCCTTCAGCGTGCACCGCGACGCTCTGCCGGTGTTCGCGCCTCGCACTGCCGGGCTTCCCGAAGGGCTGACGGTGCCGCGGCGTACGTCGCCGCTCATCCTGACGTGGTTCGGGCAGTCGGCTGGCGGCGCCGGCCGCACGCGCATCGCGTTCGTCTGGGAGCCGGCCCCCCGCGTGCCCGGTGCACGCGGACCGCTTGTCAGGCCGTCGCGGATTGCGATGGCGGTGACGACGATGGACGGGACGCCGGTGTTTCAGGGCGAGGTGTCGCCGTCGGGGCGCGACGCCGCGGTGGCGTCCCAGCCTCAGGAACTGGCGTTCGATGCCGTGCCGGCCACGCTGCTCGTGCAGATGGACGTGATGGATGCCGGCGGCCGCGTGCTCGACCGCGCCGTCCGCGACCTGGTGGTGACGTCGTTCACCGCGTTGGTCACCTTCGGGTCGCCTGCGGTGTACCGCGCCCGGTCCGCGCGGGAGCTGCTGGGCATCGGCGAGGGGCGCACGCCGCCCGTGGCGTCGCGCCAGTTCAGCCGCGCCGAACAGCTCGTGGTGCGGATCCCGGTGAGCGGCGCCGGGGTTGCCTCCACGGTCCGGGCACGGTTGCAGAGCCGGTTCGGGTCGCGCCTGCGCGACCTGCTGGTGCATGCGGTAGACATCGCCGACGGGGCCGTGCAGGTCGAGTTGGCGCTCGCAGGGCTGGCCTCGGGCGAATACGCGCTCGAGTTCGAGGCGCCCGGCGAGCGCGCGGCGGTCGTCGCACGGCTGGAGTTCGCCGTCACGCCGTAGGGGCGCCACAGTTTTGTATGGTCGAGGCGGTGCAGGCCGACACCACTGTCCGTTCTTCCAGCCTGAACCACTCGTAGTCAGGCGACCGGTGGCGCCGGCCACGAGGTCCGGCTGAGGCGGCCCGCAGCAGCTCGACAGGAGGCCCCGATCGCGCTCCGCGACAATTCCGTGCAGCAAATGCCGCTATTCCTACGCATTTGTCTGACGTTCGACTTCGCGCCGGTGACGGCGATCGCGTGTTTTACGCCAAATTTGTGCAACTCCCGCCGCCAGGGCGCCGCTGCCGCGTGGAATCCGCCTTGCTCAGGAAGGCCGGTGACAGCGCGGGTGGTCTTTCCCGGGGGAGTGGGGCACATATGTCGTCGCAGGTCGCACAGTGGATGGAGCCGGATGAAGCACATGCCGGTGAAGTACGGAAGCTCTCGACGCTGCTCGAAGCCAGCCAGGCGCTGTCTGCCACGCTGGACCTCCATGCGGGGCTGACCCGCGTGCTCGAGATTCTGGTCCGCCACCACGGCTCGGTGCGCGGCGCCGTCGTCCTGCAGAACGAGAACACCGGTGAGGTGGAACTCGAGGCGTCCGCTGGCGCGATTGCCGCCGGTAAGCGCGTGCGCTTCAAGGTCGGCGAAGGGGTCATCGGGCAGGTCGTGCAGAGCGGCAAGCCGATGGTCGTGCCGCGCGTCTCGCGCGAGCCGATGTTCGTCAACCGGCTCTCCGACCGGCCCGAGCTCCGCGAGCAGGAGTTGAGCTATATCGCGGTGCCAATCACGGTCGACAAGAAGACGCTCGGTGCGGTGAGCATCGACCTGCGCTTCAAGGCCGATCGCGACTACAACCGCATGTCGAAGTTCCTCGGCGTGGTCGGGTCGATGATCGCCCAGGCCGTGCGGGTGCACCGGCTCATCCAGGCCGACAAGCAGCGCCTGGTGGACGAGAACACCCACCTCCGCAACGAGCTGAAGGAACGCTACGACTTCAGCAACATCATCGGCACCAGCGGGCCGATGCGGCAGGTCTATGAGCAGATCGCCCAGGTGGCGCGCACCAACACCACCGTGCTGCTGCGCGGCGAGTCGGGCACGGGCAAGGAACTGATCGCGCACGCCATCCACTACAACTCGGCGCGTGCGAAGAAGCCGTTCATCAAGGTGAGCTGCGCGGCGCTGCCGCACGACCTGATCGAGTCCGAGTTGTTCGGCTACGAGAAGGGCGCGTTCACCGGCGCGCACGGCACCAAGAAGGGACGGTTCGAAGCGGCCGAGGGCGGCACGCTGTTCCTCGACGAAATCGGCGAACTGAACCTCGCCACGCAGGTGAAGCTGCTGCGCGTGCTGCAGGAGCGCGAGTTCGAGCGCCTCGGCGGCACCGAAACCATCCGCGCCAACATCCGGCTGATCGCGGCGACGAACAAGGACCTGGAGAAGGCGATTGCGGCGGGCGAGTTTCGCGAAGACCTCTACTACCGCCTCAATGTCTTCTCCATCTTCACGCCGCCACTTCGCGAGCGGAAGCCCGACGTGTTGCTCCTCGCTGACTACTTCCTCGAGAAGTTCTCACGCGAGCACGGCAAGTCGGTGAAGCGCATCTCGACGCCCGCCATCGACATGCTCACCAGCTACCACTGGCCAGGCAATGTGCGTGAACTGGCCAACGTGATGGAACGGGCGATCGTGGTGTGCGACGCACAGGTCGTGCACGCGCATCACCTGCCACCGACGCTGCAGACGGCCGAGTCGACCGGCACCAATCAGACGTCGACGCTCCGCGACTCGATGGAAGCGTTCGAGAAGGACGCGCTGCTCGACTCGCTGAAGAGCGCCCGCGGCAACCGCGCGAAGGCGGCGCGCCTGCTCGGCACCACCGAGCGCATCTTCAACTACCGCGTCCGCAAGTACGGCATCGACTGGCGGCGCTTCAAGAACTGACATCGACGGGCGGGGTGTGCGCTACGCGTACATCCCGCGCATCCGCGTCACGGTGGCAACGCGGTTGATCGCCACGATGTAGGCAGCCGTCCGCAGGTCGACGCGGTACTTCAGCGACGTCTGCAGCACGGCGTCGAACGCCTCGCACATCTTGAACTCCAACCGCTCGTTCACTTCCTTCTCGGTCCAGAAATACCCCTGCCGGTCCTGCACCCACTCGAAGTACGAGGTGGTGACGCCGCCGCTGTTCGCCAGGATGTCTGGCACGATGAAGACGCCGCGCTCGTGCAGGTGCTTGTGCGCATCCGGACTCGTCGGGCCGTTGGCGCCCTCGACGATGACCTTCGCCTTGATGGCGGGCGCATTGTCCATGGTGATCTGGTTCTCGAGCGCCGCCGGCACGAGGATGTCGACGTCGAGCGTGAACAGTTCGTCGTTGGTCAGCGTCGCCGCACCGGGGAAGCCGGCCACGGTCTTCTGCTGCCGGACGTAGTCGCTCAGCTTCGCGAGGTCGAGTCCCTTCTCGTTGTAGACCCCACCCTTCCAGTCGGTCACCGCAACGATGCGCGCGCCGAGTTGGCCGATGAGTTCCGCCGAGATCGAGCCGACGTTGCCGAAGCCCTGCACGGCGACGGTGGCGGTGCTGATGTCGAAGCCGAGATGCTTCGCCGACTCGCGGGCCGAGATCATCACGCCGCGGCCCGTCGCCTCGCGGCGCCCGAGCGAACCGCCGAGTTCGAGCGGCTTGCCGGTGACCACGGCCGTTGATGTGTGGCCGACGTGCATGCTGTAGGTGTCCATGATCCACGCCATCACCTGGTCGTTGGTGTTGACGTCTGGCGCCGGCACGTCCTTCTCCGGCCCGATCGCGTCGATGATCTCCGCGATGTAGCGGCGCGTCAGCGCCTCGAGCTCGCGGCGCGACATCCGCGTTGGGTCGCAGATGATGCCGCCCTTGCCGCCGCCGAACGGGATATGCGCCACGGCGCACTTCCAGGTCATCCAGGCAGCCAGCGCCGTCACCTCGTCGAGGCTGACGTTCTGGTGGTAGCGGATGCCGCCCTTCGCCGGGCCGAGCGTGATGTTGTATTGGACGCGGTAGCCGGTGAAGACCTCGATTTCACCGTTGTCCATCTGGACGGGGCAGGAGACGGTGATCTGGCGCTTGGGGTGCGTCAGGATCTTCCAGATGCCCGGTTCCAGGTTGAGAATGCGAGCCGCGCCGTCGAACTCCTGCAGCATGGCGCCGAAGATCGAACCGTTGGTCGACATAATGTCCCTAATATAATGAAAGACTGATGGATACGACGGCCGAGACGGCAAAACGCCGGTGGGAGCGCGACACGCTCGAGCCAACGCTGAAGAAGGCGCCCGAGCGCGCCACCGCGTTCACCACCATCTCCGGACAGCGCATCGACCGCCTCTACACGCCAGACGATGTGGCGGACGTCGACCCTGTCCAGGACATCGGCACACCGGGGGCATTCCCGTATACCCGTGGCATCCACAGCTCGGGCTACGAGGGCAAGCTCTGGACGATGCGGCAGTTCGCCGGCTTCGGTACCCCTGAGGAGACCAACGCCCGCTACCAGGCGCTCCTGAAGGCGGGAAGTACCGGGCTGAGCGTGGCGTTCGACCTGCCGACGCTGATGGGGCGCGACCCCGACCACGAACTGGCGCTCGGCGAGGTGGGGAAGTGCGGCGTCAGCATCGCGTCGCTGGCCGACATGGAGACGCTCTTCGAGGGAATTCACCTCGGCGACATCACCACGTCGATGACCATCAACTCGCCGGCGGCCATCATCTTCGCGATGTACCTCGTGGTGGCCGAGCAGCAGTGTGTCGACTGGACGCAGCTATCGGGCACCATCCAGAACGACATCCTCAAGGAATTCATCGCGCAGAAGGAATTCATCTACCCGCCGCGGCCATCGATGCGGCTGATTATCGACACGTTTGCGTTTTGCGCCACCGACGTGCCGAAGTGGAACACGATTTCGGTGAGCGGCTACCACATCCGTGAGGCCGGCTCGACAGCGCTGCAGGAGCTGGCCTTCACGCTGCGCGACGGCATCGAGTACGTGCAGTGGGGCGTCGACGCCGGGCTCGACGTCGACACCTTCGTACCCCGCATGTCGTTCTTCTTCAACGCCCACTCCGACTTCTTCGAGGAAATCGCCAAGTACCGGGCGGCGCGCAACCTGTGGGCGCGCGTCATGCGCGACCGCTTCGGCGCACAGAGCGACCGGTCGCTGAAGCTGCGCTTCCACACCCAGACGGCCGGCGTGTCGCTCACCGCGCAGCAGCCCTACAACAACGTGGTGCGCACGGCGCTGCAGGCGCTGTCAGGCGTGCTTGGCGGCACGCAGTCGCTGCACACCAACTCGCTCGACGAGGCGCTGGCGCTGCCCACGGAAGAGGCGGCGACGCTTGCCCTGCGCACGCAGCAGGTGCTGGCGTTCGAGAGCGGCCTCACCAGCGACGTCGACCCGTTCGGGGGGTCGTACTTCGTCGAAAAACTGACCCGCGAGATGGAAGACGGGGCGATGGCCTACTTCGACCAGATCGACCGAATGGGCGGCATGGTCGAGGCGATCGAGCAGGGGTTTCCGCAGCGTGAGGTGGCGGAATCGTCCTACCGCTTTCAGCAGGCCTTCGAGCGCCACGACAAGGTCGTCGTCGGGGTCAACGACTTCGTGCAGGCGCACGAGCCGCCGATCCGGATCCTCTACATCGACGAGGGGGCGGGGGAGCGGCAGTTGGCCAAGCTGCAGGCGCTGCGCGCCTCGCGCGACACCGAGCGGGTGCAGCAGACGCTCGCGGCCATGAAGAGCGCCGCCGCTGGGACAGAGAACCTGATGCCGCGTATCCTCGATGCCGTGCGTGCGTACGCCACGCTCGGCGAGATGTGCGACGCGCTCCGCGACGTGTGGGGCGAATATGAAGAGACGCCGATCATCTAGAATCGCGAATCTACAATCGTGAATCTGAAGACGCGTCTCCCGACTGTGCCGATTGAAGATTGAAGATTGACGATGCGAAAGCTCCGCGTGGTGATTGCCAAGCCCGGGCTCGACGGGCACGACAGGGGGGCCAAGGTCATCGCCCGTGCGCTGCGCGATGCGGGCATGGAGGTGATCTACACCGGCCTGCGGCAGACGCCCGAGCAGATCGTCTCGGCGGCGCTCCAGGAGGACGCCGACGTCATCGGCCTGTCCATCCTCTCCGGCGCCCACAACCACATTGCGCCCAAGCTCATGGCGCTGCTGAAGGCCCAGGGGATCGACGACGTCCTGGTGCTGGTTGGCGGTATCATCCCGGACGTCGACGTACCGAAGTTGCACGCGATCGGCGTGAAGGGCGTGTTCCTGCCCGGCACCCCGATGCAGGCGATCATCGACTTCATTCAGGTGAACGTCCGCGCACGGGCGTAAGCTGGGGCGCGCGTCACCTTCGTCCGATAAGCCAACCACCGTGACAAAGACTCTCCTCCTCGCCGACGACAGCGCCACGATCCAGCGGGTCGTCGAGCTGACGTTTGCCCGGGAGGACGTCCGCGTCGTCTCGGTTGGCGACGGCGAGCAGGCGATCGAGGCCATCAAGCGTTCGGTCCCCGACGTGGTGCTGGCCGACATCGACATGCCCGGCCGCTCCGGGTTCGAGGTGGCGCAGTTCATCCGCAGCCAGGCCGCCTCCGCGGACGTGCCGGTCCTGCTGCTCGCCGGTGCCTTCGAGTCGATCGACCAGGCACAGGCGCACCAGGCGGGGGCCGACGGCATCCTCACCAAACCGTTCGATCCGGCCGTGCTGGTCAGCCGCGTGATGGAGCTGCTCAGCGACGGACGCGGCACCCCGTCGGTCGTGCACGTCCATGCGCCCTCGCCGTTCGCAGCCTTCCACTCGACTCGCGCCCCCGAGGCGCTGCCGGCACTCGAGTCGGTGGTCGACACCACGGACGTGGCCGCACCCGTTGCCGAGCCCGAAGCGGCTGCCCTGGCGGAGCCGGCAGGCGCCGACTACTTCGACCAGATCGACCAGGCCTTCGCGGCGTTGTCGAAGATCCCGCGACCGCTGGTCCAGGAGGACGAGGACGAGTTACCGCCGCTCGACGACCAGCCGTTTCCGGCCACGCTCCCCTCGGTCCAGATGCCGCGCGCCGTGCCGCTGACCGACGCGTTCGCGGCGTTGCTGGACGCCGAGCGGGCAGGCCAGCCCGACCCGGCGCTGCGCGTCGTTCACGCGCCTGCCGCCTTCGCCAGCCCCGCCGTCGCACCCGCCATCGACCTCGATGCGCTGGCCGACCAGATCGCCAGCCGCGTGCTGGCGCAGCTCTCCGACCGCATCGTGCGCGAGACGGTGACCGACATCACATCGGCCACGGCCGAGCGGTTGGTGCGTGAAGAGATCGAGCGGATCAAGCGCAACATCAAATAAGATCAGCGGATGTCCGGTCCGCAGCGTTCCCTGACCCAACTCGATCCCGCACGCCTGAATCTTCCAGAAAAGCCGGCCCTCGAAGGGCTCGAAGCGAAGTGGACGCCGCGCTGGGAAGCCGAGCGCGTCTACGGCTTCGACCGGACGAAATCGCGCGACGAGGTCTATTCCATCGACACGCCGCCGCCCACGGTCAGCGGGTCGCTGCACGTCGGGCACGTGTTCTCGTATACGCACACCGACGTCGTGGCGCGCTTCCAGCGCATGCGCGGCAAGGCGGTGTTCTATCCGATGGGATGGGACGACAACGGGCTACCGACCGAGCGCCGCGTGCAGAACTACTACGGCGTGCGCTGCGATCCGTCGCTGCCGTACGACGCGTCGTTCGCGCCGCCGGCCACACCGCCCAAGCCGCCGATCTCGATTTCGCGACCCAACTTCATCGAGCTCTGCACCACGCTGACGACCGAGGACGAGAAGGTCTTCGAGGACCTCTGGCGTCAGCTCGGACTGTCGGTCGACTGGTCGATGACCTACGCGACGATCGGCAAGCCGGCGCAGCGCGTGTCGCAGGCGGCGTTCCTGCGTCTGATCGGTCGCGGCCTCGCGTACCAGCTCGACGCGCCGACCCTCTGGGACGTCGACTTTCGCACGGCCGTGGCGCAGGCGGAGCTCGAGGATCGCGAGATGCCCGGCGCGTATCACCGCCTGGCGTTCCAGCGCGCGGATGGGGGCGAGCCGGTCTACATCGAGACCACGCGTCCTGAACTGGTCCCGGCGTGCGTGGCCCTGGTCGCGCATCCGGACGACGAACGCTACAAGCCGCTGTTCGGTACTGAGGTGATCACGCCGCTGTTCGGCGTGCGTGTCCCGGTGCGCGCCCACACGCTGGCCGACCCTGCGAAGGGGAGCGGCATCGCGATGATCTGCACGTTCGGCGACCTCACCGACGTCATCTGGTGGCGCGAACTGAGCCTGCCGGTCCGTGCCATCATCCAGACCGACGGCACGCTGAAGCCGCTCGCGTGGGGCAGCCCAGGCTGGGAGTCGGTGGACGCGGCCCGCGCGCAGACCTGCTACGACGAACTCGTGCGCCTCTCGGCCAAGCAGGCGAAGAACAAGATCGTCGAGCAACTGAAGGGTAGCGGCGACCTCATTGGCGAGCCGCGGCCGATCACGCACCCGGTGAAGTTCTACGAGAAGGGCGACCGTCCGCTCGAAATCGTCACCAGCCGTCAGTGGTTCATCAAGACCATCGACTTCCGCGACACGCTGCTCCAGCGCGGACGCGAACTGCAGTGGCATCCGGAGTACATGCGCCACCGCTACGAGAACTGGGTGAACGGGCTCAACGGCGACTGGTGCGTCAGCCGCCAGCGCTTCTTCGGTGTGCCGTTCCCGCTGTGGTATCCGTTGAATGGCGATGGTGTGGTGCAGTACGGCCAGCCGCTCGTCCCGTCGGAAGCGCAGTTGCCGATCGATCCGTCGGTCGACGTGCCGGCCGGCTACTCGGCCGACCAGCGTGGCGTCCCCGGCGGCTTCGTCGGCGACCCTGACGTGATGGATACGTGGGCCACCTCGTCGCTCACGCCGCAGGTGGCGGGCGGCTGGATCGACGATCCGGAGTTGTTCGCCAAGGTGTTCCCGATGGACCTCCGTCCGCAGGGGCACGACATCATCCGCACGTGGCTGTTCTCGACCGTGCTGCGCGCGCAACTCGAGCACGACTCGCTGCCGTGGACCAAC
>Ga0114974_10004725_pt1 | contig 10185 bp, 9 predicted proteins | sample S_130206_EF_Meta_FD_87318 | JGI IMG/M metagenome (GOLD analysis project Ga0114974, IMG submission 87318) | Freshwater microbial communities from Lake Simoncouche, Canada to study carbon cycling - S_130206_EF_MetaG | ecosystem: Environmental > Aquatic > Freshwater > Lake | place: Lake...
ATTGCCAGCTCTATCACCAATTAACCCTAATTTTCCACAATATAATTTATGATTGGTTTCAATTAAATCGGTACCGTGAAACGTGGTAACAACCGGAATGTTATACCTATTAATAAAATTCATAAACTTCTCAGTACAATTCCCTAATTTTATACCATTTCCGGCAATTATTAACGGTCTATCGGCTACCATTAACATCTCTTCTACTGTCTGTAGGTTCTCTCTTATTTCCATCGGATTGCTATCTATGTCTGTATAAATATCCTTTTCTATGATAGGAATGTCTTTATAATCTATGAGCATCCCTTGAATATCCACGGGTATAGACAACCACACGGGTCCCGGACGGCCATTTATTAGGTTTTTTATCGTGTTCAGCAATACATCATCCAATTCAGTAATATCTAATAGTTCATGGGCATACTTTGTAATTTCCGTAACCATGGAAATTATGTCACTGTCGGCGCCAGCATAATGGCGTAGTTTCATTTTTTTATTATTAATTTTGCGGATAGATTCTACCGATTTGACTTGCCCTGACATAAATAAAATCGGTAAACTATCTTGATGTGCAACTAAACAGGGTGAAATAACATTTGTTGCCGCGCAGCCGGCCGTCGTGCAAACAATAGCCGGTTTACTATTGGTTTTACTATAGCCAACTGCACTATAACCACACGCTTGTTCGTGATGCTGATAATAAATGTCATATTGTTTATTATTACCAAATGAATCATTTAAATGCATTGCAAACCCCCCCGTTATCGTAAATAAAGTATTAATTCCATTCTTGTGTAAGAATTCAACGATATAATCACTTACTTTTATTTTCATTATGTAAGTATTTTATAATATATTAGTTTAATATTAAACTAATATATATACATATTATTATTGAAATATATATATCTTATGAATATATTAATTTTTGGTGCATCTGGTTCAATCGGTAATCATTTATACAATAAATTTAAGGCAGACTATATTGTGTATGGATCCTCGTCAGCTGACAACTCTGCTTATCCAATAAAATGTAAAATTGTAAATGGCCGATTAGTGCATAATATGTTAGAACTAAACTTACCCAAGTTAGATGGCATAATATGGGCACAAGGTAAAAATATTAATGACTCCATCTATAATGTTGATATAAATAGTTTCAATTCTATTATAGAGTGCAATGTTACTTTTATTTTAGAAACGTTGAAAGTACTGCTAGACAATAATTTAATTAATGACCGGGCCAAAATGGTTATTATTAGTTCTATTTGGGAAGATTGTACAAGAGCCAATAAATTATCTTATTCCATTTCCAAAGGCTGTCTAACAAATTTAGTAAAAAATATCGCGTTTGATTTGTCTAAAAAACATATTTTAATAAATAACGTCTTACCGGGTCCAATTGATAACGAAATGACAATGTCAACATTATCAAAAGAACAAATTCAGACTATTTCCGAATATACCGGGTTTAATAGATTGGTCTCATTAGATGATGTGTATAATACCGTTCAATTTTTACTGGTATGTAACACGGGTATATCTGGGCAATCCATCAAAGTAGATTTAGGCTTTACAACTATTAAGAAATATTAATATTTTATATCTTAAATTTTTTATAATATTATTTGTTTATTTTTATATTCGTTTATTTTTATATTCGTTTATTTAATTATAATTTTTATGAGAATATATTTTATAATTAAATGGAGAAGCTTATGAGTATCTTACGACAAACCGTAGATTTAGGTTGTACTGGTATTAAAATCTCGTTTGAAGATGAAGGAGCATTACTAAATGAACATATTATTATGTCGCATTTAACGTGTTCTTTAGGCATAGATTTAGCCATTAAAATCGGCGGCTGCGAAGCAAAGAGAGATATCGTTGATTGTATAAACTTAAATTGTACATCCGTTGTGGCACCTATGGTTGAATCGCGTTTTGCTTTAAACAAATATATTAATTCATGTAAACAATACAATGTTAAACAAAAATTGGGCTTTAATTTAGAAACCATACAAGCGTATAACAATTTAAACCAGTTGAAAGAAGAGTTCGCGTCCATTGATTATGTTACATTTGGCCGTGTAGATTTCGTTAGCTCCTTAAATAAAGACCGTTCCTACGTAGACAACGAGGAAATGTATGGTTACGTGTCTGACGTGTTTAGAACGGTAAAAGCCTGCAACAAAAAGTGTTATATGGGGGGTGCCATTAGCGTTGCATCGGAAGAATTTATTAATAAGCTAATTGCGGAAAAACTATTAGATAAATACGAAACCAGATACATTATTTTTGACGCAGCCAAAGTGTCGGACTTTAAAAAATGTATATATTATGCGAATTTATTTGAAGTAGAGTGGCTAAAATATATTAGAGAGATGTATTTAATGTCCGCCGACAAGGATAAGAAACGGATTGAAATGATTGAAGAGCGAATGACTATAAACAAACAATAAGTGGATTTATAGGTGCAAAGGTGGATTTACATGTGTAAATAAATTATTAATTTCTAATATAATTTTATCACGCACATCATTCATAGGATAATAAGAAATAATAGAATGTCCTAGTTCTTTTAATATGATAAAACAAATCATGTCACCATTATTTTTTTTATCATTTAAAATATGTTCAATTACTTTTGATGCATTTACCTTAATTTTTAAAAATTTTTGATCAATTAAATTATAGATAGTTTCGTTAATATCGTTTCGCAGATTATGATCAAAACATTTATTTATTAAATACATCCCAATTAACACTGCTATTCCGTGTGGAATTTCATAATTGGTGGTTGATTCAATCGCATGCCCAATGGTGTGGCCATAATTTAAGACTTTTCTTTCATAGACCTCCAATTCATCTTGTTCAATAATAACTTTCTTTACAGACGTGGCCATTTTAATTATGTTTATATAGTGGTTTTCTTGGAGTTGCGTTTTAAAATAATTATAGGTGTCTATTCCACCGATTAATGAGAGTTTTAATGCTTCGCCGAGACCAGATACAATCATATCCTTCTCTAAGGTGTTCATAAATGTACTGGATACGATCACTTTATTTGGCGCGGAAAACATCCCTAATATATTTTTACTTGTTCGGTTGACCCCCACTTTTCCACCAATACAGCTATCCGTCATCGCTAATAAAGTGGTGGGAATTAATACCCATTGAATACCTCGTTTGTATATACCAGCTACGAACCCACCCACATCCTGGGTAATTCCTCCCCCAATAACAATTAATTTATTTTTTTTTGTAAAGTTATTCATAGCATCTATAATACTAAGCACACTCTCAATGGTTTTGTTTTCTTCCGTGGCAGTAAATATATAATATTTAATGTCCGCGTTTAATGTATCTTGTAAATATAAACTATATACATTACTATCTATTATCAATAGGTCGCCTGTATTATAATTGGTTCTAATAATATTTTCTAAAGTATAGCTATTATAGACAACGTCATAGTTTTTATTATAAGACTTAATCGTCGTCGTGTCGCTGGTATCTATATTGAAATAAAATGCTTTCTCATCAATTATGAGTGTGTTCATTATATATTATTAATAATATATAATAATCATTTTCAATAGTAAGCATTTTCAATAGTAATTAATTTTTTTTTCACAGATTAATTTATTATAGTCAACAATACAACATTCGTCTATTTGAATAGCTGTTTTTTTATAATATCTTGTACCAATAAAACTTCGTCTTCCATGCATAACTTTTTCATCATTTAATATTAATGCGTCACCTCTACTTAATTTTACTTCATCCATTAAATCAGAACACATTATTTTTTCCTCTAAAAAAAAGTTTAATTTTTTAATAATTTCGTTATTTTCTTCGCAATTCATGCCTCTTGAAGAAGGGAAAAAATTATAGCAAAATATATATTTATTATATTTCTCATTATATTCTAATATTTTTCTTTTTAAATATAAATTATTACCAGCAGAGTGGTATATCTCTCTATTCAAAATACTTTCATATAAATTATTTTTGGTATGTTTATCTAAAAATTTTATTAAGTCAACAATAAATTTATTTGAAATTAATGTTGTATTTCCAGAATATTCACTACTTTTTAAACAAACAAGTTCTGTTATATTACCATAACATTCTGGTTCACAAAATGTATTGTCTGTGTGAAGGTTTTGATGAGAGCTACTTCTCCAAAATTGTTTTTCATCAGAATCATAGTCATATTTAACATTGGCCCAAATATTTGAAACATGTTTGTACGTATCTTTTTCTAAATCTATTTTAACATTTTTTCAAATACTATTATTTATTTTTTAATAAAAATTTAATATATCTTTATTTTTTTTTAATTTTTTAAAATTTTTTATTATAACATATTCGCCATCATTTTCTACAAAGAAACGTTTAATATTTTTACCTAAATCATCTAAATTATCTAAATCTAAGATAAATTCTTTTTTATTCATTATAATATAAAACAATAAAAAAAAAATAAATATATTACACATTATGTATAATATATATTAATAATGAGCATGTAAATTATCCAATGTAAATTGCCTATATCAGTAATAACACGTTGACAATTTGGCGTTTTACATCTTCAAATTGTATGTGTACCAAAAAACTCTTTCATTTTATCGCATACATAATCAACATCTTCCACCGTCATTCCGTGGTGAGCCCCTAGTAAAAAACCTTCCGCCATGATCCGGTCAGCGTTGGGGAAAACTTCTAAATATTCTCTGTAAACAGGGTGTCTGGTTACATTGCCTGCAAAACACACCCGCGTTTGAACATTATTTGCTTCTAGAAACGTTAACAATTCTAATCGCCGCTTCGTCATAAAAGGGATAGCCAACCAATCACTATCAAATGTATTAATTGGTAACACTAATTCTTGGACATCTTTCAGATTTTCAATATAGCGGTTAAACATCGTTTTGCGTTTAAAGCGAATTTCTTCAATGCGTGCGACTTGAACCAAGCCAAAGGCCGCATTCACTTCCGACGATTTCATATTATAACCGACCGCCCCATAAAGAAACTTATAATCATAGGGAATACCATCAATACTAAATTCAAAACGGGTTTTAACATCTTCCGAATTATCCCCAATACGCCCCCAATCCCGAAACATTGTGGCACGTTTTAAATATTTCTCATTGTTCACCATCAACATACCCCCCGAGCCACATGCGGTAATTAAATGACTAGAATAAAAACTCGTAATAGCGATATCGGTCTCTGGCGTATAGGTAACCGTATCAGCCGAATCTTCAAATAATATTAAATCCGAACGCCCAAGTAGACTAATACGTTTTTTAATTTCAGCCCAGTCGGGTTTGGACCCAATTAAATTGGGTAATAAAATCACCTTGGTTTTTGCCGTTATTTTTTCACACACTTGGTCCACTGAAGACACATAGGTACCAATTTCCACATCACAAAATACTGGTTTTAACTTACATTGAATAATCGGGCCTAATGTAGTAGAGAATGTACATGCGGGTGTAACAATTTCATCGCCGGGCTGTAAATCCAGAGCATTTAAACCAAGTATAATTGCCGATGACCCACTGTTTACAAATAAACCGTATTGTTTTCCAAATAAAGCAGAAATTTGCTGTTCAAATTCAATGGATTTGGGCCCAAAACCTGCTAACCAGCCTTCGTTTAAACAATCCACCACGGCCTTAATCTCCGCGTCGCCAAACGCTTCTTTCTTATTGGGGGCATACCACACTTTCTTTTGGGTAGTCATAATAAAATATATTTATAAAATATATTTATAATATATATTTTATTAACTAAACGAGTAAATATAATTCAGAGTAAATATAATTCAGAGTATCAATAATAATTATTCTTAACAGTATTTGGCATCTTTTTAAAATTATTAATATTATTAAGATCATTAATAAAGGGCTTTACTGTTTTGTATTTTATATAATTTGTAATATCTAACCATTGTTCCTCTACTAAATGTAAAGTTTTTTGTGCATATGTAATATCTTCTAAACCATAGGCAATGCCATACAAATTATCTAGTCCTTTATATTTTATATATTCGCTCGCAGCCGTCGTTTGGATCCATTCTTGTTTAGTCATACCAGCTCTCTTATAGACAATTGATATACAACCACATAACGCCGCAATTATTGACAAGAAGGTTAATGGATCATACGATACAAAATATTTATATGTATTAAAAAAGGCAATGCATTCATCTTGAGTGTGCTCTTTTGTAATTTCAAAGGCAGGTTCAGGGTGAATATATCGGAGGTTTTTATGCATATGTGCGCCTTTTCTTATGGTATAACAATAATCCGCTCTAGTATTATAATGCAAATTTTTTATGGTCGGGTTAATATACAATACTGATAGTAATTTATAAATAGTGCCGATTTTTTCAGGTTTTTTATTAAACTTTAATTCTGAGTTAAAATAATATACTAATTCATTTTTTCCCCAAGTATCAACACGTTCAGAAGGGACATTTTGGCCTAATTCGCTCAACATCCATCTTATAACAGACTTGGTATTTAATGGATTACCAATAGTTCCTTCACAATATATTACAATTGTATCATCATTAATAGGAAATTCGTAATTGTAATATTTATTAAATATTGGATTATTTGTATTTTTTTTGCCACTGGATGAATATATTCTTGCATTTTGTCCAAATGTTTCTTCTAAGATCCGCGCTAAATAATATTGGACAACTGTCCCCCCATCATTAATATTAAATTCGTCCATGTGGGTATAAATTATTATATTCTTCCGGCCTGCATCAGTTATAGAAGAGGCCATTGTGCGGCCTTCTTTTTCCCCAAACTCGTGCCAATGGGTGAGCGCTTGTTGTTCTGTCTGCACACCACTCGCACGCAAATCGGAGTACTTCTTTAAATAATATTGCCAATCAAACAATTTGGGAGTTCGGATAGCCACTCGCTGTTCTTTGTTCCCAAACGTATGCCAGTGGGTAAGCGCTTGGTCTTCCGTGTGCACACCATTCGCACGCAAGTCGGTATATTTCTGTAGATAATACTGCCAGTCAAAGAATGCCGGGGGTCTGATAGCGCATCGTCCTTCTTTTTCCCCAAACGTGTGCCAATGCTGAATGGCTTGTTGTTCTGTATGCACTCCATTATTTCGTAAATCGGGATACTTCTCAAGATAATATTGCCAATCAAAACATTTACTCATGAGTATATATAAACAAATGAATATTTTAATTACCGGCGGAAACGGCAATATTGCAAAAATGATTAAATCACATATATCAACGCATTCTAATATAATAAATCCTTCCAGACAGGAATTAGATATTTTGGATTTTACGAAATTACAGCAATTTTTAAATACGAACCATTTTGATGTACTCATTCATACAGCTATTTTAGGAGGGCGACGAACCAAAGAAGAAACGGGGGAGGTAACCCATAAAAATCTATTGATGCTGGAAAATTTGCTACATTTTTCAAGCAAGTTTAAAATGATTATTAATTTTGATTCAGCCGCCATATATGACCGTACAACTGATATTTTGAATAGAGCAGAAGAGGAATTATTAACAATTCCAACAGATTATTATGGTTTTTCAAAATATATTATTTACAAACGTTCCTTGGCTTATAACAATTTTTATAATTTTAGAATCTTTAATATTTTTCATACAAATGAAGAACCAGACCGGTTTATTAAGTCCTGTTTTATTGCGAAAAGGAATAACACTAAAGTAACTATATTTGAAGATAAATATTTTGATTTTGTCTATGAAGATGATTTTATTAAAATTGTTAAATTTTATTTAGACAATATTAATAATGTGTCATTATTAGAGAAAACTATAAATATTTGTTATAATAAAAAATACACATTATCCGATATTGCTAAAATAATTATAAATAACGACGAGCATATTAATATTCTCAATAAGGCATCGTTACATAATTATAGTGGTAATAATGCAAAATTGGCAGCATTAAATTTAAAACTGTTGGGATTGGAAGAGGCCTTAAAGGTATATGAAAATAAATATATATGAAAATAAAGGTATATGAAAATAAAAAAAACAATGCGATTATATACCTTTTATTTTTTTATCAGATTGTTGAACGCATTTACGTGTCTTTAAAAAAACATACACGTAAATATATTTAGACAAATTTACTCTCTTAAATGTATTTTTATAAAAACCCCTTAATATATATGTCAAAAAGAACCATCGTGCGTAACAACCCTATTGTACCGATTATTGATGATAATCAACAAGCCAATTTTATTACAGTGCGAAATAAACTGGTTGCGTCGGCAAAGAAGAGTGGTATGAAGAATAATATAATTGGCATGTTAAGTAAGAATGATTATACGCCCACAGGCACTCAGGAAAGAGGTCTAGCGCATAATTTACTAAATGGTAATACTATGCCGAATGGTAATACTATGCCGAATGGTAATACTATGCTAACCCTATCAATCCATAAAAAAACCAGAAGCTCTTCTGCTAGTACTGTAGATAATAGTACGCCCGCACAAAACCTAACAAAAATAGATATTTTCACCACCGGTTATACCGCAAGTTTCGCCAACGTGCTAGCGGCAGCATTCACCTTGCGTGGCATCAAAGCAAATATTTTTATCCGGATGATAAATAATGCGGATATAGCTGTTTGTGCAAGAGAGAAAGGGCGGTATCTCTTTTTCTTGTCTCCGCAAATATTTTTACAGGCAAAAAATGACTATAACTATAGTTATCCAGCGAATTTATCACCGTTACCTGAAAAGAAATATTTTTTATACCAATTTGAAAACTTTCAACAGAAAAATCCGAGAGATCTAAATCCGCATTTGCTAGATTTAATTAAGAATGCAAAACATTCATTTGATTGTTCTTCCACAAACATAAATTATTATCCGAAAGATTGTAGAACTCAAGTGAGTGTATTGACGCCGCAAAATACAGTAGAACCTATATTGAGACCCTTAACTATAAAAATACTCTATCCGGCTTTATTTCATAAATATGTATTGGGGTTACGGCATCCAGACGAGGATCTTATGGGCAAACAGTATGCAGTAATAAAAGAAGCCCAGATTACCCGAAAGAATATTTGCCATATCCATTGTTTATATTTAAAATTTCTAGAGAGTATGTTTGCGAATTATATTGCACCAATACTGCAAACCTTTGATATTATGGTTACTTATACACACCCGGAGGAGTCTGTCTTAAATAAATATAACAATATTACTTTTCTGCAAGTGCATAATTACGGCATGGACATCGGACCAAAGTTTACAGTGTACGAGTACCTACGTCATAAAAATATTGCCTATAATTATGTCTTTTACATACATTCTAAGAGTAATGATGCGCTTAGACATAAATATTTAGTGCCTTTTATTAATAATTCAGGACAGATCCAGGCCAAATTAAACGCAAATAATTCAAATGTGACCTGTTATTTCCATAATACCTTATGGAATGGCGATAGTATTCATACAAATAGCAATACGTGGAATTATAATAAACTCTATATGAATGATATATTACAGTATTTACAAATTAAGCAGTTCGCACAAAATACCATGTTTTCCGAGGGGAATTTTTATATTTTACATAAACAACTCATAGATAAACTATTCTCTGATAAATTCTTATATAATATATTAAATGCTGGGAATAGTTTTGATTATAATTGGGTAAAATTATATTACAGCTTTAACGATAATGAAGACGTAAAGGATGTATATCAGGTGTATCACGCATATATAACAAAACATTTATTTGGAAATAACTTATTTACCAATAAAGGGCATAATGGGCTGGCGGATGCGATGGTGGAACACGTATTTGAACGTTTGCCCTTAACCCTGTGTAAAGAATACGGTATAAGTATTAACATTCTAGACAATACTAGTAGTAAAGATATTTTTGTAGGACACACAAAACAATACATACAAGCACAACCCCAATTGAACATAGTTCAACAACCTATACGCCCCATCCATATCAAATCCAATACGCCGACGAAAACATTATGTATTGTGGCGTGTCATACATCATCTGCTTTAAAAATAAAGAGTTTACTACAGAATAGAAAATATTTTGAAGACATTAGTAATGATATTGTTTACATAAATTCCACCGAATTCAAGGCAGCGAATGTGATGGAAAAT
>Ga0114974_10004728_pt1 | contig 10180 bp, 11 predicted proteins | sample S_130206_EF_Meta_FD_87318 | JGI IMG/M metagenome (GOLD analysis project Ga0114974, IMG submission 87318) | Freshwater microbial communities from Lake Simoncouche, Canada to study carbon cycling - S_130206_EF_MetaG | ecosystem: Environmental > Aquatic > Freshwater > Lake | place: Lake...
AAAATTACTTTTTAGAAAAAAGATAAGCAAAAATTACTTTTTAGAAAAAAGTAAAGCAAAAATATCGTAAAAAATTTACATTATTATAATATTTTTTTATTTTTATTTTATTGTCTATATATAATATATTTAAAATGGTTCAATTTACTACAGATATAAGTATTCTTATACAACTTGTAACAGGTGTTATAGGTTTACAAGGATTATTTATTAAATTACCAGAAAAACATAAAATTCTAAAAGAAGTTTTAACATTAGAGATGATAGTTCAATGTGTAGAATTTTTTTTCTATATTTATTTTCTTCGTAGTATGATTAAAATGGAACTACATAAAATGGCAGCAATACGTTATTTTGATTGGATTATAACAACACCTACAATGTTATTAACTACGATTATATTTTATAAATATGAAGAACATTTGGAAAAAGATATTGAAAAAAATTTAGAATTTTGGGAATTTGTAAAGACAAATAAACAAAATATTATAACTATTTTTATCTGTAATTTTTTAATGTTATTATTTGGTTATTTAGGAGAAATAGGAGTTATTGATATAGCATCTTCTTTAATATTAGGCTTTATATTCTTTGGAATGACTTTTTATACTATATATAAAAATTATGCAATACATTCAAAGAATGCTATGAAATTATTTTATTTTATATTTACTATATGGGGATTATATGGAATTGCCGCTTTAATGTCTCCATATACAAAAAATAATATGTTTAATATTTTAGATATCTTTGCTAAAAATTTCTTTGGATTATATTTATTTTATCGTATAAAAAATGTTAGTCAAATTACTTTTTAGAAAATATCTTTTTATAAAAAAGATAAGCAAAAATTATCTTTTTAGAAAAAAGATAAGCAAAAAATTAGTGAAAATATTTTTTTATATTTTTAAATCACTTTCTATACTATTTATAAAATTATTAATTGGTTTATTATTTTTACCCCTTAATTTATAATCTCTATATTTTATAGGTATATTTTTGTCTTTTGAAAATTCAATAATTTTATTAATTTCTTTATCTTTATTTTTTTTATATTCTTCTTTTGTTCCTTTTAGCATAATCTTTATACAATATTTATCTAATGGTATTTTTTGATTGAATAATATTTCATGAGTGTGCATAAATTCTACATTACCTAAAAACTTATTTTCTTCCATCTTTTTATTTATTTTATTTTTTAATTTTGTTAAATTTGGCATTTTAGTAAGATTACCATCTCCATATATAATTGCATTTTCATTCATACCATTTTCAAATTTATTTTTAAAACCACCAATATCTGTTGCATAAAATGGATAATCTTTTAGTATCGACTTATCTAAAATAATTCCACATAAAAACCAATGTGGAATTTGATATTCTTGATTAGGTATATCATAATAAACTAATTGTGTGAATATTTGATTAGATGGTTTATCTTGTAACATTGTAATATGTTTTTTTGATGGTTTATTATCAATATATCCATCTTGTAAAATTTTAATAAGATTTTGTGGTGTTGTTCCATGAACTATATATTCTTTCATATTGTTTATATTTATTTATATTTATTTATTTATTTATATTTATTTATTTATTTATATTTATTTATATTTATATTTATTTATAATAATTAATACCTAATATAATAATATAATATTGTTATCTATTTCTTTATCTTTATATTTATTATATTATTTTGTGTGTTTGTATTTATAAAATGCAAATCAATAAAACTATAAAATATACTAAACATAAATTAAACAAAAAATCAAAAAAAAATATAGAAATAATTAAAAAACATAAAATTATTATGAAAGGTGGAGGTAATAGCTTACCTAATAATAAAGTTAATTATTATTCTAATAGTAATAGTAACAGGTCTTGGATGAGTAACTTTCCTACCACTAACCTTAACTCTAACACTAACCCTAACCTTAACTCTAATCCTAACCATAACCTTAACTCTAAAACTAACCCTAACCTTAACTCTAATTATAATTCTAAAACTAACTCTAAACCTAACTCTACAACTACACCTAGCTCTAACTCTAGCTCTAGTCATATCAATAGACCTAGCCCTAGATTGAACTTTAGCCCTACTAATACCAATGGTAGAGCTATCTATAAAAATATTTATAGTGATAAGGTTAAAAATATACTAAAAAATATAAATAAAAAATTAGTTGATATGTGTGATGATCAATTATCAATTATGTTAGATTATAGACATAAGTTACCAGATACCCCAACTACACGATTTAATATGATGTCAAAAGATTTAATATTATGTTTATATAGAAAATGTAAAGCTATATCAACTATAGTATTATATTTAGATTATGAATCTAAAACTATATATATTAATTCAACAACTATTCCACAATATGAGGGGTTAAAATATAATACATTATTATGTGCAATAGTTATTTATTTAAGTAAACTTTTATTTCCTAAACTAAAATATATAAAAGCTCATTGTGTAAATCCACTTAGTGCATATATACTAATAATGTATTTAAATGCAATTCCTTATAAAACATATAATAATGAAATTCCTTATAAAACATATAATAATGATAATTTATCAACGATTGAATCATTTAAAGAACAATTAAATACTATAAAGTTAAATAAAGAAACAGCATATACTAACTTAATGTTATTGTTAGAACAATATAATACTAATGATGCACCAGAAATTAAGTTTGATGTGTACGTATCTATTGATGTAAATTCTGATAATATTAATAAAACAAAAAAATATATTTATGATATTTTACTTAATAAAAATACTGATAATGATTTTTTATACGATGGAAGTGTTTTAAATAACGTTCAGTTTTTTGATAAAAAAAAACAATATATTACTTGTATAAAAAATTAATAACTAAAAAATAAAAATAAAAAAATAAAAATAATAGTTTCTGAACCTTATAAAGACCAGTTTATTTCTTTATTTAATATTTTTTCTACCTGAATAAATAGATTTGAACCTACAAAACCTTTTGCAAGTGGACTTGGATGAGGTCCAGACACTATTCTTTTTTTATCCATTATAAATTTTTCTTTTTTCTTTGCATAATTACCTAATAATAAAAAGACACATTTTTTATTTGTATTGCATATAAATTCAATAACATCATTTGTAAATGCTTCCCATTTTTTCATATGACTTCCTGGTTTACCAGCTAAAACTGTTAATGATGCATTTAATAAAAATATTTTTTCTCTATAAAACCATTGTTCTAAATTACCGTGTTTAAATTCATACTTTTTATTTGGATATTCTAATTTTAATTCTTTGTATATATTCCGTAATGAAGGTGGAATTGGTATACCATTTGGAACAGAAAAACTAAGACCGTGTGCTTGTCCTGGATTATGATATGGATCTTGTCCTAATAATACTATAGTAATTTCATCTATACTTATTTCAAAAACACGGAATAATACATCTTTTGGTGGATATATGATGTCATCTGGATTAGAATATAAATCATCAATATTTACAAGCAATTTATCAAATAAAGGTTTCCAAGAAGGATGTATTGACATTTTAGTGTATATTTATAATTTAATTATTTAATTAAGTAAGTAAATCAATTTTTTATATAAAATCAATTATTAATTTAAAAAATTGATTTTAATTAATAATTAAATATTCAATATAAAAAATATAATATTATACAGAAATGATGGCTGATACTATTGATGAAACTGTAATTACTAATACTATTCCTACAGAAGAACCTGTAATTGTTGATACAACTCCTGTAGAAGAACCTGTAATTGCTGATACTATTCCTACAGAAGAACCTGTAATTGCTGATACAACAACTGTGATTGAGGCTGAAATTCCTACTGTGGTTGATCCTGTAATTACTACTATGGTTGAACCTGAAATTACTACTATGGTTGAACCTGAAATTCCTACTGTTGTTGAACCTGAAATTCCTAATACATCTATTGTTGAACCTGAAATTCCTAATACATCTATTGTTGAACCTGAAATTCCTAATACATCTATTTTTGAACCTGAAATTCCTAATACATCTATTGTTGAGCCTGAAATTCCTACTACATCTATTGTTGAGCCTGAAATTCCTACTACATCTATTGATGAGCCTGAAATTCCTACTACAGAAGAAACTGTAAATACTAATACTGATGATGATGCAACTATAAAGTTAAAGCCTTATCGTAATATTAAATATGATGAATATGATAAAAAATATGCTACACGTATGAAAACTATGTATGAAAATGTTGAAGATATTATGAAAGAACAATTTGATATTTTTACAGAAAAATTAATTGATGATAACTATATTAGTCGTAATAATTTATTGGACGCGATTCAAGCCTTTACTAAACAAAATAATAATAAAGTAAAATATATATTATGGGAACGGTTTACAGATGAGGCATTTAATTATCGCCCTTGGCAAACTTGTTGTATTTCATAATTTATCATTTATAATTTATAAATATAAAAATGTAAAAAAATAAGACAATAAGACAATAATTTTTTTTTTATTAATCCATAATAACTATTTTTTTTTTGGTTAGTTTTTCTTTTTCTTTTTCTTTATCTTTCTCCATCATACTTAAATTACTTTTATCTTCTGTTTCATTATCTTTTTTCTCATCATTATTATTTGTCTCTTGTTTTTTATTCATATTTTTCTTAGTTCTTTTCTTTGGTTTAGGTAAAGGTTTAGGTTTATCATTATGTAAATGGCTGACTTTTTTATAATAGGATAATATAGTATTTTCTTTATCCTTTATACTTTTTAAATAGTTATATTTTTCAATAGTTCGTTCTGGAACATCTTTCTTTTTAATATTCATTTAATTATTATTTATTATTTATTATTTATTTATATATTCAAGATTATACTATATTTATTAAATATATTAAATTCATTTATTATAACTTAAATGTTATTTTATAATATAATATAAATACTATATACTAATTATAAATAATTTAGAGTATCCAGAAACAAAAATGACAAAAGGTATAGGTTGGGACATAGGTATTAAAAACTTAGCATATTGTATTTTAGATTCTGGAATAGCAAAAGAAAAAAGTTCTACAGATACAATATGTTTTAACAATACTTATTATAATATTGTAAATTGGAAAGATATTAGTTTAGTATCTCAAATAGAAAGTAATATGGAAAATACTGGAGAAGTGAGTCATATTAATAATACTCTTAAATGCTCTGCTATTAATGAAACCGCACAAAAAAAAGCAACAAAAGGCAAGAAACAAGAAACACAGATACATACACAGATACAAGAAGAAACTAAGACTGTTGTATGTGGTAAGTCTGCTATGGTTTGTAAAGAAGAAATACATATAGATAGTTCTGGAAACACATCTTATTTAGGTCTTTGTAAAACACATTATAAAAAATGTGGTATCTCTCCTTTACCTGACTTAAGTGTTAAACAATGCTGGCATCCAGAATGTAATGGTAAACCAATACAAGTATTAAAGGCTCATATTTATAAAGGTTATTGTAAAAAACATATTAATGAAATGATAAAAGTAAAAACACATTCTGGAAGTGATTTTTTAAAAATAAATCGCGCAAAAACAACAAGTAAGTTTGATATTAATCAACTTGGTATTGCTTTATTTCAAGAATTAGATAAAATAAAAACAACGATATTAGATTCTTCTATCATTTTACTTGAAAATCAACCTGTATTGAAAAATCCAACAATGAAGTCTATACAAATGTTTCTGTATTCATATTATTTATTACGTATTATGGATAGTAGTTCTAGAACTACTTCTGAAACTACTTCTATAAGTAGCTCTGTATTAAATAATAAAAAAATACAATGTTATTGTGCAAGTAAAAAATTAGATTTAATTATATTTTTATCTGAAGTAGAACAAGTAAGAATTAACGGTTTGATTGAGAAAGTAAATAGTGATTATCAAAAAAATAAAAAGATGGCAATCATGATGGTTGAAAGTTTATTACAAAATAATCCAAAATGGTTAACATTTTTTAAAGGCAATCCAAAACAAGATGACTTAGCGGATTCTTTATTAATGACATTACATTATTTTGAAAAAGTAAATTTAATGAAAATTAAAAATGATGATAAGAAGAAAGAAAAAAAAGGTAAAAAAGTTAAAGTAGAGAAGGGTGAAGGTGAAGGTGAAGGTGAAGATTAATTATTTAAGAACGATTTGGTTTAAGATATTTATACCCAGCAAAAGCATAATAAAGATAGGCAAGAAGTATATATATAGCACCAAATAAGATACAAAGGATAGTTTGTAATGTGCTACCTGTTAATTTATAAGTTGCAACAATAAATGATATTAAAAATAATATTATTATTATAATTATAATAATTAATGTTGTAGTTGATATAGTAGTAGTATCTGTAAAATTAGATCTACCTGATAAACTATCAATTAAGAGTCCAGAAGCTCCAGAAGAAATTACAGAAATTGCAGTATCCATTGTTTATAATAATTATATTAATAATTTTAATTTTTTTATTACTATATAAATATATATAAATTTATTTTTATTATTTTTTTTATTAATAATATTTTAATTTATTTTTTTTATTTTTTAATTAATAATATTTTATAAAATTGCGTAAATTATTAAGTATTTCTTTACTTGTTTTTAATTAGTATAATAATAAATTAAATATAAATTTATATTATTTTATAAATATAATAATATAAATAATAACTTGTATAAAGTATATAATAAAATAACATAAATAATATTATAATAAATAACATAAATAACATAAATATATAAAATGGAATTTGATCTTGATTTAGAAGATCTTGACCTTAAAAGTGTTGATATGAGATCGACTACACCAACACAAACAACACGTAATATATCATTTAATAATAATCATAATAATAATGGACAAAATCAAAGCGCATTTAAACCTACAATGAGAGAACAAAGTCCAAATTTAACAATATCTACAAATAATAATGATGCTATGCCATCAATGAATGGTTTTAATAGTGATAAAGAAGTTGATTTTGGATTAAATTTATTAGTTAATAAAAAAAAACAGAGACCTGAATCTGAAGTTACTAAATTAGGTAATGGTGGTAGTGGTAGCAGTAATACTAATAATCCAAGTCCATCATCAAATAATTCATTTGCAAATATGTTTAGTACTAATAATAATTCAAATACTATGCCACAAAAATTAAATTTTGATGATACAGAAGTATTACAAAATTCTCTTTTTGACGATAATATGACAAATATTGATTTAGACAAAGAATTAAATACTATGGATTTAGAAGATATTTCACCACCTAAACCAAGTATGAGTGGACCAAGCTTACCTAACTTTGGAAGTTCAAGTAGCGGTTCTGGCAATAACGGATTTGCTTCCAGTTTTGCCGCCAGTTCTACAAATACATTTGGTGGTAGTAATATGGGTGGAGGAATGGGTAGTGGTGGCAATGCATATGGTAGTATCAATACTGCTGGTATTAGTAGCACTGAAAATTTATCATTTGAAGAAATACAAAAACGTAAATTTGATTTATTATGTAAATTTGAAAGATTAAGAGATAAAGGTATTAAATTACCAAAGACGTTTTCAATGTCAAGTAGTTATGAAGAAATGAATCACGAATATGAAAGACTATTGCATCATCGTAAAATGGATAATAGTGTAAAAATGCAGAGACGTATGTTAGTCTCTTTTGCTTCTATGGCTGAATTTGTTAATAATAAAACTGGTAATCCATTTGATGTTAATTTGGATGGATGGAGTGAACATATGAATGAAGAAATAAATACATATGATGAAGTATTTGAAGATTTATATGAAAAATATAAGGAAAGTGCAAATATGGCACCAGAATTGAAATTAGTATTTATGGTAGCCAGTAGTGCTTTTTGGTTTCATATCTCAAATAATATGTCAAAATCAGTTATGGGTAATATGAATATGGGTGATATGTTTAAAAATAATCCTGATTTGATGAACCAATTCAAGAGTGCAGCAATGGGTTCAATGCAACAACAAAGTCCTGGTTTAGCTAATTTTATGAGTATGGGTGGTGGAGGTAATTCTGGTAATTCTGGACCACCTAAATATAATCCAATGGCAAGTCCACCCTTTTCTAATCCAAGAGATGCACCACCTAGAGGTTCTACCAATATAAATTCTAGCGATGATATTGATGCTTTAATTGATAGTATTAGTAATTAAGTAGTATATATATTTATTTTAATTTTTGCCATTTTTATAATATTTTTTATCTAATAATATTATTATTTATAGGAAGTGCACCACCAATACTACCACTACCGCTATTATTTATATTTATATTTGTATTTGTATTCATATTTGTATTCATATTTGTATTCATATTTGTATTCATATTTGTATTTGTATTCATATTTGTATTCATATTTGTATTCATATTTGTATTCATATTTGTATTCATATTTGAGTTAGGTATGGGTTGTTGTGGATTAGCAATTTCATATTTAGAAACAACTTGTTTTGCCAAATCATATTCTTCTCTTGTAATTGGTGAATTATTTGTAACAGGTAAAATACAATAAGCACTATTTTCATTAAATAAAGTATTTACAAGTATTATAAAAGATATAGTAATTACACCAGCTACAACTAAATCACGTGTTCCCATCCATAGAACTAGAAATATAAGAAATCGACGTGCAAATTTATGATTTAATACTTTATGCATAAATTCACTTACTTCATTACCAATATAACGTGCACCCAGATTAATTACTAATATCATTAAACCTAATACATATTTATTACCACTAAGACCCATTGTTGCAACTGCTAACATAGAAGCATTACCTGCTGATAATGGTGCAGCTCCTGCACCAGCAGCTGATGCTATTGTAGGTTGAATTATATTACTTGCCATTTTTATTTTTTATATCTATATATATAATTTATATATAATTTATATATTGTTTATATATTGTTTATATATTTAGTGTATTTATTATACTATGTAAACTATTTATAATAAATATAATATATTTGCAAAAATAATTTATTTAAAAAATAAAAATATATAAAAAAATAAATAAGTTATGTAAGTTATGCATCTATAATTTATGCATTATGCATTGAGGGGGTAAAATGCAGTTCCGCAAGTTTTAATTTTATTAACATCATAAGCACTACATTGAGCTAATGGAGGACCATATTTAGTTAAATTTTGTGGACTATTTTTCATATCATATCTACAACCTGTAATATCAAAACCAGAGCGATCAGGTTCACCTACTTGTGTAATAAAATCATTTTGGAATTCTGTATTTATTTTTTGTTGAACTAAATTAACGTTATTTGTATTATATGTAGTATTTACTGAGTTGTCAACAGGTGGTTGAAATGGTTTAAGATTATTATTAGGAAATGGTTTAGTATTATCATAAATAAATTCAGATTCACTAAGTATATTATCACTATTAATATTATCAATATTATCACTATTAATATTATTAATATTATTAATATTATTAATATTATTAATATTATTAATATTATTTAAAGTTGGATTTATAATAGTTGTTTCTTTAGCAAATTTAACTTTATTATCAGATATAGTATTATTTACAAGATTACTATTTATAACGTTCTTAAATATAACATCATTTATAGAAGTATGTTCTGGATTAGTAGATGTAATAGTAATTAAATTTTTATTAGAATGAACAGAATTAACATACATAGATATATATAAAATGACTAACCCAAGTATAATACCACAATGTAAATCAATTAACATTATAAATATAACAAGTAACATAATAAGTATATAATTAACGCTATCTGTAAATAATACTTTAAATATAGGTAAAGTATCTAATATGCTATCTGTAAATAATACAACGATTAAAGCAATAATAATGCACCAACAAAAGTTCATATTCATCATTTGAGTTTCCATATTATTTATATATATTTATTATATTTATTATATTTAATAACTATTATATATTTATAATATTATTATTATTATAATATATTTTTATTATATTTATTTTAATTATTATTTTAATAAAAAAATAATAATTAAAATAAATATATTATTTTAATAAAAAATAATAATTAAAATAAATATATAATAAAATAATATATATAAAAAATAATA
>Ga0114974_10004730_pt1 | contig 10175 bp, 16 predicted proteins | sample S_130206_EF_Meta_FD_87318 | JGI IMG/M metagenome (GOLD analysis project Ga0114974, IMG submission 87318) | Freshwater microbial communities from Lake Simoncouche, Canada to study carbon cycling - S_130206_EF_MetaG | ecosystem: Environmental > Aquatic > Freshwater > Lake | place: Lake...
CGTCTCAGGGAACGCATCACCAAGGTCAGAGTGTCTTAACCTATTACCTTTTTCGGGGTAGATGCGGCTATGTAGGCGTTTGAGGATACCATTACCACCTTGAAACTGCATGCCGAATCGGGTCTTCTTACATCCGTTTTGGTTTAAAAAGCGGTAGTAGTCCTTCCCTCCTTGATGCAGACCTAAGAACTGCCCGATTGCCCAAAGTTTCATGGGATCGTCTGCTATGGTAGCAGAGAGGGCGATAGCTTGGACATTCTGATTAACTGAGTCTCTGACTAAATAAGCGTTTTGGGTAGCTTCACCTTTTCCTCGGTGAACCTCGTCAAAGATCAGAATAACATCAGCAGGAAGCATAAATTTGAACTCATGCTTCTTGTCATCTGTCCATCTACCTAGCTGAGACTTACCAGTTTTCGCCCATTCCCACCCGCAAACCTCGAATATTTCTACACCCATTAGCTTCGCTGCCCTGTGCCAGTCGGTAGTAATGGGTTTGGGACATATCACTGCGACCCGCTTACCCAACTCCCTAGCAATACCTAAAGCACAGAAGGTTTTCCCTACACCAGTAGAGTGACCTAGCAGGACTCGGTTATACTTAGTTATCGAGGAAACACCCATCTGGACTGAGGTTTGCTGATACTCAAAGAGATTTTCGGGGTGCAGTAGAGGGATTAGACTTAACTCCTCTACCTTCTCCTCGATATTATCGGAACCGATAACGGACTTAAACTTGAGGTTTTCGTCTGACCACCAAGACAACGCCCATTCCTCTCTGAACTTACCCATCGAGATTCCCGCCGCTGCTAACTGCTCTTTGAATGTCTCTTTGTCTTCTTTATAGACTTTCCAGAAAGCATCCTCTATCGGTGCTTTGCGGAGCATCCTGACCCCTCGTTTCGTATTAAGCTGAATGGGATGCGACCATTCAACCGTTGCCAGTAGATCGTGGACGTTCATAATTTCGCTTTAAGCAAAGCTGACCTGCATTGGAGGGCTAGGAGAGAGTCAGAGTCTCCGAAGGTATCGACTACCGCTTGTAGGGCATCGACAATCTCTCTACGAACTGGATCAGCGAGGTAGGTATTTTTAACTCGGAATGGCTTTTGTTTGTGGAGTGTTTTCATTTCTCGAATTTGATTGAGGTAATTTTCTTGTCGGGATAGACGGTTGATTTGAACTTTGGCATCTCTTGTGACTTGGAAGAGGTTTGCCAGAGTCGGATGTATGCTTCGGGTGGGAGGCAAGTAGCTTGGTTTTTTTCGGTGTAGCTCATTTTAGAATTTAACCTCGGTTAAGATTATTGTTTCGTTGAGTTCGTCTATCCATTCGCCGGATTCACGCCCCTCCTCGTCAGGCGGGAGATATTTGTCGACTTTTCTTAATAGCGAACGGAGTCCTTTTAAATCTTCAAGCATTCGTTTAATTAAATCGACGGCATCTTCGCAGGCTTTGGCGGCTATACCTTCCCCGTTGTGTTCCTCGTCGTTGTATTGCGCGTGTTCTTGCATGATGTTTGCGGCATCTTGCAAACGTTCGATTATGTTTTGTTGTGTGTTCATTTTTATTGTTTGTTGTTGTTGTGTTGTTGAATTTATTCTAGGATTCTAAGTTCATTGGGGCTAATAAAGTTATCTTGGTGTGGTCGTTTTCATTTTCTGCTTCTGTATCTATAAGAAACATAGATGTTCCTGAGACTTTAACATTTTGATTTTCAGACCTTTTAAACTTTAAAACATATTCGCAAAAATTATATTCATATTCCAAATACATAAACTCCTCATCAACTTCATCTTCGATCCAAAGCGAAGGATACATCAGCGGTCTTATATCGTTGTCGATAATCAATGCGCTTGAATTTTCAATTAAGTTGCAGGCTTCTTGTAGTGTTATTGTTTTCATTTTATTTTTCATTGTTTGTTGTTGTTGTGTTGTTGTGTTGTGGAGGGAAATCTGTTGACAATCTGGCATAATCTTGTGAATAGTAAATTATGAACAAAACGCCAGAATTGAATAGCGAAACGCTAGGTCGCGGAAGTCGAAAAAAGTGGGATATGGAGAAAATTGAGACCCTATTCATGGGTGGAGCGGAGATGAGCGACATTCTGAAATTGCCTGAGTTTTCGCTGATGTCGAAATTCTATTTGAAGAACTGCATGGTCAAAGGAAAGTGGATCGACAAGAGGAAAAGGCTGAGGGAAGAAGTGGCGAACGTGGTTGCTCCGAAGCTGGAGGACGCAATGGCAAGCGAAACTATTGCCCATTATGCGTTTATGCTGCGAGAGATTGCGGCGGAGAGGGTGCAGATTGAAACAAGACACAAATCGGGAAACATTAAAGATCAGGCGGCAAGGCTCGATGTTCTGGCGGAATACGAGAAAATTGCAACCCGTGCGTTGGGATTGGATGAAAATAATATGCACGATAGAAAGGGTTTATCGGTGAACGCGATGATTTCCCTACACGTCAGCGGCCCGACGAAAGCGGACAAAATTGAAATTGTGTCCTCGCAATATGTCGATGCGGCGGAGGGATTGGAAAAAGACGAAAAATCGGATACAGAGTGACATTTTGAAGAAAAGCGGGAAAGGATCGGACTTGTCCCGCGCTAGATTGAGACTATTTCCAGATGGGGCCGAGGGATTTTAGGTAATTCCACATGGGCTTATGTGGAGGGATGATTCTTGTCTGACCGTCAGGGCGAATCCATTCGCAATCGGTCAAATCACCAGCGGAGGAATACCAAGCGGAGCATTTACCTTTGAATTTTCCCGTGATCTTGTGGAGGGCGAATGATTGCGGCTCAAAAATGCCGCCTGTGAATGTGACTTTTTGGATTTTCACGCTTCCCCCTTGGCTTTGCGGAGTGTGGAGAGAGCGTCAGAAAGCCAAGCGGAAAGGATGGGATTTCCCTCCTCATTGGCAATCTTAATTCGTGCGACCGCTGATTCTAATAAATCCAGTAAGTCAGGGGCGGCAGCTATCAGGCGAGCGTTGGCATATAGGTTTCCATGTTCTTCGCAAAGCGTGGAATCAAATAATTTGGCAACGTGTGAACGGTTTTCACCGTCAGAATGCACGATAATAAAATCGGATTCTGATTTCTGTAAATGCCAAGGCGATGGTGTGTGGAGTGTAGTGTTGTTCATTGTGTTTTTGGTTTGCTGTGGAGGGAAAGATTATCGTTACCGATAAAACCGCCACAAAGTGCTGCGGAGGAATCGGAGGGTGAATGATAGGGTGAAGGTATGAAAAGGGCAGGAATCGCCAATCAAAAGGAAAAGCGGGCATGGATTGAACGTGGCCCGCAATGTGTAGGGATTAGATTTTTTCTAGGATGGAATCAATATCATGCTGCTCTGATTTCCAGAGCTGAAAATCATTCCATGTAGAATCGGCAGACGTGCAAGCCCTGATTTTTTTGTCAAGGATCACCCATCGTTTTTCGAGTGCATCCAAAAATTCAAAGGCGGACAATGATCCTAACGCGTATAGTTGTTTTATTTTTTCTAAGCTCATAGTCCATGCCTTTCAACGTAGTTGGCAAACGCCATAAACAGAGAGAAAACCCCGTAAGAGAAGACAGCGAAGATTGCAAACACAGCTATTTGATCTAGTGTTTTCATATTATTTTTTAAAATCCAATCCTGATATAAAGGCACATAAGCGCCAATAGGCATCGGCAGCCGGAATGTGACCGCACCATATAGGACAGGACACGCCCCCGTGTTCATTTGCTATCAAATGAACCCCATACCCACCATATGCTTGAGAAAGGGAAAAGTTGCCGATATTGGCAACGCATTTCCCATCTGTTTTTGTATAGGGTGATTCGGGACGGTTTAAGATTAAATTGATGGTTTCAATTCGGGATTGTAGTTGTTTTTTTGTGATACGGCTCATCATATTTCTATTTTCTAATTGTGACGCTAGAAAGCGTCCAAGGTTGTATTGATTCACAGCCTATCAAAGACAGGTGCGAAAGTTTTTTCTACTCAAAGATCATTTGTGGATTCACTCGCCAGCCCTGTATTTCAAAGGCTCTGACGACTGCCACGCCTTTAATTATACACGGCATCGCCACTATGTCAATAGATTTTTTTTATTTATTTTCATGCTTTCACATGGTGTCACAAGCAAGAATCATGCCAGATTGTCAACATAAAAGTATTAGCATATCTCATGCCAAGGCAAAACACGGGACAATAGGGCAAGCAATTATCATTGCTTCGTTATATCGCTGTATAACGATATATCAATAGAAGGGCGAAATCAGGCAATGCCACTAATGCGCTCCACCCATTCAAAGCCCGCCACGGCCAACCTCGCGCAATGATTTTCGGCCTTGTCTCCCCATATACAGCAAATCGCATATTTTTACATCATGCTGTGATTATCGCGCATCGCCTCACAATATAGCAAAGCCCGATTTCTGCCAATATCGCGCCCCATTCTCTCATGCTGTCCATTGCCAATATCACGCCCCATTCGATGACACTAATAACGCGACAAGCTCCCGGCTTATTCGATGCAAGCCAATCACCCGGCACAATCGGCAACGATACTCCATCTAATCCCGCCAGCAAATCGGGACAAGATCACATTCACCAGCTACACCGACAGCGAGCGATTACCCATTGCATATGGCAGCGACAGCGACAAGTCAGGCACAGGGACTCAAAGGAATCTCTTTTCATATGGAGAGGCCGACGGCATGGGGGGCCACCCCACACAGCCCAAACTGGCGCGACTCCAAAATCCAGATACTCCTCTTTATCTACATAAACTCCTAAAATGCCTTGTCAATATGTGGATGTAACCATCCTTTGTTTTTGTGTGAGATTATCGTTAACGATAACGGTTCTCTAGGAAGAAGCAGAGTAGTACTGTTACCCAAGCTAGAAGTAGGGCTAGGGTTTGGTCGGACATTTTTTATTTTTCTGGAAGAAGGAGGTACTTACTCCACGGGATTCTAGGAATTTGTTACAGGCTTTATTTATCTCGTCTGTCCTTCTTGGAGTTTTGTATCCTACTCTAGCGTCATCTGAGGATACGTTAGATTCTAGGTTGAGTTTATTGTGTTTCATATAGCGTATTCGTCCCAGTTCATAGGTTGTTTATGTAATTAATCCATTCATTACGAATGATAGACCAGTCTATGGATTTCCCTATTTCATAGGATTCATTACAGAGTGATCTGTAATAAGAAGAATCTGCTTTCATTTTTTCTATTTCGTAAACTGCTTTGTAGATGAATCCTTCTTCATCTAATGGGATAAGTTTACCTCCCCCATTTTTGAGGTATTCTGGTGCTATCCCAGTAGGAGTCCCAAGCACAGGTATTCCACAAGAGAATGCTTCTAACATTGGGTAGGGATTGCCTTCTACTAGGGATGCGAAGATAACCAATCCTATTTGGTTATACATTTGTTCAACTGCAAGGAAGTTAACTGATTCACTTTTTATTAATTGAAGGTTTGTTTTTTCAGCTATTACATCTATTAAATGCCCACGTTTAACATCATATCCTTGGTCTATTCTCTGTGATTTAGCAAAACTTCCTATGTTCTTTAGTTCTGAACTATTATTTTTAGGATATTGGTTTTGGAATGTTCCTATCCTTAGTAGACTTGGAATTCTACCTACCCCATGAGATAGTGATACATTTTGAAGCAATGGAGCTATTGCTGCATAACCTGCTAGTTTATCAAACCAATCCTTCTTTCCTTCTCTAACTGGATTATAAACATCACAATCTTGGTGAAGAACACCAATTGTTCTTTCTAGTGGGACTCCATATCTTTCATGGATTAAGAAGCATCCATAAGGAATTGACATTATGTAGTCATACTTTTTAAGGAATAACTCAAAATCTTTATGTGTGTATTGGTTATTCCAACAAGCAATATCACAATAAATGTCAGGGTGTAATGCTTTGATTAACTCATTATGAATCTTCCCAAATACCCATCCGTTGTGAATAAAAAATAAAACCTTTTTCATTTAGTTATAGTTAGATTTTCCGAATGAAATTTTATATTAGGAAACATCTTGTGAAGTGAGAATGCAATTTCATCTATCTGATTGGTATTTCCGTACCTTCCTACGATATATTCTACTGTTATTGAATTACAGGATATTTTATTAGAAAGAATATTTTTTGCTACTTCTTTAAAGATAATATGATCATGTCCCTCTGTGTCTATTTTTAGAATATCAATATGATCTATATTATATTTAGATATAAGATTATCGAATGATATGACGTTGATCTTCTTTGATTCTATAATTGATAGGGGAACTCCAAAGTTATTAAGATAGTTTACTACAACAACGTGAGGTTCATTTATCTTGCTGCATCCCTTCATCCACGTTGGAAGATTATGTGATTTAATCTTTTCTTCTGGAACATAGAATATATCCATTGATCCATCCTTATCTGAACAGGCTGAGTTTTCCTTTTGGATGTTTTCTCCAGATGGAAGTCTGTTTAAGTACTCTTCCATTGGTTCAACTAGAAGATAGTTTTTATCTTTAGAAAATACTCCATCAGCAACTTCAAAGTCACACGTCCCTATATCTACATAGTCGTAGTTCATGGATAGTATTTGTAGAGTGAGTTAAGTCCGTTCCCGTCTGCGTACCATCCCCGGCCTTGGTAGATGTCTAGGATGTCATTGAAGTACTTCTCGTACATTGGGGCTACTTTATCTAAGGTGAAGTTCTTCCCGAAGGCTAGGCAGTCCGCTGGTCTGATCTTTTTAATGTTGTGCATGGCATCTATGAAGTCTCCCATAGTCCTGCATCGGTATCCTGTGATTCCGTGTGGATTGTTTTCTGCAAAGCAGCCCCAGTCTGTAGTTAGTGTAGGAGTACCAGAGAGTAAGTTCTCTACTTGGACACCACCGAAGGGTTCAACATACATCGAAGGGATGAAGGAAGCTGTTGCATTGGACATTAACTTCTTTCTTTTATTCACGTCTGCGTACCCTACATACTCAACGTGATCTGGGAGATTGTAACCTTCCTCTTTTTGCCCAGCTATCACTAGCTTTTTACCTAAGATTTCAGTCGCTTGAATAGCGATTTCAACTCCTTTACCAGAATATACCCGACCAAGGTAAAGATAGTAATCCTCTTTTTTCTCGTTATAATCGAAATCATCAATATCAAAATAGTTGGGTATCACAACTTCATACCAGTCTTGTCTACAGGAACCTACCCCTTGCATACCAGCATAAGCGTGGTAGATGGCATAGGATTCAAATACTTTAAATCGCGCCCAGTGACCGCCAGCATATCCAATGCCCGGTTCCACACAGATCATATCTTGGTGAGCGTCACAGATCGGTCTGACTCCACTACCCCAGAAGGGTAGAATAAAGTCATTCTTTTGTTTTCTCTTACCTACTTCTTCAATAGCGTTTTTGTAGAAGGTTTGATAAGCATGATCGTTAGTATCAAACTTAAAAAATGTCTTACGCCAATCATGGCTTCCATAGGATTTTTTAAAGTCATCATTGGTTAATACAGTGACGTGTTCCGTACATTGCAAGTCAGAATCTTCATGCCCGTAGTGGATGACTTCATGCCCACGTTCGGTCATCATCTTTCCGAATTTAACTACTTTCTGTGTATAAGCACAGGCGTTAAATTCTTTAGATGAGACGGTATGTGGAAGCCCTAAGATATGGAATCTCATATACTTGTCATAAACTCTTTAAGTTGTTTAATCTTCTCATGTAGGTCTTCTATATGTTTAATATAAGAAGAGTCTACTTCATAGGTTACCCAGTTTGTTCTACACCCTAACTTGGTGCAGTCGCGCCTTCTCATTATCATATTTGCTTTTTCTCTTGAGTCACAGACACTAGAGTTTGATCCACACTTAGGGCATCGCTTCATTTAGTTGATTTGCTTCCCTTACACTTCCACTTCTTACGGGATAGGTTATTGGGGCTATTGGGGTCTGACTTCCAATCTCCTTTGATCTTAGCTGAACGAGCGCAATAAGAATCGCCCCGCTTTGATCCGGGTGAGATCGTAGCACCTTTCTGCCCAAACTTCACAGTCTTTGTCCTGCCAGTAGCTGGGTTCTTTACTACTTTAGCAAATCTCTTTTCCATTAAGATTTGTATCCACGCTTGGCTTCTTTTTTCTTCATGGCTTTAGATTCCATTTTCTCATGCATTTTCTCATGCGCGGAATTTTTCATCATTTTGCCATTTGGCATTTTGTGCGTTTTTGATTTAGTTGTTGGTTTTTTCATATTATTTTTTCTTTTTCTTCATCCCTGCTTCACTCATTGCAATTGCCACTGCTTGCGCACGGCTCTTTGCTAGGGGTGCTTTCTTTGGGCCTTTAGGGTTGATACCAGCGTGGAGAGTTCCACGTTTGTACTCACCCATGACCTTAGCTACTTTTGCTTGTTTAGCGGTTGGTTTTTTCATAGTCCGTCTACTCCTTCTCTTAATAGTTTAAAGAACGTGGAGGCAGAGATTGTAACCTTCCAGTCTTTGTTGTTCTTCTTGTGAGCGACAGCCCACGCAATGCCATTAGCATCACGCTCGGCCTGTTCGCAAGCCTTATCTAAATTTAAATTCTGAACACACTTCACTTCAAAGTGGAGTTTACCTTTCAGTTCTTCGCATACTACATCTGGTGAGTCTTGACCTCCTGCGTGTTGTTGCCCACGTTTAGCCGTGTAACCTTCGGCGCGGAGTTCGTCTCTCCACATCCTTTCACCTCTGGCTCCTTTAGCTCTTGAGTTGATCATGATACATCCTTTTTGATTAAGTCTAAAATTGCTTTTAAAAGTTTCACTTCCTCCCGCGCCTCGTCGCGCTCTTGCTCTACTTTTTCCAACTCATTTCGATGGACTTCGTGGAGGATGTTTCCATCGCGCCACATTTCCAATTCAGTTTGTATCTTGTCGCGCTCGCGTAAAGCATACGCTAATGCGTATGCTAACTGATCTTTATCGTAATCGACTCTCATTTTAATCCGTGTTCTCCTTCATTGTTTTAATCCATCCACCAACTTCTAAATGTATTGCGTCTAAGGCAGATTGCGCAGCTTTGAGTAAAAACTGCGCCTCGTCGCGCTCGTTCTCTAGTCTTGAAATTACTTTCATGGCGAGGTCACGCTGGTCTTGCATATTATCCAACTCGACAAGAGCCTGAGCCAACTTTTGACGTAGATCAACGGCAGCGTTTATTTCGTCTGTGCCATATTCTTGAACCTCTTCCCAATGTTCAATCGCCTCGTCGCGTTCGCGTTCAAGTCGTTTTATTACTTTCATTGCAAGATCCCGCTGATCTTGCATATTATCTAGTTGTTCGCAAATCTCAATAGCTGCACTCAATGGATATTTAATCACATCACTCATGGAAGCAAACTATCTATATCTTGTAGCTCTGTCAATACATTTCTCTGAATAAAGTGTTCGTTGTAGATTTTCATTCCTTCGTTCCAGTAATTCTCAGCTATACAATATCTTTCTTTGTCTTGTGACTCCCAGATAGTAAGTGCAGCATCCATGAATCTGGATGCCTTCTCGTATGCTTTATCTGTTGACATTAGAATACCTCCTCGATGCGTGAAGTCTCCCCGTGCATGATAATATCTATCCTGTAATCCTTCGGGCCGCGCCTGTTCTTCTTAACTGTCACTTGGCTCTTTGTTTTCAGATGCTCAACATAAATAATCTGATTACTGTGCATCCCAATCGCCCGGCTCTCTCGTAACCTTCCATCATCATTTAACTGGGAGGCTGTTAGCAGTACGAGTTTATTAACAGATGCTGATACTTTTAACCTTCTTGTGATCTCAGAGATAGCGTTCTCGCGGTTGTCTACACCTTCAATTGATACGATCTGGAGATAATCTACGATAACAACATCTGCGCGGTTTTCTCCCACATAGCGGTTAATATTTGACTCAATATCGTTAATATCACTGATGGCATCTATAATTTGGAGTGGCATACCATGCAATTTGGTCAGTGCATTAGTGATTGCGTCCAGTTCTACCTTGTTTGCGTTGAGGTATTCTGCTCTTTCGCGGATCGGATAGCCAGCCAAGTTGCAAGCCATGCGGGTTAAGATGTCTTTAGCGTTCATTTCTAGTGAAAAGAAGATAACGGACTTGTTGTTGAGTAGATTTGCTACTGC
>Ga0114974_10004732_pt1 | contig 10174 bp, 8 predicted proteins | sample S_130206_EF_Meta_FD_87318 | JGI IMG/M metagenome (GOLD analysis project Ga0114974, IMG submission 87318) | Freshwater microbial communities from Lake Simoncouche, Canada to study carbon cycling - S_130206_EF_MetaG | ecosystem: Environmental > Aquatic > Freshwater > Lake | place: Lake...
CTCGGTCGATTTCGCAGCAGCTCGGCGGGGTGATCGCCCCGTATCCGACGACCTTCGTCGTTGATGCCCAGCGCAAGCTCGTGGGTTGGTTCTCCGGTGCGCAGCCCACCCACAATACCGCCCTCGGCAATCTGCTGCTGCGCGCGGGCGTCAAGCTCGCTCCGGAAGACATCCCCGAGCGCGTCTATACGCGTGAGGAAAGTAAGATCGCAGCCACGCCGGCACCGGTCGTAGCGCCCACGGAAAAAATAGCGGTCGGGTCGGTCGCCCCGGATTTCACGACGATCGATCTGGCCGGCAAACCGGTGAAACTTTCCGATTTCCGCGGCAAAGTCGTCGTGCTCGATTTCTGGGCCACGTGGTGCGGACCGTGCATCGCCTCGATGCCGCACACCAACGATGTCGCCACGCGTTACAAAGATCAGGGTGTAGTCGTCTGGGGTTCCTGCACGAGTGACACGCGCGCGGCGTTTGAGAAATGGGTGAAAGCGAACCAAGAGAAATACTCGGGCTTTATTTTCTCGCATGATCCGGCCGAGCGCACGCCGACCAGCGTCTCGCTGAAGCTCTACGGCGTGATGGGCATCCCGCAGCAATTTGTGATCGACCGCGAGGGCAAGATCGCCGCGCTCGTCAACGGCTACTTGCCGGGCGAAGTGCTCCTCGACGCCGCGCTCGCTCAAGCCGGCATCAAGGTCGATCCCGCGATTTTGGCCAAAGCAGTCGTCGATCAACAGAAGCGCGAGGCCCTCAAATAGGCCCGAGTATTCGCGGGCGAAGTGCGTGCGCGGGCGGCTGGCCCGAGGGGCCCCGATACTGGCGCATGCGGAGTGTGGGTTGCTCCGCGCGAGCGAGGGGCCGCGACGTTGCTGATGAAGCGTGCCGCGCGGCGTGCGTTGACCGCGGTGCGATCGACTGTTGGGCTGCGCACCCTTCGCCCCTTCTCGCATGATTCTACGCCGCCTCGTGTCGCCCGGCCTCCCTCGTCTCGTCACGGTATGGGCGTGCGTGCTGGCCGCGCTCGCGGGTTGTGCGGGGCCAACGATAGCGCCGCCGGTTTACGACGGGAATGCGCCGGGAGCGGTCGGTGTCGTCGTGCTGGACACGCGGCCGGTGGATCCGGCGCGGGCGCAGAATGTGTTTGTGATGTTGTCCGGCGGGGTAAATCCGAGCTCGAACAACTATTCGCAGTATTTGCAGGCGAAGGCCGTCACGACGTTTTGGGAACGTAACTATCCGCTCGATACGGTGTGGACGTTTTTCGGGGCGGGCAACGTTGAGGGACAGCCGCCGCTGCTCGGCGATGTGCGCCGTACCCAAGAGCGTGATGGCCGCACGGTGAACACCTGGCTCCCTGGTGCGATCAGCCGCAACCGGCCGGCGAAGCGCGAGGTGATCTTGCGCGCTTTCCGCGAAGAGATTCTCCCGCGGGTGCGCGACGGAGGCACGGTGTACTTGTTTGTCGGCGACCACGGCTCCCAGCGCGGCGCGGGTGACCGAGAGAGTATCATCGATCTGTGGACGTTGGCGCGCGAGGCTACCAGCGAGCACGGCTGGAAGACGGAGCGCGGCGAAGTGCTCGGCGTGTCCGACCTGCGCAAGGTGCTCGCCGAGGGGTTGGGTCGCGGTCGGGTCGTCTTCTGCATGACGCAGTGTCACAGCGGAGGCTTTCATCACCTCGCGGTGCCGCGGGAGCTGACGGCGAATCCGCGCTGGTTTACGCGGGTGCCCGGTTGGTGGAAACCCGCAGCGGCCAAGGGCGCGCCCGCCGACGTGCGCGCGGCCGGATTTACGGCCACGGATGAATTCAATCTCGCCGCCGGTTGTGATCCGGACCCCGATCCGGAGAAATGGGAGGGCTACGAACGGTTCATGCCGGAAAGTTTGTTGGGGCTCGATCTGTTCACGCTCCAGCCGGCCGGGGAGCGCCGCGCCTCGTTCTATGAAGCGCATATCGAGGCGACACTCGTGGACCGCACGATCGACAAACCTTTTGCGACCTCGGAACACTACCTCGAACGTTGGGCTCAGCTGATCGAGACTCGGCTCGTGAAGGAGGCGAACGTCAGCGCATCCGTGAAACGACAGCTAGCGGTGTATCAGCGGGCGGTGGACGGTGGTGAGAAGACACCGGCGGTGGACGCAGCTTTACGCGAGCGGCAGGAGTTATTCGGGCGTTTCACGCAGCGGATGGCCGACGAGAATCCTGCGTTGAAAAATCTATTGTTCGCGGGCTCCCGCGCTCAGTTGGAGGCTGCGATCACCCCACCGACGCGGGCGGGACGCGGTCAAGCACAGTCCGGCCCCACGTCGCAGGCGGGGCAACCCGCACCCGCTCCGGCACCGACCGAGGGCGGCGGCCGTGGACGTGGCCGAAACGCACCGTCGCCAGAAGTGTTGAAGCTGTGGAACGAAGCGGTGCGTCCGGCGTGGAAGGCGGCGGTGCTGGCAGATCGCGTGGCGGAATTGCCGAAGGGGGCGCGGGAGTTTGAAAAATATCTGTTGGCGCAGGAGGCGAAGGGTAAGGACTTTCTTTTCACCAACGCCCGGGCGCTGCCTGACGAAGTATATTGGAAATCGGGATACGCTGATCCCTCGACGCTGGATCGGACGAAGGCGGAGGCGGTGGTGCGTTGGGGCTCGGAACGACGGAGCCAGATCCTCGCGTGGGCGAAGGCATCGGACCAACCGACGGTGCGCGCAGCGGCTGAGGAAATCACGAAGCGTCAACCGGCGGGTCGAAGGGGTGGGGCGGGCCAAGACGGGGCGAGAACGTCCCCGGCGATGAGTGAATCGACGCGTTCATTGAGCCAGCAGACCGCCGCGGAGCGGGTACTATTTTACCGCCGCACGCTGGCGGCGTGGGCGTTTCTGCTCGCGCTGGACGAACGCCCGGCCCTCGCGCGCATCGCGGAATTGACCGCGCTGGAGCGCACGCCGTTGCCGCCGGCGATGAAGTAAGGCAACGCGGTGGCGGTCGGGTGTCCCGAGCCCGATGGCGACGGGTGCATTTCCGATTTTCCGCCGAAAGTGGCGCCGCCGTGACACCCAAGAACGTGGGAGGGACTGAAGTCCCTGACACGCTCTCGATGGCGACAATACGGCTTTTGTAGCCGGCCAGAATCGAGTCCGATGAGAGAGCCCCAGCGGGGGCTGGCGTCCGACCCGCAGCGGTGAGGGAGGTCGTCGGGAGCTTCCGAGCTAGGAATCCTTATCGTCGCTAGGTAGGCGAAAAAGTAATTTAGTAAAACAATTTAAGTTGCTACAAACACAATAAAAACGATACAACGAAAACGATGATTTCTGTTCTGGGAGATGAAGAGGCGATAAAAATGTTGGGGTCGCGGATTCGCGATACCAGGCTGTCGCGTAATATTTCCCAAGCTCACGTCGCTTCTGTCGTGGGCGTCAGCCTGCCGACTTACCGGAAAATTGAGTTCGGCGCCGGCACGATCGAATTCCGGCACGTTGTCCGCACGCTCGCTTTCCTCGGCTACGCGGAGGCGACCGCTGGCCTCGTTCCACCCGTGGACCCCGCCATGACGATGAAGCAGCTCCTCGCGTTGCCAGAGCGCAAGCGCGCGTCCACAGCGAAGCACAAGGCCTGACATGTCGGCGAAACTTGAAATTCGCTGGTGGAACGGAAGGGTCGTCGGCCACCTCGTAAACCGCGGATCAAATTTTTTCGCCTACGATCCTGCGTGGCTGGAACTCGGTCACAATCTGTCCCCGCTCAAACTCCCGTTCACCGCGGCGGTCTACAACGCTGGCAAAGAGGAAGACGGGCTGCCCGGTCTCCTCGCCGATTGCCTGCCTGACGCTTGGGGCCGCAAGGTGGCGGAACTGCATTTCGCTGCACAAAAACTTGGCCCGCTCACGGCGATAAACCTGCTCGCCTGGCGCGACTCAAGAGGCCTCGGCGCGCTGCAGATCCATCCGGCACGAGGCGATGGCGGCCTGCCGCCGGCGAAGGTGGCGGCGATCACTGCAGCGGCCCTTGCCCGCGGTGCGACCGCGATCCAACGCGGAGCGCCCGGAATCGTCATGCCGCAACTGTTGGCGGGCGCATCGGCGGGCGGAGCATATCCCAAGACTCTGGTGCTCGCTTATGACGACGGGACCATCGCAATCGGATCGCCCGACGGAATGGGCATGCCGGCTCTGCTCAAGTTCGATCTGTCAACGCGCGGAGGACTGGCAGCATGCGAACACGCCTACGCACTGATGTCTAAGGCCGCCGGCATTCGTACCGTTTCAACGCAAACTATTGCGGAGAGCCCGAAAAAAAAGCGGCTTCATTTGCTCGTTCAACGTTTCGACGTTCCGGCTGGCGACGTAACCCGCCGAATTCATTTTCACTCGCTTGCCCGTCTGATGCACTACGACCACCAGCGCACGGGACGCTTGCTCGATTACCTCGACCTGTTTCGCGCGGCCCTGCAACTCGCGGTGCCCTTGACCGAACTTCGGGAAATCGCGCGCCGAATGGTGTTCAACGTTCTTGCCGCCAATCCTGATGATCATGGTCGTAACCATGCGTTTCAATATGACGAGGAGCGGCGGACCTGGTCGTTGACGCCAGCTTTCGACGTCACTTTCCACTCTGGTATGCTTGATCGAGGTCTGCGCGTTAACGGAGAAGTGTGGCCCCGTCTCGGCGTGCTCGAGGCGATGTGTCGCGAGGTGGGAATCACAAAAACCGAGTTCGCCGCGCTCGTGGACGCGGTGCAGGTGGCGATCGGCCGCTGGGGTAATTTCGCCAAGCAGGCCGGCGTGCCTAAAGAGATCTCCGCCGAGGCGCGATCGTGGCATCGCCGGATTCGCGAGCGCGTGTGTGGTCACTGACGGGCGAGTGATGATGCAGGCGGTAGCTCGTTGCTGCTCGATTTCGGTGGGATCCGCTTGCGCGTAGGTGAGGAAGGAGCGCACTCACGCGGGCGGCTACCGGAAATGCCGGGCCGTCTTCGCGATGTTTTTAGTGGGGCGGTTTGCGTCCACGACCTCTCAAACGGCGACACGATGACCGAGAACATAGGTCACACCCGAGGGGAGGCTGACGGCGGCGCGGCTGCCGACGGCATTCGCCTGGTGATGTCGAGGACATTAAGTTTCTCCTCGGGAAACTGCGGCTGCGTTCGATCAAGGAAGTCGATGCAATCGTGGGCGACTATTACGGCGACCGCCGGTTGGAGAATGGGAAACGTTGGCTCGTGGAGAAACTGATCGCGGAGGCGAACGCGAAAAAATGAAGACGAAGTTGGGAAATACCTGGCGGCGACCGCAGTCGTTGGCAGAGGCCGTGGAGCGGGCCGAGACGAGGGCGGACATCGGCGACAACCTCGAAGATTTCCTCGACCACGTGAATCTCCTGGTGAAACAGCGGGCCACGCGGTGAAAACTGGCGGGGGCGATTCGCCGCGAGCCGGCCTGCACGGGCGTGGCGGCGCAGGACGCCTATCTCGCGGCGGTGGCCGCGCATCTGGCGAACACGTGGCGGCTGCCTGCGCCGCGGTGGGCGGACAAGCCGGGGCGCAGGCTCAAGCGGCCGTGGTTTGCGCTGCCGGATGCGTGGGCGCGGGCGTGGCTACTCCGCGATTCGCCGGCGGCGTTTCGGGAGCGAAATCTTTTCACGGAAGAGAATCCCTTGCGGCGGGCGTGAGCTTCCGGCGGGCGCTGTGTTGGGGCCGACTGAAGATTGGCGCGACCCTAGCTATTTTTTCGCCGAGCGATCGCGGGAGTTTTTCAGCAGGTGGAGGACACTACTTTCCCGGTTGTAAATCCGGGCTGATTAAGGAATCGACGGCCTCAGGTGCGGCCTCGCCCGAGGCCACGCCGAATGCGACAGTTTCGTCGCCTACAATCCTAGCTGACCGAATCCGAGTTCGCTCACCTCTTCTCGACGATTCCGCCAGTTTCGGAGCCAGTGAAAGCCGCCACGTTCGGCGGCGTCTGGGGACATTGCTGTGGGGAATTTCGTCAGGGGGCCGACGCAAACCCGGACTTGCGGGCGACCTGTTTTGGGGCAGCCTCGTTGCCATGACCCGCGAAGAACTGCTCCAGCGCATCTGGATCGACCCCGGCCGTTGTAGTGGCCAGCCGTGCATTCGCGGGCATCGGATTTGGGTTTCGCTGATCCTTGATTTACTCGCGGCGGGCGAATCGGTGGAGACCATTTTGGAGGACTATCCCGGCATTTCGCGCGAGGACGTGCAGGCTTGTATCGCCTATGGTTCGGAGATGGCTCGCGAACGGTTTGTCGAAATTCCGCTCGAGCCGGCCGGCGCGTGAAACTCAAGCTGGACGAGAATCCGGGCGAGCGCGGCCGGCAGGTGCTCAGCGCCGCCGGCCATGATGTGTGCACGGTCGCCGTGCAAACGTTGGAAGGTGCCACTGATGCGGAGTTGTTGCGTCGCTGCGCGGCGGAGCAACGCGCGCTGGTGACGCTGGACATGGATTTCGCCAATCCGTTGGTCTATCCCCCCGACCGCTACGCGGGGGTCGCTGTCCTACGCTTGCCGCGCAAGCCCACGCGCGCACATCTCGATCACGTCATCGCAACGTTGGCAGAGGCGCTTCGCCGGCAATCGCTGGAACGGGAGCTGTGGATCGTCGAAGCCGGACGCATCCGCATCCACCTGCAAGAGGACTGACCGAACTACGGCGCCGGAGGCTCCGCGAAGAGTTTCGTGGAGTAATAGCGTTCGGCGCGGTCGCAGAGGATGGTGACGACCTTGGCCGTGGGCGGGAGGTCGCACGCGGTGCGGAGGGCGGCGGTGATGTTGGCGCCGCTGGATGTTCCCACGAGGAGACCGAATTCGCGGCTCAAGCGGCGCGTCATCGCGAGGGCGTCGGCGCTGGAGACTTTGACGATACCGTCGAGTGGGGCATCGCGGAGCAGCGGTGGAATGTAGCCACCGGCGACGCCTTCGATGTGGTGGCAACAGGGCATTTCACCGCAGAGCATGGCGGCCTCGGCGGGCTCCATCGCGAGGATGCGGGTGGCGGCACGGGCGGCTTTGAGGGCGCGACCGCAACCGGTGAGTGTGCCGCCGGTGCCGTAGCCGGCGACGAAGGCGTCGGCGGGGCCGCCGAGCTGCGCGAGGATTTCGGGGCCGGTGGCGACTTCGTGATCGAGCGCGTTGAGGGGATTTTCGAACTGGCGGGGAAGAAAGATGCGCGGGTCTTGCGCGGCGAGTTCGAGGCTGAGCTCGATGCCGGTGGCGTAGCCGCGGTTGGCGGCGAAGAGTTGCACCTCGCCGCCGAGTTGGCGGATGAGGTGGCGACGCTCGACGCTCGCCGATTCGCTCATGAGAATTTTGACGCGGTAGCCTTTCGCCGCGCCGACCATGGCGAGGGAGATGCCGGTGTTGCCGCTCGTGCATTCGAGGATGATCGAGTCGGGGCGGAGGAGACCGCGCTCCTCGGCGTCCTCGATGATGGCGAGGGCGAGGCGGTCTTTGATGGAGCCGCTGGGATTTAGGAACTCGGCCTTGGCGTAGAGCGTGCGATTGGCTTCCGGAAAATGCAGGGGCAGGAGCGGTGTGTGGCCGATGAGCGTGAGGACGGGCGGGCGGGGGCGGGTCATGGTGGGGTGTTTCGTGGGTGGTGGTGGCGTGCGGCTACAGGGTCCAGAGTTTATCGAGGGGGACGGCGAGGAAGCGCGGGTCGGCGAGCGGGAGCGTGCTGGTGCCGGAGTGGAAGAGCACGCCACCTTTGAAATCTTTTCCGCATTGGTCGGCGAGGCGGCGCAGGCCGGCGCCGTCGGACTCGTGGACGGTGGCGGAAGCTTTAACCTCGACGCCCCACGTGTGGCGTCCACGCGTGATGACGAGGTCGACCTCGACCTGATCTTTATCGCGATAGTGCCAGAAGCGCAGATCGTGATCGGTCCAGCTGGCTTGGGCGACGAGTTGTTGCACGACGAAGGATTCCAGCAGGTGGCCGAAGCGGTCGCGGCGGGTATTCCAATCGGCTGCGTTCAAGCCGGCGAGCGTGGCGGCGAGGCCGCTGTCGAGCAGATGGATCTTGGGTGTTTTGATGAGGCGTTTGGCCTCGTTGCGGTGCCAGGCGGGGAGGCGGCGGACGAGGAAGAGGCGCTCCAGAATGGCCAGGTAGTTTTCGACGGTTTGGCGATCGAGGCCGAGATCTTGGCTCAGGTTGGAGGTGTTGAGGAGCTCGGCGGTGCGGAGTGCGAGCAGCTCAAGGAGACGGGCGACGACGGTGGCGTCTTTGACGCGGGCGATGTCTTGCACGTCGCGCTCGACGAGGGTGCGGAGGTAGGCGCGGTGCCAGGGACGGGTGCGGTCGGGCGCGCGCGTGAGGGGCTCGGGGTAGCCGCCGGCGACGAGCCGCTCCGCCAGCGCGGGCGAGGCGGGGCGCGACTCGCCGCGGATCTCACGCTTGAGGCCGCCGGCGAGCAGCGTGGCGAGGAAGGCACCGGGGGCGCGGTTTTTCTCCGCCTCCGTGAGCGGGTGCAGGGATAGGATCTCGATGCGGCCGGCGAGCGACTCGCTGAGGCGGGGCAGGAGGAGGAGATCGGCGGAGCCGGTGAGGAGGAAACGGCCGGGGCGGCGATCGCGGTCAACGGAGAGCTTGATCGCACGGAAGAGCTCCGGGACGCGCTGGACCTCGTCGAGCGTCACCGGGTCTGGCAGCGTGGCGACGAAGCCTGCGGGGTCGTCGCGGGCGGTGCGGAGGAGAGTCTCGTCGTCGAAGCTGACGTAGTTTCGGCCGGGGACGCCGAGCTGCGCGAGGGTGCTCTTGCCGCATTGCCGCGGGCCGAGGAGCGCGACGACGGGGGTGTCCGCCAACGCCTCGGTGAGGCGGGTATGTAGCGGACGGAGGTAGAGAGTAGAGGGAGCGTCCATGGCGGGATTAGGCTGCGTCTGATTGCGGGATAGTATAGCGTCTGATTGCTGGATAGAAGAGCGTCTAATTGCGGGATAGGAGAGCGTCTAATTGCGGGATAGGAGAGCGTCTAATTGCGGGATGTCAAGGCGACTCATTGCGGGATTAAGGAGCTGGCGTGCGCAGGGCGGCGGTGGGGAAACCGCCGGTTCGTCGGACCGCAAGCGGTCGGTCAACCAGCGATGCGCGCGGGGGTGCGCGGCGGGCTGGGAGCGTGTCATCGTGAGGTGGAGTCGTGAGGCCGCTTGCCTCGTGCGGGAGGGGGCGCACGCTGGTTTTCTATGAACACACGGATTTTTGGTCGTACGGGACGCAGCGTCGGTGAAGTCGGCTTGGGCACGTGGCAGCTCGGCGCGGGCTGGGGCGACGTGAGCGAGGCGGCGGCGCTGGGGACGTTGCGGGCGGCGTGGGAGGCGGGGACGACGCTCTTTGATACGGCGGACGTTTATGGGATGGGGCGGGCGGAGACGCTGCTCGGGAAATTTTTGGCGGAGACGCCGAGCGCGCGCGGGGCCGCGTATGTGGCGACGAAGCTGGGGCGGTTTTCGCCGCCGGGCTGGCCGGAGAATTTTTCGCGGGCGGGGATTCGGTTGCACACGGAAGCGTCGTTGCGGCGACTCGGCGTGGAGGCGCTCGACCTCACGCAGTTGCACTGCGTGCCGTTTGAGGTGCTCAAGCAGGGCGAAGTCTTCGAGCATTTGCGCGAGCTGAAACGCGAAGGGAAGATCCGCGATTTCGGGGTGAGCGTGGAGTCGATGGAAGAGGCGGATTTTTGTGTGCAGCAGGAAGGTGTCGCGGCGCTCCAGATCATTTTTAATATTTTTCGCCAGAAACCGATCCACACGTTGTTCGCGGAGGCGCAGGCGCGGAAGGTCGCTCTGCTGGTGCGGCTGCCGCTGGCGAGCGGATTGCTGGGAGGCAAGATGACGAAGGGGATGAGTTTCCCGGCGAACGATCACCGGAACTTCAATCGCGATGGGCAGCAGTTCAACGTGGGCGAGACGTTCGCCGGGTTGCCGTTTGAAAAGGGCGTGGAGCTGGCGGATGCGCTGAAGGCGTTCGTGCCGGTGGGAATGAGCATGAGTGAGATGGCATTGCGGTGGTGTCTCGATTTCGAAGCGGTGAGCGTGATCATTCCGGGTGCGCGGAATCCGGAGCAGGCCGCCGGCAATGCGCGGGCGTCGGCGCTGGCGCCGCTCTGCGCAGCGCTGCACGCGAGGCTCGCGGAGTTCTCCGCGCGCGCGGTGACGGCGCAGATTCGCGGGCC
>Ga0114974_10004734_pt1 | contig 10173 bp, 13 predicted proteins | sample S_130206_EF_Meta_FD_87318 | JGI IMG/M metagenome (GOLD analysis project Ga0114974, IMG submission 87318) | Freshwater microbial communities from Lake Simoncouche, Canada to study carbon cycling - S_130206_EF_MetaG | ecosystem: Environmental > Aquatic > Freshwater > Lake | place: Lake...
GAGAAAAGTTCATGCTTTTGGAAGATATGGTTCAATTTAGATGATCGACGAAGCTTTGACGATTAGCACATTTTTGCCTTTTGATGTCAGTGAGTGTTTTCCCGTTTCTTTAGTCAGAACTTTTGAATTAAGTTTGAGGTCTTAAAGTATGTAGGGGCTGCGGTAGATTGAAAGATCATCGCCCATTTTGACCACTGCGCACAATGGTTGTTTCATGTTTTGATTTCAGAGCGAGCTTAGTGCTATCGGCTTGAAGTACTCACTTTGACTTGGCAATCCCATATCGCTTCATTCAATTCAAGCATGCCATATTTTGGTCAAATGGCTTATTTTGTCATTGGTGAACTGCATGACATAAACATAATCGGTAGCAATCTTTTTGCCAGTTGGTGACGCGCGTCCATCTACAAGATGTGTGCCATAAAACACACCAAAGGCTGCAACATTCTGACGTGTTGCGTCTGTCGCAAAAGACTTAATTTCATAACTCACATCAGTCAAGCCCGTCAGCACATCTCGCATCCAATCGCAATAGGCTGAAAGGGTGGTGATATTGAGCAGAGGATTGGCTTGCGATGAAAACGTAGCGTTTGGCGTGCAGTATTGTTGGCATCCAGCCCAAGCTTTTCCAGTTTCACAAGCATCAAAAAAACTTTGAGCTGTTGCAGTGATGTTGGACATATGAATTCCATTCCGTATTTGTTAATTCAATCGCATTCAAACCAAGCTCATTTAAAACTGAGTTGTGTTTTCACAATACAGAGGCTGTTGCTGCTCCAAAATTAGTGAATACCCTTGATTTATACCCTTTGCATAAACGTCATGCCGAGTTTGATCTCAGCACTGGGATCATGTAACAATTTCAAACAATGAGCCAACACAATTTCAGTTGAACTTAATTTTATGAAATGTGACAAACTTAGGGTTTTTAAATGAGGACCTCAATATGAACAAGCTAATTTTTTCTTGCGCTTTAGTCTTGCTGTCAGGTTGCGCCACACAAATTGACGGACCTGCCGCTACCGCTCGGTTAACCCCAACCAAAGGCAACACCACAACTGGCTTAGTAACTTTTAAAACCATTGGGTCTAAAGTTTTAGTCACTGCTGAAATACAAGGACTTAAGCCAAACGCAGAGCATGGGTTTCACGTTCATGAAAAAGGAGACTGCTCAAGTGGAGACGGTATGAGTACGGGTGGCCACTTTAATCCTAGCGGTAAGGCGCATGGCGCTCATGGCAGTAGCGCTCATCACGCTGGGGATCTGCCTTCTTTGGTTGCTGATATGAACGGCAACGCAAAATTATCTTTTGAAACCTCCGCGATCACTGTTGATTCAGGCGCTACAGACATTGTGGGCCGCGGTTTGATCGTTCACAGAGACCCAGACGACTACAAAACTCAGCCAACAGGCAATGCAGGCCCTCGATTAGCCTGCGCAGTAATCCTTAAAGCTATGCCAGGCTCTATGAACTATAAATATTAATTTCGAGTGGTTCAGTCCACTTGAAATTTTTATGGGCTAGCTATCAGTGCACGAATTTGTCAGTGATGATTTGATTGCTGCTTCGCAATTCGAGCCTCAATGATGTCCCGATTTTTCCTGGCGTTGACGTCGCCCTTTTTGGCGGCCTTGCTGTAGTACATGAGAGCCTTCTGCGAATCCATGGGCACACCTTGTCCATGGTCGAACATGAAACCTAAATTTGACAATGCTGCAGGATATTCCTGTTCAGCTGCCATGAGATACCACCGCAATGATTCTGGGAAATTAAGCGCTACGCCATGCGCGTTTCCGTACATAAAACCCACTTTCGACTGCGCCTCTGCACTTCCATGAGTGGCCGCCAGCTTGAACCATTTCATGGCTTCAGCATAATCTTGTTGCTCGCCCAGGCCTGCGTCATGCATTTCTCCAAGCCGAATTTGTGCATTGATGTGACCATGGGTGGCAATCAGAAGAAACCAATTCTTGGCCTCTTTGAAGTCTTGCTTCACCGTATGGCCTTTTAAATACAGGAAGCCAATTCTGTAGTGAGCCTCCTCATGCCCTTGAGCAGCGGCCAATTCGTACCAGCGAATGGCTTCCATATCGTCTTGCTCAACCCCGTGATGTTGTTCGTGCATTGACCCGATACTAAAATAAGCGGCGGGATTTTTCTTTTCAGCAGACAACTTGTAGCAGCGCATAGCGGCCTGGAAGTCTTGCTTCAGGCCCAATCCATTTTCTAGCATGGCGCCTAATCTATTCAGTGAATCTGGATTGCCTTGTTTGGCAGATAACTCAAGCCAATGAGCAGCCTCAGCATAATCCTGTTGAGTCCCTTGTCCCTCCTCATACATGATTCCAAGATAGTACTGAGCTTGCGTCTTACCTTGCTCTGATGCTAATTTAAAAGCGCCAAACGCCTCTGCAAAATTTTGGGGTACACCTTGCCCCTTGTAATAGATGACTCCTAGGTTGAATTGAGCATCAGCTTCACCCCTGGCAGCTGCTTCATGTTCTCTTTTGTATTCAGCCTCAATTTCAGCATCAATGGCTGTTCGCTGCAGAATGAGTTCTTCAATTCGGGTCATTTTGAAATTAAAGGCGTCATAGCTTGACACCTTGCCTTTGTTAATTGAGAGCATTGAAGCTCAGTACCGAACGGTGCGCTGTAAATCTGGCGCATGCGATTAGGCGCAAATACCACATCAACATCTTAACCCAATCGTTCTTTCTTGAACTTCGCTGTATCATTGAAATTCAAGGCAAGAGCGAGATGAGCACTTGGTTTTAAATAACCCGCTCCCAACTGATCTTTTTCCAGATAGGTTTGGTATGAATGAAAATAAGCTCAAATTTTCGGTAGATACCGAACGGCTTGTGAAATTAGGGCCCAATTTTTTGCAATCTAAAGTTGGCCAAAATGCACTTGTGGCTGGCAGCCTGAAAGGTGAAGACCGACTTTTCATAGCCTTGGCATCAAGCTCACTTCTCAACACCACTTTGTTTGTTCCAGGCAAAAAATAATTGAACTTGGTGAACAATTTGACGATGCCTACCTTCTGCTGAGTGGCGAAGTTCAAATTGTGCAGAATGGCAAGTCTTATAAACTTGGCGCTGGATCTGTGATCGGATTGTCTGAGGGCATGGTGGGACTTGCCTCCAAATTCTCGGCCACTGCTTTGACGTCTGTCCAAGTCAAAATTATTCCTTTTCACCGTGTTGATAATGTGATCAAAAATCTGCCGGATGAGCTGCGAGCAATTTTGGTCACCATCATCAAGCGCAATTTAGCAGCGTAAAAGACAGAGAGGTATTCCATGAGTCCATTTACTGTCGAAAAATATCTTGACGGACAATTCATTTGTAAATCTGGAGACTTGGCCACGCACCTTTATTATTTGCAAGAAGGTGAAGTCGAGCTGCTGAGCGAATCTGGCCAATTTTTTGGAAGAATTCAGGAGGGGCAATCATTTGGTGAAGCGGCCATCTTGAAAGGTGGCATTCGCGGTGCATCTGTCCGGGCCAGCGGCGATGTTGTTTGCAAAGTTATCACCAATGATCAAGCGACAGAACTGTTAAGCAGCTTTTCCCCTTTGCTGGTTGTCATTATGGAAGCTCTTTTGCTGCAGTTGGCCATGAACAATTCTATTAAGCACCCTTAAGTGCTGGATGTTTGTGAACTCTTCAAATCAATATTTGAATTTAAACAAAGATCTTTGGCATGAATGCCTAGAGAGTTCTTATGGCTTTCTTCGAGCATCATGGCCGAGAAATTGGCTTGGCATGCCCGTTGTATTGCTTGAATGCTTGAGATTTTTAAATCTTCAAGAAAATAATGTGTCGGATGCTGGTAGAAGCATGTTGAAGGCAGCTAAAAGTGTTGCGTCTGAAATAGAAAAGCATGCAGAAAACTTGTCAGAGCTTAAAGAGCCAAAATATCACAATCGTTTGCATTTTGCAGATGCGCTAACATCTATGAGTGTTCAGTTGGCAATTTTGGTTGAACTGAAGAAAGATGCGAGTCAAGATTGGATGGTCTGTGCATTGCTGGCATGCATCGCACATGATTTTGTGCATCCAGGCAAAGTTAATCTGGTTGAGTCTGAAATAGAACAACAATCAGTTAACTTTTTGAAACCTATTTTGGACTCTCACTCTGTGCCAGATGAATGGCAAAAAATCATTGACACCGTGATTGTCCGTTCTGATTTTTCAATTGTTCATCAAAACCACGCGCAAGTTGCAGGCAAAGCATTTGAGTGGAATTTAGAGTGGCTATGTGTTTTATTGAACGAAGCCGATGTGATGGCCAGTGCATCTTCAAAATATGGTCCTGTATTGGGCGATTCTTTGGCCCAAGAGTGGCGGTTAATTGATTTTCCCCTTCACAGCAGTGTGGCAAGTCTTGAAGGACGGAAAAATTTTTTAAAGCAGTTAATCTTTTCTTCACCTTCTTCTTTGGTTTTGGGTTTAGGTGAAAAAATTTCTAAAGAAATTCTTACGATCAATTCGTAAACAGCCCACGCTGGGCAGGTCAAATTTTCGGCTTTCCGACAAGCATGGCCTCTACAAGCTCTTGTACGGCCAATGCTTCTTGGGCGGTAGCAAGCTTGTGTGGTTGGCCCCTTAGCCAGCGGTCCACTTCACTCAGTTGACGCTGCAAGGCGCTGCTCCGAGGGTCTTCCTGAGACCAGTCAACCGCTTCTTGCCATGCGCCGCCGTCTGAGCGCCAAAGTTGATAGAACTCTCTGAACTGATGGCTCATGCGGCTGCCGCGCACAGTCACTTCTTGCCGATCGGGCTGCATACCACCTGTGGTTCCCATGACGGTAACTGGAAGCCCTTCCGCTGTTGTAAGCCTAGCCAGCATGTCTAACTCACACAAGGCGGGGTCTTGTGGGTAGCGCGGCAAGGCATGCTGCAGGGTCAATGGGCCCAGAAAGCGTCCCGCCAAAAACAGGAAGTGCGAAATAACCTCTCGGGTGTAGCCGCCTTCATGGCGAAAGCGCAGCCAATCTGCATCCTTTTGCCATGCGCGGGGCCAGGCGGGGTAATTCACAACGATGTCGATTCCAAGCAACTTGCCTGTTTCGCCAGCATGAATAGACCGAGACAATTCTTCGAAGCCACGTGAGGCGGCTTGCGTGAAATTCACGACGCTGGGCAAACGAGCCTTGGCCAATTGCGTTAAGAGGTCTCGGCTTTGCACGTTGTCAGTGCCCAAGGGCTTTTCCATGAAGACGCCCTGTCCGTTTGCAGCAGCCTCCAGTGCGTAAGTTTTGCGAGGCCCAGGAGGACAAGCCAAGTAGAGCACATGCGCTTCTTGCATGGCAGCTTTTGCACTTTGTGCAATGGGTGTGCTTGGTGAAATGAAGCGTGTTTTGGCAACAGCCTCAGCCGAAGGATCCCAGAGGCCGCACACTTCAAAGTCAGGATGGCGCAGAACGTTTTCGAGCATGCGTCGGCCCATGATACCCAGACCAATGATGGCAAATTTGTGTTTCATAACGCTTTCAGTTGAGTCTGAGCTTAACGAAGGATCTTAATCAGGAGCTGCTTTTAAGCGTTCAATGTTGTAGCGAGAAAACTGATTTAAATATATTATGTTGCATCAAACGCTGATGTAGCGATGAGATTTTTACACATTCACAATAAACAAGGAGACTTCACAATGAAAAATTCTGCAGGCAAGCTTTTATCTGTGCTGTTAACAATAATTTCCATCGGTTTTCCTTTGCTTGCCAATTCTCAAGCGAGCTATCCCGACAAGCCAATACGTCTTATCGTTGCCTTTCCAGCTGGAGGTTCAACAGACATTATTGGGCGTATCGTTGCTCAAAGATTAAGTGAGCGCTTGGGCCAGTCAATTGTGGTTGAAAATAGAGGCGGGGCTGGAGGCACGATTGGCACTGACATTGCTTCTAAAGCAGCGCCTGATGGCTATACCCTCACTTTGGGTACAACAAGCACCATGGCTGTTGCGCCCTCTGCTTATTCAAAGCTTGGTTACGATCCGATCAAAAACTTTGCACCGATTTCTTTGGTAGCCGTAACGCCCTACCTGCTCGTAGTCAACCCCGATCTCAGAGCAAACACGTTGGCAGAATTAGTGGCACTGGCTAAAAATCAGCCTGGTAAGTTGAACTATTCCTCTGCTGGCAATGGATCCACGACTCAGCTTGCAATGGAAATGCTCAATGATGCGGCCGGTATCAATACCACTCACATTCCTTACAAAGGTAATGCAGAGGCCGACTTTGCAGTTGTTTCAAACCAAGTGCAAGTTCTTTTTGGATCCATGCCCGCTCTGTTGCAGAATGCTAAAACAGATAAAGTTCGCGCAGTGGCCGTTGGAACTGCCAAACGTTCGCCAGCACTTCCAAATGTGCCTACAGTTGCCGAGCTAGGCTACCCAGGATTTGAGGCCGCACTTTGGTTGGGTCTTTTTGCGCCAGCCGGAACTCCAAAACCCATCATTGATCGTCTGAACAAAGAAATTTCTGTAATTGTTGCAACCGCTGACTTTAAGACAGCAATGGAGAAAAACGGTGCGGATGCTGTGCACAATACGTCTGAACAATTTGCAAATTTAGTGAAGATTGAAGCTGGTAAATACGGCAACATTGTTAAAAAATTAGGCATCAAACTGGATTGATGATTGTCGACTTAATGACATCTGTCCTTTGCGATGTCATAGATCAATGGCAGCACATTGAACAACCCTAAGCCGTAATCATTTTTCAAGCAGTCAGACTTGGCTGAGTTTTTGACATCACTGGCAAACTTCTCGGTTTGCTGTTTAGCCGCCTTGGCCGATTCATCTTCAACAAGTTGCTTCACAGGTGACGGGCTTGATTGATGGATTGAATCTCGCGATTTGTTTGGCACACTCAAATTCAATGTTTTTGGCTCAACAACTTCAGGAAGCAAAAGTGGTTGGGTGATTGAACTTTCAACTCGGGTATTTTGACGCGGTTCAATGACAGAACTTGGCAATAAGACAGTGCTTGGAACAACTTGTTGTTGGCTTTGTTTGGGCAGCGGAATCGGTTGAATCAAATTCTCAAGCAGTTTCATTTCAACGACTTGTTGGACGGGGTTCTTGCTGTCTAACTTGAACGAATGATTGGCCAAGTAAATGAGGGGCGCCAATGTGATCAAAGCAGAAAGCGCCAAGGGTAAAAACTTGGGTAATTTGCTGGTAGAAGTCAGTGAACTTTGGCTACGCATGCCTCAATCATAAATTAACTGAGGTTTAGCGGGTTATTTTTTAGAACTTATGAATGAAGTTTTCGGTGCCTCGATAAAATAAAGTTCGTGTTGTAACGTACTTTAGTTAGAGTCATCAAAGTTTGACTTAAAAAAGTTATTTTTTGCGCTACCAAATTCAATCTAAGGAGACCAGTTAATGAATGTCTATAACTTGATCATCACTGCAGAAAAATGTATTTTATTTTTCATTGCGCTGTTTACAGTTTTTAGCGTTGGTGTAGAAATGTACACCGTGATTCAAAATGGAAAAATTGCTTTAACTGATCTGCTTTTGATGTTCATTTACGCAGAGGTTTTAGGCATGGTCGCTGCGTTCTATCAATACAGAAAAATTCCAATTACCTTGCCTATTTTCATTGCGATCACTGCACTTTGCCGACTGATCATTCTTCAGGGTAAAGGCATTAGCACCGTTGATCTGATTTATGAAGGCTGTGCCGTATTGCTGCTGGCCATATCTACGCTCATCATTCAATACGGCATGCGATTTTCAAAAGATAACGATGAGCAAGGTAAGTAATTTTTGGCGAAAGGTTCAAGCACCATGACCTTTGATGTAGGTTTCAAGAAACTTGATTTGATTGCCTTGCAGTTCAATGATACTTTTAACCATGTCACCAACCGATACAACGCCAACTACTTTGTTGGCATCAAGAACGGGCAAGTGTCTAATGTGCTTGTGAACCATGATGGCCATGCACTCGTCTAGTGTGTTCGAGAGTTTCACAGTCAAAGGATTTGGCGTCATGATTGTTGAGACGGCCACTTCTGAGGCATTGTTGTGCGGTAACAATACTTTGATGGCACAGTCGCCCTGTGAGACGATGCCCTTCAACTCGCCGTCATCAATGACCAATACGGCCCTGACGCGAAAATCGCGCATAATTTTCAAAACGTCTTCTACGGGGTCGGTTGACCGAACAGAGAAGATGGTTTTTGATTTTTGATCAATAATTTTTTTTACGGTGGTCATTAACAGCAGCCTTTAAAAATAAAACTACTTTTGAGTAGTTTTGTCTAATTAAATAGACAGTGTGCATTGTATTTTTAAAAGCAATACTTTACAGCCACTCATTTAAAAAGTCCACCAAAATTGAGCTGTATGTGTTTTGTGGGTGACTTACCCCCCCCCTTTATGGCGCGCCGTTTGTTAACGCGCCTTGAGTGCGTTACTCAAGGATCTTGGTCATGAACACGCTGTGTGGATCAAGCTTGTAGTCGCCAAACGGGCTGCAGATTTCAAACCCGTTTCTCAAATACATGGACCGAGCAGCTGCAAATGATTCTGCAGATCCTGTTTCTAAGCTCAATCGTTTCAAACCTCTGGCGCAAGCTTCTGTGACGATGTGAGATAAGACGGCTTGACCAACGCCTTGACGTAAGAATTTTTCTCTGGTTCTCATTGATTTGACTTCACCATGGTGTGGATCCAGCTTTTGAAGCGCGCCACACCCACATAGCTCGACACCCACCCACGCAGTCCAAAAAGTAACATGGGCTTGTCGAAGCTTGTCTAAAGGTAATGCGTGAACACTTTCAATGGGCGTGTTTTCAAGCATGCCCGCCATGTGTTCAAGCACAATAGATTGAGATTCATCACTAGACAAGTCATCTTCGCGAATCAGAATTTTCATGAGCTTACCTCGCGCCCAGCTTAGCTAAATAGGATGGAGCCAAGGTGCACCAGCGAAGCTGCCAAAGCCAGGGCTAAGCCCACAGCACTTCTTGGGCGTAACACCATTTCCGCTACCACTTGGGTCGGGAAAGAATATGTCTGCTGCACTGCTGCATGTTTAAAGGGATGTGCCTTTAGAAATCTGCCATTGGTAGCAAGTTTCATCATGTCGCGCCTACTGCGGTATCTCATCATGCCTGCAATAGACCAACCTGGATCTGGGGGTGCATTCCATGCGTCAATGTAGCCCGCCACTTTGCGAGCGGCTACCACGGGGTGCCCACCGCCAGAAAGCAAAACCCCAACGAATTGTTTGACATAGGCCTGCAACAAGTCTTGTGCCGGTGTAGGTACCCCTGTGAAGGGGTGGACAACCGGGTGGGGGAATAGCTTGATCAGGTTGCACATGACAAATTCTTTGCCGTCGTCAGCTTCCAGAAACTCTCGCAATACTGCGCGGTCTGTATGGTGGGGCCCTGGCAAATCGGCAGTGATGCTCATGAAATGCGCTATCTCTTCTGACGTGAGTGGGCCGCTCCAGTTGTCGTACCAAGCGCGAAAGAGGATGTAGAGCAGAAGGGCGATAGGCCAGGCCCACCAAAAACCCAAAATTTGTGCTGTGGTCATGTGAAGATTTCCAATTTCAAAAACGTGAATGGACGATAATTTTAGAAGCCAAAACAGGTCGAGCTGCATTAATATCACTGCCATCATACAAGCGCACGAAATACTGATGTATCAAAAATTCCTATTGTCACTTGTCTTACTCTCCCTCGGGTTATTGCCCGCGTGTGGCTTCCTGAGCCATCAATCTATTTACGAGGGTGTTCGAGGCAATGAAAAAACCAAGACAACGGGCACTACACAGAAACCCTCGGCATTACCCAATTACGATCAGTACGAAAAAGAACGAGAAGTTTTGAAAAAATAAATTGCTTCTTCAAGGACAATAAAACACCATGAATTCTGTATTCTTAAAAATTAAAAATCTTTACAAGCTGATCCATCGTGGCATTCTCAAAGTGTCCGATTGGATGATCAATGGCTTTCGAGTGGCGCTTGTTTTTGGTGTCGTACTTTATGCGGTGGGTATTGGATGGTTTGTTTTTTATGCCGACAAGGTTAGCCTAGACAATCACACCGTTTTGGTGATTGATTTAAAGGGCGTATTGGTTGAAGAAACGCCTGGCGGTTTGAAGGACAAGTTCATTGGCGAACTTCAGGGTAACACCACCGA
>Ga0114974_10004735_pt1 | contig 10171 bp, 10 predicted proteins | sample S_130206_EF_Meta_FD_87318 | JGI IMG/M metagenome (GOLD analysis project Ga0114974, IMG submission 87318) | Freshwater microbial communities from Lake Simoncouche, Canada to study carbon cycling - S_130206_EF_MetaG | ecosystem: Environmental > Aquatic > Freshwater > Lake | place: Lake...
AGCGGGATCAGCGGAAAAGCTGCGACCCTTGCCTTGGATGATCGGGTTGTTGGGGTTGGCATCGAGGTCGACGACCGGGGCGAGGTTGAAATTGAAGCCGACTGCGGCGAGCGTCTGCGCGGTGGCGGCGGCGTGGCGGTAAGTCTCGGGAGGTTGGTCGAGACGCCCGAGCTCTTGGTGCGAAATACTCGGCGGGAAACCGTAGCTGGGCTTGAGGCGATTGACGCGGCCGCCCTCTTGGTCGACGGAGATCAGAAGCGGCACGCGCGCTTGAGCCTGCAAGTAGGCGATGAGGGTTTTGACCTGCGCCGGTGACTCGATGTTGCGGAGCCGCGGGCCGGAATCGATGGTTCCGCCGGCCATGTCCTGATCGAAAAAAATAACGCCACCCAAATGAAGTTCGCGCAGATCACGCGCGATCAGTTCGCATTCGGTGGGCGTGCGGCCGCGGAAACCGACGTTGAAAAGCTGGCCGATTTTTTCGCGGAGCGTGGGCGCGGCGGGCGGATTGACGGCAGACATAGGTGGCGAAAAACGATCAGAGTTTCACGAGGCCGAGGCCGGGGCGATCGTTGAGCGTGATTTTACCGTCTACGATCGTGGTGCCGCTGAAGAGGTCGTTTTTGATGAGCAAGGCGCCGTCGAGATCGGCCCAATCGACGAGCGGGGAAAGTTGCGCGGCCGCGGAGATGGCACAGGAGGTTTCTGTCATGCAACCGAGCATGACCTTAAGATCGAGGGCGCGGGCGAGAGTGATCATCTTGTGCGCTTCGCGCAGACCGGTGCACTTCATGAGCTTGATGTTGATGCCGTCGAAGACGCCGTCGGCGCGGCGCACATCAGCGAGACGTTGGACGCTCTCGTCGGCGATCAGCGGGAGCGGACTGTGCTCGCGGAGCCAGGCGGTGTCGTCCGGCTGATCCTTGGGCATGGGTTGCTCGATGAAAACGACGCCACGCGCAGCCAGCCACTCGATCATGCGGAGCGCTTCGGTACGATCGCGCCAGCCTTGGTTGGCGTCGACGGTGATGGGTCGATCAGAGACTTCGCGGATGGTTTCGATGAGTTTGCGGTCGGTCGCAGCGTCGCGGCCGAGTTTCACTTTGATGATTTTGTAGGGCGCAGCCTCGTGGGTTTTGGCGCGGACGATTTCCGGGGTGTCGATGCCGATGGTGAACGAGGTGACGGGCGCACGCGCGGGGTCGAGACCCCAGATGCGGTGCCAGGGGGCGCCCAGTTTTTTACCAATCCAATCGTGGAGCGCGATATCGACGGCGGCTTTGGCGGCGGTGTTGCCGGGAGCCAAGGCGTCGATCGCGGGAAGAATTTCCTCAAGTTGAAAGGGATCGGCGACGCGCGTAAGGTCGACCCGATCAAGAAACGCCGCCGCGGTGGCTTGGCTTTCGCCGAGGTAGGGCGGCATCGCGGCCTCGCCGTAGCCGATGACGCCCTCGTGTTCGACCTCGACCATCATGGCCGGCGTGGTGGTGCGCGAGGCGGTGGCGATGGTGAATGCGTGTCGCAGTTCGAGCGTGTGGGGATAGTAGCGCAGGTTCATCCGGAGATCAGGCGATGCAGCACAAAGACAGGGTGGGGGCCGGTAACTCAAGCATGGCCTCGCGGGCGGCCGTAGGTAAGCGTGGTTCAGGATCATTTAAAAAAGCCCTTGCGCGGAATTAGTCTCGGGGTACGTTCCGCGGCTTAAGGTCTGTCCCCAGCGTCTAGCCCGGTTAGGACACTACCCTTTCACGGTAAGAACCGGGGTTCGAATCCCCGTGGGGACGCCATCTGTAGTAAAAGTAAGAACTCAGCGCAGATCATGAAAGCACCGACGCAAGTCGTTGCTTCTTTGTTTTTAGAGAAATCGACCCTTTCACGATATTTCGGGAAAGTTCGTAATTCGACTTTTGAAACGGCGAAAAACCGCTCCGGCGGGTCCGTTTTGGCCGCTCCTTCGGTGGAGGAGCTGATTGCCTACGAACTCACCAGCAAGCGCACGGTGAAATCCATCATGGATGAATACACGGATTCGCAGCGGCGGAGATGGCGACTTCGGCTGAATCCAGGGGACCAAAGCTCTAGTTGGTAAGTGGAAAGCCGGCCGCAGCGCTATCACCGCCGCGGTCGATCGCCATTTAACCGCGCGAGTCCGGCACGTGCAATGCAAGCGACTGCCGTCCAAACCGTCGATAGATGCGGAAATCCTCCGCATCGGTCGTCACGATGGTATGCTCCCGATGAAGTTCAGCCAGACGAACGAGACACGCATCGGCATAATCCATCCGCTGGCCGTAACGAGCGAGCAGCGTTCTCACGGCGGGCGATTCGTCAGGCAGGATTGGCACAATGCGCAAAATGCCGCGTTCGATCAGGGCAAAAATCTTGCCCCGTGAATCGGGTGTGCCGCGCAGCAGGAAACAGGCTTCCGAAATCACCGCATCGCACGTGAGCGCGGGCTGAGCAATCGCGGCGAACTGCTTGGCCGCCCACGGATGCCATTGATCGTCGCGGTCGAGCGCACCGACGAGCGGGCCGGTGTCGAGGATCGCGTCAATCACGTCCGTAGCCCGCCAAGGTTTTCTTGCGCTGGCCGCTCTGTACAGAGCCGATCAAATCGCCCATCGCTGCGGCCAGACTCACCGGTGTCGCTTCGGTCGCACGGAAGACAAAGCTATTGCCGGCGCGGTCGCGCACGCGGACTTCCTTGCCGGCGAGGGCGGCGCGACGGTAGTTGGGAAACTTGCGCGTGAATTCACGGACGGTAACCTGCATGGCTGCCATGGTTGTCAGTCATCGATGCCTGTCAAGCCGGGGGCGATCCGTCCCTTGACTCGGTCTATTTGTGCGTCAAGTTGTGCGTCATGAGAACAGTTACCGTCAGAGAAGCCCAACACAACTTCGCCGCCTTAGTGCGCCATGTGCAGCGCGGTGAGGAAGTTGAGGTGGTTCGACGCAAGATTGCGGTCGCCCGGCTCATCCCACCGCCGGCTGCAGCAGATTTGTCCCGTCCGGTCGACTGGTCGGAACTACCGGCTCGTCTGAAACGCATCTGGCGGGGTCGTTTTGCGACAGGCGCTTCCACGGATGCCATTCTTGATGATTTGAGGGGAGAACGATGAGTCAGCCGTATTTCGATACAGGAGTGGTGCTCAAGCTGTTGGTTCACGAACCGCTGAGCTCGGCGGTGCTGGCCTTCTTAGGCGACCGGAAGGTGGCGGTACCGTATTCCCGGCTAGTCGCGATTGAAACCGAGAATGCTCTGCAGGCCAAAGCCCATCGCAAGGAAATCACCGGGCCGCAACTGCGAGCGTGCCGCCAATTGATTCACGAACTTCTGGCGGATGGCCGCTTCTTCCGTCCCACGCTTTCGCTGGACGACGTCGCAGTCGGCGCGCTGAGCCGGGTGCCCACGATTACGGGTTCAACGGGTTGCCGCACCTTAGACTTGCTCCATATCGTGAGCGCCCAATTGCTGGGCTATTCCGAGTTCATCACCACTGACCAGCGACAGGCCGCTGCCGCCCACTTAGCGGGCCTCCAAGTGGTCGATTTGACCGCCTGAGGTGGAATTAAGTTAAAATTACATGAATAAATGTTGATTAGCATTGTAATTAGAGTTACAGAATCTCTAAATGCATGATAAAATCCCCCGCTCCCTTGCCTCCATCCTGACCCGTGATGCACGTCACTATCCGGCTCTGGCACTGGTGGGACCGCGTCAATGTGGGAAAACGACCCTAGCCAAACAGTGGCTCCAGTCCATCCGAGATGCGGGTGGCCAGACCCAGTATTTTGATTTAGAGAAGCCGAGCGATCGCATGAAGTTGGCGTCCGACCCGGAAGCCTTTTTGCGGCGGCAAATGGGCACCGTGTGTATAGATGAAGTGCAATACGCTCCCGCCCTGTTCGAAGTGTTGCGCGCGCTCATCGATGAGGACCGCAGGCCTGGGCGCTTCCTCCTGCTGGGATCCGCCGCCCCCGCTTTACTTAAACAAAGCTCGGAAACGCTCGCCGGTCGCATCGCCACGCGCGAACTCACCCCGTTTCAATGGCGCGAGCTGGCTTCGGCCGGTGTAGGCCAAAACCCCTTGGTCACCCTTGAATCGCTCTGGTTACGCGGTGGCTTTCCCGACAGTACCTTGGCCGAAGACGACGCAGCCAGCTTCCGTTGGCGGCTGGATTTTATCCGCACTTTCCTCGAACGCGACATCCCGCAGCTTGGCTTCCGGGTGCCGGCTCTAACGATGGAGCGCTTTTGGCGTATGTGCGCCCACCTGCACGGACAAAGTCTAAACCTTTCATACTTAGGGCAGGCGCTTGGCACCAGCCACACCGCCCCTCGCAACCATTTGGACATCCTCTCTGGCTCCTTTATGTTGCGACTTTTGGAGCCGACCGAAGCCAACCTGAGTAAACGGCTGGTTAAGACGCCCAAGGCCTACGTCCGCGATAGCGGGCTGCTGCATGCGCTCCTAGGCCTAGAAACCTTCAATGATCTAGATGGGCATCCGGTTCGCGGAGTCTCGTGGGAAGGCTTTGTCATCGAAAAATTGATGGGCGCTGCGGCCGAAGGCTGGCGCGCATCCTATTACCGGACCGCGCAAGGGGCCGAATTAGATTTAATCCTCGAAAAAGGCTCTCGCCGCATCGCCTTCGAATGCAAGGCGTCCGCATCCCCCTCGGTCACGCGCGGCTTCTGGACTTCGCTGGATGATTTAAAAATCACGGAAGCCTACATCGTTGCACCCATCCAGCAGTCCTTCCCGATCGGCCGGGGTATTGAGGCGATCGGATTGAGCGCGGCGGTTAAAATGGTGACCGGATGAATGGGCTAGTGCTCGGTGTCCTCTCCTTCAGGGATCCTGACCCCCTTGGTGATACCGCTCCGCCTATTTTAGCTTGGGTTTGCCTTTTAGGGCGGGGTTAATTTCGTAAGGGAAATTCTTTTAGTTCAGCCCCTTTTTTTTGCCCGCCCCTTTTGGTTGTATCATGCCCACTCACCCCTTTTTTCCGCCCCGCGCGCCGTTTGTGACGACGCGTGTACCCCTCTCACGTCGCCGTTTTCTGCAAGGCGCGGGCATCGCGCTCTCGTTGCCGTTTCTTGAATCGATGTTGCCCGGCGTCGCTCGCGCGGGCGCCAAAGCCAATAGCCCGCTCGCGCCCGGGGCCAAACCTCGCCGCATGCTCGCGGTGTGCAACAATCTCGGCCTACTCGGTGATCAGTTTTTCCCCACGGGCACAGGCCGCGATTACGTCGCTTCGCCGTACTTAAAATATCTTCAAGACCATCGCGCCGACTTCAGCGTTTTTAGCGGGGTCTCGCACCCCAACGTCGATGGCGGGCACCCCGCTGATGTGTGTTTCCTTACGGCCGCGCCGCATCCGGGTAGCAGTTCGTTTCGCAACACCGTCTCGCTCGACCAACACATCGCCGAGCAGATCGGTACCCTCACGCGTTTTCCCTCGCTCACACTCGCCGTCAACACCCGCACGCGCAGCCTTTCGTGGACCGGCACCGGCGTCGCCATCCCGCCCGAAGACAAGGCTGCCGAGGTGTTCAAACAGCTTTTTCTCCAAGGCTCGCCCGAGCAGGTGAAGGCGCAACTGCGCCAACTCGATAACGGTCGCAGCATCCTCGATACGATTGCCGGCCAGGCCCGCGAACTCTCCCGCGGGGTCACCGCCCGCGACCGCGACCGCCTCGACCAATATTTTACCAGCGTGCGCGATCTCGAGCACCGCCTCCAAGCCTCGCGCGGTTGGGAAACGAAACCAAAACCCGTCGTCCAAGCCCCCATCCCAGTCGATCCCTCCAATCCTGCTGCGTACATGGAGAAGGTTAAAGTCATGTACGATCTTGCGCGCCTCGCCTTCGAGACGGATTCGACCCGCGCCATCACGCTCATGCTCGACAGCGTCAGTACACCCGCCCTGGACATTCCCGATAAGACCATCTCCGACGGTTATCATAACCTCTCGCACCACGGAAAATCCGAGAAGAAACGCTCCGAACTCACCACCATCGACGAGTGGCACATGAAGCTCCTCGCCAAATTGCTCGCCGACTTGAAAGCCGTGCGTGAAGCTGAAGACACGCTGCTCGATCGCACGATGGTGCTTTACGGTTCCAACTTCGGCGACGCCAACGCCCACACGTGTTTCAACATGCCCACGATTCTCGCCGGCGGCGGTTTCCGGCACGGCCAACACCACGCTTTTAGTACGACCAACAATTACCCCCTGCCCAACCTCTACGTTTCCATGCTCCAGCGCATGGGTATCGAAACCGACAGGTTCGCCTCGTCCACCGGCACGATGCGCGGATTGGAGCTGGCATGAGCTTGCTCGCCCCGACCTTAAAGGTGGGGCGCGACCGCTGGGCGCGCCGGACCGCCGGATTTTTTTTCGCCGTCGCCTTATCGGCCGCGCTCCACGCCGCCGCTCTGCCACCCGCGCTCCTCGATTACACCGACAAGTATTGTTCGTCCTGCCACAACGACGAGGACAAGAAGGGCCGCCTCGATCTCACCTCCCTGACCCTCGACCTCACCGCCACGTCCGATTTTTCGACGTGGGTTAAAGTTCACGACCGCCTCGGCGCCGGCGAAATGCCCCCGAAAGAAAAAAAACGTCCCGACGCCGCCGAGACGGCTGCTTTTCTTGCTGCGCTCCGTGAAACGCTCGGTACCCACGACCGCGAGTTGATCGCCCGCGAAGGTCGCGCCACGCAACGCCGCCTCAACGGCTACGAATACGAAAACGCTCTGCGCGATCTCCTCCACGCGCCCTGGCTCCAGATCCGTGGTCAATTTCCCGACGACGGGGAATCTAACCGCTACAATAAAATCGGCGACGCTCTCGACGTGTCTCACGTCCATCTCGCCCGCTACATGGCCGCCGCCGACTACGCGATTCGCCAGGCACTCACCGTGCAACTCGAACATCCGCCCACCACCACGGTGCGCCACTACGCGCGCGATCAACGTACCCTCACCAGTAAGTTCACACCCAACCCTTTTAATTCTTCGCCCGACCGCATGACGTATCCCTTGCTCGACCGCGAGCCTCAGCGCCCCGTGCGCATGAGTGAGGTGCCACTTACGGTCGGCGCGCAAGATCCAGCCACGCGTGAGCGCGAGGCGGTGGGTTGGGTTTCGAGTAATTACGTCACCGGCTTCACCTACCGCTGGGATGGATTTCGCGCACCCGTCGCGGGCCGCTACCGGATTCGATTCAATGGTTACACGATGTGGGCCGCACCCGGCGGGGTGACCAAGAGTTTTTCTCACTCCACGGACACCGTCGGCAAAATTCGTCCGCCCAATTTAAATACGCCTGACTACGATCGCCTCTCACCGGGTCGTACTATCGAGCCCATCACCGTATACACCCGCAACGGGGTTCCTAATCGCCGCCTCGGCGAGTTCGACCTCACGCCCGAGCCCGCCACGCACGAGGTCGGTGAGGTTTGGTTGCTGGCCAACGAGACGCTTGTTCCCGATGCCTCGCGGTTTTACCGCTCGCGCCCAGAAAATTTCCGCAACCCACTCATGACAACCGCGGGTGTGCCCAGTGTTGCCTTCCGCTGGATGGAAGTCGAAGGCCCGCTCTACGACGCTGACACCACCGCCGGTTACCGTCTGCTTTTTGGAGAGCTGCCGCTAAAAAAATCTCCGAACCGCGCCTCCGGGCTGGCTCTGCCGATCACCGCGCGCGGTGACCGCCGTGAAGGCGGCCGCCAAGCCGGCCAACGCGTCGAACCCCTCGAAGAAACCCGCGTTGAGATCGTTTCAACCGATCCACACCGCGACGCGGCCCGCTTACTGCGTGGTTTCCTCGATCGCGCGTACCGTTACCCCGTCGCCGAGGCCGACCTCGCTCGTTTCCTTGCGCTCTTCGACGAACGCCAAAGCGCCGGTTTGAGTTTTGCCGAAGCGATGGTGGCAACTTACACCGCGGTCCTCGCCTCGCCGGGATTTGTGTTTCTCGACGAGAAACCGGGCCGGCTCGACGACACTGCGCTCGCGACCCGTCTCGCACTTTTTCTCTGGAATTCTCCGCCTGATGCCGCTCTGCGCGCGCGCGCCGCACGGGGCGAGTTGAGCCAACCCGCCGTCTTGCGTGAGGAGACCGAGCGACTCCTCGCTGATACCAAATCGCAACGCTTCCGCGACGCGTTTCTCGATTACTGGATTGATCTTCGTAAAATTGAAGACTCCACCCCCTCGACCACGCTCTACAACGATTACTACCTCGACGACGCGCTTGCCGAGGCCGCTGTCGCTGAGACGCGCCTCACCTTTGAGGAAATGATCCGCGCCGATCAACCCGCCCGCGGCATCGTCGCCGCTGATTACACCTATCTTAACGAACGCCTTGCGACGCACTACGGTATTAATGACGTGAAGGGCGCCGCTATGCGCCGCGTTACGCTCCCGCCCGATAGCCCGCGCGGCGGTTTCATGACGCAGGCCAGCGTTTTGAAAATCACCGCCAACGGTACCACCACCTCCCCGGTGCTCCGCGGCAAATGGATCGTCGAGCGCATCCTCGGCATCGACATTCCGCCACCCCCACCGGTCGCCGCCGTTGAACCCGACATTCGTGGCGCCGTCACTATCCGTCAGCAACTCGAGAAACACCGCGCCGACACCAGTTGCGCCTCCTGTCACAGCAAAATGGACCCACCCGGTTTTGCCTTGGAAAATTTTGACGTGATGGGCGGCTGGCGTGATCGGTACCGCGCCATCGATGAAACAAAAAAAGCGGAACTTGGCCGCGGCAAAAATGGCCATGCGTTTGAGTTTCATTTCGGCCTCCCCGTGGACGCCGCGGGCGAACTACCTGATGGGCGATCGTTTAAAGACATCCGAGACTTTAAAAATCTCTTGCGCCAAGAAGACGTGATGCTCGCACGTAACCTCACGCGCCAACTTGCGATTTACGCGACGGGTGCCCCGGTGCGTTTCAGTGATCGTGCCACGATTGAGCAGATCGTCGCTGGCGCGAAATCGCACGACTACGGCGTGCGTGCGCTCATTCACGGCCTCGTGCAGAGCGATCTTTTCCAGCGGAAGTGAGGAGGTGCGCTTGCTGGCAGGCGCTTCCGTTTAAGGTTTCAACCACGGCAATAGGTCGAGATCGACGTTGCCGCCGGTGAGGATCAAGCCGACGCGTTTGCCGGTGACCTCGATCTTTTTTTCCATAATCGCTGCGTAGGGCACGGCGCAACTCGGCTCTATGATGATCTTGAGCACTTCCCAGATGCGGCGCATCGCCTCAACGATGCTTTCTTCGGAAACCGTCACGATGCCGTCGACGTGTTGTTGGATGAGCGGGAAATTGCGTTCGCCGAGCGTCGTGCGTAGGCCGTCGGCGATGGTGAGCGTGGGCGCGAGGGGCATGATTTTGCCGGCGGCGAACGAGCGCGCGGCGTCATCGGCGGCGGCGGGTTCCGTGGCGATCACGCGGATACCGGGGCACACACCCTTGGCGGCGACTGCGGTACCGCAGAGCAAACCTCCGCCGCCGACGGGTGCTAGGATCAGATCGAGTGCGGGCGCTTGTTCGAGTAACTCGAGGCTCGCCGTGCCTTGGCCGGCCATGACGGCGTAGTCGTTGTAAGGATGGATGAGACGCGCGCCCGTTTCGGCGATGACTTGGGCGCAAGCGCTTTCTCGAGCGACGACGTTAGGCTCGCAGAAAATGATGCGGCCGCCGTTGCGGCGCACGGAATCGACTTTGGCTTTCGGCGCGTTGGACGGCATCACAATGTGCGCGGCGATGCCGCGCAGACGTGCGGCCCGGGCGAGCGCGGCGGCGTGATTACCGGAGGAATGGGTGGCGACTCCGGCCGCGGCTTCGGCGTCGGTGAGCTTGAACACGGCGTTAACAGCGCCGCGGGCTTTAAACGCGCCGATTTTTTGGAAATTTTCGCACTTAAAAAAAAGATGACCGCCGCAGAGCGCATCGAGCGTGGCACTCGTAAGCACAGGCGTACGGTGGATTTTATCTGCGATCCGCGCGTGCGCAGCGCGAATATCTGCGAGGGTGAGCGTGGTGTTCATGAAGGGAAAGTGCACTCAGTTAACTCAAAATTGTACCGACTGGAAAACGAAATATCGGCCGGCTTCACTTTCAATTGGTCAGACTTTTACTTTCAATTAGTCAG
>Ga0114974_10004736_pt1 | contig 10170 bp, 16 predicted proteins | sample S_130206_EF_Meta_FD_87318 | JGI IMG/M metagenome (GOLD analysis project Ga0114974, IMG submission 87318) | Freshwater microbial communities from Lake Simoncouche, Canada to study carbon cycling - S_130206_EF_MetaG | ecosystem: Environmental > Aquatic > Freshwater > Lake | place: Lake...
GACTTTACCGAGCGAATAATTGTGCCGTGTGGGGTGCGAATGCTATCAGCATTCATGTCTTTGCATACATCGAGCATCTGTGCTTCTAACACTTCCATCTGCTCTTTGAGATCGTTGTCTTCAGCTTCAAACGTGCGCTTATTGTCGGCACGCCTATCTCTGATCTTGATATAGATTGTGGTCAACTTGTCCAAATCTACGGGGGTAGCTGTGTCTTCATTCATCTGATGCTCCTAATAAAGTGTGTAGCAGTGACAGTTCACATAAAGCAGTGTGTTTCAAAACATAAGAAAGGACAGTCTAACGGCGCTAACCCGTTATCCACCACTGCTACACAAATCTAATTCTACTCTAACTTTTTACATTGTCAAGAGTTTCCGAAGAAATTTCTTGCTTGTACAGATCAATTACTTTCTGATGATTGTTGATGTTGCCTTGAAGCATCGTGTACATCTTAGCCTCGATGGGACTACCCTTGATGTGTACGACTGTCATGTTATTAACTTGCCCCGGCCTGTCGATACGTGCGTTGGCTTGCAAGTACGTCTCAACACTTGTACATGGAGCATACCAAATGATTGTGTTAGCGGCAGTTAGAGTTAACCCGTGTGACGCCGCTTTCGGTTGGATGATTAATACTTTTGGTTCAGCTTGCTCTTGAAACTGCTTGACAATATCTGAGCGTCTGTTCACAGGAACCGAGCCGTTAATTACATCGCATGTAATGTTGTGTTTTAGCAAGTGCTTCTCAAGTAGTTCAATCGTATGCGTAAACGGAACGAACACAAGCACCTTGTGGCTTGACTCTTCAATAACTTCTTGAACTACGTTGAGCCTACTGCTCACATCAAACTCAACCACTTCGCCCGTATCCGTATACACCGCACCTCCAGCTATTTGCAAGAGTTTGTTAATTTGTACGGCAGCGTTAACGGCTGATACTTCTTCTCCAGCAGCCTCAATGAGCATCTGCTTCTTTAGTATGTTGTAGAACTTAATCTGCTGCGGTGTTAATGGTGCGTCTCGTTCAACAAACGTAACGGGCGGCAGATCAAGGCAGTCGGCTTTCTCGAACCGAATGGCGGGTTGGAGTGCCTTGTGTACTATTAGTTGTGCGGTTGGCTTGGGTATCCACTTGTACATAGTAAGCTTCATCATCACTGTGTCTCGGAACTGACCAAAGAATGGCGACACGCCCTTGGGGTTTACAAGCTTTGCCAATCCGTAAGCATCCACAGGCGACTGTGCGGCAGGCGTACCAGTCAGCATCCACAGACCCTTGATAACTTTTGTTAGGTCTCGTAGGTCTTTCCAACGCTCAGTCTGTGCGTTCTTATATGCAGAGGCTTCGTCTACTACGATGAGATTAAACCCACCCGCCATGATTTCTTTCTTGACGATGCCAACGCCATCAAAGTTAATGATGACAAACTCAGCACCGGCATTCACAATTTCCTTACGCTTACGTGCGGCTCCATAAGCGATTGATACGGTACGATGAATGGCAAACTTAAACAAATCATTCTGCCAAGCCGACTTCATGATCGACAGGGGGCAGATTACTAATACTCGATTCACTAATCCAAGGGTCATAAGATAGTCAACAGCCCAAATAACTGATGCCGTCTTACCTGTACCTTGCTCGTTAAAACAGAACGCCTTGCGGTTAGTTGTAAGGAATTCTGATGTTGTCTTCTGATGTTCGAACGGAGTGAACCCCGGAGGCCGAGGCCACGTGTACTCTGATAGGTTCATTTTTTCTTACGTTCCTTGGTGCTTACTTCTGATACGACTTTGTGGTTTGATGCGCGCTTGAATGAGCGATTAGCTGATGGGGTTTGAAGTTTGGTTCCGTTTTTGTTGGAGCCACCTTTAGATAGTGCCTTGATATGAGCAACATCTTTTCCTTCGCGGACGTCAGCACGTCCATCGTTGTTTTGGTCTGCATTCTTTTTATCTATACCTTCTCTAGCACGTTGACGCTCTAAACGAGCTGGGCTTTCGCCGCGCTCAATCTGCTGCTGATATTCTTTTTTATAGGGGCGGGGTTTGTTTACGTAGGGCATGTTATTTCCTTGAGTAGTTTCTAGTATTAAAGTATGCGTTAGCAGTTTTATGCTTCGGTCTCATCATCTTATACCCAAGTGCTAGAGCCGCGCAAATGAACTCGCCGTTAGCTACATATATACCCTTATCACGTTCCACGGCATGCTTTAACCCGTAACTGCTTAAGCTTCTGTTTATAGTCTTGCGTCGGTCAAGCCCGTCATGTTCAAGCAACCACTCAGCGCAAAGGTTTACAGCCTCCATGCGAATCTCACCTTCCCCACCAAAACCAAATTGGGTTAGTTCGGGGTAATTAATTTTCACTTCTGCAACTTTGATTTCAAACTCGTTAGCCATAATTAACTCCTGTTGTACTCACAATCTCTTACTGCACAGAACTTACAAAGTGGGCCTTGAATGGGATTCCATACCCCGTTATCTAGTGCCGCTTCAATCCTTGCTACGTCTCGGGCGGCGGGTTCTATGTACTTTGGCATCATCTCCGAGTGGTGAATAGCCCTCACGAATTCCTTGCTGACTACAAATAATAGGGCTGACTTCACCCTCTTGATCTCCGGAAATTTGGCGAATAATCCACAAGCGACAAGATCGAGTTGCTTCACATCCGCATATCTCGCACTCTTGCTTGTCTTGTAGTCTATGGAGTGTGCTGTCCCTGTTGTCCGATTGATAATCACCAAATCCGCTACCCCATGCCACCATACATCCGGAGCATCGAATTCGCACGACTCTAAGTTCTTCGTCAACCCAAGTTTTACTTCGCATAACTTATCTCCGGGGATCTCTTTTAATATATCTAGGGTAGCTCGCATATACGCAAACTGTTCAGGGATCGGCACTCCATCACGGATATATTCCTCTGCCACAGTATGAGCAGTCTTGCCATACAGCGTTGCCTGTGTATCAGGTTCAACAATATCCCTAGCTATCTTAGTATGGTAGTACTTCTTAGGGCACTGCTGAAATGTTTTCAGGCTACTGAATGACCAAACAATACTCATGACTCATCCCATATATCATCAGGCCAAACTAACACAGGGGTTTCAATCCCTAAGTAGCCGCCTTCAATGTTGAATTCAATGAACTCCCGCGCTTCCTCGGCATCCATGCCGTCTCGCATGAGGACTTCCCGTATTTTCTCTGCGTCATATACTAATACAGATACAGTAGTACTGTCACGCCAAATGTAGGCTGGCCCAATGATTGCTTCGTCATAGCCGTCGTACTTAATCATCGCTTCATACCCCTTATGTAAACTGCAAAGCTTCCAATGGTGTCGTTGCCAAAAACTTTCATCTTCTCAATCTCTTGGGCAACTTCTTCTATTGAGTCATTGCGTATCTTCTCGTATACCTCATTGACTTGCCTTTTACGCCAACCTGATGCGGCTACGTATTCTTGAATATCGTCGTCATCTTCTTTCATGCTTTATCCTTATATTCTTCCAAATTACTTTTCTTAGGCCAAGGCAGTGAACCGCTTCTCCTTTTAGCGTATTCACTCATTGACTCACACAAATATAAATTTGATAGCCTGTTATCTAAGCCATTATTATTTATATGTATCACGGTTTCTCCTCTTGTTAAAAATCTACCAAGATGTTTGGCAATAAGCAAGCGGTGCTCAGCTATGTATTTCCCTGCATAACCTTCTCGCTTACCAATAAGCACAAACTTATGGTTACTGTCCTGTCTTATGTGTTCCCCTCCTCGAAAGCCGTGTGAGTTAGCACCGGAGAAAAACTCTGCCCTACATTTCATAGAACATGTTTTTTGGTTTTCGTCTTTTCTAGCACTGATAGGATAAAAAAGTGTCCCACAAACAACGCATGGTTTTTCTTCGAACGAACGCGAGTCTTTTATGTAACATTTATTGGAGCAGTAAAGTCTCCATCCATCGCCTCGCGTAGCTGTAGCTGATCTAACTGCGGTAAACATACCACCACAGTTCTCACATTCTTTTTCAATGGGTTGAACACAGTTTTCTAAAAAACATTTACGGCTACAGAAACGTCGGTCTGCGCCGTGGTCAGGACGAGCCATAAACTTGTCGTCACAGTTAATGCATGTGTACTCAATCCTTGGAAGCAAATCCATTTTGTTGCGGCACGTAATCGTGCAGAACCTAGCCTTATCTGCTCGGTGGTTGGGGCACATGAATTCCTTTTTACAGTATTCACATTGCTTAACAACAGGTGGCCCATACTTTCTCACAGTGGTGCATCCTCGTGGTTATCAGGGTTGAACTTGGGCACTTTGTTGCCCTTGTCCTTGGGATTAGGGAATGGTGGGAAAGGCCATACAAAATTAACATGCTCCATAGTCTGTTCCATATCCCGCCTCACAGTTAAGCGGTAACTCCATACCCCAATCCGGGCGGGTACGCATGCACATCTCAACGTACTCTTTAGCAACCTTGACTTCGTGATACGGCACAATACAAGCAATAGCATCATGCACAGTCATGACCACTCGGTATTTCTTCGCAACCAACAGCATCTGCTCACCAATCACAATCCGAGCTAAGGCTTGGCATACGTTCTCAATAACTTTACCGCCGTAGATACGTGTCGGTATAACTGCTCGGCCCTTCTTTGTATCGTATGCCAGCTCCGTCTTCCCCTCGTCGTTCTGAAGTAGACGTAGGTTGGGGTAGCGTAGGTACAAGCCATTTGGTAGTAGCACGGCACGGCTACCATCAATCTTTAAAATACCGCCTCGGCCTAATGTGGTCTGCTGATTCTGTAATATAGCTTTGAGGGCTGACGCCGCAGACTTCCATAGCTCAGTAATCTTCGGATACGTTGCGCGGTACGTGTCGATAATCCGTGTTGCTTCATCCAAGTCAATCGCCACATTAAAGTTCTTGAGTTGCGCTTGGAACTTCTTCGCACCCATGCCGTAGCCACACCCGAGGATAGTAGTCTTGCCAACGAACCTCTCGTCTTTCGTAATCTCTGTGACGTCCTTGCCATAGATAGCAGATGCCATGATTTTGTATACATCTTCACCCCGATCAAATGCGTCTACTAAATCGTCTTGTTCCGCAAGCCATGCGAGCGTACGGGCTTCAATTTGTGATGAATCCGAATCAATCATCATGTATCCGTCCGGGGCAATGATTGACTCCTTGAGTATTGAGTTCCTTGGTAGGTTCTGCAAGTTCAGTTTGTCATCCCCGCCCCAACGACCAGTGTGTGCGGCATAGTAGCGTAGGGGTACAGGCAATGCGCCACGCTTGCCAATACCAAGAAATCTTTCAGTCCTTGTCTCTTCGATCGTAGACTTAGTACCCAATCTCGCTGCCACTAAAATTTGTACTGAGGGGCTTGGGTGTTCAAGTAACGCTTTGAACTCTTCGTCTGTCTTAGAAAATGCAAAGGTTTGTTTACCTGTGGCGGGGCTGACCTTCATCGGTGGTTCAACGCCTAACTTACGTAGCAACTCGGCAAACTTAGGGTTGCTCATCAAGTCTTCTTTGTTAAACTTATCAAGCAACTCTTTTTTGCGGTCTTTTTCCATCTTCAAAAGAAACTCTAGCTTACCCATATCTAAGCGCAATACTGGCTCGGTGAACATACGCACAGTCAGGTCAATCAGGCGCAACTCAACTGCGGGGAAACCTTTGCTCATCTGCCCAAACAATTCCCACGTAAGTGCAACGTCATTCTTACAGTAATCACCATAACGCTCTAACTGCTCGGGGCTGAAGTCGGCACGATGTAAGCCTAATGCGTTCTCAATCTCTGTACCCTTCTCGCCAAGGTCGTAATGTTGGGCCAGAACCTTTAAGCTTCCGCCTACCTCCGTACCATGTAAGGCTCTGCCCATAGACAAAGTATCAAGCCAACCTTTGGGGCTGAGTCCGTAGACCCACTTCAAAATCGCTCCATCGAACGGGGCGTTGTGCGCTAACGCCAAAGAGTTTGCCCAATCAAAGCGGGTGAGGAACTGGTGCATGGCTTCACCATCGCCGCTGAACCATTCGGGCTTACCATCGTCTACCTGTACGGCTACGCCAATAGCTTCAAACTCAGGGCTACGAACGTATTCCTCAGTGGTAACTTTTGTTAGGGAGAACTCACGAGAATAATATGTCTCAAAGTCGATTGTTAATATGTTCATGCAGGGTCTTTCAGTAGCTTCATCATGTTGGTTGCTTCTTCATGGCTCAAGCCTTTGGCTAGTGTTGAGCTTGTTCGCTTGCCTTGAACAAAGTCCCATCGGTATATGGTGCACTTGCCGTATCTTCTTTTCATGTGGTACTCGGTGCGATTAAGTTCTGCATACGTTTGCCCGAACAACTTATCTAGCGCGGGTAGTAGTTGGTTGACTAACTGTTGTCGGCTTATGGGCATTGCTTTTCCACCCATGCCTTAAAGTACTCTATGTTTGTTTCGTAGATGACCGCAGTCTCGCCACCGGATTCTCGGATAGCCTTAAGATTCTTTTCTTGCAGTGCGGTAGTCTTGCCGTTACCCGCCTTGGCTTCAATTGCTAGGAACTTGCCGTTGACGCAACATAGGAAGTCAGGCACACCGCTATTGCCGTAGCCAGTACCGATAGGCATAGCGTAGTAAATGTTGTGGGCTTTTAGGATAGCCTTTATCTTTGCTTTGACCTTGGCTTCAGGTGTGGTTGCCATTACTTCACCCACTCGATCAATGTTAAACCTTTGTGCTGATACACCGCTAGGAGTAATCTGTCGGGTATTGTTTCGCCTTCTTCCCAAGCGTAGCAATGTTCGCACTCAAACTCTATCAGCATGCCATGACGTCTAGGGCTTGGGTTGCTTGTGGTTTCGTCAGTAACTATTACAGTCGATGTATCAGTGTGTGCTTGAACACACGTAACCTCTGTATGCTTGCCGTCTTCGTTGCGATTAAAGACTGTGACTGTACGTTGGTGTAGGTTGTTACTGTTGCACTGAGGGCAGAGTAATATGTTGTCTTCTAATCTTGCATCTTCATACCTCATGACTAACTCCAGTTATTTTTCAAACTAGATAATAGCATAACCTTTGACAAAGTCAATAGTACAGACGTAAAAAAGCCACCCGAAGGTGGCTAGGTAAACCCTAACATTTGTTAGGTGTCACTTGAGTGAACTGATCTCACGTGTTAGATACCATTGTGCTTTACGCAAGTCTTCCAACTTGTTGCCTTTGTGGTCGGCACGTGTTAGATACTTCACTACGTTGCCAAGGTTGTATCCCAACTTCTTAGCTTCAATGAAGTCGATCGTCTCGATTCCACCTACTTTGTAATGAGCAGGGTGATTTACTGCGTCGCCTCGGTCGCCTTCCATACGTGCCTTTGCCTTGCTCGCTTCGAACGAAAGTTGTGCCATGCGATTAGGTGATAGCTTAGTAACTGTGTCTTCAAATAGTGGCAACTGCGATGAACCGACCGCAAGTGTCTTCCAATCAGATATGGTTTTATCCATCGTCTGTTTGTGCTTCTCCATTGCTTTCTTAACCTTAGTCTCTTTCATTAGTCGTGCTAATGTAGGTGCTAACTTAGCACTCTTCTTTTTAACTCCGGCTTTCTTCTTGGCATGCCACAGTACTGTGTATACGTACTGGAGACCAACGCCAATGGCGTCGGCTACGGCTTGTGGTTTTGCCTTGGGGTTAGCCGCAACGTAGTTACGGATTTGCGTGGCTTTAGTTACTTTTGGTATTGTTGCTAATTGAATCATGATTTATTTCCTGTTTGGTTGTTAACGTACTCAGTAAGAACTTCTCTCATCTTGGCTTGCTTTGTATACGCAAAGTTTGTGTTGAAGTAATCCATCACATCCTTTGGTAGACGCAAGCTCGTACAGAACAGCGAGGGTTTCTTACCAACCCCCCGCCCCCTGCGTTTCTTCTCTAACTTTAACTCTTCAATTCCTGTCGTCATCTTTCAGTCTTTCATAGTATTGTTTAGGAAATGGGTCTTTCTTATCCAATGTCTCACGTAGCCATTGCGCACCACCGAGGTGATTAAAAATAACCCAATGTCTATCTGACATGCGTACTTGCTTACCCATTACTTGCCTACCAATCAAAGGCTCAGGCGGTTTAGGTCTTGGCATTTAATAAACTCCTTGCTATTACTCTGTTAGCCCAACATCTAGCGCATGACCATCTGTGTGGGGACAATTCGACTCCCCCCTCGGGGGGCTTCAACTCTTCGCACTTGTTGCATAGCTTGTACTTGTGTACGGGTTGTCTACTTCCAAGTTCAAGTTGTCTGTTTACAAACCCATTCATTCTTCTAATCCTTTCTGAACTAAGTCCGCAATCCTGTCTAACATTTGTTCGGGATGCCCACCTATGTTGAACACTCGATCGATCTCTATCAACGCTAGGTAATACTCCTCACCCCTTAGCGCATGTTTGAGCTTGGTCTCGTCTTGTGGGTACGTGAACTCAAGTACGGCTTTCATACGCTGCCCCTTTGGTAATGCGTATAAGTAAGCGAGCCTTACGAAAAGTTCTACGTATGTCAGTCTGTGCGGCATTTATCCACTTGAACTTGGGGTCGTTACACCCCCGTAAGGGGATAGCTTTTGAACTGTATTTAATTTCTTCATTCATCTCATACTCCTTTGCTAACATTTGTTAGCTCGTCTACCAACAATACAAATATCTCACTCGTTACTTTACAACCTACGTCAGTAAGATACTGCTCATCTTCTACCAACTTAAGCATACCCATTTTCATACGCATATCTACGGGGAGCGTATTATCATCGTATAGTTCTACGTTGTCACCTATTCTGACTAAGTACTTACCTGTATCTTTAACTACTAGCGCAGTCTTATTGTCACTAAAGTCCTTCTGAACGCGCTCGATAGTTTTCATTTCTACTTCGAGTAACTCTACCTTTTCCATAGAGGTATTAACTTTGTGTCTAAGCGAGGGTATTGCTTCTGCTTTTAGATACTCCAAAAACATAGCATGCCCCTTGGTCTCAACCCACGCCAACATCTCGTTTTTAATATAACCTTGGTGTTGGGTACGATCACGTTCTTTGTTCCAGCTCGCTCGAGACACTACACGTTCTGCCGCATCCTTAGCCTTACTGATACGCTCATTGGGGTTCATCTTGCCGAACATCTTCTTCGCTGTGAGGATAGCTTTATCTGCATCCACTGTGCGATACGAATCAGTACGTTGTCTGCCCTTACCAATACGATCATTGGAGATAGAGATAACCCGCCCACGCTGACCCATGTAGCTCAACCCGATAGTGCCTAACTCCTCACCATCTAGCTTGACTGTGAACCCCGATGCCACTCGAGCACTGCCCATACCCAAACCACTGTTGTTAATAACAAAAGTCCACAGTGGATTCAACGAAGCCAGTCGGCTAACCACAGGGTCAAGCATCCCATACACGCCAGTCAACTTCAGCCCCTCCTTATCAAGAGACTTCTGTAAGTCTTCACCAATAACTACGTTACTCAAACTCAATGTATTCATACTCATGTTCATTACTCCTAACAAATGTTATTACCACTCGAACTTACCAAGAATAGCATCCACCTTGGACTTAAGATTCTCACGAACCAACGCATCCTCTTTGACCTCTTCAATGTCAGCTCCGAGCATGGCTAGTTCTACTTGCCTACGTGCATCCTCTAACTTGGGGTCGTTAGTCACGTTCAGCTTCGTCAACAACTCACACAACTCCAATGGGTTGGTAATCAATGAGTCGTGATAACGCTTCTTCCCGTCACCTGTATCTTCCAACTTCTTGGACATACCCAAGAGAACTTCGTGCAGTCGCTCCCATGGTGTGCGCATCGCATCGGCCAGCTTCTCCGAATACTGCACCTCGTACGCCGATCTCATCTCCTCTAAGTCATGCGCAGGGATGTCTAAGCGAAAGTCGCCCGCCTCGGGCAAAGGTTTCACGCTACGTCTAAAGCTGAACTTCTTCCTAACATCTGTTAGGTCGGGGTAGTCCTCTGCCTTGTACATAGAACCCAAATTGATCTTGGCTTCCTCAACCAGTCGCTCGTACTCATCAAAGAAGTTATCGCACAACATGTTGAACGTACGCTCGTATCCATTCATGGTCTGCTTGTAGTCCATGAACAACTTGGTCGGCA
>Ga0114974_10004737_pt1 | contig 10170 bp, 11 predicted proteins | sample S_130206_EF_Meta_FD_87318 | JGI IMG/M metagenome (GOLD analysis project Ga0114974, IMG submission 87318) | Freshwater microbial communities from Lake Simoncouche, Canada to study carbon cycling - S_130206_EF_MetaG | ecosystem: Environmental > Aquatic > Freshwater > Lake | place: Lake...
GAAGGCAGCGAAAACTTAAAATAGCGCGGTACTATTTTTAACAGCCTATTGGCTTAATCACATAGTAGTGATAAAGATTGCGGAGCCTAAGTACATTAATATCAATACATGGCTGGGCACTTTAAAAGTTTATCAGGTTATTCTTTTTTATTTACCCAAAAATTCCGCAAAGCCCCGTCTCTTCAGGTCGGGGATGTAAGGAATATCGGCGTAGCCCCGCTTTAAAATCTAAGTAGGGCGTTGCTGTTGCTCAATGTACTGTTTCAAAACAGATAACGGCGCACCGCCACAACTTCCCGCAAAATAACTTGGACTCCACAAAACGCCTTTCCAATAAATGCGTTCTAATTCTTTTTCATAATCTTGGCGCAGTCTCCGGCTAGAAACCCCTTTTAAACTGTTGACCAACTTAGAAATAGAAACTTTTGGCGGATAATTCACTAACAAATGTACATGGTCTTTTTCACCATTAAATTCTTCAAGCTGACATTCAAAATCTTCACATACTTTTTCAAAGCATGATTTAAGCGAGTTAAGCATCTCATTGGTAAATGCAGCGCGACGATATTTAGTCACAAAGACTAAATGTGCGTGTAACATAAAAACACAGTGGCGACCTGTTCTAACTTCCATAAAAACCTTGATAGACCAATTTAGAAAGATTAGAATTGTCGCATGAACAAAACGATACGAAAAGCCTTTAAATTTAGGCTCAAAGTAAGTACCGAAAACAACCAGAAATTAACAAATTATGCTGGTGGGTGCCGTTTTGCTTGGAATAAAGCGTTAGCGTTGAATTTAGATAGATTGAACAAAAAACAGCCGATTTTGTGGTATTCGGAATTATGTTTTTGGGCGACGTTATGGAAGCAATCCGACGAGTATGGATTTTTAAACGAGTTACCGTCACAAGCATTACAACAAAAACTAAAAGATTTAGACAAAGCGTTTAAGGATGCGTTTGACAAAAACCAACCGCTTAAACGGATTCCTGTTTTTAAACGCAAAGGTCAATCATCGGACAGCATCCGTTATCCGCAAGGTTTCAAAATCGAACAGGAAGAAAATCGAATTTTTCTACCTAAAATTGGCTGGGTACGCTATCGCAACAGCCGCAAAATTGTTGGTACACCCAAAAACGTAACGGTTAGTCGCAAAGGAAAACAGTGGTATGTTTCGATTCAAGTTGAATATGAAACACCAGAAATGACGCACAAATCAACGTCTGCAATGGGTATCGACATGGGCGTTAAACGTTTTGCAACCTTGTCAGACGGGTCATTCATTGAGCCGTTAAATAGCTTCAAAAAATCGGCTAAAAAATTAGCCACCTTGCAACGCAAGTTAAAACACAAAAAGAAATTTTCAAAAAATTGGCAAAAACAAAAAGTCAAAATTACTAAGCATCACGAAAAAATAGCGGCGGCTCGCCGTGATTTTCTTCACAAAAAATCGACTGCAATCTGCGAAAACCAAGCTGTGATTTGTATAGAAGATTTGAAGATTAATAACATGAGCAAAGCCCCAAAACTTAAAAACGTCAAACAAAAGTCAGGATTGAACAAATCAATTTTAGACCAAGGCTGGGGGATGTTTTTTGATATGTTGACGTACAAACAAGATTGGAATGGCGGCATGGTGATTAAAGTACCGCCGCATCATACCAGTCAAAAATGTCCGAGTTGTCATCATGTCGCCAAAGAAAATAGGCTTACGCAAGCTGAATTTGTTTGCGTTGAATGTGGATATAAAAATAACGCTGACGTAGTCGGCGCAATAAATGTATTAACCCGAGGTCTATCGGGGGTTAGTCTGTGAAGTGAACCGTGCTGTAATGCGGTCAGCAGCAGAAACCAGTAGGTAGTAGTGATACACACCTGCTCCTTAGCAATAAGGAATCCCCGTTGTAACCCTTTAGGGCGGGGAGGATGTCAAGCTCGCATTAAAATCATCTCGAGGACAAATTTACTGCCAAAATACCCAAGTAGGAGCAAACTAAATCCCGCTAAAGTCCAATTCACCGCCACGCGACCGCGCCACCCGTAACGTGCTCGTCCAATTAAGATAGCGCAAAAAATTGCCCATGCGAGCATCGATAAAATTGTTTTGTGCGCCAAATGCTGAGCAAATAAATCATGTAAAAATAAAAAACCGGTCGTCAGTGCAATCGTGAGAACAAAAACGCCTGCGGAAATCATCTGAAATAAAAATGTTTCCATCGTTTGCAGTGAAGGTAATAAACGAATAAATCGTGTAGGAGGATGGCGTTTGAGTTGCGTATTTTGTATGGATAATAAAACAGCCTGCATCGCGGCAAGCGTCAACAAACTAAACGCGAGGAGAGAACTGAAGATATGCACGCCCATCGCACTTGTATGGACGGGCAGCATATGAAGTGCCGTATGCAAACTCACATCCAGCCCCAAGATAAGGGCGGCAAGCGGAAAAAGGAGCAAGCCTAATTTTTCAACAGGCTTCGTTAATGCCGTAATCAAGAGAACTAGGGTCACCCCTAAAATATTAAGCGACGCCACGCTAGATAAACCAAAGCTAAACCCATTATTTTGCTGACACAAAAGCCCGATATAGAGCGTATGCAAAGCCGCGGCAAGCCACGCAAAACGCAACGAAACACGCGCTGTATTACCCGTTTTGATTTGCGTACCTAAAGTAAACGTATTGAGCCCGTAAGCAACAATAGAACTTACTGCAATAAATCTGACCATACAAAAATCTCTAAGCTAATAAAATGCCATGCGCCATTATAGTCTGCGCCTTTTGACTTGTTTCTCGTTGTGATAATATACCACTGAACTTCGCGCTCATTGTTTTTTGTTAGCGTGTTTTATTTTTGTGTTATTCATTTTTAGAGTCAAATCATGTTTGATAATTTAACCGAGCGCTTAAGCGGCACCCTTAAAAAACTCAAAGGCCAATCCCGCTTAACCGAAAGTAATATACAAGACACGCTCCAAGAAGTGCGCGTGGCATTGCTTGAGGCGGATGTTGCCCTGCCTGTTGTTACCGAGTTTTTAGAAAACTTAAAAACGGGCGCCTTAGGACAAGAAGTCCAAAACAGTTTGACACCTGGTCAATCGATGATCAAATTGGTGCATGCCGAACTCATTAAAGTCATGGGTGCACAAAACGAAACGCTCAACCTCAAAGCCCAGCCACCCGCCATCATTTTAATGGCCGGCTTGCAAGGGGCGGGGAAAACCACGACGGTGGCAAAACTCGGTCGCTGGCTACAAGAAAACAATAAAAAGAAAGTCGGTGTAGTCAGTGCGGACGTTTACCGTCCAGCCGCGATTAAACAATTAGAAATGCTCGCCAAAGAAGTCGATTTAGTTTTCTTTGAAAGCGACATTAGCCAAAAACCCGTCGATATTGCACTCAGCGCTATTGACGCAGCAAAACGTAAATTTTTAGATGTCATCATTGTCGATACCGCAGGTCGTTTGCATATTGACGATGACATGATGGGTGAAATTAAAGCTCTTCACAGCGCAATTAATCCCGTTGAAACGTTGTTTGTCGTTGATAGCATGACGGGGCAAGATGCTGCAAATACCGCCAAAGCGTTCAATGACGCCCTGCCACTAACAGGAATCATTCTAACCAAGGCCGACGGTGATGCACGTGGCGGGGCGGCACTGTCAATTCGCCATATCACAGGCAAACCGATTAAGTTTATCGGTATGGGTGAAAAAACAAGCGAACTTGAGCCGTTCTACCCTGATCGTATGGCGTCGCGCATTTTAGATATGGGTGACATGCTCAGTTTGATTGAACAAATTGAGAAAAAAATCGACAAAGAAAAAGCCGAAAAATTGGTTAATAAAATCAAAAAAGGCAAAGGCTTTGATCTTGAAGATTTCCGTGAACAGCTTGTTGAAATGCAACGCATGGGTGGCATTGGCTCAATGATCGACAAACTACCGGGCATGAAATCTATGCCGGCAGATATGAAAGAAAAAATGAACGAAAAAGTGCTTGCACGTCAAATTGGCATTATCAATTCCATGACCATGCAAGAGCGTCATTTCCCCGATTTAATCAAAGGCAATCGCAAAAAACGAATTGCTTCGGGTTGTGGTCAAGAATTGCACGATGTAAATCGGATGATTAAGCAATTTATGATGATGGAAAAAATGATGAAAAAACTCAAATCCGGCAATCAAGCTAACATGATGCGCGGGATTAAAAGTAAAATGCAGGGCTTGCGTCGTTAATTTTGCGACCTATTTTTTCTATTAGTTGTTTTATGTATAAAAATGCGTAGAATAACGCGGTTTATTTCAGTTAATTTATATTTAAGGATTTTGGAATGGTAACTATTCGTCTTTCAAGAGGCGGTTCTAAGAATCGTCCGTTTTATCAAATTGTAGTAACAGACAGTCGTAACAGTCGTGACGGCCGCTATATTGAACGCGTCGGCTTTTTTAACCCATTAGCGCGTGGCAATGAAGAACGTCTTCGTTTAGACAACGAACGTGTTGATCATTGGAAAGCAAACGGCGCTCAGCCATCTGAACGCGTTGCGAAATTGATTAAAGATTCATTAAAAGCGGCTGCATAATTGTCTTCAACGCAAGAAAACCCACTGCACGTTGGAAAAATTTCCGGCGTTTTTGGCATTAAAGGTTGGGTGAAAGTTTTTTCATATACGGGTGAGCGCAACGCCATTTTAAAGTACTCGCCTTGGATTTTGAAAAAAAATAACGTCACGCAAACAGTTGAGGTTCTTGCGGGACAATTGCAGGGCCAAGCGGTTGTTGCTCAGTTAAAAAATATTAACGATCGTGATGCAGCTGGTGCATTGATTGGGTGGGACATTTTTATTGATTACGCGCAACTCCCCGCATTAAAACAGGACGAATATTATTGGTCTGATTTAATTGGGCTTCGCGTTGATAACACCGATGGTGTCACACTGGGTGTCGTAGAGAGCTTGCTCGAAACAGGTGCAAATGATGTACTCGTGGTGCAAGGTGAAAACCGTCAGCACGCAGTGCCCTTCATACGCGAACACACCGTACTTAATATCGATTTAGTGGCACGGACAATCCTCGTTGATTGGGATACTGATTTTTAAATGCGTTTTGATGTCATTAGTCTTTTTCCTGACATGGTGCAACAAGCTGCGCGTGTTGGCGTCACAGGCAAGGCCATTGAAAATGAAACAGTGATACTCAATGTGTGGAATCCGCGTGATTACACACACGATAAACACAACACCGTCGATGATCGCCCTTTTGGTGGCGGACAAGGGATGGTAATGAAATATCAGCCTTTGCATGACGCAGTCACTGCGGCAAAGGCAGACAGTTTTTGCGAAAGCAAAGTGGTTTATTTAAGTCCGCAAGGCAAACCGCTCACACAGTCATTGCTTAAGGAAGCGAGCAAATTATCGCAGCTAATTTTAGTAGCAGGACGCTATGAAGGCATTGACGAGCGATTCATTGCACGCGACTGCGATGAAGAGTGGTCACTTGGCGATTATGTGATTAGTGGTGGTGAGTTAGCTGCGTTGATTGTGATTGATGCGATCACACGTTTACTACCCAATGTACTTGGTAACGTGCAGTCTGCATTGCAGGATTCACATAGCGATGGACTGCTGGATTATCCACAATTTACACGCCCTGAATGTATTGAAAACGAAGCAGTACCCGATGTGCTGTTAAGTGGCCATCATAAAAATATTGCGCAGTGGCGAATGAAACAAGCGTTAGGGCGAACGTGGCAAAAACGCCCCGATTTATTGAAAAAGAAAACATTAAGTGCCGAGCAAGAACGCTTATTGGCACAATTTAAAGTCGACGTAGACTAATAGACTAAGGTGTAAAAAATGAACATTATTGATCAAATTGAACAAGCACAATTAAAAGAAATTCCAGCGTTTAAATCAGGTGATACCGTTGTAGTTCAAGTACGCGTAAAAGAAGGCGAGCGTGAACGTATCCAAGCATTTGAAGGTGTGGTCATTGCAAAACGTAACCGTGGTTTAAACTCTGCGTTTACCGTACGTAAAATTTCACACGGCACAGGTGTTGAGCGTGTATTCCAATCGCACAGCCCTTTAATTAGCGAAATTATCGTTAAACGTCGTGGTGACGTTCGTCGTGCAAAACTTTACTACTTACGCAACTTGACCGGCAGAAAAGCACGTATCAAAGAAAAATTGTCATAAGATTTCTTATCGACAACTTCGTGAGTTGAAAAGGCAGCTTTCACGCTGCCTTTTTTATTGGTAGCCAATTAAACACCATGACGCAACATACGCTCTCAGAAAAGCACATCGATCAATTTTTAGACGCATTGTGGATGGAACAGGGATTAAGTAAAAATACACTTAATGCGTATCGCAGTGATTTATTGATTTTTCAAACGTGGCTCAAAAAAGATTTATTGCAAGCGCAAGCACTCAATATCAGTGATTTTTTAGCCCATCGTTTTAAAAATGGCATCAGTGAGCGGACCAGTGCACGAATCGTCTCGAGCTTACGGCGCTTTTACGGTTACTATTTGCGCGAAAATAACATTAGTCTCGACCCCACCATTCATATCAGCACACCGCGTATCAGTCGCTCGCTGCCGCAGACATTAACGGAAGATGATGTTGAGCGTCTTTTAAATGCACCTGAAGTGAGTGTTCCGCGAGGTATACGCGATAAAGCCATGTTCGAGATTCTCTATGCAACTGGACTTCGCGTTTCTGAGCTGGTGGATTTAAAATTTGAACATTTCAATTTACGCCAAGGCGTGGTGCGAATTATGGGTAAAGGCAATCGTGAACGCTTGGTGCCTATTGGTGAAGAAGCGTTAAGTTGCCTTGATACTTACTTGCATTCAGGTCGCATTTTGCTTTTATCAGGTCGGCAAAGTGACTATATTTTCGTCACGCATCGTGGCACAAATATGACCCGTCATGCGTTCTGGCATATTATTAAACGCTATGCACTCAAAGCGGATATTCAAAAACCGCTATCACCGCACACGCTTCGTCATGCGTTTGCAACACATTTAATTAATCATGGTGCAGATTTGCGTGTCGTACAGCTACTGCTTGGCCATGTTGATTTATCAACCACTCAAATTTACACGCACGTCGCCCAAGAGCGTCTGCAATCGCTACACGCACAATTTCATCCGCGAGGTTAATTTTTTATGACACATATTATTCATCCTACCGCCTATATCGCCCCAGACGCGCAAATTGGTGACAACACCCGCATTGGTGCATTTGCTGTCATTGAAAGTGGCGTTAACATTGGCGCAAATTGTACTATCGGTGCGCATAGCGTTATTCAACCCTATGTCGTCATGGGTGACAATAATACCGTCCATCCACACGTCGTTTTAGGCGATTTACCGCAAGATTTACAATTTAATGCTGCGACTGTCACTTATTTACACATTGGCGATGGTAATGTATTCCGTGAAGGCTTTACAGCGCATCGCGCCACCAAAGAAAATAGTGCCACCGTCATTGGTTCAAATTGCTATTTTATGAACAATAGCCATGTAGCGCACGATTGCCATATTGGTAATAAAACCATTTTTGCCAATAACGTGGCAATTGGTGGTCATGTTGACGTGGGTAATAATGTGTTTATGGGTGGCGCTGTCGTGGCGCATCAATTCTGCCGTATTGGCTCGTTTGCGATTGTACAAGGCACGACTGGACTTAATATGGACGTAATCCCTTTCACGTTAATTGGTGGACGCCCAGCTAAGCATTACCGTCTAAACAGTGTCGGTCTGCGTCGCGCGGGGATTGCAGGTGAACATTATGACGTACTGTCAAAAGCCTTCCGCCTGCTACGCACACGCCAATCTATCGATCATCTGCCCGAAACGGCTGAATTGAAAATACTCAAAGAGTTTATCTCCGTGAAATCCAAACGTGGTCTACACGGTTTTATTGAGCTTTAATTTACGAAACACGACTTTTTACGTCTAACTTGTTTTCTTCTAACTTGCTAACTTTGCGCTGAGAATTTATGCCTTTATTACGTTTATCTAACATTTCTATTGCGTTTGGCACCCATGCGCTACTCAAACATGCTGATTTTCAACTCGACGCAGGTGAGCGCGTAGGGTTACTTGGGCGTAATGGGGAAGGCAAATCCACGCTAATGAAAATTATCGCCCATGATATTCATGCTGATGAAGGGGATATTTGGCGTCAACCCGAACTCAAACTCGCCTGGCTCGCCCAATCCCCCGATTTACCCGAGGAAGCGACTATTTACGATGCGGTGGCGGGTGGCCTTGGGGATTTAGGGGAAATTATCGCGCGTTATCATGATTTATCACTCACGATGGATTATGAAGATGAAAAAGCCTTAAACGAGCTAGGCAATCTGCAACATGAACTCGAAGCGCGTAACGGCTGGGCATTTCAACAGCGCGTCGAAAGCACCTTAAGCCGTTTAAACTTACCGCCAGAACTAAAAATCAAAGGTTTATCGGGTGGCTGGAAACGTCGCGTAGATTTAGCACGAGCGCTGGTGATTGAACCCGAAGTGCTATTGCTTGACGAACCAACCAACCATTTGGATTTTGAAAGTATTACATGGCTTGAAGAGCAACTTTTAACGTTTCAAGGCGCCGTTTTATTCGTTACGCATGATCGGGCATTTTTACAAAAACTCGCTACGCGTATTATCGATTTAGATCGCGGTAATTTGGTATCGTGGCAAGGAACGTATGATGATTATCTCACGCGCAAAGCGGCGGCTCTTGAAGATGAAGCCAATCAAAATGCTGAGTTCGATAAAAAACTCGCCGAAGAAGAAGTCTGGATTCGCCAAGGCGTGAAAGCGCGACGCACGCGCAATGAAGGTCGTGTTCGTGCGCTTGAGCGTCTTCGTGCGGAACGCTCTGAGCGTCGCAACACACAAGGCACTGCCAAAATGGGATTGGATTCGGGCGAAAAATCCGGTAAAAAAGTGATTGAAGTCACGAATCTGAATTTCAATTATGGCAACCGCACCATTATTGAAAATTTCTCAACACTTATTCAACGCGGTGACAAAATCGGTTTGATTGGCGCTAATGGCGCAGGCAAATCCACTTTATTGAAATTACTCCTTAAACAACTCGACCCCACTGGCGGCAGCGTTGATCAAGGCACCAAACTCGAAATCGCCTATTTCGATCAGTTGCGCGACCAACTCGATCCGAATATGAGCGTCGTTGATACCATTGCGCATGGGAATGATTTTGTCGATATTGCCGGTCAACAGCGTCATGTTATTTCGTATTTGGGGGATTTCCTTTTTGCCCCTGCCCGCGCCCGCTCACCCGTCAAAAGTTTATCGGGTGGTGAAAAAAATCGTTTACTACTCGCGCGACTCTTTACAAAGCCTGCTAATTTAATAGTCATGGATGAGCCGACAAACGATTTGGATTTGGAAACGCTTGAACTACTCGAAACGAAATTAGTAGAATTCGACGGCACATTGCTACTTGTGAGCCATGACCGCGCGTTTTTAGACAATGTTGTCACTAACGTGTTCGCGCTCGATGGCACCGGCAACGTGGAAGAATTTGTAGGCGGCTACAGTGATTGGCTTACCTATCATGAAACAATGCAAGCTACCGCGCCTGTCGTAAAAAAAGCGGCGCAGCCAAAAGCAGACAAGCTCGCGCCAGTGAGTTTAGGTGATAAAAAGAAAAAATTGTCATTTAAAGAACAGCAAGAACTCAGTAAATTACCCGAATTGATTGCCGAACTCGAAGCCACGCAAGGGCAACTCACCGCGCAAATTAACGATCCCGATTTTTATAAACAACCGCAACAAATTGTGAATGATGCGCTGGCAAAATTGCAATCCATCGAACAAGACATTACGCAAAGTTACGCACGATGGGATGAATTAGAGGCAAATAGCTGAGTTTTTGTTGCAACTTAGCGTAAAGTCGATTATTCTTCTAAGGCTAAGTTAGTCAAAATAACTGGAGAGTTGGTCGAGTGGTCGAAGGCGCACGCCTGGAAAGTGTGTATACGGCAACGTATCGAGGGTTCGAATCCCTCACTCTCCGCCAGTTACCTATAACTTATTGATTATGATTGTTTTATTTCAAAATAATCTCATATAGTTGTCAATTGCTACACATAACTGCTACACAATGGCTGATTATTTATGCAATTACAAA
>Ga0114974_10004739_pt1 | contig 10164 bp, 9 predicted proteins | sample S_130206_EF_Meta_FD_87318 | JGI IMG/M metagenome (GOLD analysis project Ga0114974, IMG submission 87318) | Freshwater microbial communities from Lake Simoncouche, Canada to study carbon cycling - S_130206_EF_MetaG | ecosystem: Environmental > Aquatic > Freshwater > Lake | place: Lake...
GAATACGGAAGAGTTATTGTGCTCGAAGACGACGTCCGTACTGGGCCTCAACTCATTGAATTTCTTGACCGTAATCTCATCAGGTACCAGGAAAGCAGCCAAATTGCACATATTAATGGGTACAACTTGGTTCCTAAAGAGCATCTCACTCACCCTGACAACGCTTCACGCCTGACCATCTACCCAGAGTCGTATGCGTGGGCTACGTGGGATAGAGCATGGCAAAAGTATGACGACGATATGACATGGGCCAAGAACGCTTCACTGTCAGACATAAAGAAAATTTGTGGCTCCACAATAGGAGCATTGCGTTGGAAACAAAATTTCAGTGACGCGTCCGCCGAGCGAATAGATTCTTGGGCATATAGATGGCTTGCGTCTATGTGGGCAAATAATCTGAAAATAGTTTCTTCTAATCGGAACATTTCTCAATACAAAGGGTTTGAAGGTGGGACACACACGAGACGTCAAATGAAATGGTCAGAATTAGAAATAGAGCAGTTACCCACAAGCGAAGGCAAAATCAGTAACATCGGAATAGACAAATTGGCAGATAGATGGTTAGCGAGGAACATCTTTAAGTCAACTACGTTGGGCATAATTGAGGGGAAAATTGTTTCAATAGTGCTTACGATCATCAAAAAAGTAAAATCGAAATGAATTTATCCGAAGTAAATCTGCAAATTTCTAGAATTGAATTAAGTGTAGATATCGATGAAATCACAATTAATGGGCTAAACGGCTGGCCTATAGTCCGATCGGTCTTATATTCATTGTTGGCTACGAAAGACAATAAGAAAGAAAAGATTTCTCCTCTTTCATTTACCGCCTATCAAATTAGGCGCAAGATATCAATAAATTTTACGAAGAGTATTTTAAGAAAAAAGGGACTAAAAAAATCAAATTTGAACTACGACACAGAAATTATATTTCTGTGCAGAGCATCGCATCAAGTATCAATTAAGGGTTATGCACCAAAATTTGATCGAGTCCTCGATCCGGTATTCAGTCATTTGAAAAGTGCTAGGCATTGTCAAATGTACGTTCTCGGAATACCCAAGCATAAAAAATATTTCTTCCCTAAAAAGCATCTAGCACGAATTGGTAAATCCCCTGACATTAGATTTATGGGATTAGCGAATAGCGGGCTAGAAAAGGAACTATTGATAAGGAAAATTGATTTAGAGAAGTTCCAAGGGTTACTTGCTAGAGCTGAAAAAGATTTCGGGGAAGGGTACATCTCTGCGAAAAATCTTTTCCGAACCAATAAAAGAATGCAGTACATATTTACATCGGTGTGGTACGCGCCAGAAACTATGGGGTATATTTCTGCAGCGCATGAGAGCGGAGTAAAAGTCGTAGAAGTTCAACACGCGGCAGAGATTTATAACCATCCTATGTATTTTGAATGGCTCAAAACTCCGGTTGGCGGCTTCAGTTTGGCGCCAGATCTATTCATGATGTGGAATGAAAAATGTTCTGAAATTGTTCGATCCAGTTTTTCAGGTGGTCGAAAAAATATGACTTCTGTTGTTGGTTATCCATGGCATGACTTTTATAAACTTTTCAACAAAATAAATAATCCACTTAACAATAAACTCCAGTATTCCAAACGTATTTTGTTTACTCTTCAAGCTCCGACTTTTGAAAGCAAAAAAAGAATACCTGATTTTGTTATAGAATTCATGAAGCAGGATCGAAGCGATGTGCATTTCAATTTCAGGTGCCACCCGAATGACCTAAATGCAAGGCGGGAAATTAGGGAATTAGATTATTTAGATCTCAAAACGAAGTTTGAATTCACAGACGGAGATGAAGACTTAGTCGAGTCATTGACTCACTGTAATTTTCACGTAACTGCGTATAGCACTGTTTGTTTCGAAGCTCAAATTTGCGGCATACCTACTTTGCTCTTTGGAAGCGAATCAGCCGAATTATATCGGCACGAGATCGAATCTGGCATATTCCAATGGACGGAAGGAAATGTAGATGCACTTGAAAAATTTCTAGTCTCCGAACATAACATGTCAGAAAGTAGACAAAGTCTAGTTTCCTCGCTCAAGTTATTACAAGAAGGGATTGATCAAATTATCCCCACTAAGCCTTAATATATTCAACATATGCAGAGAGAAATGCCACTGATTTATCGAAATGATAGCCAGTCATACTCCTGCTCACCGAACCTTGATATTTTGATTGAACAATTTGAGTCCCAGGAAAAGAATCTTCAAATCTTAAGCTTTCCAATTTTGAATAAGTCCACCAAGAAATATGCCGCCCAGGCTGCTCTGAAGAATATTGTGATTCAGAGTGCGCGATATTCATAGTTTCTTCGAAGTCACTGCTTTTCATCTGTAGATGTGCTTCTAACGCATTTAGTCGTAAGGGGTCAGACTGAAATCGAGACCAAGATGCCAGTTCTTGTGACAAGTAGTCAAACTCATCGTGTTGGGCCAACACCGTTTTGGCTACTGAACCGAAAAAGTTAGTTTCTTTTCTGCTCCAAAATTGGGGAGCTCGTTTGGTGACCGTATAGAGAAATTCCGCATCCGGGAAGCACAGTCGCAATACACCCTCCGACTTCAAACAGCGCAAGGAGTCGATGATCAAGCGTTTTACGATATCTTCAGGTAGGTGTTCAATAACGTGTGAAATATATATATTGCTTACACTCTTATCATTAAATGGCAAATTATCCGTGAATGCATTAAACGGAATAAATCTATTTCGTGCTTGAACTTGAGAATACCAAGTTGACGGCATATCTAGATTGATAAAACCAGGCAAATAGCTATCGCCAGATCCAATATTTAGGTTAATTTCATCAGATTTCAAATCATTTTTACCAATTTTGACGATTGCTAACCCAAAATGGTTAAGAAATTGTTGAATGATTCGAAAATACCGTGGATAGGAGGCGACCCTGCCCTTATTTTGCATACTGATCTCCGATTGAACCGAATACTGGGTAGTAATAGTTAGTGATTGCAATCCGCCGTTTCGAAATCTTATTTGAATTTGGAGAACCCCTATGTAATAACGAAGTATCGAATAGAACCAAAGTTCCAGCTTTACCTGTAATTGAAATCGGCTGACCTTTAAGTGACTTAAGTATCTCTCCGTTGGTCCATCGGGAATCTGAAATTGATCTCTTTGATTTAATTGATTCTTGAATTATGTAGATCATTTTATTGGACCTAGGAAAGTACTGGAATGCACCATCCTCAACAAAATCCACGTCTGATAGGTAGATCAGGGCTTTGTATTGTGGAAAATTTGAATCACGATGCCATGAACCTCCGGATCCAACTTCACTAGTACTGGGTGGAACGATATTTGCCATCGTTCCAGAATTCCGAAGAGGCATTCCCAAATAACAAATCCCAATTCTGAGGAGCAATTTATCGGAGTAAAACTTTTCCAAAGATGCCATCGACTTCTCGGCTTTGAAAAGTCGTAGATCAGACTCTGTAATCGACACTGGATTTTTGGCACCCAAATGAACTGATATTTCGCCTGCTAATTTGTCACTGTCTTCCTTGGACATGAAATTCTCAATCGATACAAGACCATTCTTACGAAGCAATGAAATTTGATTAGGGGTGATTATCGGTTTGGATTCAGCAAAGAGATAGAAAATTTGAACAATCGACAGCAGGAATCCCAGGGTGGATTTAATTAAATGAAGGGCGAAAAAAACAAAAAATTGTCGAGTTTTTGATATTTTCATCGGGTCCTTATTCTTATCTAGATATCCATTGACAGATTTATCAGTTCATCAAACAAATCGACTTCTGAACGAACTTGTTCAAGCGTTCCCTTGCTCTTGATAAAACCAGATTCCATAAATATAATTTCATCAGCGATTTTAACACTGGACATCCGATGAGCGATTACGATCACGGCGCGGTTTCTCTTTTCTGATTGAAGCATTTCGTTAATTTGATTATCTGATGAATTGTCAAGCGAACTGGTAGCTTCGTCTAAGAACAGAATGTCAGGGTCTCTATATAACGCTCTCAGTAAACAAATCAGCTGTTTCTGGCCTCCCGACAGATTTATGGCGTTGCTGTTTTCTGAGATAAAACCATCCAGAATAGATATTTTTGAAGCTGCAGCCAACGTCCTCGACATCGCATTTGAGTCAATCGCTTCGTCGCTCCACTCAAGTGCAATATTTGATCGAATCGTTCCATCAAAAAGTTCTGTGTCTTGGGGAACATATCCGACGACAAGATTTTTGCTCAAGGAATTTATCGTTCCGAGCGAAGGCTCTAATAACCCAAGGCAGAGGTCCATTAAAGTTGATTTTCCAGAACCTGGAAGACCGGCGATTGCATAAATCTTTCCTCTACTAAATGAAATTGAAACTGAATCAACGGCATTTGTAGTTGAATTCGGATATGCGTACGAGACGTTGTTTAATTGAAGGACTTCGCGGTTGCTGAACGTAATTTTGTCAGTATTGATTTTGGTGCTTATTCGCAGAGTATTGCTATCACTCAATACCCTTTTTTCGGTTTCCAAATAAGCCAGTTCACCAATTATTGAGACATACAACGATTGGACAAATGAAAGAATTGGAATGATGCGAAAACCTGCTAACAGAAACAAAATTATATTTGCCCCAATTGCGATTGAGGATCCAAATAATCGCCCTAAAAGGTATAGCGCAATTATTCCTATGACAAGTCCAGCTTCCAGGGTAAGCCTTGGAGCGAGTTGAATCAATTTCACATTTACAAGAGATTTTCCAGTCGCGGTTCGAGATCTTTCGAGTTTTGTTTTGAAGGTACTAGAAGGCATCACTCGGAAAACCTTAGAGAATCGAAATGCAATGAGTGTGTCATTTTGATAATGCTCAAAGGAATGCTGCTTAAATTCTCCGATCCTGGAGCTCGCTCTTGTGAGAATGAAATGCTGAATTACTCCTAGAATCGAAAAGTATGCCAGTGTTCCGACAGCTGTACTTTTGTTGTACACCCAAAGTAATGCATAAATAATAAACACATTAAAAAAATTAATTGCAATTGTCACTGTATTAATTATCAGTGTGTGAATTGAGACTTGTGGTGATTGCTGCGTGATGTCGTAGAAATTACTTAATGGAAATTCTTTCGCAATCTCAAAGGGCATGGATTGTATGGAGTCGTAATTATCAAGGGAAAGCCTTACTTCCTCTTTGATTAATTGTCGAAAACTTATATATGAAATCAAGCCAACAGTTATGCTTCGTGCGATTAAGAGTGATACTCCATAAATCGCATTATTCGCTATGTCATGAGTATTAGAACTGCTAGTGCCATCCAACCATGCAATAGACGCTTTGGAAATCAACCACAGACCGGCACCGTCAAATAAGATTGAAATGAATAGAAATAGCGAATAAAGGTAGACAGTTTTACGTCCTTTTTGTGACAGCAGTCGCCAAGTAGTTTTAAAGGAATTTATTATATTTAACATATGCGGTGCATGAATTTCATAAAACTCAACATTGTGTTAATGGTAACCCATTCAAGAAAGTATGCGATTAAAAACAATTGGTCAAATGACGTCTAAACTTTACGCTATGGCTACAAATGCTTGGCAGGCCTTCAATTCTGATACCGCAGACGATTTTCTTCGGTCATCAGAGAGCAGAGAGCAGAGTGCTCGAAAGAAAGTAGTTTCAGTACTTTTTGATGCTTATCGGAAAATGAAATTTGATAAAGACGGAGTTGAACCAGTACTAAAAGTCCTCGAGTTTGGATCAGGGAATGGTGAACGTTTGGATTTAGTTTTAGAGGCTGGGATCAAGGTTGACTGGACTGGGATAGATATTTCCTCGGTTTTAGTTGATTCTGCGGCAAGAAGACATCCCAGTCAAACTTGGGTTGTCGGCAATGCGGAATTTCCTGAAAAAGTATTAGGTGGATTGAAATCAAACGCATATGATGTTTGCCTATTTTGCCATGTACTTGAAATGCTCGAGTCGCCAGAAATGGCACTAAAGAAGGCAAAAATTCTTGCCAAAGTTACGGTAATTGAATTCTTTGAACCTCCAAATGAGACGGTTCATAGAACTGAAATTGGCTTATTACCCGAATCTAATCTTCCATATCTACGACACGAAATTGGTCGTGAAACATATTTGACATGGCTTGCTAACGCTGAATTTGGGAATCTGATAGTCCATCAAACATTTGGAAAGTACGAGGTCCATGTACTTTCTTAAACTAATTACCGAGGAGAGATAGTGGCTTGTATCTTGGCTATTCCAACTGCAGGGGAAAAAGGCTTAATCAGTGTCACAACATCTGAGGTCAATCAAATAACTGCTGGTGGTCGTCTAATAGACGAAGCTTTAGAAATAAAGAAATTGTATTACCTTGGACTCCACCACAACTGGCATCCAGTCGATTTTGAAATTTCCAGTGAATTTGATTTTCATTTTCTTGAATCCAAGGACGCAATTTTCTTAAAGGGGCGTGAGCCATTACTGGAGATGGACGCCTGCAATTTTACACCAACATGTTTTTCAAATCCCAGAAATAACCCAATTTGGGATGTGCTGATTGTTGGAAGAACCGCGGCTTTTAAGCGTCCATTTAAAACAATTGAAACTGTAAGAGAATTATTTGATCGAGGGCATCTTCTAAAAATTCTATGGATTTGTCCTATGGATTTAGAAAAACCCGAGGATCAATCTGTGGTCAGAGCCTATGAAAGCATGTTTTCTCAAAGTGAAAAAGAGCTATTTACTTTGCTCAATCCTCAAGCTAACTACCCATTCACTTTTTCTCGACAGGAGCTATCAAACTTCTACTTAAGTTCACAGTCCTATGTGCATTTCGCTGATGTAGAAACTAGGTGCAGGGTAGCGGCGTATGCTTTTTGCGCTGGTGTACCAGTTGTCGGTAATTCAACAATTGCAAACATTTTGCCAAATGAAATAGCTATCGAACCGACTTTCTTTGAAGTAAAAAACGATGACTATGTCAGTGCCATTTTAAGGGCCATCAGTGAACCAATGCCCGTAAATCAGAGGGAGTGCATCAAAGTGCTCTCTGAAAGCAGCTCTATAGTTCGGTTAGTTGAAAATCTAAACCGTTGCATCAGTACAAATAATAAGTTTGTTCGATCACAAATCTACGCCTGTAATCTGGACATTCGACTAGGTGCTGCTCATACCGGCAGCAAGAGTTCAAATTCCTATGGGATAGATCTACTTACATTTATCAATGCGCTAAAGGAAGAGAATGCAAATAGGTATTTTAAAAATATAGATATTGGTTCAACTTGCCCGGAGGAAGAATTCGGTAGCCGTATAGTTTTTGACGAGGCGTTGAATGGGAGCGTTCTGAATTTCAATTTAAAGAAGTATCGTAGAGCTGAAATCAAGGTTTCAAGAAATGGTCAAATTCGTTTCAATTTGTATAAAGTTTTCAAATTAGCAAACAACGTCCCATTCTTGGGTGTTGGTGTTCGAAAGTTTTTTAATTTGTGCAAGGCGCTCATTGATTCCAAAGCAAATTTGTAATTGACCTCAACAAGGGATTAATTTTTCGGCGAATTGATATGTCACCAGCATTAATTTTGTATTGAATAGTTTGCGTTTGCCTGCTTTTGCCAGAGTGCATTTTCGTGTAATAGTTCTGAACGACCGATTCAGGTTGTATTGATTCGGTAGTTTTTTCTGCTGCAAACAACACAAACATTCGCGGCAAATTTGAAGAGCGTCGGCTTCCCGACTTCGATCGATAGATGTCACTCGTATATTTCTCAATCTTTACGTCTAGTAGCAACTTTGATTTTGTATGAGACAGTCCACCGTAGAGCAAGTTAAAACCAGCCGATTGATAGTAATCAGAATAAAGAGTCGGGCTAATTTGAAAAAATCCGTGGTCAAGCATCAGGTTTGCGGGATTTGAATGGAAAACGACGCCGTTATCTCTGAGCATTGTGCCTATTGATTTAAGGGCATTCGACAGATTGAAACAATGTTCCAAAGATCCGCCATCTACTATCAGGTCAAAATTTGAGTGTAGTAAAGGAGGGCATTCATGTTTGTTCAGATCAAAAAGATGGTTTGCGCCTTCATAATCGTCGATGTCCATAACTTGAACGTTTTCTAATCCCCAGATTGAGAAAAAATCTCGAAAAGGTATAGACGTTCGATTGTACGAATTAGATCGGAAGGGGAGAGTTAAATTAATTGAATTGGAGGGATAGTTTTCTTTCAGCCAAGGAAAGAGTTGTTTTTCAATCCATTCATATGAAAAGTGAGTAGTAGGTGCCCCAAGACAAAGGACATCACGTATGACCGTATTGTGATTTTGTAGGACAAGTGCTAAAACGACAGCATCAGCTTTGGTGAGACCCACAACATAATCGTAATGGATCTACGACTTTCACGACAAGAGCTCTAAATGAAAAAGCAATTCAAATCATCGATTAAGGGGGCTATTTCAAATCGGTATGGGAACCCAATGTTCCGAATATAGCGGACTTGGTTCAAATGGGAATGGTAAATCAGATGCTTATTACAACATCGGTAAGGTCCATTGGATAGCAAATTTAAAGATTGTTGCCTTGCTCTTGAGTCCAAGATGAGAATCACGGCTTGAAAATATTCGCGAGAAACTAAGCGCATGACGATATACGGTCAGCACTTCTCCATTATGCAAACAGTAAACCAGGTTTCCCGCCATGCCCCAAATCTATCCTTGGGGACTAAATCAAAGTGCAATCCACTTCCTTGCCAATTGTTTGTTCGACCAATAATGTCATATCCGGATTCGTGGACCACAACCGAACCAGCATTTTGGAACAGTCTCTCAACGCCACGAGGGGTATACCTGAAGTAATCGTCTGGAAACTCATGGAATCGCTGTGAGAATGGGACGATTGTCAAAATTAATCCACCGGTCATGCACATTCTCCAGAGATTTTTTGCAGCCACGAACGGATCTTGAAGGTGTTCAAAAACGTTGTTGCTATACACGACATCAAAGAAATTAGTGACTCCGATGTGTTTCTCTATAAAATTTGAATCGCAAATATCTCCAATTATTACTTCCACATTTTCTTCGGGAGATACATCCAGACCAAAATATGTATACTTTGAATCGAAAACCTTGCGATTTCGGGCATAATTTTCAGAATTGAAACTTAGATTTTTTTCAATTCCAAGCAAGTAATTAAGGCGGCCATCCCTGGCTCCAACGTCAATGAATTGCATTTCTTCACCTAGACGGTCAAGAATGTATCTTCTTGAAATTTCTTATTTGCAATAGCTGGTTGGAACTGTTATGCCGTTTGAACGATGATTTCCAACTCTGCGACCGGTATCTACAATTAATCTCGGTCTGCACATCCAGACCTGAGCGAAAATAGATTTAAGTTTCTTTTGCCAGCGAAACCTGTTTGTTACCATTGGATTCACGGGAATAACCTTTCTATCTACGTACTTGGGTCAGTCTTATAACCAGTTCTTCCGAGGATGGTGTATGGCGTGATGTTGCTATGAATTGATTTTGTGCATAAGAGAACTCGACCACATTGGTCGGTTTCGCCAGGAGTAATGAATCGTTGATTATTTGGCAGAATTGCCAACTGCGTCTTAGGAATCCACTCAACAAAACCTCGATCGGTATTCTTGCGAGGCAAGTGAGGTCTCGAAGGCCAAAGGAGTCCACCAGAGACTGTTTGGACAACAAGTATGACGACAAGAAATCTGAAAGCGTTGGATGAAATTGATGGCGAGCCCCACTGCTTGACTAGTTCTGTTGCAAGAGGGAACGTTGCGATAGCGATGCCGATGAGTTCGGGAAGAGACAAAGTTTCGTTTTGGCGAATCCACATCCAGATGCGCGCACCAGTGACGACTTGAACCGCAATCACGAGGGACACCAATAGCGAAATTGTTACTGGAGTATCGGCAAGAATCGCCAGGACCGAGGTGGTGACAAAACTTGAGGCGAAGACTTTGGTGAGAGCCTGTAATTGGTTTGATTCAGTTTCTACTTCAAGACTCACGCAGAGATCATAGTTGGCAACAGATGGAGCCCAAGATGAGAATCGAACTCACGACCTACGCATTACGAGTGCGTTGCTCTACCCCTGAGCTACCTGGGCGGGTATTTAGCTAATTAACTCGTCAGTTTACTGGCGCAACTTGTGGCA
>Ga0114974_10004740_pt1 | contig 10162 bp, 9 predicted proteins | sample S_130206_EF_Meta_FD_87318 | JGI IMG/M metagenome (GOLD analysis project Ga0114974, IMG submission 87318) | Freshwater microbial communities from Lake Simoncouche, Canada to study carbon cycling - S_130206_EF_MetaG | ecosystem: Environmental > Aquatic > Freshwater > Lake | place: Lake...
ATCAACGATCTTCTCCAGACGGTCGGCCGAGATGAGCTGCGTGACCGGGATGCCACCAACGCTCGTGCAGCTCGGGATCGGCACCATTGTGTCGCCGTGGCCGCCGAGCAGCATCGCCGAGATGTCCTCCACGCTCACGCCGAGTTCCATCGCGAGGAAGGCGCGGTAGCGGGCCGTGTCGAGGATGCCTGCCTGCCCGATGACCCGCTGCGGCGGGAAGCCGGTCACCTGGAACGTCCGCTGGACCATGGCGTCGAGGGGATTGCTGACGACGATCACGACCGCCTGGGGGCTTGTGTCACGGATCTTGGCAGCGACATCGCCGACGATCTTGGCGTTCGTGGAGAGGAGATCGTCGCGGCTCATGCCCGGCTTGCGGGCGATGCCGGCGGTCACGACGACGACGTCACTGCCGGCGGTGTCGGCCCAGTCGGTCGTGCCAGTCAGGCGGGCATCGAACCCCATGATCGGCGCCGCCTGGAAGAGATCGAGCGCCTTGCCGGCGGGCATGCCCTCGGTCGCCGGAATGTCGAGCAGAACGACGTCTCCGAGTTCGGCGGCGGCACACCAATGGGCCGTGGTGGCTCCGACGTTACCGGCACCGATGATGGAGATCTTCGCGCGTCGCATGGCGGGGTGTGTTTCCTGAGGGTCTGGAGAAAGAAACGGTTCGGGGGCGGAGCGTGGTGGAAGGAAACCACCTTTTTCTCCGCCGCGGGCCCGGGTGGCAAGGGGGAGGGTTTCCCCGAGGGAAGGATGACTTTTTCCACGGGCATTTTGACAGTCAGGAACGCCCTTCCCCGGGGGGAACGAAGCGGTCGGGTAGCGATGTCCGCCGTTGCTCCACCCGCCGCCGGGCATCGCGCCGGCCAGCCCAGACGGCCAGGGCGACCCCGACGCTGATCGTCGCCGCCAGTGCCGCGAGCACCCAGGCGAGCGGCCCCTGCGTGGCGGCTGCGCGGGGCTGTTGCCAGGTGACGTCCCCGCCGACGAGGAGCGGCGCTTCGCGGCGGATCTCGCTGCCGTCGCCGGTCCTCAGCGGGTAGGCGTATGACTTCAGCGCGAATCCGGCCACGCGAAGCGGCTCGCTGATGTTGGAGCCGGTCGGCATCCCGACGGGGAGCGTCCTCAGGCAGCAGACGACCGGATAGCGATCCTGGGCCTTGCCTCCGACGCTGATCAGGGGCGTGTTCACGAACACGAACACCTCCCAGTAGTGATCGATGCCCGTCTGCCGCTGCCGCAACGGATCGTCGATCTCGATCCGGGTAGCGCGGAGGGCCACGCCGTTGATGGCGAGCGGCTCGCCGCGATGGTGTTCGAACCACTGCTCGGCCGGATCGATGAGCGGGATCAGTGATCGAGGCGCGCCGGCGGCCTCGGCGACGGCCCCCTCCCCTGCCCTACCGGCGGCGGCGAGGAGCGCGTAGAAGGCCTCGGTGTCGCCGCCCGTGAGCTTCTGGCCGTCGACCACCGTGTCGAGAAGTCCGACGTCCATGCCCGCCGACCCGGGAAGCCGCGGAGGATGCCAGGCGACCCGTGACGCGACGAGGAGATGGGCCGGCGGCGAGGATGGCCACTGACCGCCATCGGCCGGCGACGCCACAGGGATCGGACCGGTTCCGGCGGCTACCGGCAAGCCGAACACCTCAGCAGGCTCGTCAATGTCGCGCCATCGTGGCCAGGCGCGGGGAGCGGCGTCGGTGACGACGTCGATCATCCCGACTCCGTCGGTGCGCAGCCGCACGACATCGACCGCACGGCGTCCGGCGAGCTGGGCGAGTTCGTCCGGGAGCGTGAGCTCCGCCACGAACACGGCCGAGCCGACGGCATGGACAAAGCCGTCCTCCGGTTTCAGGGCAAGCGTGGCAATCGGCACCGACGACCGCTGCCAGGCCTCGGCGAACTCCGGCGGCGCGAGGATCAGGCGCAGCAGGACGCGAACGACCAACGCCGTGTGATCGTCGTCCCACCCCCGATTCGACCCGAGGACCTCCCGCGCTTCGCGATCGAGAGCGAAAGTCTCGAGATACCGGGCCAAGGTCGTTTCACCGGGGCGGCCGCCCGCGGCAGCCGAATCAGGCGGGTCAGCCGCGGCGGCAGGATTCCCAGCCGTGAGAAGCAATGCCAGAATGAACGTCGCGAGGATCAACGTGACGGCGCTCGAGACGGCGACGCCGGGCAGGGATGAGAGGGGGCGGTTCATCGAGGCGTCTCCGCGTCATCGCTACTGGGCTTTAGGGCGGCGAGTCGCTCGAATGAGACGCGCGGATCAACGACCTTCAAATCGCTGAAATCGGCATCCATGGAAGCTTGGTGGCGTTGCTTCGGGAGTGGATTTGCGGCGGCGAAACGGAGGGCGAGCCAGGTCGTGGCGATGAGCCCGGCGATCGAGAACAGCGCCCAGCCGACGATCGTGCTGCTCCCTCGTCCGCTCGTGATTCGGGGCGGGGACTGCGGTTCAGTGGCCATCAGCAGGGGCGCCAGGCGGATCGCGTCGCTAGCCTGATAGGCCCAACGCTTGAAGAACACGCCATCGACGACGGCGGGAATCTCCACCCGCATGCCGGAGGGCGTGCCGGGGGGAAGGGAAAGAAAGTAGACGACGATCGGTGATGCCGGCCCGTCGGCCGGCTCGAGCCAGGCCTGCCAGTACGTGCCGATGCCGAGGGCATTCGTCGGCGCCGTCACCTCCTGGAGTCGACGGATCGTGCCGGCGATCCGAACGCGGCGGCCGCGGAAGCTCCTCGGCTGCGAGAAGAGCTGCGCGAAGGTCACCTTCCGACCGCGGGGCTTCGATCCAGCGGCCGCTTCCGCCTGCAGTTTGCCCCAGATCGCGAACCACGCCCGTTGGTCGGCCGATCGGAAGACGGTGTCGTCGCGGACCAGCATGAGGTCAGCCGGATCGGCCAGCGTCTCCGGCGCGGCCGCGACGCCCGCAGAAGGCTCCTCGACCACGGCCTCTCCGATCGGCGCTTCGATGACTGGGGGCGCTTCGATCGTGATGCCGTCGTCGATGGTCCTCGTCACCGGACCACGGTCGAGGATCGTGTCGATCGGCGGAGGTGGAGGGGGCACTGTCGGGCCGAGCCACGCCCGCTCGGCCCACGCCGCGAGAAGGACGATGGGCACAAGGATCCAAAACAGCCGACGCCGTTCGGAAGCGGAGGCCCAATTCCGGACTCGGCGACGGGGGAGGTTCTCGGGGAGGCGTGGCTCCATGATGTCGTCCCGCATCCCTGCCAGGCAGTCCACGTCCGGGCCCACGCAGGCTCCGCCGTCACGCCCCGGTCATGCCGTCACGTCGTCTTCGGAGAAGGGGTCGCGTCCTTCGAGACGGGCTCGTTCTTGCCGACGCATCTCCCGCCACACGTAAGCCCCGAAGGAACCTGCGAGGGTGAAGGGCATCGCGAGCATGATGAGGATGCTGTAGAAGTAGCCCCGGGCGATGTTCATCCCCTCCGGATCGGACTCCGCCACGCCGTCCTTGCAGGTCGGGCATCCCCACGCCTGCCCGGCGACGAGGACGAGCAGGAGGAAGGCGGCGATCCCGGCCGCGTGTGCCGTCGGCCGCAGGCGTGCCAGCAGCCCGCGAGGGGCATGCGGCGTCGGACGGACAGCCCCGTCCCGGTGGGCATCGACGGGCAAGCATGTTTCGGGCATCGTCGGTTCTCCTCGGGCCATTCTAGCCACCCACGCTCTCCACGAGGTGCATTCCCGGCGGCGATTCGCTCCGGGCCTCCCCGGTTACCGGGACGGCGGGGTAGAGGTGATAGAGCATGGCGTAAATGATGACGCCCGTGACGCTCACATAGAGCCAGATCGGCAGTGCGATCCGGCCAAGACGCCTGTGGGCGTCGAGGCGTCCGCGGAAGGCAAGGAAAAACATCCGCAGCGCAAGCACGGGGACCACGACGGCCAGCAGGATGTGGGAGATGAGGATCGCGAAGTACACCATCCGCACCGGGCCCTGGCCGGTAAATGGCACATGCCCGACGATCCAGTGGTAGGCGAGGTAGCAGACGAGGAACACCGTCGATACCAGGAACGCCGCGACCATTGCAGCGCGGTGGGCCCGCCAGTTGCGCCGGCGGATGGCGATCCAACCGACGACGAGGAGCACCGTCGAGATGGCGTTGAGGATGGCGTTGGTGGTGGCGAGCGGATGCACCGCCAGCAGGAAGGGCGTCATCGGTCGGCTCCCACAGGTGTCGAGGGGGCGGCCGACGGCGCGTCCGCCGCCGGAGTCGCAGGCAGCGGTTCGTCGACAGGTTCGTCGAGGACCTCGCGGATGAGCTTCTTGAGCAGGTCGACACGATCGGCCTGGAGGAGATGAAAGCCACCGCGGAGCCGCCCCTGCCGGTCGAACACCACGCCCCGTTCGGAGTGGACGCCGACCTCGGCAGGCAGTCGGAAGCTCTCGTTGGCGATTGTCTTGATCGTCGCCATGTCGCCGGTGAGAAGCTTCCACCGGCTCAGGTCGGCGTCGAAACGGTCGGCGTAGCGGCGGAGGACTTCCGGCGTGTCGTTGTCGGGATCGCAGGTAAGGCTGACGACGACGAGATCGGGCGAGTCGATTTCCCGGAGGATGTCGGCCAACGCCTGATTCTCACGGAAACATGGTCCCGGACAGTTGGCGAAGAAAACGCTCCCCACCCACACCTTTCCGGCCAGCGAACGCGAGTCGAAAGCCTCACCGGATTGGTCGGTGAGGACGAAGTCGGTTGCCCGCACCCCTGGTTCGTCGAGCTTCGCAGGGACCGGAGTGGGGGCTTCTGAAGCGGGCTTGGTCGACACGACGGAGGGGCGTTGCTCACGGCAGCCGCCGGACAGAAGAACCACCAAGAGAGGCATCAGGAGGGCCATCCCGACCGTACGCACGACCGGCGGGGCCACCAGCAACCAGCGTCTCGAAGCCACGCGACCGGATGTCGATCGGGCGACGTGGCAGCGGGCCGCGGCGGAGTGAGGTGACATGGCGGGGGCAGTCACACGCGGCATCGGAGCTCCGGACGGAGGGACGGGATTGTCAGTGGGAGGCGGGATCGGCGAGCATCTGCGACTCGGCGGCCCGCTCCATGAGAAGGACATCGGACGGGCGAGCCATGTGCAGCACCCGTTCCTGGGCCGCCATCCGGTTCCGCATACCGACGTCGGGAATGAGCATCAGCGCCAGGAAAATCGCCATCATCGCAGCCGGGATCGTGAGGACGTACTTCCAGTTCGCCTCCCAGAGCACGTGCATGAAGAAGAGCACAACGAGCATCGCCTTCGTGCACGAAACGGCCATCATGAAGGCCCAACCGACGTGCGGTTCATCCCGCCACGGCCAGACCGATGAATAGGTAAGAAACGACATCGTCGTCAGCACGCACAACGCGGCGAAGACCGCCAGGTACTGCCCGATGCCGCCGTGCGAGCCGTGGTCGTCACCATGGCCGTCAGCATGCGCGTCGCCGTGGCCGCCGTCATGGTCGTGGGCAGCCACGGAGGCTGACAGAGCGCCGGCACGCGTGATCGGTCCGTGGGAGTCGGCGGGGGAGGAGTGCTCGGACATGGAAACCTCGGGCTCGGATGGCGGTTGGCCGCGACGCGGGGTGCGTGGGCTGTGGATGTCGGACGGGGAGTGGCGGGGCCGCTCCGGATGGGGTGGGACGTTGTTCCCGCCCGCTCAAATGGCCTCGAATCAGAACAGGTAAAGGAGCGGGAACAGGAAGATCCAGACAAGGTCAACGAAGTGCCAGTAGAGCCCGGCGTTCTCGATCATCCCGGCCCGCTTCCGGTCGAGCCGGTAGGTGAGGAGGATCGCGAACACCAGAAGACCGACCGCGACGTGGATGGCATGGAAGCCAGTGAGGAGGAAGTAGGTGCTGGCCCACATGTTCCCGCCTGGGATCACCGCCGGCAGGCGGAGCCAGGGGAAGGTGTCGTTGAGCCCCTCGGTGTGGCCCCCATGCCCGCCGGTGCCTTCCGAAGGCAGCGGCATGATCTGGTCGGCGACGACCGCGAGATCGAACGGTTGTTGGTCGGGGCTGACGACCATCTGACGGATCTTCTGGAGACGGCGACGGGCCGATGCCTCGTCGCTCGAGAGCTTTTCTTCGGGGGTGTCGTCGAGGGTTTTAAGTTGCTCGATGATCGCCGGTTCGCCGAGCCGGGCACGGACGGCCGCGCCGTAATAGAGATCGGGCTTCTCGTAGATCCGGCTGTGGGGTTGGGCCGGGTAGATGCCGTGCGAGAACTTCGCCGAGTATTCGTAGCCCTTGATCCCGAGAAACAGACATCCGAGGAGGAGGGTGGCGAGCATCCAGTTCTTCGCCATCGCCACCTTATTGGCTTTGGCGGCCTCGAGCGCCAAGACAATCGTCACGCTGGAGCAGATGAGCACGAAGGTGTTGAACGCACCGATCGGTTCACTGAGATGAACATGGTGTGGCTTCGGCCAGACCGCGGCACCGAACCGGAGCACGACGTAGCTGCCGAGCAGCGCGGCGAAAAACATGATCTCCGTCGACAGGAAAAGCCACATGATCAGCTTGCCCTTCGAGAGGGGCAGGCCGGGCTGGTACTGGAGCACGATGTGCCCGTGGCCACCCCCGTGGTCGTCATGCCCATGAGCATCGCGATCGTCGTGGCCATGGGGAATCGAGTGGGCGGAGGCGTTCATGGGCGTGTCTGAGAGAGGTGAGGCAGCGAGGGGTGAGGCAGCGCGTCGGCGACGCGTCATGCGTGATCGTGGGAATCAGGACGTTGGACCGCCGCAGGCAACCGCAGCGACGAGGATGGCGGCGAGGGATGCGAGTGACACCATGAGCAGGCCGCGAGCAGAAGCATCGTCGCGGGCCACCGCGAACCGCATCGTGGCCGCGACGTAGGCCACCGACGCGGTGGCCGCCACGAGGAACATCCAGACGCTCGCCGAGGGGACGGACAGAAGCAGGCTTACCGGCACCATGGCGAGCGCCGCTGCCAGAGCTTGCCCCGCCGCTCGCAGGCCCCCCGGATCGACGACGGTGAGCATCTTCAGTCCGGCATCGGAATACTGCCGGCGGTAGAGCCAGGCGATCGCCATGAAGTGGGGGAACTGCCAGAGGTAAAGGACCGTTGCCAACGCGCCGGCGGCGATCCCGCTGGCGGCGTCCCCTGCCAGGAGTCGCCCCGGACCGCCGGCGGCACACCATCCGATCGCCACGGGGAGGGCCCCGGCGATGGCGCCGACGGCAGTGTTGAGCGGCGTTATCCGCTTCAGCGGCGTGTAAACCAGCACGTAGAGCAACCAGGTCGAAAGCGAGGCGGCGCTCGCGGCCCATCCGCCGCCGGCGACCGTGATGACCAGTCCCGCAACAAGCAGCCCCGCCGAAAGGATCCAAGCGTCCCGGACCCCCATCCGCCCGGTCACCAGCGGGCGGGCAGCGGTGCGCGGCATGAGGCGGTCGGTGTCGCGCTCGACGATCTGGTTGGCGATGCTCGAACTGGCCGCCACGAGCAGCGTACCGAGGAGCACGACGGCCAAGGCCGCGCCATTGAGGCTCTGTCCGGCCGTCAGCCAGGCCGCGGTGGCGACCGTGGCAAGCACCATGACGGCGATCCTGGGACGGATGAGCCGGGAGACATCGGCCGCCGTGGAAGCGACGGCGCCGGCCGACGGGGAGAGCGTGGGGTCGGCCGTCATGGGCATCGTGGAGGGCGATGTCATCGGGCACCTCGCTCGGAGCGCGGATGAACTGCCGCGGTTGCGGGGAGGAGTCTTGCTTCTGTGCCGTCAGAACCCCTGAGGCCTTGGCGTCCGAATCGGGCGATCCGTTCGAGGCGATCGGCCCCGCCCCATTCCAGTGCGAGCACGACAGCGGCCCCGAGAATCATCATCCCGAGAATCACATGCCCCGTGATCACCGCAGCGCCACGCGGACTCCTCGCGAGCACCGCCTCGGCGGGGGCCCAGGCATCCTGGAGCCAGGAGGGGATTCCCCACGTGAACAGCCAGGCGCCGCCTCCGAGGAGCAGTTGCCCCATCACCATCGCCATGATTGCCAGTGACCAGCGCCGCGCCACACGCGATTCGTGCGGTTGCCAAGCGATGACCGTCAACGCCGAAAGCACGGTGACTGCCGCCGCACCGGCCAGATGGATCGCCACCATCCAGCGGAAAGTCGACGGAGCAAGGGTGGCATCAGCGTGCCGCAATTGGGCTCCGGCGACGAGTTGGAGGTAGGCCGCCACAGCCAACGCCGTCGGCAATGAGGCTCCGACCGCCCACGATGGGAGCCGAAGATGCACAGGCCCAACGGCGTCAAAGCCTTCCTGCCCAACCGGATCGCTCCGCTCGGTTGCTGGCGCCGACAAATCCCCCCTGCCCCGCCGTCCGGACAGAACAGCGATCGCCGTGGCAACGGCAAAGAAGAGCGGCCCGGTGCAGGCATGGACCTTGGCGACCGTCTTGTCGTCGAGGATCACGCGGAGCCCGCCGAGCGCCCCCTGCACGACAACAAGGACCACCGCTGCCACCACGAGCCAGCGCACGGCCGGCGAGGCGCCTTTTCGGAAGGTGACGGCCGCGAGGAGAAGGGAGAGCATCCCGGCGGTCGCCCCGAGGAGCCGATGCCCGTGCTCGAGGAACAGATCCCATGGCCCCCAGAACCACTCGACGAGCGGATAGAGAAACATGTTGTGGCCGAACGTTCCCGGCCAGTCGGGCACCGCCATCGCCGCGTCGTAGGTCGTGACTAACGCCCCGAACGACAGCAGCAGCGCCGTCGTCGCGACGAGCATCCATGCAACGACACATGGCCAATTGACCGTCGACCGAGCGGTGGATGATGTGCCGATGGTGGCGCTGGCCATGGACGGTGCCGTCACGCTCTGTCGGGGAATCGATCAGGCGTGGGCGGCCGCAGCGGCCGCCGCTTCCGCGGGATGGGGGGGATCGGTCTGCATGAGGTGATCCTTTTCGCACCCCGGCACGGAGAACTCGTAAGGGCCGCGGTAGACCACCGGTTGGAAGTCGAAGTTGCCGTGGCCCGGGGGGCTCGGGGCGGTCCATTCGAGCGTGTTGGCATTCCAGGGATTCCGGCCTGCGACCGGCCCCCTGAACATGCTCCAGAAGAAATTGATCGCGAAAATGATCTGCGTCGCGACCATGCCCATGGCACACCACGTCATGAAGGCGTTGAGTGGTTGGAGATGGTGGAACGTCTCGTAGTGGTAGGCGTCGGCAAGCCGACGGGGGAAGCCGACCGCACCGAGAATGTGCATCGTGAAGAAGGTGCCGTTCAGGAACATGAACGTCAGGAAGAAGTGGACCTTCCCCCAAAACTCGTTCATCGTCCGGCCGAACATCTTCGGGAACCAGTAGTAGATCCCTGCCCACACGCCCATCGCCGTGCCTGCGAAGAGAACGTAGTGGAAGTGGGCAACGATGAAGTAGGTGTCGTGGATGAAGATGTCAACGGGCGTGGCCGCCATGAAGATGCCCGACAGGCCTCCGATAATGAACATCGAGACGAACGAGATCGCAAACAGCATCGCGGTCGTGTAGTGGATCCGCCCGCCCCAGATGGTGCCCAGCCAGTTGAACGTCTTCACGGCGCTCGGCAGCGCGATCATCATCGTCGCCACCATGAAGGTGATGCCGAGGGCGGGGTTCATCCCCGAGATGAACATGTGGTGGCCCCAGACGATGAATCCAAGCCCGGCGATGCCGGCGATCGAGTAGACCATCGGCCGATAACCGAACAGTGGCTTCCGAGCAAACGTCGTGAGAATGTCGGACACCATCCCCATCGCCGGCAGGATCATGATGTAGACGGCCGGATGGCTGTAGAACCAGAAGAGGTGCTGCCAAAGGATCGGTTGCCCACCGCCGGCACCCGACATGGCGTTGTTGATGATGTTCCCCTCGGGGCTGAAGAAGCCGGTGCCAATAAGGCGGTCGGTGAGTTGCATGAACCCGGCCGCAGTGAGAACCGGCAGGGCGAAGGCCTGGAGGATCGCGGTGATGAACATCGCCCAGATCGTCATCGGGAGACGGAACATCGTCATCCCAGGGGCACGCATGAGGATGATCGTCGTCATGTAGTTGACGCTGCCGAGCATCGACGAGACGCCGACCATCGTCAGACCGAGGAGCCAGAGCGTCTGCCCCATGCCGCTGCCCGGGGCCGAA
>Ga0114974_10004742_pt1 | contig 10162 bp, 10 predicted proteins | sample S_130206_EF_Meta_FD_87318 | JGI IMG/M metagenome (GOLD analysis project Ga0114974, IMG submission 87318) | Freshwater microbial communities from Lake Simoncouche, Canada to study carbon cycling - S_130206_EF_MetaG | ecosystem: Environmental > Aquatic > Freshwater > Lake | place: Lake...
GCGGTGCCCTTCGATGCAACTGTCCTGAATATCGATTTTGCGGTCGGGTGCGGATACAAATATCTCAATGGCGGCCCCGGCGCCCCTGCCTATATATATGTCGCTCCTCGGTTGCTTCAAGAATCGGGTCAACCCCTCCAGGGCTGGTGGGCCCACGAGGCTCCCTTCGATTTTGACCTCAGTTTTCGCCCAGCCCCAGGTATTGCAAGGTTTTTGACCGGAACAGCCACTGTTTTGAGCATGAAATCCCTGGAAGCGGCATTGGATATTTTTTCCGAGACCTCAATTGAGGCAATTCGGGCTAAAAGTATTGGCCTGACCGAGTTCTTTATCGGCCTCTTCGATGAGTATTTGGCGGAAAAGGGCTTCACTTTAGAGTCGCCACGAGCCTCTGAATCCCGTGGAAGCCATGTGGCACTGGGGTTTGCGGGCGGTAAAGCCTTAGTTCAGCACATGTCGGCCAGAGGGGTCATTGCCGATTTCCGCCCACCCGATCTGATGAGATTCGGAATGGCCCCCCTCTATAACTCCTATGGAGACATCGTGAAATTGGTCGAACACCTAGTTGCCCCTTGACCTTTTGTTAAAGACGCCGATAGTTTGTCTCTACTACCCAGTAACAGTGGCTTTGCCACCAACCTCCTAAGGGGAGAAACAACCATGAAGAAATCCAACCTGCTACGCGCCGGTGCGGTTCTCGTCAGCCTTTCATTTGTCGGAGTCGCCTGTGGCGGTTCAGACAATGCGGCTTCCGATACCACTGACGCTGCATCAACCGAGGTCACTTGTGACAGCCCAGTTGCAAGCCTTGCTTTGCAATTCCCAGAAACAGGCGATGCCGCAAACCTCGGAGCTCCAATGCTCAAGGGTGCTCAGCTCGCTATTGATGAATACAACGCTGCTAACGCAGACGCTTGTGTGACTCTCAAAACATTCGACACTCAAGGTGACCCTGCAAAGGCACCTGCTGTTGCATCAGCAGTAGTTGGCGACGCCACAATTCTTGGTCTTATCGGCCCAGGATTCTCTGGTGAGTCAAAAGCTGCTCTTCCTGCATACGACGAAGCCGGCCTTGCAACCATCACTGGTTCAGCAACAAACGCTGAATTGCAGAATGCTGGATTCAAAGTATTCCACCGCATCCTTGCAAACGACGCCGTTCAGGGTCCTGCAATTGCTAAGTACATCTCAGAGACATTGAAGCCAGCATCAGTTGGAATCGTCGATGATGCTTCTGACTACGGTAAAGGCCTCGCTGATGCAGTGAAGACCGCTGCCGGTTCAACAGTAACTGCAACTGACTCAATCGATCCTAAGGCTGCTGACTTCTCAGCTGCTGTTTCGAAGATGAAAGATGCAAACCCAGAAGTAATTTTCTACGGTGGTTACTACGCAGAAGCAGTAAAGCTTTCAACACAACTTCGTGACGCTGGTGTTACATCAAAGCTTGTCTTTGGTGACGGCGTTAAGGATCAGGCTGGTTATGCAGATGCTGCTGGCCCAGCTGCTGAAGGTGCACTCATTGCTTGCCCATGTAAAGACGGTGACGAGAAGTTCATTGCTGCATGGACTGCAAAGTACAACGAAGTTCCTGGTACCTACGGTGCTGAGTACTACGACGCTGCAAACGTATTCCTCAACGTCATCAAAGCTGGCGCGAAGGATCGTGCAGCAGTACAGGCTGCAGTAAATGCATACGATGCTGCTGGTATCACCAAGCAAATCAAGTTCACTGCAAATGGCGAAGCTACTGAAGCAGCAACCATTTACATGTACACAGTCAAAGATGGAAAAATCACCTACGTCGCTGACATCAAGTGATCGTAGGTCGGTAAATCCGATCTAAAAACGTTGCCTGTGGCGGCTGGGAATTTGTTCCCAGCCGCCACTGCAATAATGTGGGTTATATCGAACGCGGGGAATTATGAGCCATTGGCTGATTTACAGAACATTCTGGGACCTCACCGTGTCGGGCATCGTCTTGGGTCTTATTTATGCGTTGGTCGCTCTTGGTTACACCATGGTGTACGGCGTCCTTCGACTCATTAACTTCGCACATTCTGAAATATTCATGGTGGGCACGTTCGGCGTGCTCATCTCTCTCACTCGAGTATTTGGCATCTCATTGTTTGAAGATGGCCAATATCCGTATCGCAGCGGATTTTTACTCGTCGCAATTCTTGTAGCAAGCACGCTCGCAGCCATGGTGTTTTCCGGCGCAGGTGCTGTCATTCTCGAACGCACTGCGTATCGACCTTTACGAGGCGCGGGAGATGCGTACGGCGCGATTGTGCTTGCATTTCTCACTGGTCTTGTTGCTTCTTTTCTTTTCACAGATCACATAATGACCAATCTTGTTATCTCGGCCGTCGTTACTGGTCCAGTGGCATTTATGTACTTGCGAATTTTCAAACGTGGACGCCAAGCACCGCGACTTGCGTTCCTCATTTCTGCGATTGGTGCCTCTATGGCAATGGCGGAAGCCGTGGCTACGTGGGGCCCCGAACAACGGTCGGTCTACACCACTCCTCGAATCTTGGAAAAAAAGACACTCTTTAACTTCTTGGGTGCTGATGTGCGCATTGACTATGTCATCGTTGCGATCGGCGCAATTCTCATGATGACATCCCTATTGCTTTTCGTGAATCGCACTCGACTTGGTCGCGGCATTCGCGCAGTTGCACAAGATGCAGAGACTGCTCGCATTCTTGGCGTCAATGTGAACTCAGTCATTTTGGTGACATTCCTCCTTGGTGGGGCAATGGCTGGTGGTGCAGCCATGATGTTTACGTTGGTCTACGACCAAACGCGTTTCAATATTGGTTTCTTGCTCGGCGTCAAAAGCTTTACTGCTGCTGTTCTTGGTGGAATCGGAAACATTAAGGGCGCCCTGCTTGGCGGCATCGTGCTTGGGCTTGCTGAAAACTATGGTTCGTCAATTTTTGGTGGCCAGTGGAAAGACGTCATTGCCTTTGTGGTGCTGCTGACTGTTCTCATGTTCCGTCCAACAGGAATTCTTGGTGAGTCGCTCGGAAAGGCTCGCGTATGAGCCTCACAGAACTATTTCGTCAGCGCACCGCACCACAATTACAAATAGGGAATCGATTCCGCTCACTTCCACGTTCCGCAAAATGGTTGTTGGCCGCATTACTAATTGCAGCTTTCTATCTCACGCCGTATTGGCCAGATGTTCCAGTACTCGGATGGATCATTAATACTCCCGGCACAAGTTTTGAGAACGTTCTTACCGATCAAATCATGATGTTTATCTTGGTTGCGCTCGGTCTCAACGTGGTTGTTGGTTTCGCTGGTCTTCTTGATCTCGGGTATGTCGGCTTTTATGCAGTTGGTGCGTACACAACTGCTGTCGTTACGTCGGGTCAATTCACACTGCCATGGATCACTGCATTGCCGCTGTCGGTCATGATGGCAATGATCGCAGGTGTCATTTTGGGTACACCAACATTGCGACTACGAGGCGACTATCTGGCCATCGTTACTTTGGGTTTCGGTGAAATTATTCGCATCACTGCTAACAACTCCAATTGGCTTGGCGGGCCACGCGGGATTAGCAAAATTCCTCATCCTCCAAGCATTGGCCCTCTGGAATTCGGCGTGCTTAATGCAAAGCCGTACTGGTATCTCGGCTTCACAATCATCTTGATCATTATTTTCATTCTCACTCGACTTGAGAAGAGCCGCGTGGGTCGCGCTTGGGCTGCAGTTCGTGAAGATGAAGATGCAGCTGAACTCATGGGAGTTGATACGTTCAAGTTCAAGTTGTGGGCGTTTGCTATTGGTGCTGCAATCGGGGGCATCGCTGGTTCTCTGTATGCATCAAAGGTCGGTTTCGTCAACCCTGACAACTTCCAATTGCAATTATCTATCTTGTTCTTGGCAGCTGTCGTTCTCGGTGGCACGGGCAGTATGTACGGCGTCATCATGGGCGGTTTCTTAGTCGCTTGGATTCCTGAACGATTCCGAGGTTTCTCAACGCGCCGTTATTTCGTATTCGGTGTTGTGTTAGTTCTTGTCATGGTATTTCGCCCCCAAGGAATCATTCCTCGTCGCGGCGCTGCAGCAGGCATAGCGCAGAAGGGGGAATCAGATGTCTGATGTTCTTCTCAGCGTTGACCAAGTCACCATGCAGTTCGGTGGTGTCACCGCGCTTGACAATGTGTCTTTGCATATCAACAAAGGTGAAATTCTTGGTCTCATCGGCCCAAACGGTGCCGGCAAGACCACTTGCTTCAATGTGGTCACTGGTGTTTATGCGCCAACAAGTGGCACGGTCACATTTGACGACAAGTCGTTGTTAGGTCTCAAGCGTTTTCAAATTACTAAACGAGGCATTGCGCGCACGTTCCAAAACATTCGCCTGTTTCCAGATATGTCGGCTGTAGAAAATGTCATGGTGGGTGTTGATGCTCACAGCAAGACCAGTGTTCTTGGTGCAATCCTTGGTAACCCTCGTAGTCGTCGAGAAGAAAAAGAAAGTCGTGAGCGTGCTCATGAACTGCTGAAGTTCATCGGTATTGACGAATATGCAGAAGTTGCTGCTCGCAATTTGCCGTACGGTCATCAGCGGCGTTTAGAGATTGCGCGAGCACTCGGTACTAACCCACAGTTGTTGTGTCTTGATGAGCCAGCTGCCGGTTTCAACCCTGCAGAAAAACAAGAACTGAACGAACTGATTTTGAAAATCCGCGATCAGGGCTACACAGTGTTGCTGATCGAGCACGACATGAACGTTGTGATGAAAATCAGCGACCGAATTGCGGTTCTTGACTTTGGTCGCAAGATTGCCGAAGGACTTCCGCAAGAAATTCGCGATAACCCTGATGTTATTGCTGCATATTTGGGAGTACCAGACGATGCTTCTTGAGGTACAAGATCTCCATGTGTTCTACGGCAAAATTGAAGCCATCAAGGGCATTTCTTTCAATGTCAATGAAGGCGAAATCGTTTCGCTTATTGGCGCAAATGGTGCTGGTAAAACAACCACATTGCGCACCATTTCAGGTGTGCGACCAGTTGCGCAAGGACGTGTGCTGTTTGAAGGCATTGACATCACCAACATGGCGTCTCATGATCGTGTGAAGTTAGGTATCTGCCAGGCACCTGAAGGCCGCGGCATTTTCCCGGGTATGTCAGTGCGAGAGAACCTTGAAATGGGTACTTATGTTCGCGGGTACAAGAGCGACACAAAAGCTGCAGATCTCGAGCATGTGGTGCATCTGTTTCCGCGACTCGGTGAACGCATGACTCAATTAGGCGGAACATTGTCTGGTGGCGAACAACAGATGCTTGCTATTGGCCGTGCTCTCATGAGCCGTCCGCGTCTGATGCTTCTTGATGAGCCGTCAATGGGCCTTGCGCCAATGCTGATTGCGCAAATTTTTTCCATCGTGAAGCAAATCAATGCAGAAGGTATTTCTGTGTTGATGGTGGAACAAAATGCAACTCAAGCTTTACGTACAGCACACCGCGGATACGTACTAGAAACTGGGTACGTGGTTAAGACCGGCACTGGAAATGATCTGTTGGTTGACCCAGCAGTACGTGCTGCCTATCTCGGCGGTTAGTGAACTCAGCGTTCAAGCTGTGTCAGGTATCTTGCAACTGCATTAGCGCTTTCTTTGCGCCATAGGTTGACAGGGGAGTCAGACGTATCAGCATTGATTGCGTCAATCAATGGATCAAATACCTTTCGTTGTGCTCGCATAAATGGTGCTAGCGGAAGGCCAAACTTTTCGCGCAACATTATTCTCAACACCAATTCAGTACGCACATCGCGCAGGTGAGTCACTGGCGTATCAAGCCACTTCGTGACGGCGCGTTTACCTGCTGCGGTCGGTGAACTGATGACCTTGTCGGCACCCCCGCCATCTTTTGGCGTGGCTCGTTTCACGCACCCGTCTTCGACCAATGTGTCAATGGCCCTGTAGACCAGCTGGCGAGAAAGTGTCCACGCATGGCCAATGTCGCCAGTGGGGGCTAGTTCTTCATGAATAGCCCAGCCGTGACGAGGTGTGTGGACTACCAGTGCCAACACCACGTTGCGAGCGAGTTGAGCATCTTGCCTGGCCATCAACAAACCTTAGCCCTCTTGTTGAAGTAGTCAAAAAGTGACTACTCTAAAGATGTGCGTTTGCGAGTTCTCTGTGTCGTTGCCTTGGTGATGTCAGGTTGTTCCAGCGGTTCTCGTCAGTCGTCAACAAGTGATGCCTGTAAAGAACCTGCGGCGAAAGGTTCCATTGTTGTGATGGCGGCAAGTTCAATGGTCAACGTCTTAAGCGATGTGGAGAAAACATTTCTCACCACGCATCCGTGCGTCACAGGTATTACCTACAGCTATGGATCATCAGCAACTCTTGCTACCCAAATTGTGAATGGGTCTCCGGCTGATGTCTTTGTGTCAGCCAGTGAAGCAACAATGAACACTGTGAAGAATGCCGACAAGACTGTCACTATCAATGTGTTTGCAAAAAATACTGCTGAAATTATGGTCAGTCCAGCTTCTCGGTTTGCAAGCAAAATTACCGATGTCACCAGTCTTTCTGATTCAGTGAATTCCGGAATCACAGTGGGTCTCTGTGTCGAGACTGCACCATGTGGGACTCTGGCAAATTCAATTGTGGAAAAGGCAGGAACATCTCGAAACACAATTGCTGATACTGAATCTCCATCGGTAGAAGATCTGATTACTAAGATTGAAATGGGTGAACTGGATGCCGGCATTGTGTATCACAGCGATTGCAAGTATGCAGAGTCCCGAAACGTGGCTACGTGTGTCGTGATTCCAAGCGCCGTTAATTCCACCAATGGGTATTACGTCGCGGCATTAACCAGTCGCTCAATCGCTCAACAGTATGTTGATTACATCAATGGATCTGAATTCAAGTCCGTACTGCAATCGAAGTTCGGATTTCTTGCACCATGATGAAACAACGCACATCGCCCAGCCTGAAAGTTCTCGCAGGTATTGCAGCAGCTTTTATTGCACTGCCGTTGCTTTCTATTCTGGTTCGCACGCCATGGTCTGACTTGGGCAACATGCTCTCGCAGAAATCAACCCGAGATGCATTATCGATATCTCTCCAAACATCAATAATTGCAGCCCTCATTTCCTGTGCATTCGGTGTCCCGCTGGCCTGGTTACTAGCCCGTTCTCAATCACGGGGTCTCTCGGCACTGCGCGTTATCTGCATTACACCGATGGTTTTGCCCCCAGTTGTTGGGGGTATTGCATTGCTCACCGCGTTCGGACGCCAAGGTCTTGTCGGACGTTTCTTGTATGACTGGTTTGATGTTTCGTTGCCCTTCACTCGTACAGCTGTAGTGATGGCACAAGTGTTTGTTGCGATGCCTTTTCTTGTATTGGCAGTTGAAGCATCATTTCGTCAAAGTGATAAAGGGCTAGAAGAAGCTGCGCGCACAATGGGCGCTTCACCAAGTCGCGTGTTCTTTACCGTTGCACTTCCTGCAGCACGCCCAGCCATCATGGCCGGCCTCGCGCTTGCATGGGCTCGCTCGTTAGGCGAATTCGGTGCATCAATTACGTTCGCTGGTAGTTTCCCGGGCCGCACACAAACATTGCCAATGGCTGTATATGAATTGGTATCAGTTGATTACCGATTGTCATTGGTGTTGTCACTAGTACTTATCCTGATTTCAGTTGGTGTTCTTGCAGCAATGCGTGACCGTTGGATGGTCGGTCGATGAGTATTTCACTAAACGGCGTTGTCGGTCGTGGAGACTTCGAACGCGTTCTTAAGTTTTCTGTATCCGATGGTGAAGTGCTCGCAATCACAGGTCCGAACGGTTCTGGTAAGTCAACTGTCATCCACACCCTCGCGGGTCTTATCCCAATGCGAAGCGGGCAATTGATGGCAGACGACATAACGTGGGATTCTTCAACGTCAAACACTTGGGTGGAACCAGAGCACAGAACATGTGCAGTGGTGTTTCAAGATCTGCGTCTCTTTCCGCACATGAACGTGCTTGCAAACGTTGCATATGGTCTACGTGCACGCGGCATGCATAAAGATGAAGCCGAACAACGATCCCAGAAAATGTTGGAACGTGTCGGATTGAAATCGTTCGAAATGCGACGCCCAAACAACATCAGCGGGGGAGAACGTCAACGCGTTGCCCTTGCCCGCGCCTTAGTTCTCGAGCCGCGGGTTCTTCTTCTCGACGAACCATTGTCGGCAGTCGATACTGCATCTCGTTCAGGGCTCCGGGAACTACTTCCAGAACTGCTGTCTGGCTTTGCCGGCGCCACAATTCTGGTCACCCACGACCAGAAAGATGTTGAGGCCCTGGCCACGGCCACTTTTGGCCTATAGCCAACAGAGATTAACCCTGCGTTCACCTTGGGTCTTGATGGCAGATACCTGGCCTTGCGAGTATGGGGAACTGTGAGTGATGTAGCCGTTCAGCGCCGAGAACTGAAGTTCAAGAAGCCGGGAATAGATCGGTTTTTCCATCTCGTAGTAACTGCTGGAGCTCTTTTTTCTCTATTGATCCTGGGGCTCATCGCTTTCTTTCTTTTGTATCGCGGATTTGAGATCTTTAGAGATATGGGTCTTTCCTTCATCACGGGGTCTCTCTGGGAGGGAAGTGGCGCCCCCGGAGAACCAACTACTTACGGCATCGCACCAATGTTGGTGGGAAGTATTGTCCTTTCGCTGGTTGCTGTGGTTATAGCTCTCCCGTTATCCATAGCTGGAGCCCTTTTCATTGAGTTCTACACGGCGCCGCGCCTGAAGAAATTTCTAGTTTCACTACTCGATCTAGCGGCTGCTATTCCGTCGGTAATCTACGGGTTATGGGGGTTCTTCATCCTTGCTCCGAGAGCAACCAATTGGGCTAAGTCAATTAATCATCTCTTCGGATGGTTTCCACTCTTTCGCGTACCTGAGCCGTTTTTCGATGGGTCTCCGTTTATCGGGGGCATGGTGTTGTCAGTGATGATTGCACCAATCATTACTTCAGTGGCGCGTGAAGTTTTTTCTCAAACTCCATCCGATCAAATTTCTGCAGCACATGCTCTTGGGGGACGTAAATGGTCGGCCATCAGGTACGTAGCTCTGCCGTTTGGGCGCAGTGGAATTATTGGTGGGGCCATGCTGGGGTTGGGTCGTGCGCTTGGTGAGACTGTCGCCATTTATCTTGTTGTCAACATTGTGTTTCGAACCAATCTCAACATACTTTTTACCGGAAGTGGAAACATAGCTTCAATGATTGCGTTGAAGTTTGGTGAAGCCTCGGCGTACGAAGTGAAGGCGTTATTGGCTTCCGGGTTCGTTCTGTTTGCTTTTACCCTGGTGGTCAACATGGTGGCTACCTACATCGTGAATATGTCGAAACGGAAAAAGGCATGACAACACCGCAAAAGCCGTGGCGCAAGACACCAACTTTCAAACTCTTGGATGCAATTTTTGTTGTTGCGGGGTTTGTGTTGTCCGGCGTGGTAGTGCTTGTCACCCCGATGGCAGGTCCCGAAGCAGTCGGTCTTATTGCAATACCAGTAATTGCGTTTATCAGTTTTGCACGGGTGTACCGCCAAGGCTCTACAGCCCGAATGAATGCACTTGCAACAGCACTCATTACGTCTGCATTTCTTTTTCTTATAACCCCATGGTTGTCGGTGCTTGCAACAGTGGTGTCCCGCGGTCGTGCCGCCATTTACACGGGTTTCTTTACTAATGATATGCGCATTACTCCGCCTAAAGCTTCGCTTGATATGGGTGGAATTAAGCATGCAATCATCGGCACTCTCATAATGGTGCTCATTGCTAGTCTCATGTCTGTACCTCTAGGAATCCTTAGTGGTGTGTATGTCACCGAAATTCGAGGTCGTTTCACCGGGCTTGTTCGGTTCATTACCCAAGCAATGAGTGGTGTGCCTTCTATTGTTGCCGGTCTCTTCGTATACGCAACCTTTGTCCTCTTCTTCGGTAGTTATAGCGGTTTGGCTGGCGCGGTTTCGCTGGCGATTCTTATGATCCCTACTGTGGCTAGAACGTCAGAAGAAGTGTTGAAATTGGTCAGTGAAGATTTACGCTTTGCTGGGTATGCGCTGGGCTCAACACAATCGCGCAATGTATTCAAAGTTGTGTTACCAACTGTTCGTAGTGGTTTAGTCACATCAGCA
>Ga0114974_10004743_pt1 | contig 10162 bp, 17 predicted proteins | sample S_130206_EF_Meta_FD_87318 | JGI IMG/M metagenome (GOLD analysis project Ga0114974, IMG submission 87318) | Freshwater microbial communities from Lake Simoncouche, Canada to study carbon cycling - S_130206_EF_MetaG | ecosystem: Environmental > Aquatic > Freshwater > Lake | place: Lake...
ATGAATGCGTTAGATTTTGATACTTGGACCAACATGATTCCATTGCTATGTTCTATAAACTTATCAATCCAGGGAGTTGGCTTACTGTACGGAGGATTGCACCAGATAAATCCATGCCAGGGCTGCACTAAGCCATCGGCCTCTATATCGTAGTGAGTCCTAGCTGGTAGCCAAGGCACGCCACCCGGAGGCGCACACACGTCTAGGTCGAACGTTTCGCCCAATGCATCAAATATCCATTGTGGCGTGTAGTAATCGTTATTCTCTTTATATCCAGGGGAATTTAAGCCTTTGCTGAAGATAGCCATTACTTCTCCTTAATTAGTGCGCAAGTGTGGCAGCCCACGGTGTTAAACTTCCAACCACCACACTTATCACATCGGATTATGTCCGAGTCAGGTATAGTAAGCGCTTCAGCGATGTTTTTGACGCCGACACACCCACATTCTGTGCATTGGTAAGCCTTAAAACCTTCGGGCGTTTCAATGCGCTCAAGCCAAAGAAACTCAGTCTTTCGCTTACAGCCGTTACACTTGAATCTTGTATGATTCATGCTAATATCCCTATTGCCTGCAATGGCAAACCGCACAAACTAAGAATATACCTTCATGCACAAGCCTGTCGTCGTTACAGCTAATGCATCGGTCTTTAGATGGTGTCAGGGTTTCTTTATCGTTTTCAAGCCGTAATGTGAACCCTGAACCGTCTAATATCTCAACATATCCCACTATTCGCCTCCTTTCCCTGGTTCTGTATCATCGGGCCAATACCACGTTCCTGCTGCGGTTAATTTGGCCCATTTTGCATCGCATTGATCTGGCTTAGCCGCACTGCATACATAGCCCGCGTAGGGTTTATTAGTTCCCTTTGCGATTCCTTCTTTCTTCACCATATTGCCGTGCCGACAAGTAAAGCCAATACTAACCACTTCACCGATTTGAGTAATGCTTTCGCCAACAGACCACTCAATAGGCACAGGCTCATTAGCAATATCTTTAGGTTGTGAGTTAACAATATGAAGCGCATGCTCCATTGCAGCCGATTTAGATCCTGGTCGGCCATACTTAGGTTTGAATGCTTCTGCTTCCCTAGCATTTACCGAGGCCATTTCCTCTCTGCTTGGGCGTTTGCCTTTAGCTGAGAGACCCGAGTTGCTAATTGCCCTACCAATTGCGCTTGTCTCGCAGTTAGGAAGAGCAAAATTCGCATTAACCCCTCTATCACTAACAGTCTCACTCGCAAGCCCAGTAGCACACGGCTTGAGATCTGCTTCTGTTTTGAATAGCCTACAAATAACAATGAATCTAACGTTTGTGGCCTCGATAACTTCTGTTTCCACTCTTCCATCTGGATATAACCCCCACCATTTATGTAGTCGTTCATCAACTGTCTCGTATTGACTTAAATCAAATGCCATTATTCTCCCGCCCTCCATTCAAACTCTCCATCTTTCTCGGCTTCAATGCATAGCTGGTAGATTGCCATGTATGCACAGATGTCCACGATACTGTCTTCGTGTCCAGGACTTTCAGCCAGCCTGGATATTTTCTGCAGAACGTTAATAATCGGTATGTCGTGAGGCATGATTGGAAAGTCAATGTATGCACTGACCGATTTTGCGATACGTTCCATGTTGTAAATTGCGTGCCCATAGACAACTCCTCGTTCATGGACAAGTGCCGTGGCATTATTAAACAGCTTCTCAGTTGTTGTCGGCATTAGTTTTGTTTTCTATCATACGGCGGTGCATGTCCCAGCCGTCTTTTCTGCCACGCCAGTACATGGTTTGCTTCTGGTTTTCTAATACACCATAAGCCCAGATAATTCCAACCATAGATGCTACCCATACCAAGCCAGCTTCTTTAAGTGTCATGCGCTTACCAGTCTCTTGCTGATATAGCAAGGGCTCGCATAATTAGTTAACAAAACCCAATCGCCAGTGCCCTCATCGCTATGAATGGCGTAGTTCTTGCCTAGGGTACTAATAAAAGCCTCTGCTAATTTTAAAGCAGCGTAATTGTCAAACCAGTATGCGTAGTGCCAGCTAAATAATGGCATGGGATCAAAACGGTCTGCTTGTTTTTCCCAGTCGTGATTCATCCATTGCATAGCGTTAAGCCACAACCGTTCAAAATCAGTTGCAGTTAATTTCATTTCTATCTTCATAGTAGCCCTGCTTTCTGCGCCAGTATTTCTGGCACGAGACAAGTATGGCATCTGTGTACGACTTTGTGGATAGTTTTGGAGAGTATTTGTATAACGATTAGGTAACGATTTACCTGTAATGCCTGCCCAGAGCTGTAAATGAGCCATCCTTAGGATCAATAGGCACCAACGTAGGTGTTAGCGTCTTTCCTTCGGCTTCCAGTATAGCAAACCCATTCTGCCAATTCGCGCTGTTATAGCGAATATAGCCCGCTTTCTTTCGATCCATAAGGTTTCCTACCTCTACCCCATATAAGGCCCTGTAGTGGCCGTTTATGCCCTCTGAGTAGGCACTCATGCCCAGCCTGTGCGAATGTCCTGCTAAAACGGACTTTCCAAACTTCTTGGCTAGGTTAAGAGCTGTAATACCTGCGTGCTGGCTCATATTGCCTTCATCTCCGTGGCAGAGTACCCAGTCGGGGTGAAACTCATAAGCCTTGCGGTGGTAGGTCATACCCATCTCGGCGAATCCCATAAAGGCGGGATATTGAAGTTCTGGTAGGTTAATTAAACCTGGCACTTTTAATAAAGTGTTATAAAGCCGATCAGTATGATTGCTGCGAATAATATGCATTTCTGGACTGTATTCACCGATATCCCAAAGTATCTGCTTACATAGCTCACGATCAGCGTGTAAATCCTCGCTATAAGCCAGAGGTGTGCCTTCACTCCATTTGCTAATCGACTGGAAGTCAATCTCATCACCAACCACCAATATAGAGTCAAACTTTTCTCTCCTGGCTAGTTTGATTACGTTCTTTACCGCAGAGTCCAATTGGTATGGGACCTGAAGGTCTGAGATCACTAACCAACGCTTAATCTTCTTCCTCATCTGGAGTAGGAATAGAGGGGATAATTCCGTTATCGCCTACTACCCAGTCGGGCATAGACGATGGACTATCCATTAGGGCAAGCGCAATAGGCTCACTGAATCCAGCCTTGCGTGCGGCTTTGAACATCTCGTGTTTGGCTATGTAAAACACTTCTAACTTAGATAATGGATCGGGTGATTTACGCACCACTCGCCTATTAACCTTCTTGCGCTTACGCGTAGCAGCCATAATAAAATTATCGCTTACTAATTAGAATAAATAGATCATCAACACGCTGTTCTAGCCGAGTTAATTGATCCTTCATACTGGCGCCTCCGTTGGGCCTCAGTTCGTTTAGCCAACCCTTAACTAAGAAACGTAACCCGATCAGCACGCCTGTTAGCACGGCGATACCGCCAGCCCCAAAGGATGCCCATTCCGCAGCACTCATTTTTTAGGAGTGGCATAACCAAATACACCAGCTAGTACAGCCCATAGAATGGAACGGTAATCGGCTGCGAAGTTAGATGCTGCCCAGGCTGACAGGAATGCGCCTAGCGTTAGTACGTATGGATTCTTTATGTTCATATTTTGCCCCCTAGTAGTGGTATATCGAACGCTCTGCCATCTTTGTCGCCAGCCTTTGTAAAGCTAACGTGGATATGTTTTGTATGTTTGTTAAACCCAGAATATTTACGCCACTTAAAGTTAAGAATCCTGCTAGCAATCATGCCGTTATGTATTACGTAAGATATGCGCTTATCGGTTTTCGCACAGATTCTGATCTGGTCAGCCAGATAAACCGAGAGCCCTTCGGATGTATCCAGCCTAGAATCAATATCAATGGCTCGCACGCATCCTGCCCCGTCTGGATTATGATCCGATTTTCTGGCACTGTGACGAGAATCGCCAGCCCACCCATCACTGGTAGTGCGGCGATCTGGATACCAGGTATTAACGGCATCCCTAAGCTCTACACCAGCTGCACATAGCCACGGCTTCATTAGTCAGCTTGTTCAGGTAATTGATTTGGATATTCAACACCCGCATATTCGGCAGAATTGTATTTTGCGCAGACACTTGTACCCCAATAGTTCGCGCTTTCCGCTGATTCAAACGCGCCAACCTCATCAATTTTTTTAGTGCCTGATTTGACGATTACCTTAAAATCATCCGTTACTGTATATGAAAGTGCCATTTATATCTCCTTAGAATGATGTGTAAATTCTGCCTGCTGTGTCAATAAGAATAATTCCAGCCGCACCAACAAATGATGTTGAAACTCTGGTTCCCAATACATTTGTGCTGCTCATACTTGTTGTTGGCAATAAAACTGGAACAGTAATTGTTGGATAAGCGGTTGAAACTGGAACATAGGTTTGCATTGCGGTGCTAAATCTATAAAGGATATTTGAGTAAAGTTTGAAGAAATTTTTTGTACTAGAATTTGCGGTGGGTGAAGCAATGCCATTATATATTGTTGAAGTTCCTGCTAAAGTAACGCTGGTGTTAAAATAAACGCCTGCTGTTTCAAAAATAATGTGTCTAGTGCCATCCCATATAATAATTCCAAGTGACGACGCTCCAGTAGTAACTCCAGCAGTCCAAGTGCCTGACGGCGCGCTTGCATACAGAAAATTATTTGTTGATAGACTTGCTCCAATTACCCAGTTAGTTCCGTTGTAAACAACTGTTCTGTACTCAGTACCAACTGTTGGAGTTTGTGATTTCCTAGTCCAAGTTGTGCCATTTGTTGAATAAATTAAACCACCTGTATCAGTTGTGCCACCACCAGTTCCAACAGCAACCCATAGTGAATTGGCATAAACAACATCATACAAATTATCTGATGCACCAAAGTTTGAAGTTCTTGCTGTCCAAGTAATGCCATCTGTTGAAGTTGTTAATGTGCCATTTGCGCCAACTGCCACCCATAATGAGTTACCATAAGCAACCTGATTAATATCATTTGCGCCAAAACCTGATGTGCGAGATGTCCAAGTTAAACCATCAGGTGATGAATATAAAACTCCAGCCGATGCAACTGCAACATATAAATTACTTCCATTATATGCAATTGAATAAAAAACGCTTCCTGTTCCAGTTAATCTTTGTGTCCAAGTAATTGCACCGCTTGCAGGTGAAGCCCATTTAACTCCCAGTGCCTGAGTTGAATCTGCTGTAAGTACTGTGTCGTTTGCACCTACAGGAATACGAGCATCTAAAGTGCTGTAACCCCAAATATCACCTTTGGTTGTCAATGGCGATACTGCACCTGTTTGTGTATAATCAAAAAATATGGCTGCGCTAGCGGAAGTGAAATATAAAAATCCACCTTCCCACTGAGATAATGCTAAAGATCCGCTAGTAGTAACTGTTGCAGTACCAGCCGTAATTGTGCATGTACCTGCGCCAATATTTTGAATCTGTACTGAATCACCTGCGGCAAACAATGAAGTATTAACTGTAATGGTTGTAGCAGATGCGCTGTTCATTTGAATTACTGTTCCAGCATCGGCAGCAACCAATACGTATGATGCGGTTTTGGTGCTAGGTGATCCACCACCCATTGCGGTTTGCTGCAAGCTAGTCATCTGCGCAGCTGTAAGAACCTGCCCAGTAGTGAAAGTCTGTTTTGCCATTATATCTCCCTAATAACTAAGCACATTATAGTCTAAAGTTCCGTATATAGCATCGTTAAGGATCAGCGAATCAATTACGGGTTCGAGCGTTGTAAACGTGGTTTTCCAACTATTTGGCGTTATATTCATTTTTACGCCAAAAATCTGTAGGGTTTTTTCTAAGGTAGACCCACCTGGCTGGGCAGTAATCACCTTTATAGGATCAAAAAAGTCCAGACCTAAAGCTGCAATAATGCCCGTGTTGTAATCAGCCGTATATAAATCTAGCACTATGGAATCCACTCTAATGCTTGTCTCCGCTCGGCTAGCAACATAAGCCTGGGCATAATTAAGCGCAACGGCGTCCGTTTCCATTAAAAGATTATCTAAAAAGTAACTATGTAAAAAATATTTATCTATGCTGTCCTGATTTAAAGCTACCTGTGGACTGCCCCCAGCCCTGGTAATAGTGGCCTTATTAAATACCAGCACATCGTTAAGAATCCAGGTAGCATCAAAGTAGGTTATACCTGTGCCATTATCTGCAAATACTGTAGGCGTGCCACCAATAGATCCAGCGGTTACCGATCTATCTTGAAAGACAAACGAGCCAGTTGCATCTACATATAAAGATCCATATTCAGATGAGGCTACTGTGCTTAGGGCTTGCAGTGCTGTGCGATTAGTACCAGGATCTGCCTGCATAGTAGTAAGTCCTGCATCTACATCACGCATAGTTGCTGGCCATCCAATTTGATCTAATATTTGATTGATACGCGTTCCCGATAAGTCTCCAGCAGTTGCCCCTGTAACTGTACTAATTTGCGCTAACTGGGCTAATCTAAATGCATCTACCGCCTGTATAGTCGTCATGGCTAAATCTTCTCCAGAATCGTCTGGGTAAGTAGTTACATAACTTGTAATAAAGCCTTGAAATATTGGATATGTGACACCGCCATAAGTTGCACTAATTTGCACTTTTTTCATGGGTGTTAAAAGTCCTGCATACGGCCCCGAACCGTTTTGAGGATTGAAATCGCCATTTTGATCGACTATACGTAATGTAAGTGAACCTGTTTGAAATTGATCTGATAATGCAGTACGACCTCGATTAGTTTCTATACGGTTTACTTGATTTGATACATCTACAATAACAGCTGTGCTATCACCTAAAACGTTAGTACCTAGTATGCCTGAATCTAAAATCATTGTTTGGGCAAACGCAGGCCCAGTGCTAAAGTTAATTAAAGCACTTATTACAGGTAAGGTCATGCTAGAGATCCAGCAGGTGTTGTGCTATATCCTGAGCGTGTGGCTATTTGAATACTCTCGGCAATAGCTTGGCTTAACTTATCACCACTGGCAGCAGTATCTATTGTAATACGTATATCTTGCGCTGTTGCCCTCATACCAGATAAAGGATCATATCTATAACCTGTAGATGCTATATCGGCTGCAGTTACCCTCAAACTAGATAATGGATCGTATGGTGTTGTCGCTGGTGGCATAAAAGCGTTTGGATTAACTTTGCCGTTAATTATTGAGTTTGTGGTATCAACGCCAGCATTTTGCTGTAAGCCTGAGAGTGTTTTTTTAGCAGCATCTAAAGCTATAAGCGCGGTTGCTATTTCAGAACTATTTGTAGCACCATAAGCCTTTACTGGATCGTATATAGCCAGCCTTGCCAGGGTTGTTTTGAAGGCTAATTCTAATTGTAAGGTAGCGTCTGCCAGTTTCTTTGCAGCCTCGGCTGCGGCAAGTTCAGCTAGATACTTTTTAGCCAAAGCCTCATCATTGTTTGCTATTGCTGTTAATGCCTGGACTCTTAATTTATCCTCTGCACTTATGTTGTAATTTAAAGCTGCTGCTAAACCTATGCGCTCTAGATCAAACTTGTCTTTAAGTTTATCTACTTCGGTTCTTTGCTTATTAGATGCAGTAATAATGTTATATTCATCTTTTTTAGCTGTGTTTAATTTCTTTTGCAATAATAAATCTGACCTAGGGTTGCCAGAGCCATAAGTAAAGTTAGATGTAGGTTTTTGAGTTTTGCCAATATCGTAGGCAATTAAACCTACTGCGCCTACTATTAACTGCTTCTTGCCTAAAGTTAGTAGCGCTGTAATGGCTAATAGGAATTTGCCCACATCACTATCTATAATTTGCTTTACCTGGGCAATTAACTCACCCATACCTTTAGCAGTATTAGCAACAGCGTTAGCAAACCCATTCATAGAGTTAGCGGCTTGATCTATTGAATTATCTTTACCTAACACAGTAAGGGCATCAATTAACCCTTTACCTATAATTTCAGTGGCATTAGCAGCTGCAACCTTTAATAAGTCCATCTTGCCTGCATAAGTATCTAATCTGGCTAATGCTTGACCGCTAAACTTCTTATCAAGCGCGGCCATAATCTTATTCATGTCACCACTGGCTATTGTGGCTTTGTCTAATCCAGTGCCTAATCTGGCTAATGCTGTTGTAGTACCTGATGCACCTTTGGCTATTGCAGCCACCACGCTTGCTAGATCTTTACCTGTGCCTGCGCTAACGTTTAATGCAGTTTCTAAAGCCTGTTGGCTAAGGGTTACTGAGCCAGTTGCATTTAACAAAGTCTGGAAGGCTGGGCGGAGTTGGTCGTCTAACACGCCATATAGTCCTTGTAGGCTGGCTATATACGCCTCTACCTCATCTACCCTAAATGCGTTGCCAGTATTTTCTAACTGTACTGCCAGGGACTTGGCGGCTTGTTCATCAGCTGCAAATGCGTTAATTGCCTTTTTGCTAAATGCCACAAGTGCTGTAGTAGCAAAGACTCGGTTAAATGTTTTGCCTAATTGCTGGGCTTGTTTATCAAATGCTGATAACTCTTTTTGGCCTTTTTTAAGTGCCTTACCATTAAAGGTTGCAATAGCGGAGACGACTACATTGGCCATTATGCTGCCCTTTTAATTTCTGTTTTTTTATTAAAGTCAATAGCTGTTGCGCTAATGGCTTTTAATATTGCATCATAAACTTTAGGACTATCTTGTGCCCAGGCCTTGTAAATTAAACGGCCCTTAGTTTTACGACCACCACTGCGCAAGTCTTTAATTTTAGGTTGCGCTGTTACTGGCTCTAATGCGGCCACAAACTGCTGGCTAGCAAATGGGTTATTAGATTTGTATTCCTCAAATGCTTTGCTTCTAGCAGATCTTTTAGTGTATGTGCCACTTGCACCTTTAGATGGTGTCATCTGGAATGGGGCGCGGCCTTGTGGATTTAAACGGCCTGCTACCTCATAAATTGCGCCTGGTCTGCTAGCGTTGTAAACATAGTTGCTTACTTTAAATCCATTCTTAAATGTTTTGTTTTCTCCTGGGTTATAGCCAATACCAGCACGTGCTATACCTGCATCGTATTTAGGGAATGTGCCAGGGTTACCAGATGCTTTGGCCCAGCCAGATAAAACATCATCGTTGCCTTTTACAAAGCCTTTAGCTTTAAATGCTACGCCACGCATTAAAGGATCAATAGCTGTCCTAATGCGCTGGCGCATATCTTCATCAATAAACTCTAAGCCTTTAAGGACATCTTTAATGCCTACGACCTCTACTGGCATTTTTAATCTCCTTAGCTCTGTCTTTTAGGACTTGTATAATGGCTATATACATATCCGTATCCATATCAATAAACTCTTTAGGCGCGATACCTGTTTCTACGCTAAGGCTTGCAATAGCGTAAAGCATTGAATCACGCGGTATTATTTTTTTTCTTCGTCTAATACCTCTACAGTTTCAAGTGTGTCAATAAACTCCACGCCCCATATAGGTATCTGTGCACCAGCCCTGCGTAAGCATTCATAAGCCAACCAAAATATTTCGGTCTGGCGTTCATGCTCGCGCAGGACTTTGCTAATACCTGAGCCATATTTCAATTCAAAACTATATTCGACTCCTGGTGTAATTTTATGCTCAGAAACCTCACCATTAGCCCTAGTAATCTTTAGCTTTGCCATTGTTACCCCTTAATTAGAATGCAACTGATGTTGATACTGTTATCGCGGAGTTTACTGTAAATGATAGGCTAGATGTTGCAACTTCAGCCACGCCGCCTGTACCGATTGGGGTTAGGTTATTTACTAACACGTTAAATTGGTAGGTAGGGTTGGTTGCTGATACTGCTGTGCCTTTAACAGTAATTACTGATACTGCTAGGGTTTGTCCAAAGGCTGCGTTAAGCGTTGTATTTACCTGGCTGGCTGCCCAGTCATTGATAAAGTCGATGCTAAATGTGCCAGATTGGAGACCAGCGACAAATCGGTGTGCGGAATCTCCCATCGCAGTCACTTCAAGTTCATCTACGATCTGATTGATTACAGCGTTAGTTACGTATGAACTGATATCGATTGAGGGTACTGTAGGAGCAGCGGCTGTTGCCAACTTGACCCCTACGTTGTTATTTAGATATATGGCCACTGTTATTCCTCGTCTTTCTTAGTTGCGGTTGGTTTTGGTGTTTCTTTGATCTGGCCTGTCTTAA
>Ga0114974_10004744_pt1 | contig 10161 bp, 14 predicted proteins | sample S_130206_EF_Meta_FD_87318 | JGI IMG/M metagenome (GOLD analysis project Ga0114974, IMG submission 87318) | Freshwater microbial communities from Lake Simoncouche, Canada to study carbon cycling - S_130206_EF_MetaG | ecosystem: Environmental > Aquatic > Freshwater > Lake | place: Lake...
CAAAAAGAAAGGGGCCGAAGCCCCTTTCAAATACTACTTGTAAATCAACAACTTAGCTGGCGCCCGGCGAGCCGTATATACCCAGCGGATCGCTCACTCCAAACGAATATCTTTCTCGCGCCTTATATCTGCTGTTGCCCGTGTCGAAGTCGGCGTCCATGGACGTAGACATCGGGGTACGAACAAAGTGCTTCAGGCCGTTTGGAACGTCGGTCGTCAAGAACCAAGCGTTGGTGTCGGTCAGATAGTGGTTGATTGCGTAACCACCGGGGATCGAACCGTTGTTTTTCAACGCGTTGATGTCGTTGTCCGCTGTGCTCACACGCAGCTCGGTTTCCAGAATGCGGGTTGCAACGAATTGCAGCGCAGGCGGGATGATGAGCTTGTTTGGTTTGGCGGCGATCAGCAGACCACGTTCGTCAGTCCATGCAGCGATCTGGATAACGGCGGCTTCCAAGGAAGTCTCGTTCAGGTCGGCAGGGGTAGTCGGGCGGTTGCTGTTGGTGCCACCGTTAACCAGCGGGTGCGAGGTCGAGCACAGAACTTGACCGTCGCCGTAGGTTACACCCGTGGCGAAAGCGTTGTTCAGGATTGCTGCAGCCTTGACCTGCTTGGTGTAAGCCATGGCGCGAGCCAGTGCTTTGGTGTAGCGGGCAGACAGGGAGTCGTACAGGTTGTCTTCGATGGCCTCTTCGGTCAGCGAGAAACCCATAGCGATGGTTTCGTGGGTGTAACGAGCGGTCCACGCTTCCTGTGCGTTGTCGTAGGCCATGGCGGCGCCTTCGTTTTTCACTGGGGCGGCGTTAAAGCCAGACAACTTGGTTTCTTCTTCAAAGGAACGGTCAGAGGTTTCGGTTTCGAAAATCTCTTTGTGCTCCTCACCGTACTTCTTGTACTCAAGACCGAACAGGGCGTTAAGGCCGGGCAGCAGTTCTTTGAGTAGTTGTGCGCGTGAAATTGCCATTGTTCAGTACTCCTTACAGGCCAGTCGGGTTGTTGTAGTTGTGGCCACCCTTGACGACTTCGCCGGTATCAACGAATGGAGCGTTGATTTTGACGATGACTTCTGGGTAGTACGTTGTACCGCTGTACACAAACGCAGTGTCAGGGACAACGTCCACAATGCGCAACGGCAGCGATTTGGTAACCGCGAAGCTGGCCACCGAGAGGGCGTCCAACGAGTTACCAGTAGTGGTGCTACCGTCGTTATCCACGATGGCGGCGTTCAGGCCAATCGAGCTGTAAGTTGCGCCCGAAGTGGTCGAAGGGGCCGTGCCTGTGGAGGCTACGACTACCGCCTTGAACAGCTGGTCCGGATCATCAGCTACGAAGGCAGTGATGAAGCCCGAAGTCACGGTCAAACCAGCAGGGCAGTACTGAGCCTGCACCGGTTGGTTGGTGGCGGTGTTGATGTAAGAGCAGCCAAGGAACACGCCGATAAAACCAGTCACCGGGGCGGTGGTGGTCGAATTGGCGCGAACGATGGTGCCGTCGGACAGACGAGTTACAAGGTCACCGTAGTAAATTGCGTCGGTTACGCCAGAGGCGATACGCATTTGACGGGTGGCGCCTGCAAACACCTGACCACCGATCAAGTTGATCGGCTGCAGCCCGTAAGAGGCTGATACTGTAGGGTAAGCCATTTGAAGCTCCTGAGTTTAGTTGCCTTTGCCGAAAGTGACCTTCGACTTACGCTCGTTGAAGAGCGGCATCCTCGGGTCATTCTCGCGCATGAGATTGTTGTCTACCGACCGAATTTGCGAGTCTGCCTGCTGGTTGTAGTAGGCATTGCGCTCTTCGACCATTTCTACCGGGGCTTTGCAAAGCATGAGTCCGCCCATCACGATATTGTCCTTGAAGCGATCATTTTCAGAATGCGTCAGGAAAATCTCGGGGTGATCCACAGCTTTTACAGGCTCCCAGCCTTCACGTATTTTGGAGGAGACGTTGGTAGGATCGGACTGACCCTGCATTGACACACGAACCCAGTGGAACGCATACCCATCTTGAGGCTTGGGCGACGGAAGTAATTCCGGCTTAACCCAAGATTTTTTACGCGTTGTCTTTTCGCGGGTGTTCAACTCTCGATCAAGTCTGTTCTCAGCCATTTCGTTTCATCTCCAGTTCTGCAACCTGTGCGGCGTATTGTTCCAAAGTAAGCCCTAGCCGTTTGGCTATCGCTTGTGCTGATGGCGAAAGGGTGACCTTTTTAGGGGCCGTGCTCCGCGTTGCGGGTGCCACCACGCTACTTGCTTTCCTCTGTTGAGGTGTCCTACTCGGAACTTCTTCCCCTTGGAAAGCGTCGGGGAACACCTGTCGCATACGTGCGTCAATGCGCTCGTAGTATTCATCGGAGCGGGGGTCAACGCCCTCCCGCCTTAACTTCGTATCCAGCCCCAGAGCGAATGCCGTCATTTCCGGTTGTTCGTCATCTCCAAACCAAGAATTCTTCTTGGCCCAGTTCTGTGCTCGCTCGTCCTGTTGGACGGTTGGCGGCGCCGGCTGGGGGTTTGGGGGGAGTTTTACTTCATTCTCTCTGGCTTGTAAAGGGGGTACTTTGATGTTTTGTACCCGGTCCATACGGATTTTAGCGGTAGTGAGTGCTTCCTGTGCAGCCAAAAGAAGCTCCGAATCACCTGCTTCGTAGGCTTCTTTGTACTTGCGCTTGGCGTCAGCTACCTCGCTCTCCACCGCCCTTTTGGCCTGCTCAACCAGCGCGGTCTGGCTCTTGTTGACGGAGCCTTTCAGCTGGGAGTTCTCGTCCATCACGGCTTTGACGTAGCGTTCAAGCTCTTCACGCTCACGAAGCGCTTGTTCTTTAGCCCTACGCTCGTCGTGGTAACCTTTGCTGAAGTGCTGGATGCGCTTCTTGACCTTCTCGGAATACTGCCCAAGTTCGTCGTCGGTTACCTCTTCCGGTGGTTCGGATGGCTTGCGGTTTCGATCCGCTTTCGGGGTCGGGTCTACGATCTCGATCTCAAGATCGTCCGCCTTGATGACCTCTACAACGTCTTTCTTCTTCGTCGGTTTCGGGTCGAGCTGGGTTTCCCCTACTGCACCTTCTACCTCGATACTCAAGGATTCTTTGTCGGACTTCTTGTCCGGGTCCGGAAATTCATACTCTACAGGTTTAAATGCCATGGTTTATTTCCTCACGCACGGGAGATTGCTTTGGGATTGGGGACGACCGCTTCGACTGAGTCATCGTTCATCAGTCGGTATTCTTGGTCGCCAATCTTGAATCGCGTTCCGGTATTTGCTCTGAACATCACGTAGTCGCCCGGTTTGCACCAAGGCCCGTTCGGGAACCGGTCAGGGTCCGAATACGCTTGCTCGCCCACGTCCAACACAAGCCCAATGGTGGACAGGATGTACTCCTCCTTCACCGTTTTGGTGGCTTTGACGATCCCGCTGTCCCCAAAAGTCTCTTCCACGTTGGGAAGGGCAATCAGCAGACGATAGCCCACAGGCTTTGGTATCGACGCTTCCAACTCTGCTTGTGTTTGTTCTTCTCGCTCGATCTTGGCTCTACGTTGTAGCTCCAATTCAGTCGTCATCGTTCTGTTCCTTGTATACACGCAAAAGGTCAGATAGTTCACGCCGTGCGATAGCTAGACCCCGGATCACTCCGCACGTATCCCTGTACTCTGGGAAGTCTTTAGCTCCTCCAGCACTCAGGTGTTCTTCAAAGTTGCGCTGCTGGGCAGCGATTTTTTCCTCGAGCACGTCAAAGACGGTTTTTGCCATGGACTATCGTCTCCCCGGCGGTTTGGGTGGCTGCTGCGGCTTATTCATACTGAGCATGGTTTTGGCCGCGTCTATGTCAGTCTTGCGTTTGTGCTGGCGCTGCGCGGCGTCGAGTTTCTCTCCCTCGGCAACGGCGTTGATCTGAACCTTGGTTTTCTCGAGCTTGAGCTTCTCGGCAGCGAGGGCAGCGTCGGTCTGGTCTTTCTTGGCCTTGCGCTGAACCTCCTGCGCCTTGATCTGCACTTCCTGCTGCTGAAGCTGGAAGGCGGGGTCTTGGGCCTGCTGCTGCGCTTGCTGCTGCGCGGCCTCTTGCTGATGGGCCTGAGTGACCTGACGACCGGCGTCGGCCAGCAGACGAGACAGCTGAATCTCCATCTCCTCCGGCATTTCTTGGTCGGGCGCGGGCAGCGGCACACCCAGCTTGTCTTCCATCTGCTTGCGGTAAGCAAACGCCAAGTGTTCGGCCATGTGCGCTTGTAGCGCCCCCATGATCTGCTGCGCCATCGGGTTTTGCCCAATAGTGGCCATGATCATCGGGTCCTGCATAAGCGCCTGATGGGTCGCCATGTGGGCATCGTGATCTTGGTAAATGAATGCTTTCATCGGCTTGCCGACCAGCGCCGCCATGTTCTCGCTTACTGGGTCGGCTGGCTTGCTGTCTTCCGTCATCGGGACCAGCTTGTCGGCGTTCTTGATGCCCATCACCTCGATCATCTGGCGGTGCAACAGCGGCAGGTCGTATATCTGGGGAGCCCCTTGAGCCATCTGCAGCACGGCTTGGTACTGCACTACCCTCTGCGCCATGGTGCTGCTATTGGGGTCGCTGACCGGAATGACCTCGACCATCGCGTAGTCATCCTGCCGCGCACGGGGTTCACCACGGTCTGGCACGTAGGTGTACTCGGTCGGGGCGTACTCAGCGATGATCTTGCGCAGCAGTTTGAACTCCTGCTTCATCGCGTAGTGCACCCGCGCCTGTACCGCGGCCATCGGTTTCAGTGTGCGTTCGAGGAGAGCAAGAGTGGTCCCCACTGGCGCATTAGCGCTCATATCACTGATGTTCATGTCAGAGATGGCGCCTAAACGTCGTCCCTCTTCAGTGATCTGGTTCAGCAACGCCAGCAGGGTCTGGCTTGGTTCCTTGTAAGGTAGAGGGAGGATGTTGTCGCGGATGGAGCCGCTTGGTACATCCACATCCCTGAATTCGCCCGGGGCGATGGGGGTGTCGTCGCCCTTCACACGCAGGCCGCGTGATTTGAGCCCTCCGGGCAAGTTACTCAGCGTACCAGCATCAACAAGCTGGCGAATAATCGACGTACCGGCTTTGGCATAACCGCCAATAATGTGGATCAAACCGAGACCGTAGAACCCGAAGCCCGGCACGTACACGTAGTGCACGAAGTGCTGCCGTTTCAGCTCAAGGGGGTCATCAGGGTTCCAGTTGCGGCGGACGGCCAGCACAAGGCCGGTGCCCTTCTCGATAGTCACAACGTAAGGCTTGGCCAGCTCGTCCTCGTCGTCCACCCCATCAATCACGAGGTTAGCGTGCACTTCATACAGCGCGAACCGGTTATCTTGGGTGATGGAGAAGCCACCTTCCTCGGCCTTCTTCTCTTCAATGTCCGTGTGGTATGGGGTCGGCTCACCCAGCTCAACATCCCGGTAGAAGCCCGCTGCCTGCAGCTTGGCCATCTCGTTCTCGGTCTTGCGCATGACGTGGGTGACACGCTCGGCGGTCTCGAGGTGGGAGGCACCGTATGGCACGATGACATCTTCCGCCGGGAGGTAGATAGCCACTTGGCGACCCAGCGTCGGGTCGTAGTACACCTTCTTGAACGCAGACCCCGCCAGACCCAAGGCGTAGAGCATCCGCTCATGCTCGGGGCGGTACTCGGTCATCACATCGGTCAGCTCGTAGTTCATATCTGCCTTGACGCGCTCGGCAGCTTCTTCCTTCTCTCGGGTGACTTCCCCAAGAATCTTGGTCTTCACTGGACCTGCAGCGGGGAATGTCTCGCTCATGGTCTCGGCTTGGAAGCGTATGGCTGCTTCGGCAAGGATGGTGGAGTAGACCCCGCAGGCGTCCTCCCACGGGTCGGTGCGCATCTCGTACTTGAAGCCCAACACCTCAAGCCCCTTGACGAAGGTATCCGCCCACTCTTTGCGACCCTGAATGTCGGCATCCACCTCGCCCATCAGGTCGGAAGAGAGCCCAACCAGCACGTCGTCGTCCAGATACTCGGCAAGGTTGGCATCAAACGGAGCCCCTTCGAGGCTGTTGGCATCCGGTCCCGGCGCCAGCGTGATCTCCACACTACCGTCATCGAGCATCACCCGCTCGGGGTTGACGATCTCAATGTCCAGCGCCGGCACGTCGGCACCAAGACTATCCAACCCCAACGGGGCGGCGTACACGCTCTTATCTATTGCCATGGTTGTTTACCTAGTAGTACCCGCCCTTACGGCGCCTGAACGCATTAACCTCTTCTCGCTCGTCCGACGGGAGGCGGAGGAAGCCGCCTTGTCTGAACCGCATGAGCGCCATCACTGTGGAGTCCACCAAGTCATCGTGGGACATGAACGGGAACCCCGCCACTTCCTCCACAACTTCTTCCGCCCAACGTGTCTGGGGTACCCACACCATACGCGACCGGATGATATCAGCAACAGAATTGAGGCGCGCCATCTTATCACCACTCCCCCGGTGGGGGGTGTACTCTTGCACCATAAGCCCGGCTCTCCGTAGTTCTTGGTACAGCGGGGTTCCGTTACTCTTTTTCTCTACAATAAACGCATCCGGTTGCCACTGGGCGTACTCCCGGCTGGCCAAATCTTTCAGCTCAGGGAACTCTACCCGCCGCCGTACGGAGTTCAGCAGGATCAGGTTGAACGTATCCACCACCCCGACGGTGTTCCCCTCGGAGTCTTTCACGTTTCCCTCATACTTGAACACCCCCCAGACAGTTATTGCCGTGAAGTCCGCCCGGTTGTTGGTCTCCGCCGCGGCGTCCAAAGACATGATAGTGTACTCACAAGTCGGGGGGTCTTCATGGGGCCAGAGGTTCCACCATTCCCGCTTCACTATCGCGGCCTCTTCGGCGGTGGGGTTCTGCTGATACTGCGCGTTCCACTGGAACAGTGGCATCGACGCCTTGGTGCGGTGGAGGGCGGTCAGATCGTAAAACTCAGGCCAGAGCGCTTTCTCGACAATTTTAGTCACCGCCCGCGTCGGGGACTCTGGGTCCTCCGGGTCTATGGGCTCCTGCACCGTCTTCTCAGTCTCGAAGATCGCCGGGAACTCCACTACCTCGTACTTATCCGCCAGCTCGTTTTGTCCCATGTCTCGGGTTAGCCGCCCGGTGAGGTCGTCCATGTGCCATCGGGTCTGGATCACTGCCACTCGCCCGCCGGGCATCAGACGCGTACGGGCACCGTATGTGAACCACTCGTACGCCTTGTCAAAAACATCCAAATTGCCGTTGATGATGTCTTGCTCGTTGTGTGGGTCATCGACCAACAGCAGGTGCGCGCCGCGGCCTGCCAAGGCGGAACCAACACCACACGCAAAGTACTCGCCCCCCACGCTGGTGTTCCAGCGTCGAGCGGCCTTGTTGTCGATAGCCAGCTTGGTCTTGGGGAAAATGGCGGTGTATTCTTCGGACCCAACCAAGTTACGCACCTTGCGGCCAAATCCCTCGGCCAAGTCCGTGGTGTGGGACACCATCAGAATCTTCTTGTCTGGATTGCGCCCGAGGAACCATGCCGGGAAATAAAATGAAACAAGCTGGGATTTACCGTGGCGGGGCGGCATATTGACGCAAACACGGTCTTTTACTTCGGCAGGATCAACAGCACCTCCACCCAAACCCCGCTCAAGTGCCATCAGCATGTTGGCGAGGACTCTGTGGTGCTTTCCGACCTTGTAATCGGGCTGCATGGCGCAGCAAAACGCAATCAAATCATCCCGAGCGGACTGTAGCCGCTGCCTTTCCTGCACTTCCTCAACGATTTTAAGCAATTCCGCCTGTTCCTTGGCGCTGTAGGAGTCAATGTGGTCCAACAGGAGGGTCAAATCTTCCAAACTGGGGGCAAAATCCCGCACTGGGGTGGGTACTGTAGCGTTCATACCTTGTCCGGGGCACTCGGGGCTTCATACACCCCCTCTACGCTCTGTTTCAGCTCGTGCAAACGGGCTTTCAGTCGCGCTGCCACGTCAGAATCGGGCGAATTCGCTGATGGAGGAGTTTTGGCCTCAGTAAACAACCCTATTTCGGGCACTTTGCCTAATAGCTCGAGGGCTTTTAACCGTATGCGGGCGTCTGGGTTGTCTGTTTCAAGCAACAGTTTGTTCACTATCGTGTTGCGCACTTCGTCGGCGGTGGCGTTCAGGTTCCCACCGTACTCTCGCAGCATGTCGTAGATTTCAAGAAGCGACGCTGTCTTGCGGATGGCCGGAGGTTTCGCGGTGGAGGACGCCGCGGTGGAGGGAGGGGGGAGGTTGACGTTCATATCGTCGTCGAGCTGGAGATCATGTTTCTCAAGCAGCTCCATAGTACGGCACGCGCCGCCTGCAAGCTCACGCAATTCAGCAAGATTGGCTTTGTTCGGAATTTCCAGCAGCAACTCGTCCATAGGGGGACCTTGGTTTTGAGTGTTGCAGCAGTGTACGGAGTGGGGTGGGGTTTTGCAACTGCGGGTCCCTTGACGGGGGGTGTTCCTGTGTAGAGGGGGTGGGGTGGGGATAACCGTAATTTTTGTGGGGCTTTGTGAGGAGAAATGGGATTTGCTTGCGCGGAATAGTATTACATAGCGTGCGATGGAACCAACTCAGGAAAGTGGGGGTGCCCACCCGGTGGGGTCGCGATAGGCGCAATTTTGACTACGCCAACCAAAGGAAACAAGGCTGCATTAAACTCAAACAAACTGTTGACAAATGCATTCGACTGTGGTCTAATAGCTTCACGGTTTGGGAATGGCCTGAACCGAAACGAGGAAGTAGTTATGCAAGGCTCCAACTTTAGCAAGAAAGGTTTTTCGGACACTCGGATTTGGGCACTAAAAGACGCCGCTCGCACTTTGCACCGTGCAGTGTGTGAGCTGGACGACCGTAACCTTGAGTTGTTCGAAAGAGAGTACGGCGGGTTTCTGGGAGTATTCACCCTGATGCAGGACTACTCGACAGCGGAAGAAGGGGTTCGGGACATCCAACCTCCCTGCTTGAAGAAGTAAACCAACCCGGGCCATGGATGGCCCACCAACTCGCGGAGAAGTAGTTATGCACCATACAGTACGCTTTACCGGCAACGAAGCCGAGATGACCGACCAAGCATGGCAGTCCACCCTGTCATACATTGGGGACTTGGTAAACAAGTTGGCTCAGATCAAGGAAGAGCACCAAACGGAAGGGAATGCTAAAAAGGCAGAGCAAACTGCCATTGCAGTGGGTTTTTTCTGGGGCATCGAAGGGTACTACCCGATCAAAGCCATCGAGCAGTTCCTGCTCGGCGAGCGCACCATCTAAATCAACCGGGCCATGGATGGCCCACCAACCAACGAGGGTAAGACAATGGTACGAGTAATGGGTGTAGTAATGCTGTTCGGTGTCGCCACGCTGGCGGCGTTCGCAGGTCTAGGAGTAGCACTGCTACTCAATGAAGGATGGGAGGCCAAGGCTGTGATAATGACAGGTCTGTTCCTATTCAGCGCCCTGTACACCGGGATAGGTGCGGGCCGGATCATCCGAACCGGCGAAATCTAATCAACCACCGGGCCAAGGATGGCCCACTTACTGAGGAGCATGACAATGAAAAACGTAATAATCTACTGGGCAGGACCTATACTGTGCGCGGTCGCGATAGCAGCCGGCTTGTATCTCAGCACGGTCTTGGCGTCCTTGTTCTGACCGTAACCCCACAAGGAAGTGGGGTTTGGGAATGGTCCTGAACCGAAACGAGGAAAGCACTATGCACACAGTTATGTTCACCGTTACCGATGACATATTGAATGCCGAGCTGGACGTGGTCGTGCCAGCCGGTGCGCAGATAGGCTTAAAGGTGTTAGCCCACCTGCACGACACGCACGGCATTGACCGCGTCCAGCTCAACGGGCAATGGTACTTGGTCGAAGTCACCGATGGACTCGACAACAGACACCCCCGGCGCAGGATCGGTGTGCGCCCCGCGTAACCACGACAGGCCACGGATGGCCCACTTACTGAGGAGAAAGGCAATGAAAAATGAAGAGGGCTGGAAGGAACACGGGGAGTGGCACTATCGCCGCGAAGCGTGGAAGCACAGAGTCACCGTAGTAGCGGTAATCTTGGGCGCGGTCGCGACAGCCGCCTGTCTGTATCTACTAACGGTCATGGTGTTCTTGCTCTGACCGTAACCCCACAAGGAAGTGGGGTTTGATACC
>Ga0114974_10004748_pt1 | contig 10157 bp, 8 predicted proteins | sample S_130206_EF_Meta_FD_87318 | JGI IMG/M metagenome (GOLD analysis project Ga0114974, IMG submission 87318) | Freshwater microbial communities from Lake Simoncouche, Canada to study carbon cycling - S_130206_EF_MetaG | ecosystem: Environmental > Aquatic > Freshwater > Lake | place: Lake...
ACGGTGAGCCGTCCCGAGGACGCCGCTCACCAGTTTTCGTGCCGGCTCACCACTGTACGTGCGAGCCAGAGCCGTCCAGGCCGCGAGTGCCTCCGCAGGCGCCGCCGCGCGCGAGTGTAGCACTTCGGCTAGGCCCGCCCGAAGGATTGTGCGGTCGATATGGGTCATTGACGCGAGGGGAAATGCGGGGGCGAGACGCTCCAGCGTTGCGTCAAGATGCGGCCGCTGCTCCTCAGTCAGGGCGATCAGCGCACTCGCAACCGCGAGTGGCTCACCCTCAACCTCGCCAGAGGCGGCACGCCGGCCGAGAATCTCGCTGGCGCTGCGGAGTCCGAACTCCGCCTCATAGAGTGCGGTGAGTGCGTCACGACGCCCAGCGTTCCGCAGGCGCAGCGATGCGTCCCGCGGCGCCGCTGGCGACTTCTTCCCCGGCATCTCAGGATGAGGGTGGACCGCTCGGGAGCCCGTCTGCTGCAACGGAAGGCGCCTCGGCGAGCGCCGTGGCGATACGCGTATTGATCCCTTGGCGAACCGCGTCCGCCGCAGTGCCGCAGGCGTAGTACACCATGCGGCTACGCGCGCGACCATGCGTGATCACGACACTCCCCTTCACACCAAGAAGGATCGCGCCACCGATGCGCTCATAGTCAAGCTTCGCGCGAATGCGCGCGATCGCCGGTCGCATGAGGAGGGCCGCGATCGGACCGAACGGCAACCTGCGGAACTCCGTGCGGAACATGTCGGTGATCGTAGTGGTGACCCCCTCAACGAGTTTGATGGAAACGTTGCCGAGCACTGCATCACAGACGACCACATCAGCCTCATCAGATGCGAGGTGGCGTCCTTCAACGTTCCCAGTGAAGTTCAGGTCGGCAAGGTCAAGTAGTTCCGTTGCACGCTGAATTCGCTGATCGCCTTTCCCCTTCTCTTCACCAATAGAAAGTAGAGCAACACGCGGATTCGCCACACCGAGCACGCGCTCTGAGAAGACGCTCCCCATGTGCGCAAACTGATAGAGATTCTCTGGCGTTGCATCGGGATTTGCACCGATGTCCAGAATCACGAGTGGCTTCTCGCGCAAGAGGAACTGCACCGCAAGCGCTGGGCGATCAACGCCAGGGAGGCGTCCGAGTCGTAAGACGGCGGCCGCCATGCCAGCACCGGTGTGACCAGCAGTAACGACTGCGTCGGCGAGCCCCTCGCGCACAAGATTCGTGGCAACGAGGATTGATGCGCCCTTTCGTTCACGAAGCGCCTGCGCGGGGTGTTCATCCATGCCGATCACATCAGGTCCGTGCACGATGCGCGTATTCGCAGGGAGTGTGCCGCCTGCGAGCTTCAGGAGAAGTAGCTCATCGCCAACAAGGATCAGCTCGTCGTGCGGGTTCTCTTTCGCCCAGCGAATGCCGCCTGGGACTACCTCTGCGGGACCGTGGTCGCCGCCCATTGCATCGAGTGCAAGGCGGACGCGGCCTGACGGCGCGGCCATGGGTTAACTAGGCGTCAGTTGGTTCCGTGTCCGGCGCTGGGCGTCGGATCACTTCGCGGCCCCGATAGGTGCCGCAGGCGAGACAGGCGTGATGCGCGCGCTTGGTTGCACCACACTGCGCGCAGCGATCCATCGCCGGAATCGTGAGCGCATGATGCGCACGACGATCTCCCTGGCGGGATTTCGATGCCTTTCGCTTTGGTACGCCCATCGCTGATGAACCTCGCACTCTCTGCCCTGAGGGGCATGACTTGGAGAGCGAAGCCTACCCGATCCGCCGCCCCTCGTCGCGGCGGGGGCCTAGCCCGCCCTCTGCGACCTCGCCGCTGGGCTCACCCCTCTCGCTTCGGCTTCCCCTCTACGGGCGCGAGGAGGCGGCCCAGGACGGCGAGTCGAGGGTCAACCTCGTGCTGAGGGCAATCGGCGACAGGGTGCGCCGCCCCGCAGCGCTCACAGCGTTCTGGGCAGGGAGGGTCGCAGTGCAGAACCAACTGGCGGACGAGGTCGAGCCCTTCAATCGCGAGCCGACCGATATCAACGGAGTTCCCTGGGCCAAAGCGTTCCGTCTCGCCCGTTGCGAAGCGATCCTCAACGATCTCTTCGTCAAGGGTCGCCTGGAGGTTGGCGCGTGCCGGAGCAAGGCAGCGCGCGCAGAGGCCCTCCTGAACGCCGGTTGCACTGCCAACAATTCGCACGCCACGATTCGTTCTATCGGCGCGGAACTGGGCTTGAACACTGATTCGCTCGCCATCAGAATCGCCCGCAACGCTGAAGTGCGGGATTGGCGCACTCGCCCCTGATGACTGCGAGAGGAGTGGCGAGCAATCAATCAGGTGCAGCGGTTCTGCCGCCTCTTCTGACGTGAGAGGGGCCTCGCTGGAGTGACTCACCCGGCCGCTGGGTTGCGACGTGCCGCCGCCGCTGTCAGTACTGGGATCACGGCGGGTGGAACGAGCCGCTCGAGTGGGCCGCCATACCGCGCAATCTCGCGCACCAGGCGACTCGACGTTGAGGCGTGCTCTGGTGCGGTCATTAAGAAGAGCGTCTCAATCGACGGCGCGAGGAGTCGGTTGGCATGGGCCATGCGCAGTTCTGCCTCAAAGTCAGATCCGGCACGAAGCCCGCGGATGATGACGCTCGCCCCCGCCTCTTCTGCAACGCGAACAGCAAGATTTGATGCGGCACGAATCTCAATGCGGCTCGCGTTGGCACCGAGCTGCTCGCCGATCACGGCGCGGAGGAGCGCCTCGCGCTCAGCGAGCGTTAGCAGTGCCTCTTTTGTGGCATTTGGAAGAATCGCGACGACGAGCCGATCAACAACACTCAGGCTGCGCCGAATCAGATCAACATGGCCGAATGTGATCGGATCAAAGCTTCCTGGATAGAGTCCCACTCGTTCGCTCACGCTTCCTCCGTCTCTCGCGCCGGCTCCGTCTCTCGCACGGGATCGACATCGCGCTCATACAGTTCAACCACCGTCTCACCGAAGGTCAGGCTTCGCACCAATCGTAGACCGCTTCCCCCCTCCTGTGCAGCACCCTCCTTCTGCTTGCGCCCAGAGAGCACCAGAAGTCCCTGTACGGCGAGTGGTGAAGGGTTCGCCCCGAGCGCACGGAGAATGTCGCGTCGTACCGCGAGGTCATCGTATGGAGGGTCGGCGATCACAAGATCAAACGTTCGCCCACTCGCGGTGAGCGATAGCGCGCTGCTTCCCGCATCGGCGATACGAACTTCGCTGCGAGCAACGAGATTGAGCCCAGTGAGATTGCGTCGGATCACCTCAGCGGCACGTCGTGACAGATCAACGAAGAGGACTGACGCAGCGCCACGGCTGAGCGCCTCAATGCCGGCTGCGCCACTCCCAGCGCAGAGGTCAAGAACGCGAGCACCTGGAAGTCGTGGCTCAAGCACGGCGAAGAGCGCCTGCCGAACACGATCGGCAAACGGGCGCGTCCCCTCCTCTGGCACCTCGATCAGACGGCCGCCAAGCGAGCCCGCGATGATGCGGAGCCGGCCACTCATCAGGAGATCCTCACCGGCGCGTCACTTCGTGCCGACCAAGATGTCGGTAGGCCAGCCGCGGAGATACGACTCAAGGAGTGGCCGAGCGGTCGCACGGGGACGACCGACGCTATCAAGCAACTCTTCGGCGTCGGCGCGCGCAAGAACGGCAAGCGTGCGGTCTTCAGCGCGTGAGAGCGCCGCAATCCTGAGTGGCGGAAGTCCGCTCTGCTCTGTGCCGAGCACGTCGCCTTCGCCGCGCAACTCCACATCGCGCTCGGCAAGGAGGAAACCGTCACGTGTTGACTCAATCGCCTGCAGGCGCGCCGCCGCCACCTCATCCTCGCTATCGCTCACGAGGACGCACCAGCCCTCACTCCCACCACGTCCAACTCGGCCACGTAGCTGATGCAGTGTGGCGAGACCGAAGCGATCAGCACTCAGCACCACCATCACGCTAGCGCGCGGCACATCAACGCCCACCTCGACGACCGTTGTCCCAACCAGCACATCAAGCCCCCCTGACGCGAAGGCTGTCATGTTCTGCGCGCGAAGTTCTGGGCGCTGCCTCCCATGGACCACACCAATGCGCAACTTCGGGAGTGCGACGGTAAGTAGCTTCGCCTCCTCCTCTACGCCCGCCTCTCCGGATCGTTCGAGAGCTTCACCCACAATCTCACCGACTGGCTCCTCACCTGGATCCTCATCGCCGATACGCGGCACCACCACAAAGGTTCCGCGACCAGCAGCCGCCTCGGCACCGACAAAGGTCCACAGCTTCTTAAGGTCGCTACTCCGACGAATCGCTGTCCGGATCGGCTGGCGACCCGCGGGGAGTGCGCGCAGTTCAGACGACGCGACATCGGCGTAAAGCAGTTGCGCAATCGTGCGAGGGATCGGAGTCGCCGTCATCAGGAGGAGGTGCGGCTCACCCTCCCCCTTCGCGGTGAGCTGGCTGCGCTCCTCAACGCCAAAACGGTGCTGCTCATCAACAACGACAAGGCCGAGTGCCGAGAACTGCGTCGCCTCTGCGAAGAGGGCGTGCGTGCCGATCAGCAGCGATGCCGCACCAGACTCTGCAGCAGCGCGAACGCGTCGACGCTCTGCGGCCGAAAGGCTTCCAACAAGTAACTCAACGCTGATGCCGAGTGGCGCAAGGAGTCGCTGCGCGGTAGCGGCGTGCTGCCGTGCAAGGAGCTCGGTCGGAGCGAGGAGCGCGGTCTGCCAACCAGATGCCGCCGCAACCGCCGCGGCAACCAGCGCCACCGCCGTCTTCCCTGTACCAACGTCACCCTGAAGGAGTCGCAGCATCGGCTCTCCTCCCTGGAGATCCGCGAGGATCGCGTCAATTGCCGTCTCTTGATCACTCGTCCACTCAGACGCCACGCCTCCAGCTGCGCCTGCGGTGAGAGCCGAGCGGATCGCAACCTCAATCTTCGTTCGCTCTGTGGCGCTAACCAGCATCTTCGGCGCACTCCCACGTGCGCGCCGGCGACGGCGTCGTACCAGTGAGAGCTGCACGGCGAGGAGTTCGTCAAACGCAAGTCGACGGAGCGCCGCGTCACGCTGCTCAAACTCGTGAGGCCAGTGCGCCTCCTCTATTGCGCCGGAGAGCGTCATCAGCCCATGCCGCGCGCGGATCTCCTCAGGGAGCGGATCGATCAGCGCAGTCCCGAAGCGATCAAGCAGCTCGCGCACCGCGCGTCGAAGGCTCAGCGCCGTCACCCCTTTGGTGAGGCGGTAGATCGGCACGATGCGCCCCGCATTGACCGTCTCTCCACCCTCAACTGGGCTGAACTCTGGCGCCTCAAGCTGCACCCGCCAGCCGAGTGCCTTCACGCGACCGGAGGCGACGACCTCAAGGTTCGGAGTGAGACGGCGCTCTATGAATCGGCGTCCGTACCAGACCGCATCAACAGCACCGCTCTCGTCAGCGAGGGTTGCAATCGTGCGTTGTACTCCACGTCGCCACGTCTTCTCCACGCGTAGGTCAACCACGCGCGCGCGAATCGTTGCAGGGGCTCCGGCGGCAAGTTCCGCTACGGGCGTGATCGCACGACGGTCTTCGTATCGACGTGGCAGATAGAGAAGAAGTTCAGCGACGCTGGTGACACCTAAACGAGCGAGTCCGCGGAGGAGGCTTGCCCCGCCCGGCAGGTTGAGCCCCTTGAGCGGCAGGCCGCTCGGATCGTCGCTCACTCCAGGCTCACGAGTACCCGCTCAATTGGCTGCTCACCTCGAGCGAGCTCCACCTCTACGCCGTTGATCGCACTCCGTGCTGCATCTGCCATCCGCTCTCCGGCCGCCTGGTCAACATCCGCGCCGAGATAGAGGGTGAGCAGTTCGGCCCGCTCTCCGCTCAGCGCTTTCGTTAGCGCTTCAAGATCATCTCCCCCTGTGGCAATGATGCCGTCGACTGGATCAAGCGCCATCACTTCGCCCGAACGCACGCTCACCCCTTTCACCACGGCGTCGCGGACCGCCTCAACGATGCGGAAGGTGCGTGCCGTTGTCCGCGCACTCTCAAATCGCTTCGCCGCCTCATCTAAAGGGAGTGACGGGTCCCATGTCAGGAGCGCCGCAATCCCCTCTGCGGCGTTGCGAGTAGGAACAACGGTCACGTTCGCCGCAACCAGATCCGCCGCCTGACGGGCGGCAAGAACAACGTTGCTGTTATTCGGCAGGACGATCACATCCCTCTTCCCCGTTGCGCTGATCGCAGCGGCGATCTCTGCCGCAGAGGGGTTCTCAGTCTGACCGCCATGAACGATCTGCGCGGCGCCAGCAGACTGCATGATTGTTGCCAGCCCGCGACCAGCCGCTACGGCAACAACCGCCGTCCCCTGCTGAAGCGGCGCCGGTGCGGCCGCTGATGATGCGCCGACCTTGGTTGAGAGATCGGTGAAGGCCCCATGCCCAGTTGCGCGCTCTGCACTCTGTTGATCCAAATTTTCAATCGTCACCCCACGAACCTCTCCGCGAGCGATCCCGTATGCAAGGATCAGATCCGGTTGCAGGTTGTGGACGTGCACCTTGCAGGTCTTGGCATCCCCGGCAACGAGGACGCTCTCGCCGAGACCCTCAAGGTCGGCACGAATCTTCACAAGATCGAGCGGCGCGTCGCTCGCGTGAAGGATGTAGACGGTCTCATAGCCATACTCGCTCGACTCGCTAGTGCCTGGCGCACTCCCTACATGCGGCGTCGCAACTGGCGTTGCTACCTTGATGCGCGCGTCGCCGTCGTCTCCAGTTGCAGACGGCACAACAAATGGAACGTCGGCGATCCCCTCAAGGATGAGCTGGAGTCCGGCACCCCCAGAGTCAACAACGCCCGCCTCCCGCAATACGGCAAGCAGGGTTGGCGTCTTATCAACGGAGACGCGCGCCGACTCTGCGATCTTCAAGAGGAACGGGCGTAGCTCCGTGGCGCTTTCGATATCGGCGAGCGCGCTCGCCGCCACCTCGCGCGCAACGGTGAGGATCGTCCCTTCGGTTGGTGTAGCAACGGCACTGTAGGCGTGCAAGACGCCGATCGAGAGAGCGTTCGCAATCTCCGATGCGCGTGCGCGCTTACGGCCACGGACCGCCTGTGGAAGTCCGCGCAGGATCTGCGAGAGGAGGACGCCAGAGTTGCCTCGCGCGCCGAGGAGCGCACCGCGCGCGACCGCCTCGCTGACCTGATCAATCGCGGTGATCCCCGCGGCGAGGGTCGCCTCACCCTCAGCGATTGCCGCCTTTAGCGTGGCGAGCATGTTCGTTCCGGTGTCACCGTCAGGGACTGGGAAGACGTTGAGCGCGTTCACCTCTGCAACGCGCGACTCAAGCCGCTCAGCCCCCGAGCGGAGGGCGGCCATCAATTCAACCCCATCCCAGCTCTTCCTACTCATCGGGCCAGCCTCATGCTTCGGTCAGCACGGCTTCTGAGGCGCACGAACCAGAGGGCCTCCCCTTCGTTGCGTAGGCGCCAGCACTCACCATTCCGACCTCCCTCAGCCTCCTTGGCCAGCCTCTCGGCATTCCTGCTACGATACGGCACGATTGGCGGCGCGTCCCTAGCGGTCGCCCAACTGACAGCAAGGAGAGCTTATGGCCCGCTTCTGCGTCCTCTGCGGCAAGGATTCGATCTCTGGGTTTAACCCCCAGTCGGTCGGGATGAACCGCGTCCGTGCACACCGACGCTTCCGCGCCAACCTGCAGCCCACGATGGTGCTCTCCGGCGGGACGACCAAGCGCGTGCTCGTCTGCACCTCCTGCCGCCGAACGGCAACCAAGGGCGCCTAAGCCGCTCTCCGCTACGCCTTCGGGCGGAGCGACGCAACCGCCGCCCCCATCTCTGCCGCGCCAAATAGCGCCGTCCCCGCAACCAGCACGTCCGCACCCCGCTTCACCGCGTCCGCAGCAGTGCCAGCCTTAATCCCGCCATCAACATGAATCGGTCGCGCCGCTCCTAAGAGAAGACGAAGGGCTGGAATGCGCGCCGCAGCCTCAGCCTGATATGACTGACCGCCAAAGCCGGACTTCACCGTCATCACCAGCGCAAAGTCGAGCTGGTCCGCAAAGGCGGAGAGCGCATCCACTGGCGTTCCAGGATCTGCGGCAAGGCCGGCGAGCGCGCCAGCGCTACGGATCGACTCAAGCGTTGTGGCGTGACGCTCTGGCGCCTCCACATGAATAGCAACCGTCTGGCAGCCAGCCGCCGCATATCGCGGCGCCCATGTTGATGGGTTGCTGATCATCAGGTGCGCATCAAACGGCAGCTTCGTTGCGCCACGAAGCGCCTCAACGGTTGCCAGACCGAAAGTGAGGTTCGGGACGAAGTGGCCGTCCATGATGTCGAGATGAATACGATCGACTCCCGCGCGCTCCGCCTCTTGCACCGCCTCGCGCAGCGCACCGAGGTCCGCGTTCAGGATGCTTGCCGCGATCTGCACGCCGCTCATGGGGCGTCACCTCCGCCGAGTGGATCGGACGGCGCGAGTGGCCCTGACGGGGCAAGCGGCGTAGGTGAACGGCGCCCCTGTAGTGCTGCGGCACTCGCTACAACAAGAAGTTCGCGTCGGCGTGCCACTGCGGCGGGTGGCGGTGTGCCAGCGCGTTCGGCAGCGAGTTGTCCGCAGGCGGCGCCCGCTTCGCGCCCACGATTCCTTCGGACGGTGACCGACAGGCCAGATGCGCGAAGTTGCTCGGCAATCTCCTCAATGCGCTGTGCACTGCTCTCCTGCCATGGGGTGTGCGCAACACTATTCATCGGGATGAGATTGACGTGTGCGTCGCTGCCTCGCAGCACCTGCACGAGCGCCGCCGCATCATCTGGGCGATCGTTAATCCCATCAATCATCGTCACCTCAAAGGTGGTTCGACGTCCCGTTGTCCGTGCATGTGCAGCGGCGGCCGCCACCACCTCCTCCACTGGCCACTTCCGATTCAGTGGGACGAGAAGATCGCGCAGTGGGTTGCGCGCGGCGTGAAGTGAGACCGCAAGGGTCACCTGTGGTCGCACCTGAGCGAGTCGGTTGATCCCTGGAACCACACCACTCGTAGAGACAACGATGCGTCGCTGTCCAATCCCGCCGCGGAGCGGATCGGTCAGCCCGTCAATGGATGCAAGGACGGGATCAAGGTTCTGCAGTGGCTCCCCCATCCCCATGAAGACAACATTGGTCAGCTCTCGCCCCTCGCTACGGAGGATCTGCCGAGCGAGTCGCACCTGGTCTTGAATCTCGCCGGCGGTGAGGTTGCGGGTGAAGCCGAGTTCGCCAGTGGCGCAGAAGGGGCAGCCAACCGCACAGCCCGCCTGGCTCGAGACACAGATGGTTGCGCGCTCGCCGCGCCCACGTCGTGGATCTGGCGGGTAGCGCATCAGCACCGCCTCCACCTTGGCGCCGCCACTCAGCGTGATCAGCAGCTTGGTCGTGGCGCCGTCTTCCACATCTTCGCGCTCGACCGTTTCTGTTGAGTAGAAGCGTGCCACCCCGGCGAGCGTCTCCTGCGCCCGTTTACTCAGCGTTGTGACGCCAGCCCATGTCGTAGCATCCGAACGCCAGACCGCATCAAGGATCTGTGCCGATCGATACTTCTCCAGCCCGAGCTCGGCGACGAGTGCCGTGACTCCAGCGAGATCTAGATCGCTGATCGCTGGCAGGGGGGGCTTCGTCTCGCTCATGCGCTGATTCTCGCATGCGGAGCGAGCAGCTCCGGTCGACCACGAACGAGTTCTCCGCCGCCCATACGCCTGCCCCCTGATGGAGTCACCTGCAGGAGCGGGAGTGCGCCGTCCTGGAGGCCGAGCATGAGGGCCCCCTCATGCAGAACGAAGTGGCCAGCTTCCACCTGAATGTCGCGCTGCGGCGCTCCCACCTCGTCCAAGATCAACCGCTCGAGTGTCGGAGCGACGCTGACCCAGACCCCTGGCCAGGGACGATACGCGCGCCAGGCGCGATACGCATCATCAGCGGTGAAGGTCGAATCTACTAAGCCATCTGCACGAGTGAGTCGCTTGGTCAACGAAACGCCATCAGGCGACTGCGGCGTTGGATCTAGTTCGCCTTTGAGATGCCGCGCGATTGTTGTCAGGATCTCTTCATTCGCGTGCTCGGCGAGGTGCGCTTCCAGCGCAGGGCTCTGCTCGTCTCCCTTCAGCGCGTAGCGCTGCACATTGAGGAGCGGG
>Ga0114974_10004749_pt1 | contig 10154 bp, 11 predicted proteins | sample S_130206_EF_Meta_FD_87318 | JGI IMG/M metagenome (GOLD analysis project Ga0114974, IMG submission 87318) | Freshwater microbial communities from Lake Simoncouche, Canada to study carbon cycling - S_130206_EF_MetaG | ecosystem: Environmental > Aquatic > Freshwater > Lake | place: Lake...
GACTATTTAAAGCCTTGCTAAAGATCCTGTACTACTTTCATCAAAATCTTATATTAATTTTTTTTTAATTATGTGTTGGCCAGAAACCCTTAAACATAAACATATACTTATTTTATTTTATTTTATTTTATTTTATTTTATTTATGACAATCTTCTATAGTGGCTCCGGAAAGTCCAGTACCAACTATAAGTATCATACTCATTTTCTAATATATTATATAAAAAGCCTTTAAAGAATAATTACGCGTAAACAGTATAATGGGTATACTACATAATTTATCTATCAAATATGATTCAAATAAATCTTGGCACGGTTATATGTCATTTTATGAAAAATTATTTAATCCTTACAGAGATATGAATATAAATTTTTTAGAAATAGGTATTGATCAAGGATCATCTTTAAAAGTTTGGAGGGATTATTTTACAAATGCCAAGATTTATGGTATTGATTTATTTATTCATGATAATATGAAATCACGAACAGATATTACCTGTGGAATAGCAGACCAGTCAAAAGAAGAAGAATTAAAAGAGTTAATTAATAATTGGGGTAATCCTAATTTTGATATAATTATTGATGATGGTGGACATTCTGTAAAACAAATGCGAGTCAGTATAGAAACTTTATGGAAATCATTAAAATCTGGCGGGTATTATATAATAGAAGATTTACATACAAATATTAAATTAATGCAAACAATTCATCCTCATTTAAATACGAGTAATAAACATATTGATGAACAACCAACAATTCATGATAAAATTTTAAATATTATGTCTGGTTCTAAAAACGAATTTTCGTTCGATATATCCGAAATATCCGAAATTTATTATTTTAATACGCCAAATAAACTAAGTCTATCTTGTGCGTTTAAAAAAGCCTAGTATAATATAATATATATAAAAAATGAATTATTAAATTTATTTAATGAATTTCAAAATTACTCTCATTATTTATATTACAAAGTAAACCCACTCTATCTACTTTTAATGTAGTTTCAAATAAATTATTATGGTGAAGAAATTCAAGAGTAGCCCTTTCAATATTTTTACCATTTGACATAATACTTATATCTTGATTGTAAAATTGCTTAAAATATTTGTATCGTAAAGCATATAAGAATGTGTATTGCTGTTGATTATTACAATTTAACCTTACTATAGAATTAATACTTGTATTTAATTGACTTTGTTTTACTAAATTAACAAATGAATCATCTATTAAAAGATATCTTCCACTTATTTTAATAACAAAAGTATTATCATCTATTTCCAATGAATCCATTTCGTTAAGTAACGATTTTATACATATAAATTCTTTTGTAGATTTATTATAATTATCTAATACACCCTTTTCTAGGTATTTTATTTTCTTAAAAGAAAAATTTGAATATGGTGGTGAATTTACTGTGTTATTTGAGTCATACTCACTTAATACACCATATGTAGGAATATTATATGAAAATATTTTAAATAATGATAGCATATATTCTATATAACGCTCTCTCCTTAATATTTCTGTAGGATTATTAATATGATCTGCTCCCGTGACAATAAATATTATATCAACCATACTATATAAAGTTATATTATCATATACCTTTATATAATCTATGAGTACTCTTAATAATTGTTTTGACGCACACAGTTTTGAAGAATTAAATAATATTGATAATGATATATTAGATAAATAATTTGATTTTTATATAAATAAAATTATTAATTAATATTGATAATGATATATCAGATAAATGTTTTGTTTTTTATATAAATAAATTTATTAATTATTATAGATTATTCAATTATGTAATACTCATTTAAAGATTATATAGTTATATTTAAATATATGAAGTTTCTACAAGTAGGCGGTGCACATAAACGAAATCAAGAATTTATAGAACGTGCTTGTAAAAAATTTAATATTGAATATCACTTTATAAATTATTTAAATTTTCCAGATAATAATTATGATATTATCTGGTGTCCTGGTGTATGGATAAATCCTGACTTATACCCATCATCAAAATTTATATATGGACCACACTTCTGGGTATTTCCAGAATCAAATCATCCTTTTTTTACAGAATCTAAACCAGAACATGCCAATAGATGTGTTTATACAACTTTGAGTAATTGGAATTTTTCTGTTTATAATGAAATAACGGATCTTTCTAAATCTAATATACCATTTATACCACTTCCATTTGGATTAGATATACAACCTTATATCAAAAACGAAATTGAATATGATTGTATTATTTATTTTAAAAATAGAGATCCTTCTTTATTAGAATTTGCTAAATCAGAATTAGATAAAAAGTCTATTAAATATAAAATATATTTATGTGGATCATATGAATTGAATGATTATATTAATACTCTAAAAAAAACAAAATATGTTATATGGATAGGTTCTCATGAATCACAAGGATTTGCTTTTGAGGAATGTCTAGCTACTGGAACACCTATATTTGTATACGATGTTAAGTCAATGAAAAATGAATATTTACATGGTAATTTTTTATATACAAATTATAATCAAGAATTATTAGCTACTACTGCATCTTATTGGGATTCACGATGCGGAATGAAAGTATATTCTAATGAAGAATTTATTAATACATTACCAGAATTTATTAATTCTGTAGATTCATTTCGCCCATCAGATTTTATTAAAGAAACATTAACAGACGAAGTATGTTTTCAACGTTTCTTAGATGTATTCAAAATTAAACTTTAATTCCACAAGAATAAGAAAATGATTGTTTTAGTATTTGTTTATAAAGATTATCTGTTTTTTCATTTTTATTAGAATATAATATCCATTTTACACATAATTTATCCATATCATCATCTGTATATTTTTTATTCTAGGTGGTAGATTAGTTGTATACCATGATTTATATATAATCTTGGGTATGCTCATAAATACATTTATTTAAAGTATTTAAGTATTGAATTCTACTATTTAAACATATTAATATATATTAATATATATTAATATAAATGCTAAGATTTTTTAATAATAAATTTGATATATCATTAGAAAAAACTCACCAACCAAAAAAAGAAACAACTATATATATGGATCACTATGAAAAAAATACATATACACGTAATATATTTATTCAATGTGAACCTGAAGCAATTCTAGCGCGTGAAGATCAAATTATATACTATTCAAATCAATATGATTTTATATTAACATTTAATGATAAAGTATTAAAACAATGTCCAAATGCATATAAATATTTATTTGGAATGACACGTATTTTACCAGAAGATTTTAATTCAATAGATATTCATATAAAAAAATTTATTATAACTTCTGTTACGAATGATAAATTATATACAATAGGTCATCATTTTAGACACCTGATTTATTACAATCAATTAGATATTAAATCTATTCCAATTCTTTTTTATAGATCAACAGATTCCAATAATCTACCAGAAATATGCAATAATCCTCGTTTACCACCAGTAAACTCTGAGAAAATACAATTATTTAAAGAATCGCAATTTAGTCTAGTTATAGAAAATTCAAGGCAAAATAATTATTTTACTGAAAAACTATGTGATTGTCTTATTACAAAGACAATTCCAGTATATTATGGGTGCCCTAATATTTCTGAGTATTTTGATACAACAGGTTGGATTATTATAGATAATGAATCTATGGATGAATTAATTAAAAAACTAGAAATACTTACACATGATTATTATATGAAATATCTTTATATTATAGAGAAAAATTATAAAACAGTACAACAATATGCTGATATTCAAGAAAATATTAATAGAGGTTTACGATCCATTCCTGATTATTAAGTTTAAATACTTATCAAAGATATGGTGTGTTTATTTTATAAAAAAATAACAATAATATAAATAAATGAAGTTTTTTATTGGTCCTATGAGTAAGAATATTGTAGATTCTATAATTTATTTTTCAAACCATAATAATATAGATATTGTATTTATACCAAGTAGAAGGCAAATTGATCATTCCGGAGGATATGTTAATAACTGGACAACAAAAGAATTTTATTTATATCTTAAACAAAATTCATCTAGAAAAATACTTTTAGAAAGAGATCATGGAGGTCCAGGACAGGGTTATATAGATGATGATGGCTTTGATTCAATAAGTGATGATATAAAATATTTAGATATTATACATATAGATCCTTGGAAAAAATATAAATCGTACAATGATGGATTAGAATGGACACTCAAATGTATAAATTTTATTTATTCTAATAATCCAGAAATAGAATATGAAATAGGAACTGAAGAAGGAATTCGTCCTACAACTGAAGAAGAACTTGATATGTTTGTAAATGATATAAAGTTGGCATTACCTGAACCAATTTTCAAACAAATAAAATATCTTGTTATTCAATGCGGAACCAAATTACTTGAAAAGGAAAATATAGGAACATTTGATAGTGAAAAATTACAGAATATGTTGAAGGTTGCAAAAAAATACAATCTTATCGCAAAAGAACATAATGGAGATTGGATCGATATGGACACTGTTAAAAGTAAGGAGTCATTTGGTTTAGAGTGTATCAATATTGCCCCAGAATTTGGAGAGATTGAAACAACTGTAATTTTAGAGACTATTAAAAATAATCAAGAAGATTTTGAATTGTTTTTTCAAGTATGTTTAGAATCTGGTAGATGGAAGAAATGGGTATCAGAATCTTTTATTCCTGAAAATAATAAAGAAAAACTTATTAAGATTTGTGGGCATTATGTATTTAGTGATTCTAGAATACAAGAAATGAAATCTAAATATTCTGGTATAGATACTAATATTCATAAGGCAATATTAAATAGATTATATGAATTACATGGAATATTTTGAGTGCGAAATACATGTATATTATGTAATAAATCTGGTTTGGAATGTTCATTGGTCTAAATATATAAGTTTAAAGATATCAAATAACATATAGTTATATGAGTACTCCTAAGACTATATTTTGTGATATTGATGGAACTCTAGTAGAACACAAAGGAAGCATTATCAAGAATTTTCAAGAAGATTCTGTTATATTAAATAATGTAGTTGAAACTATTAAACAATGGGACAAATTAAATTATAAAATAATTTTAACAACTGGAAGAAAAGAATCAACGAGAGAAGTTACTCAAAAACAATTGTCAAGTCTAGGAATTGTCTATGATACTTTAATCATGGGATTGCCAAACGGAGATCGTGTAGTAATCAATGATAAAAAAACAAATAGTCCGAGAAACACTGCATATTCTATAAATCTTGTACGTAATCAAGGATTGGAGCATATAAATTTAGACTCTAAACATGTAACAATTCCTGATAGCTACCTATTTACACGTGTTGAAAAACCTTGGGGATATGAAGAACTAATTGAATGTAATGATAAATATGTAGTAAAGAAGCTGTTTATGAAAACTGGACATTCATGTAGTATTCAATATCATAAGTTAAAAAAAGAAACAATTATGGTATTGAATGGTATTCTAAAAATCTCAACAGGTTCTTCGATTGAGACACTTACATCTAAATTATATAATACAGGTGATACAATTACAATTGAACCTTATACAATTCATAGAATGGAATCAATTGAGGATTGCCTATATACAGAAACTTCTACAAATGAATTATGGGATCTTGTACGTTTACAAGATAATTATGGTAGAACTTAGGATAGAGCAATATGTAAATTTAATTTACCAAAATAAAATAGAAATTTAGAAAGGTTTCCTGAATATAAGGGTGCCATGTTTAACCAAATAATAGCTGTTAAAATTTCTATCTTTTTTAGATCATAATTATGTTTGTTTATAAACTTGTTATATTCATCTAATTGTTTCATTAACATATAATTACATTTTAAATCAACATAAATAGAAGATTCATTCTCTTCTACTGTAAATAAATTATTGACTATATTTTTGTGGTTAAAAATTATATTATGACGTAGTTTTGCTAAATCATAATACATATCTCCATAATATAATTCTTTATCAAATTCTTGTCTCCAATCAAGTAAAATAAATCCTTTTTCAGTTTTTATTATATTATCTAATATAAAATCACCATGAAATTTGTAAAATATATCTGTATATAAATTGGCAAATGGGGTACATTTTAATAAGGAATCTATTGACCCAATATTAATTTTATTTATTATATTGACTTCAGTAGATATAAATGGTATTTTATTAATTCTATCTATTGTCTTATTATAATAAAAATTCTCACATGATAAAATAAACCTTGAATCTATACAAGGATTTATCCATAAATTATTTTTAGCCCATTCTAATAATTTTATAATTTCACCATAGCCTTTATATTCTGATAATACTATACCAGAAACATATTCCATAGCCATAAAATTATCTTTATAATTTAAAATTTTTGGTGCTAAAGGATAAAGATTCAATCCGCGTTTTACCCTTTTTATATTTATATCACTATTATAAAAAAATTTTATTACCATGTTATCTAAAAAACATAATGATTCATCATTTTTTTCTAAAATATCATATGTTGACTTAAATATTTTACATATATTACTATAACTAATAAGATTACCAGTATCATAATATTTATCAACAACTTTATATGAAAATATGGATCCATATTCTATCATTTTTGATAAAGAATGAATATCACTTAATGATGTATTATTTTTATCATTTTCATATAATTCATCCAATATTCTCCAAAATATATTATAATCATGAATATATACGATTCCAGTATATATATAATCATTATATTCATACCCCTTTTCATAAATTTGACTTACAATATTATTAGTTACAGTAATACTTGAGTATGACATATAATCTAATTGTTTTGATACAAATATTGTATTTTGTGTTAAAGGTTGAATTTTTTCAAGAAGTATACTATCACAACAATGAAATATAAATGGTTCTTGTAACAGTGCTTTTGCACATAACATTGAGTATCCTAAACTTGATCCAGGTCCTTGATAACAATCTACTTCTATAAATTTTATATCACGATTTGGATATGCAAGTATTAAAAAATCTCTAACAAAATTACCAAAATATCCTAGTGTTATCACAAACCGTGTTATTTCTGGGTATGATTCTATAATATGACAAATGGCATATTTATCACCAACCTTTATAAGTGATTTATTTGTATATTTACTATGTTCTTTAAGACGACTTCCAATACCGCTCGTAGTAATTAATACAAGTGACATTATAATAGTTATATTAATACATTTTTAAATCAGAATACTTTAATATCTTATACATACTTCAGAAAATATTATTAAATAAATATTATAAAGTTTTTATTCCTATTTTTTAATTCATCAAAATTACCATGCGGTAATGTACTATTATATTTAAGTCTATATTATATAAAATAACTTTGTGTTATAGAGAAAAATTATAAAACAGTACAACAATATACTGATATTCAAGAAATATTAATAGAGATTTACGATCTATTCCTGATTGTTAAGTTTAAATACTTAAAGAATACATACTTTATATACACATGGAAACTGTATTAGATAATAATAATAATCATTTACATGCACATAAAGAAGGACTAATTCCTGGAAATATTTGGCTTATTATAACTGTTAGAAATGCATCTCAATATATTGAAAATTGTCTTAAAAGTATACTTGATCAAGATTGTAAAACAAATATAAAGATTGCAATATGTGATGACGCATCATCTGATACAACTGATGAAATTATTCAAAAAATTATAGATCAATCATCAAATCCTGAAAAATTTTATTTTATCAGGAATAAAGAACGTAAATACAAACTTCGTAACGTAATACAATTACTTAATAATGCAGATATAAAAAATAATGATATATGTTGTTTTCTAGATGGTGATGATTCTTTAACGTTTCCAAACTCCTTACAAATAGTATTGGATACATATATAAATACAGGTTGTTGGGTTACATATGGTAGTTATAGAACAAAAGATAATCTAGTCTATCATTGTCGTGAAATGACTCAAGAAGAGAAAAACATAAATAATTTTCGTAGTATAACGTGGATATTTAGTCATATGTTTACATGTTATTATTTTCTCTGGAAGTCAATTCCTGAATCTCAATTTGTATTTGATGAAGAGGTAATGTATCAATATACCGCAGATATGATTATTAATTTTTCAATTTTAGACTTAGCAGAATTCTCTCGAATAAAGTATATTCCTGAACCTATTTATATATATAATACAGAAAATATATTAAATGAACATAAAATAAATGTGAACAATCAAAGATATGTTGAATATAAAACAAGAAATATGAAAAAACTTGTAGCACCTATATTTCCTTATTAAGATTTTACATAGTAATATATAGTACTTAAAAAAAATTAAATATAAAATACAGTGTTATAATATGGAAGATTATGTTAATAAATATGAGCAATTTGAAAAATCTATTGTATATTATTTTATTGTAGGTGAAGGTGGTATAGGTGACTGTATTAAATTTTTTATGTTTGCTTTAGAATCATGTATGAAGAATAATATTAGATTATACTATAAAAAAAATAATATTGAAATTGAAAAATACATTAAATTAAAATATAATAATTTATATATTGATGATGATATGATAAAAAATTTAGATAATATTACTATTGTAAGGCCACAAACATATTATGATACAATTAATTATAATTTCAGTATAAATATAGAGGATGTATTTTACTTTTCTGAAGAAATAAAAATAAATTGTAATAGTTTAATGCCACCAGATATTAGTAATTATATTTCCATACATTTAAGATTAGGAGATAAGTATCTAGAAACCGATAATAATTTTGTTTGTGTAAAAAATGATGCAAGGGAATATTCAGAAGAAAAAATATATAAATTTATTGAAGAAAATGATTCTAAAAATATATTTTTCTGCTGTGATAACAATACTTATAAAAGAAAATTAAAGGAAAAGTATAATAATATTATTATACTTGATTGTGAAATAGGACATACTAGTTTATTTAACACAACACCAAAACAGATATTAGATGCGGTTACTGAATTTTATGTATTAGTAAATTCAGATGCAATATTTTGTGGTTCAGAATCTGGATTTTCTATAGTAGCGTCAAAATTTAGAAATATACCTATTAGTAACATATAGGTATATAATATAATTTATAAAAATAAAAATAAAAATAAAAATAAAAATAAAAATAAAAATAAAAATAAATTATTTTCTAATAATATATACATATATTATTTTCTAATAATATATACATATATTATTAGAAATAGATTTTTGATGAGCAGTGGTCTAAAGTTTTTTATATGAATAATATTATAATATAGAATGAATAATGGTATTTCATTTATGGTTCGTGTAAGAAATGAAGAAAAAACATTAGAGGCATCAATACGTTCCCTTTTTTCTTTAACAATACCACATGAAATTAATATATTCTTGCATCGTTGCACAGATAATTCAGAAAATATTGTGCGTAAGCTAGCAGAAGAAAATAAAAATATAAGAGTATTTATATATTCAAATAAAGTATCAAGGGCTGGATATGAAACACTTGCTACTGATTCTAATTCAGAACATAGTTTGACTACATATTACAACTATTGTTTTAATCAAAGAACAATGTTCTGGTCATTTAAATGGGATGCTGATTTTATTGCATCTCCTCCATTAGTTGATTTTTTAAATTCTAAAGAATGGACAGAAGATAACATATGTTATGTAATTACATATAAATCTCCAATTAATTCGGCTGCAGAAATATATTTATCCTGTTCTGGATTCGGATATTCTAAGTATTTATTTTGGGAAACTATTGTATATAAAGCTAGTGCTAAAATTATTACATTAGATGATTCAATATTCATAAATCATGTTTCAGTATTATCTGATATAAAATCATATTGGTATGAAGAACCTTGGTATTTAACTGAAGATTCTGAAGAGGCAAAAATTGTTAAAACACGTATAGAAATGCTTGAAAAAGATTATGGTAAGGAACCTATTGGTATGGCTCGTGCATTAAATCCTGAATCTGGTCCAGCAAATATAAGAATCCTACAGGATAAACCCACATATGTCAATATTAATTCATAATTAGTTTATTTTTTCCAAATACAA
>Ga0114974_10004757_pt1 | contig 10144 bp, 6 predicted proteins | sample S_130206_EF_Meta_FD_87318 | JGI IMG/M metagenome (GOLD analysis project Ga0114974, IMG submission 87318) | Freshwater microbial communities from Lake Simoncouche, Canada to study carbon cycling - S_130206_EF_MetaG | ecosystem: Environmental > Aquatic > Freshwater > Lake | place: Lake...
AAGTGAAGCGGAATTGTCCACGATAATCATCCTATCAGCATCCACAGGTGTTGTTAATGATGTTAAACTATCAACAAAAGTATGAAGATTAGCTGCGGTTAAAATAGCTTGATAAATATTATCAAACGATAATTGTAATGCTGTTTTAAAATTAGACCAACTTATTTTTTTTTGTAAGGTTGCTGAAACATCCGAAATATTTATGTAATCGGCATTATCCACAGTACCTGCTGCAATAGTTGATAACGAATCAATAAACGTATAGAATGATGCAGCGGTTAATGTGCCACCCGAAATAGCTGTAAACGTATCAGTTTGCACGTTGTACGTTCCCCACGCACCACCTGTTAAAGTAGTGCCATCCCAACTGCCTTCTTGAAATGCTGCTGCCGATATTGTATTATTTGAAACACCCCACACACGCACAACTCCACCTGTTGCATCGGTGATACGATACATTGTTTTAGGGTTTACATTAGGTGTGTTTACTAATAATATTAAGTCATATTTTGTTACATTAATTAAGTTAGTAACATCTGTTGGTATGTCGGTTATAAATGCAAGTGTTCCGCTTCCATCTTGAATAAGAACATTATTTGTACTTGAAGGATGTACAAAAGATAATATTGTTTTAAATGGGTCTAAATTATAAATTATTTCAAATGACTTATATTCAATATTTTCAGTGCCAACAACACCTACAATTAGTGAATTAGTTGTTTCGTTATTTCCTGCACCATCAGTAACTGCTTGAAGATTTGGTGTTGGAATAGCATCAATAGCATCATACACTGCTTTAGCTGTTGGTATTTCATCATCTGTGCTTGCAATACTAATAGTAGTAACTACATCTACCCAAATCAAATCTATTATTTTGTTCTTTAATGTTGTCCAAGAATACCATTTTGTTTCCCAAACACTTGGACTTGTCTCCATTGAAACTTCTTGTCTTAAAGTTTCTGTTCCATCAAATGTTGTTAGTTCTTGCGTATATTCGCTTATCTTAATTGCCATTAATATCGGTGTTTTTTAAAGTTATTGTAACGCTGTGTGCATTTTAGTTCCACTTCTGCAAGTTTACTCTGTAATGGTTTCCAATTTGGCGAATGGTTAGGGTCAATCTTAATCTCAAAGTCAATCCACGTTTCTGCATTCTTTGAGTTGTAATCACTTACCACTATCCTATCCGCACTCATTACCTCAATCATTATAAGCCTTTGGATACTTGCCGAAATACGCTTAGTTTTTAGTTGATATACTGGCTCTTTTTCGGATTTTGTCCACTCTTGTAAACCATTCCAATACCTTACATACTCGTTTGTTCCCTCTGTTTTTGGATAGCCAAAGAAACCGCCAACTCTTATTTGATTGTGCCAATTCAAATTCAAATAATTTTTAGTTAATTTTTGATTGTACAAGTTACCACTTGTTCCCGACATAAACCAATCAATCCTTATTGTTTGCTCGGCTCTGTCGGCTCTATATTCACATAGTTTAAACTCATCACTAAACCTTGATAGGTTGCCAAGTAGTGAATCAGTAACAACTAATTCTACTTTATAAATACCATCTCCGTGTAACGCTAATACCTTATACCATTCTATCTTATAACCAACGTATTTGCTTAATCCTAACTGTCTAAAACCATAAGCAAAATTAAGCCCATAGGTTGTTCCGCTAAGTGTTGCTAATAGTGTGTTATCTTTGTATAATTTATACACCGCTCCACTTGCTGTTGGACTGCAAATGTCCAAAAAGGAAGTGAAATCATTTTTTAAATTGTCGCTTCCATCCCCATAAGCCAACACACTTATCTTAAAGTCTTGACAACAATCAAACAAGTTAGCATTAGGTAGCAATATGCTTGGCTCTGCAGGTGTTTGCTGATTTAAAGTAAAAAATATTTGCTGTGTTGCTTCTCCGTCAAATGCCATTAGTTAAAAAGTTCTATGTAACGTGTTATTCCTTTTATTTCAATCTGTAAATATTCACCTGTTGTGCCCATTGGACTACTTGAAATTTTATCTACTATTTTAAACCCTTGGTTATGTGTAAAGCCATTAGTAATCATTTCCTTCCATTGCAATGCACCTTGTTTATTTATCTGCAATGGAGGTTGTATTCCATTTGTAGGCTCTGTATTAACTGCATCAGGATAAAAACAAATATGACCTTTCCAATTAACACTATTTTTGCTCCAAGAAACGAGATTTATATTGCTATCTGTATCCGATTTTGCCACAATAAACGTATCATTTGCATTTCCATAACCATTTGCATAACCTAAAGCACTAACAGAACCATAGAATGAAGTGCCAACCTTTACAAATTGACCTCTGTTATTTGTACCACTACTTACAATATTGTTAAATTCTCCAACACTTGCAACACTTGTAGATGTAACTTCAACGTGCAACTTACTATCAGGTGCTTGTGTACCAATGCCTATGTTACCATTTCGCGCACCAAAATAAGCCACAAATATATTAGTTGTTGCCTCCCACGCTGATGCACCCTTTGACATTACAGAACCACGAATACCAATTGGAAATATTTGCCCAAAATAAGCTAATAGCGCAGTCTTTAATGTTGACCAAGTGTATTTTCTTGTTTGGTAGTCAACTGCTGGTCCTTGGTAAGCACTTACATCAAACTCATCTGCATTGTCAAATGATGTTTGAGTATTCGGATATTCGGTTATTTTTATTCCTGCCATTTGCTTGCAAAATTATAATTTTTATTCGATAATTTTAATAATAGTATCTTCTGTTTCCTTGTCGATTTCATCTTCAGTAATTTTATTTCCTGCACTACCATCATTTTCGTACAATCTTGCTACAATAGTGTAGGTTATATTGCCTATTGGTAACAAGTTAGAATCTATTATAGCTTTAGCAACAATAGTGTCGGATGTCGGTTGCTCTAACTTTACTCGGTTACCTATACCACTTGTAAAAGGAATGAAGTTAGTCAATGGATTTGATGTTTGCCATTTGCTTGAATACCTTTGCCTTCCACCAATACCACCTTGCTCAAATATCTCAATGCCAAAAACAACATAGCAAAGGTTAATATCTATTGCAATGTTCTTTACGAATGTTGCCTTAACTATTGTATTCGCAAATGATTGAATATACCAACGTGCATTTGCACTATCGTATAAACTTGCACCAGCTAACGTAAATGTTTCAACTTCTTTAGTAGTAAAGTCGGGGTTTGTTTCATAGTCATTTATTTCAATCTCAGTATCCTGAGAAAATACCATTGGTATATTGTCATACGTTAGGTTTGTTGTTATCCTATGGTATATTTTCCAATCTACATTTTGATACCTAAACCAATCATTATTCAGTCCATTATTAGGCTCTAAAACATCATAAAATTCAAGACTTGCAGAAGCTAACGCTACCCAATATTCCCACCTTGTCATAAATGGAAAGTTAATGTCAAATAATATTTTGCCACCAGTCAACACACCACCCGAAATAGTGAACATTTTTCTTATCTCGGTAGTAGGTATTTGAAAAACTCTTTGGTTTGAATAGTTGATTATTTGGATGCCACCACTACTCATATAAGTTATTGGTACAGTAAAATCCTCAATAATAAACTCAGTACCATCAGTTTTCTTAGCTACTATTTGATTAGCTATTGATGTTATCTTAGTCGTTAAAGGAAATAATGCAGGTGTCAACGCTATTTGTGTTTGCATCGTACACTCATCATTCTTAAACGTAGTTACATTGCCAACAATACCAGCATCAGCATTATCTTCGTAGTGTCTTTTGTAAGTTTTTAATGTGTATAGTAACTCGGTAATTGTTAGGTTCTCAAACTCAACAACATTATCGTATAACGCTTGTTTATTTTGCGTTCCTGCGGTTGTTAATGATGGGTTTGATATTGTTGCCCAAAATAAGAAACGTGGTGTTAAAGACTCCTTTAATATCAATAATGCAGTCGATGATAATATAACAGTACAAGTAACGTGAATAGTATTCACATCAAGTATTTCAGAGAATACCTCCGTTATTGTTTGATATGCAGTGCCAACTGTTGATGGAGTAACAGGTGTTAAACTTGTATCTAATGGTGTGTTAGTGAATAGAAAATTTTGCTCAAAATTACGAGTGTTAAATGTGTATTCGCTAACATTGTTTGGTATCTTACAAAATCCAAACTCTAAAGTAGTTGGTGCAGTCCAATCTCCATTTGGTGACACGATGTCAAACTCTATTATTTGTGGTTGACCACTTAATTTTAATGTAGTTGAAAGACCTGTATCATAAGTGATATTCACTAACTTATAATCAGCATTACTACCATTGAAAACCTCATTAAACCAACCGCTATTTCCTATCTCAGTAGGTGAATTGCCTAATTGAATAGTGTTTGGATTAGCTATGTTAGCATAAGCCTCTATATTATAGATGTGTTTTAAACATCGTGCATTGAAATAGTATGCTGGTCTTATACCTGCTTGTATCTCGGTTAGCTGAGTAGCTAAATAAATAGGTGTAACAACTGTTTCGTGAATAATTTTAAACTTTTGTTTGCCATTAGCAGTGTCCCAACTAACACCTTCAATAGTTGCTCCACCTACTTGATAAGGAAATAAGCCCTCAAACACCATATCAACTGGTGTGGTATTGCTTGCATCCAAGCCTCCTGCGTACAATTTTTGGAACGTGCCATCAATTTTTGAATTAAAGTTAATAGATTCTGTATTTTCAATCCAATTGTAAGGCATTGCTACACCTGTTATAGGTGTTACGTTGTGAATGTATGCCGATGATGATGATGAATAATTAACAAAATCGAAATCAGTAATGACTAAATTTGAACTTATAACCGCAGTTACATTTACATTCCAAGTAGCTACTCCATCGTGTATTCGCAAACTATCACCTACATTGATACCTGCTAACCTTCCACTATTGTTGGCAATAGCATAACTATTCGCTGTTGGTGCGTGTCCAAATTGCAATGGACTATTAGCATTGAATGTTATTAGCGTAAATACCTCAAACTCAATCTCTATTGTTAGTGGTTCACCAATGGTAAACAATGACCACGATACACTCGTTAAGTGTCGTAGCTTATCAAATATTTTTCTCGATGTAATACTTACCATTTATTTACTTCTTTTAACTTAGTTTGAATATCCGCAAAATTAGTTAATATTCCGCTTTCAATGAATGTTTTTTTAAATTCTTTTTCTTCACCTTTTTTAATGGCATCATCTTTAGCCAATATTATATTTTCATTGACAATTGAAAGCATTGGTATCAATGCCTTATTTACCTGTTCCATTTGCTGTTTAAGCATATTAATATTACTCGCCTGTGGGTTCATTAGCTATTCTTTGTATGTTAGTTGAATATGTGTATTGTACTCTTGTTTTAACTGATGCAATCTTATTCCAAGGTGAATAGATAACGCTCTCTAATTTAATCGGCATTCCATTAATATCAAATGCATTCGGGTTATCTTTAACCTGCAAGTAATCACTTGTTGTGAATGGTACAGTCTCGAAATTCTGTAGCTTCCATTGGTTGTTCAATATTTCAATATTGTAATAATTATCGTACAATAGTTTTGCACTCGGTTGTATTTCTGTTAGCTTACCATCAGATGTAAGTCTTAACAATTTATCTTGCATAAAATGGTCATTCTCCAACAACAACATACCAATTCTATTACCAATAATATCGCCTAATGGTTCATATACTATCTTTTTTATTTCTGGAATAGTAGGAAAATTAATGCCTAAATCAATACCAGTAAATCCTGCAACACTATCTAAAAAATCAAAGAAATCATTTATAAAATTTATAACATCATTGATAACTGAAATAGTAGCGTTAACCGCTTGTATAAGTGGTACTAAAACAAAATCAATTGTATCTAATACAGCCTTAAATATTTCTTCAACTGTTGTAAGTTCTGTTTTTCTTTTGCCCAAAGCATATTGAACATCAACCATTCTTAACCCTTTCATCAATATATTTTCGGGGTTGATTGAATTAATTGGTCTTTGTGTTATCTGATAGCCTGTACCTAAATATTGCGTTATCGTATTGCTTTCTGATACATCGGTGTTGAACTCAATCAATAAATTACTTATAAACTCATTAGTGTTTAACTCATACGATGTATTCTCCACTGGTGGCATTATGTATGTTGCAGGTGTAGTTGAGAAATCCCTTCTTTCAAATCGTAAGTTACCAAGTGATTCATTCATCAACACTTTACCATTGAATAAATCTTTCATCTTAATGATGAATTCCGAAAAACTTTCTTTAGGATAACCATATTGTGTAAACTCATCAGGTGTAAACGCTCCCAAAATATTAAATCCAAAAAAATTGCTTGGATTTTTAGGGATGACATATTTCTTTGGCAAAATATACCAATCATCAGGAACTACACTACTATCAAATGTTAGGTTTAGGAATTGACATCCTTTTTCAAATAATGTTCTTAAACTAATACCTTTGTGATATTTTACTCTTTGAATTAGTAATTCAAATACTTGTTTTATCAATAAAATAGCTGACACAACAAGTAATAAAAAAGATATTAAACGAACTACCAACGCTAATATTTGTCCCCACATTAAAGGGTCAGAAGCTACTGATGCAATGTATTCTGAAATAGTGTAGATACTATCAATTAATTGATTGCCAACTAATGTCAATGATACAATAGCCATTGCGCTTTCCTTGTAGTTAGGAATAGCCGAAATGATGTATGGAATATCAATATAATCAGCATTGGTTATTATTCCTTCACTTGCTAAGAACTCAAATCCAAAGCCTGCAGCAGTATCATTTAGCCAGTCAATCGAGTATCTTTGTTTTGACTTTGCCACTATGCCATATTCGTCAAACTTAGTCATCTCGGTCAAGTCCAAGAAACCATCAAAAATAGTTATTACGTTACCATTTGTCTCTTGTACTTCTTCAATTCTAAATGGCATACCCTCGAAGATATACCCAGCACTTATCCAAGCTTGTATTACATCGATGTTTTCGCGCACAAAATCCCAATCATTGATAGTTACTTGTTGGCTTTTAAACTCCCCATCTTGAAAGTTACACTCAATGCCTATCTCAGTCCAGTTCTTAGGTGGATTGATTTGATTATTTTGCAGGTAAAAATTTAGTTGGTTCATATCCTACGTTTGTGAGTGATTGCCTTAGTAACTCCGTTTCTTATCTCGGTATAAACCACGTTTCCTAAATTATCTAAATTCGTTTGATGTACGGGCTTATTTAATAGTTGCCTTAGTAAGTTATTGGTTTCAGTTAATTCGATTTGTGGCGCGATTATTTGCGGTGTATTTTGCGATGATATGTTACCATAGTTAAATAGTAATCCTTTGTTGTAGTTTTCTGCTATGTTTGCCAACTCATCATTACTCAATGCACCTACTTGCCTGTTTTGCTCAGGGTTCAATATACGTTCGCGCCCATCAACAGCAACCACATAACCATCCGTTCCGTTGTGTACCTTGTTGCCTTGTAAGTCGCGCCCTACATTCTCCGTTCCTTCAATAAATGAACCACTAATAACCTCAGCTATTGCAGTATCCACAATTGCTTTTTGCAATGCGGTTTTGGGGTCTGTCTTTGCATAGCTTGAGAATAGATTGTAAAATGCAAATATTTTTTGTTGGCGCACTTCTTTTTCTTGTTGTCTTTTCTTTTCTAACTCTAACTGCGCTGATTTAGCCTTTTCAAATGCTAATGTATTTGCCAATCCACGTTCTGCTAATCTTTGTTGCTGGTCAATAGCTGTTTTGTTGGCTTCTGTTTCCTTGTTTAGTGCATCGTTTACTTGCTTGTTACGGTTGTCTAATCCTTTTTGTATGTAGCTTGAAAGTTTATCTGTTTCCGCTAATATTGCTGCTACCTTTTTCTTTTCATTTTCAACCTCTAATTTTTTTATTTCTGCTTTGCGTTTTTCAGCAGCATCAAAAATAGCTTGGTTTTTTTCATCGCGTGTTTTTTTATCTGCTTCTGCTTTATCGGCTGTTGCCTTATCTATTGATGCAATTTCAATGTCAAATTTATTTCTCGCTGCTATTATTGCCCTATCTCTTACATCTTCAACTGCTTTTGAGTCATTAATTTGTTTTATTTTTTGTTGATATTCTAAATATGCAGCCGCTTTTTTTCGTTCAGTTTCATTTTGCAGTTTTTTTACTTCTTGTTCTTCGATATATTTGTTTAAATCTTCATTGTCTTTTTGTACTTGTTTCGATAATTCTTCAAACTCTTTTCTCTTTGCTTCTGCACGTTGCTTACGCAATGCTTCTTCGTGTTCGCGCATACGTTTTAATGCTTCGTCATTCCTTGCTTTTTCTTCATTATCATTTTCTTGTGATATTACTTGTTTTTCTTTGTTTTGTGTTAAAATAGTAGCTATTTCTTCTTTAAAATATGCCTTTTTTAATTCTGATACTTCTTTATTAAATGCTTCTTTTTTTCTCGCAAAAACATCTTGTTTATAAATAGTTACCAATCCATTACTATTTATTTCAGATAAATTAATATTTAATCTTTTTGCACTTTCCATTCTTGCAGCAGCAAATTCTTCGTATACTTTTTTTCTTTCATCACTATTTTGAATGTCTTGAATTAAAGCCTCTCCAGATGCTTTAGACATTTCGCCTCGTGCCACTTTTAATTTAATTACTAATTCTTGATACTTATTGCTTAATTTTTGAATTCTTTTTGAACTTTCTTCAATTTTTTCATTAGTTTTATCCATTGACTCATTAATTTCCCTTCCTGCTTCAACGTATGCATATATTGCATAAACTATTCCTGCTATTGCTGCAGCAATTAAAGTAAGTGGATTTAATAATAATGCTTTACCAACATTTAGCAATGCTGTACCTAAATTTTTTAACCCTGATATTACCTCAGTAAGTGATATAGAACTAACAACATTTGCAAATATCTTTGCCTTATCCGCAGCATCTTTGAAATCTAAATCTTTTATTGAACCAAGCATTTGCCCAAATGCAGTACCAGCCTGTGCTGTTTTACTCTCATTAGCAAACACCGCAGTAGCTTCTTTAGCATCCTTTATTTGGTCACGCAATGCACCCGCCTTCTTTGCTGCCTTAGTAAATTCTTCTGAACCAACCTCCAAATTTTGCATCTCTCTGTTAAGTGCTTTTAACTCCTTAACTGCATTTGGATAGTTACCTACGTTACGTTGAAATTCTCCTACACTTGTTTCCGCTTTCCTTACTGATTTATCTAATGCCTCAAACTCTTGCGATAGTGCTTTAAATAGTTTACCACTACTCCTACCGGTAAACTCTAATTCTTTTAGTTGTTTCTTTATTTCTGCAAGTTGCTTAACACCTTTTGAATATTCTCCATTTAAAGCATTTAATGAACGCTCAGAAGCCTTGTTTTGCTTTTCAATTATTTGTTGATTCTTTATTTCTTCGCGCTGTGTTCTTAACTTTTCTTGGTTTAGCTTTTCAGCCTGTTGTTGAATAGCTATTTCGGTCTTAGTTAGTTGCTCCTTTTGTTTTATTAATGTATTTGTTTCAGCAATAGCAGTATTTAATTGCTTCACATCATCATAACTTTTAGCTTTAAACGTGCTTACAAACTCCTTTTGTGCGCTAATTGAACCTTTGATGGTATCTTGGGTTTGCCTTATAACAGATAATAATTCTTTTGCGCCTGTTACAGCGTTTGTGAATACATCCTTTTCAAATAAATCATCTTTACCGAGTGCTTTGCCTTCTGCCATTTTACGCTGCTTTTGTTTGTTGTGTTGCGCTAAATTGTTTTAAGTAAGTAAACCATTCAACAACACTTATTTGTTGCAAATTTAGTTTAAATCCTAACCACTTTTCAATAATTGTTTTTAATTCTTCATTTGTTGCACCTTTGATAGCTAACAATTGTTCTAATTCTTGTTCTTTGATTCGAATAAATGTATTTTGGAAACGATTTTCGGTTATTGCAACCTCACATTGCAACTCACATATTTCGCGCCTTAATTCAAGTATTTCAGCAAAGTTCTCACTAATGCCAAACCTATCAACTAATTGCCTTTGTATCTCGTCAAATGCTTTTATAGGGTTGCCTAAGATACCACGTTTCACAAC
>Ga0114974_10004758_pt1 | contig 10144 bp, 10 predicted proteins | sample S_130206_EF_Meta_FD_87318 | JGI IMG/M metagenome (GOLD analysis project Ga0114974, IMG submission 87318) | Freshwater microbial communities from Lake Simoncouche, Canada to study carbon cycling - S_130206_EF_MetaG | ecosystem: Environmental > Aquatic > Freshwater > Lake | place: Lake...
CTCTTGTGTCGCGGTTCACTTCGCCGAACATTTCCTGCGCGGTGCGGGCGTGGATGTCTTCGCCTGCGGCAAAGGCTTGCCTAAGGCTCGGCACATCGGCCATGTGGGCGGCGAGGCGCAGTTCGATCTGGCTGTAGTCGGCGGCGAGGATGACATTGCCCGGCTCGGCGACGAAACAATCACGGATCTGGCGGCCGATTTCGGTGCGGATCGGGATGTTCTGGAGGTTCGGCTCGGTTGAGGACAGGCGCCCGGTCTGCGCGCCTACGAGGCTGTAGCTGGTGTGGACGCGCTGGGTGGAGGGGTTGATCGCGGCCTGCAGCGATTCGGTATAGGTCGAGCGCAGTTTGGAGAGCTGGCGCCATTCCAGCACCTTGCCGGCCATCTCGACCCCTTGCGCCGCCAGCCCTTCGAGAATGCCGACATCGGTCGAATACTGCCCGCTCTTGCCCTTCTTGCCGCCCTTGAGCCCCATCTTGTCGAACAGGATGTCGCCCAATTGCTTGGGGCTGCCGATGGTGAAGGGTTCGCCCGCAAGTTCGTGGATCTCCGCCTCCAGCCTGCCGATCTCGGCTGCGAAACCGGTCGAAAGTCCGGCCAGCTTTTCGCGGTCGACCTTGATGCCGTGGCGCTCCATCTGCGCCACCACCGCGATCAAGGGCCGGTCCACTCGTTCGTAGACGCGGGTTGCCGCCTCATCGACGAGGCGGGGCTTGAGCACGCGGTGCAAGCGCCAGGTGACGTCGGCATCCTCGGCGGCATATTGCGTGGCTTTGTCGAGCTGCACTTCGGCGAAGGAGATCGCCTTCTTGCCCATGCCGCAGACGTCCCTGAAGGCGATGCACGTGTGGCCAAGGTGGCGCGAGGCGAGCTCGTCCATGCCATGCCCGCCACCGATCCCGTCCTCGCTGCGCCCGGCATCCAGATCGAAGCTGATCACCATGGTGTCGTCGATGGGTGAGACGTTGACGCCGTATCGCGCCATAACGTTGAGATCGTATTTGATGTTCTGGCCCACCTTGAGCACGGCATCGTTTTCGAGCAGCGGCTTCAGCCGGGCTAGGGCCTCGCCGCGATCGATCTGCTGCGGTTTTTCGGCGAACATGTCCGTCCCGCCGTGGCCGAGCGGAATGTAGCAGGCCTGATTGGGGCCGACCGCGAGGCTGATGCCGACCAGATCGGCCTGCATCGCATCCAATGCGCTGGTTTCGGTGTCGAAAGCCAGCAGCCGGACCGAGGCGGCGCGTTCGATCCAGCGATCCAGCGCTTCCAGTGTCTGCACGCATTCATAGGCCGCAAGGTCAATGGCGGGCATGTCGGGCAAGGGCTGGCGCGCTGCGCCTTCGCTGGGTGCGGCGCTGGTGGTCACCGGTTTGGCCGGATTGAGCTGGGTCTTGCGCTCCGGGCTACCCGAACCCGCCCCGAGCCGCCGCAGCAGGCTGGTGAAGCCATGCTTTTCGAGAAAGGCCGCCAGCGGCTCCGGCGGAATGGCATCGAGCTTGAAGTCGTCGAGCGGGATGGGAAGCGGGCAATCTTCCTTGAGCTGCACCAGCACGCGCGACAATCGCGCCATATCGGCCTGCTCGATCAGCGAATCGCGCAATTTGCCGGGCTTCATTTCCGGCGCTGCGGCCAGCGCCTGTTCCAGCGTGCCGTGATCCTGGATCAGCTTGGTCGCGGTTTTGGGCCCGATGCCGCGGATTCCGGGCACGTTGTCCGCCGTATCGCCCATCAGGGCCAGCACATCGCCGACCAGATCGGGGGTTACACCGAATTTTTCCGCGACTTCCGCCTCGTCGATGCGCACATTCTTCATCGTATCGAGCATGTCGACATGGCCGCCGCCGGCCGTATCGCGTCCGATCAGTTGCATCAGGTCCTTGTCCGAGGAGACAATCGTCACATCCCAGCCGCGCGCGGTAGCTTCGCGGGCATAGGAAGCAATCATGTCGTCGGCCTCGACATTCTCTTCCTCGATCATCGGCAGCGAAAAGGCGCGGGTCGCGTCGCGAATCAGCGGGAACTGCGGCACCAGATCTTCGGGCGCGGGCGGTCGATTCGCCTTGTATTGGTCGTAAATCTCGTTGCGGAACGAGGTTCCCGCCTTGTCGAGCACCACGGCAAGGTGAGTCGGACCATCTGCCTTGTGCAAATCTTCGGCCAGTTTCCACAGCATTGTCGTATAGCCATAGACTGCCCCGACCGGGGTCCCCTGAGGGTCAGTCAGGGGCGGCAAACGGTGATAGGCGCGGAAGATATAGGCTGATCCGTCGACCAGATAGAGGTGGTTTTTTGGCTGCATTGCGCCGTCCTAGCAACTGCGCCGGGCAGCGCCAGCCTGAATCGGGCTTCATGCCCGCTCAGGGCATCGCACAAGCTGCTCGCCACAGCTTCGACACAATTGCCTGCTAATACGGTTAACAGAAAATTTCACCTTTCGTGCCCCCAAAACGCGACTAGCGCTTGCATCGCCGCGCCAAGGTGAGTAATTGGCGGCGAAGTCTACCAATGCGGTAGGCTTTCGGCACAGCCTTGTGCTGCGCTTAGGTCCACTCGCTGTTCAAGGATTACTATTCATGCGCAAGATCATTTTCGCCGCCGTCGTTGCTGGCGCTGCCCTCTCTCTCTCGGCTTGCTCGAAGCCTGCTGACGAAGCCGCTTCGGCCGCCAGCGACGCCGCTTCGGCTGCCACCGACGCTGCTGCCATGGCTTCTGACGCCGCTTCGGGCGCCGCTGCCATGGGTTCGGAAGCCGCTTCGGGCGCCGCTGCTGCCGCTTCGGGCGCTGCTGGTGCTGCTTCGGAAGCCGCTGGCGCCGCCAAGGATGCCGCTGCTGCCGCTTCGGACGCTGCCAAGAAGATGTAATCTTCGCCTTCTGGCGAATTTTTCAGGATCGGGCGCGCAGACTTCGGTTTGCGCGCCCTTTTCTTTTTGAGGGCCCTGCCCTGCGAAGCGCCGCACAATCGTCCCGTTTGGTGACAGGGCGAGTCTGAATCGGTTCGGGCGGAGCCATTCACCTTGCCCCGTCCGGCCACCTGCGGCTACCATCCGCGCCGATGACGGACCTGCTTCACCCTTCAAGCGGAATTCTGGAAGGAGCGGTGCACCGCTATGCGCTGTGCGTCTATTTCGCCGATACCGATCTTTCGGGTGTGGTCTATCATGCCAACTACCTGCGCTGGTTCGAACAGGCCCGCAGCGAGCTGCTGCGTCTGCTCGGCATCGAACAGCGCAGCGTCCAGGAAGCGGGCGAGGGCGCCTATGCCGTCGCCGATCTGACGGTGCGCTATCTGCTTCCCGCCCGGCTCGATGATGTGGTGGTGATCGAAACCCGCGCCGAAGAACTGCGCGCTGCCTCCTGCCGGATGCACCAGCAGGCCCGGCGCGGCGGCGAGCTGCTTACCGAGGCGCGGCTGCGAATCGGTTTTGTCGGACCTGACGGTCGCCCGCGCCGCCAGCCCGAGGCCTGGCGACGCGCCATCGCTGCCCTTGCTCCTGTGAGTCCCAACGAATGACCCTGTTGCCCCTGCTTGCTTCTGCCGCATCCAGCCACCTCGATCCGGTGCAACTGTTTCTCGGCGCCGATATTGTGGTCCAGGTGGTGATCGGCGGGCTGCTGCTCGCCAGCCTGTGGGTCTGGACCCAGATTGTGGCCATCGGCTGGCGGATCGGCGCGCTGCGGCGGCGCTGCAACGCCTACGAAAAGGAGTTCTGGCAGGCAGCGGATTTCGAGGCACTGCAAAGCGAGCGCCGCGGGGCCAAGGTGCCTTCGGCCCGCGTTGCTCTCGCCGGAATGGGCGAATGGCGGCTCGCGCGCGGCGCCAAGCGCCTGGACAAAGAAGGCGCGCGGCAGCGTATCAGCCTGGCGCTGGACAGCGCGGTTGCCGCCGAAGCGGATAGCCTTGCCGAACCGCTCAATTTCCTCGCCACAGTCGGCTCGGTCGCACCTTTCGTGGGCCTGTTCGGCACGGTCTGGGGCATCATGAACAGCTTTTACCAGATCGGCCAGCAGCAGAATTCTTCGTTGTCGGTGGTTGCCCCCGGCATTTCCGAAGCGCTTTTTGCCACCGCGATCGGCTTGTTCGCGGCAATTCCGGCGGTGATTGCCTATAACCGCTATTCGCACGGCGTCGGCATGTTCGAGGCGCGGTTGCAGCGCTTTGCCGATCGCCTCGCCGCCAGCCTCAGCCGCGAGCTGGAAGCAGACTGATGGCGTTCGGCATTCATCGTCAGAACCGCCGGGGCAGCAATCGCCGCGCGCCGATGGCGGACATCAACGTCACTCCGCTGGTCGATGTCATGCTGGTGCTGCTGGTGATCTTCATGGTCACCGCGCCCTTGCTCAAGGCCGGGGTGCCGATCGATCTGCCCGACAGCCGCGCCAAGGCGCTGGCCGAGGCCGAACATCCAGTGAGCATCGCCATATCGCGTGATGGCGCGGTATTTCTCGATGATCTGCCGGTCGCGCCGGGGCAGCTGGAGGCAAGACTTGCCGCATTGCCCAAGGGCGTGGATGGCAAGTTCAAACCGGTGATCCTGCGCGCCGACAAGGCGCTCGACTATGGCCGGGTCATCGCGGTGATGGGCGAGATCAATCGCGCCGGTTTCAATGCGATCACGCTGGTGACGCAGGCCGCCGCGGCCGAGCCCGCGATCGCTCCGGCGTTCACGCCGCGTTCAGTCGCGGAAAATTAGGCAGGGCGGATGGCTTCAAGAGCTCTTCGCGGCGAGGAACTGGCTGGCCTCGCGATTGCTCTGGCAGCGCATGCCGGGCTGCTCGCCGTGCTCGTGCTCCATCCCGGTCGCGCAGCCCTGGTGCCGCCGCCCGAACGCGTGACGGTGACGCTGTCGGAAGATGTCGGCCTGACTTCTACTTCGCCCGAACCGCAGGCCGAGGCCGCCGCGCCTGCCGCGCCCGAGATCGCGCCGGTCCCCGAACCGGAACCGGCACCCCGCGCTGCGCCCGAGCCTGCGCCCAGGCCCGCTCCGCAGCCTGTTCCCGCGCCCCGGATCAAGCCCGAGCCTGTGGCGGTTCAGGTGCCCGCGCCGCGCCCGCAAGTCCGCCAGCAGCCCCAGCCCCGCGCAGCGGCCGCGCCGCCACGTGCCACTGCGGCCCCCGCCGCGCGGCCCGCCGCCGCGAGCCGTATTTCCAACGATTTCCTCAAGGGAATTCCCGGTGCACAGGCCAGCGGCGCGGCGCATAATCCGCCCGCTGCCTCGATAGGCCCGGCGGTGCAGAGCGCGCTGGCGGGCGCAATCTCGCGACAGCTAAAGCCGCATTGGGCGGCGCCGCAGGGGGCCGATGCCGAGAAGCTGGTGACGATCCTGTCGTGGAGCCTCAATCGCGATGGCACGCTGGCCGGACCGCCGCGTCTGGTGCGGCAGGAGGGGATCACCGACAGCAACCGGGCCCAGGCCGCGCGCCACGCCGAACAGGCGATGCGCGCAGTTCAGCTTGCCGCGCCTTTCACTTTGCCTGCAGAATATTTCGGCGCCTGGCAGCGCGTCGCATCGTTCCGCTTCGACAAGAGGCTTTCACAATGAAATCACTGTTCCTGTTCCCCCTGGCACTGATCGCCGCACCCGTTCTGGCCCAGCCGGTCGCCGCACCTGCCGCCGCGCCTGCCACGGTTCCCGCGCCGCCTGCCGAAGAAGGTGGGCTCACCGGCTCGGTTTCTGACGAGAGCGACTGGCAGAACCTCGACATCGCCATCACCAATTTCCAGACCGACGCCGATGTGCCGACGCAGACCAGCGTCGGCACCACCAGCCAGCTTGGCCGCGGGGTGTCGCAGATCATCGCCGCCAATCTTCGCAACAACGGCCTGTTCAAGCCAGCCGGCCCCGATGGCCTGCCGCAGCCGCTGTTCAGCGAAGTGCAGTCACCCAATTTCGGCCTGTGGTCGGGCCGCAGCGACGAGATGCTGGTGCAGGGCTCGGTGCGCATGGCCGGCGACCAGATAGCGGTCGGCTGCTATCTGTTCGATGTCGCGCTCAAGCAGCAGCTTGCCGGGGCCAGCTGGACCGTGGCGCCTGCCGACTGGCGGCGCGCGGCGCACAAGTGTTCGGACCTCGTCTATTCACGGCTTTCGGGCGAGAACCCGTTCTTTGACAGCCGCATCGCCTATATTGCCGAGACCGGGCCCAAGAGCCGCCGCATCAAGCGGCTGGCAGTGATGGATTCGGACGGTGCCAATCACGTCTTCCTCACCACCGGACAGGCCATCGCGCTGACCCCGCGCTATTCGCCCGATTACAGGCAGATCCTCTATCTGTCCTACCTCAATGGCAGTCCGCGCATCTACACGATCGATCCCGAGACCCGCAGCCAGCGGCTGGTGGTGCAGTCGAACAATCCGATCTTCGCACCGCGCTGGTCGCCGGACGGCAAATGGGTGCTCTATTCGATGGCGCAGGCGGGTAACACCGACATCTACCGCATTCCGGCAAGCGGTGGCACGCCGCTGCGGCTGACCAACACCCCGGGGATCAACATCGGCGGCAGCTTTTCGCCCGATGGCTCCAAAGTGGTGTTCGAAAGCGACCGTTCGGGCAGCCAGCAGATCTACATCATGAACGCAGATGGCAGCGACCAGCGCCGCATCAGTTTCTTCGGCGGGCGCTCGGCGACGCCCGAATGGAGCCCGCGCGGCGACCAGATCGCCTTCACTCACATCGCGGGCAATTTCCGCATCGCGGTGATGAGCCCGGGCGGCGGCGAGCTGCGCTATCTGACTGACAGCTGGCAGGACGAAGCGCCGAGCTGGGCGCCCAACGGCCGCATCATCCAGTTTTTCCGCACCCAACAAAACAGCGGCAAGGCCACGCTGTGGCAGGTTGACTTGACCGGACGAAACCAGCGCCAGCTGCCCACCCCGGTCGATGCCTCCGATCCCGCCTGGGGTCCGATCCGGCCATGAAATCGAACGCAAAGGAGAATGCCATGAGCAAGGGAAATATCGCGATAGCGCTGGCCGTCGGCCTGGCGCTCTCGGCCTGTGCCACCAAGGCACCCAAGCAGTTGCCGCCCGATCCCGGCACCGCGAGTGTCGGCGCCAATGCTGGTGGTCCGGTCCCCGGCAGCCAGGCCGATTTCGCGGCCTTCACTCAGGGCCAGGACACAGTCTATTTCGACACCGACCGCTACAACATCGACAGCGAAGACGCGGCCGCGCTGGCAACACAGGCGCAGTGGCTGATGCGGTACCCGAACAAGCGCGCGACCATCGAGGGCCACTGCGACGAGCGGGGAACGCGTGAATACAACCTCGCGCTGGGCGAGCGGCGGGCCAATGCAGCCAAAACCTATCTCGCCAGCCTCGGCGTCGATGCCACGCGGCTGAACACGGTCAGCTATGGCAAGGAACGCCCCGTGGCCATGGGTTCGGACGAAGCGAGCTGGGCGAAGAACCGCCGCGCGGTGACTGTGACGATTGACTGACGCGCGCCCGCTCCCGCAATAGGGAGCCCAGAGCACAACGAGCAGGATCCCTGAATGAAAGCGACAATCTGGCATAATCCGGCCTGCGGCACCTCGCGCAAGACTCTGTCGATCCTTGAGGAAACGCCTGGAGTCGAGGTGACCGTGGTGGAGTATCTCAAGCATCCGCCCAGTGCCGCCAAGCTCGCCCAGCTTTACCGCGATGCCGGGCTGACCCCGCAGCAAGGCCTGCGCCTGCGCGGCACCGATGCCGAGGAGCGCGGCCTGCCTGGGGCCGACGACGCCACGGTGCTGGCCGCTATGGCAGCCGATTCCCGCCTGCTCGAACGACCACTGGTCGAAACCGACAAGGGCGTGCGGCTGTGCCGTCCGCAGGAGAAAGTGCACGAGATACTCTAGCGGCCCAGTAAGGGGCAGGCGCACCACAGCGCTTGCCAAACTGTAACAAATTTGCAATCGCGGGCATTCGACCTTCCCGACCGATTACACAGGCCGTTCTCCAGCATGACCAGCACCCAGCTTGCCCGCGAGGCATTGCCGACGAAGTTGAAGCGCCGGTTGAAGCGGGCCATGGGGCCGTGGGGGGTGTTCTTCGAAGGATTCCTGCGCCATCCGGTGATGGTTGGATCGATCATCCCGAGCTCGCGCTACACTATCGCCAAGGTGCTGGCCCCGGTGAACTGGGATGAGTGCAAGCTGTTTGTCGAATATGGGCCCGGCGTAGGCACATTCTGCCGCCCGGTGCTCGATCGGCTGCGGCGCGATGGCCAGTTGATCGTGATCGACACCAACCCGCTTTACATCGACTATCTGCGCGCCACGATCACTGACAGCCGCTTCACTGCGGTGCTGGGCTCGGCCACCGATGTCGAGGATATCGTCGCCGCGCACGGCTATGACCATGCCGACTATGTCCTCTCTGGCCTGCCATTCACAACGCTGCCCGATGGTGTCGGCCCGGCTATCGCGGCGGCAACTTACCGCGTTCTGCGCGCCGGCGGGGCCTTCCTGGTCTATCAGTTCACCCCGCGCGCGCGCGATTTCATGGCCAAGCACTTCACCCGCATCGACCGCGATTTCGAATGGCGCAACATTCTGCCCAGCTACCTGTTCTGGGGCTGGAAAGAAGCGGGCAGCGAGGGCTGAACGTCCTCGACATGGCGGGGCCTTGTTGGCATTGATCGGCCATGGCCCCGTTTGCTCTCCCCGGTTTCGATCTTGGCGCTTTTGTCGCCGCCACTCTGGCTGAAGACCTCGGCACAGGCCTGCCCGGCGGTGGGCACGACGTCACTTCCGAGAGCGTGATCCCCGCAGATGCCCGGTTTTCGGGCGTGATGGACAGCCGCGATGCCATCGTGGTTGCCGGGCTGCCGATTGCCGCCGCCTTCTTTCGCCAGCTCGATCCAGCAGTGGAGATCGAATTGCTGGCCGAGGAAGGCCAGGCCATTCCTGCCGATTCCGATCTGATGCGGCTCAGGGGCAATGCCCGCGCCCTGCTGACTGCCGAGCGCTCGGCGCTTAACACGGTGCAGCACCTTTCAGGGATAGCGACCATGACGCGCCAATATGTCGACGCCATGCTGGGCAGGGCGGTGCTGCTCGATACCCGCAAGACCATTCCCGGCCTGCGCAACCTCGAGAAATACGCAACCCGGATGGGCGGCGCGCAGAACCACCGGATGGGGCTATGGGACGCGGCCATGATCAAGGACAACCATGTCGCCGTGGCGGGCGGCGTCGGCGAGGCCGTGCGGCGGGCCAAGGCTGCCGGAGTAGCCCGGATCATCTGCGAGGTGGACACTCTGGCCCAGATCGAGCCGGCGCTGGCGGCGGGGGCGAGCCATCTGCTGCTCGACAACATGAGTCCTGCGCAGCTTAGCGAGGCAGTGGCGCTGGTGGCGGGGCGGGTACCCTGCGAAGCCTCGGGCGGGGTGCGGCTCGACACGATTGGCGCCATAGCGGCGAGCGGTGTGAACTACGTCTCGGTCGGCCGCCTGACCCAGAGCGCGCCTGCGGCCGACATCGGGCTGGATTTCACGCCGCTATGAAGGGCAAGCTGATCCTGCTGGTGCTGGGCGTGCTTGCCTTGGCGCTGGTGGCCCTGACATTTCCCTATCCCGCCCACGCCCAGGCCTATCAATGCCGCCTGCCGCAGCGCATCGATCCGGTGCCTCCGGTCCAGCCCGATGGGCCTGTGATCCGCACGCCGATCTCGGGCTATACGCTGGCGGTCAGCTGGTCGCCCGAATTCTGCCACAACGATCACAGCTCGCTGCAGTGCTCGGGGCGCAACGGGCGGTTTGGGTTTGTGCGGCATGGCCTGTGGCCCGAATCGAACAGCGGCCAGGCGCCGCAGTGGTGTTCGCTGACCCCCCGTCCCTCGGCAGACCTGATCCGCCGCACCTTGTGCACGACCCCGGTGCCCTGGCTTATCGAACACGAATGGGCCAAGCACGGCAGCTGCATGAGCAAGACGCCTGAAGCCTACTACCGGGTGAGCAACATCCTTTGGAATTCGCTGCGCTGGCCCGATGCCGATCGCCTGTCGCGGCAGGACGGACTGACTGCGGGCGATTTCCGCGAGGCCTTCGTCGCCCAAAATTCTGACTGGAGGTCCTCGCAGGTGGGCATTCTGCTCAGCAACAACGGCTGGCTCAAGGAGCTGCGGCTTTGTTACGGGCGGAATTTCATGCCGACTGATTGC
>Ga0114974_10004759_pt1 | contig 10140 bp, 6 predicted proteins | sample S_130206_EF_Meta_FD_87318 | JGI IMG/M metagenome (GOLD analysis project Ga0114974, IMG submission 87318) | Freshwater microbial communities from Lake Simoncouche, Canada to study carbon cycling - S_130206_EF_MetaG | ecosystem: Environmental > Aquatic > Freshwater > Lake | place: Lake...
CGAGCCGCCGCGCGCGCCGCGCGAGAGTGTTCCGTCGAAGCCCGTCGTCATGCCGGTTCCGCCTAACATCGCCGCCGGGCACCAATTGCTGTGGATGGCGGCGCTGTCGCAAATTCCGATGCCTGGGGTCCTGCTGGGAATGCCCGATCCGGCACCGCGGCCAGCGCCGTTCTACCCCGCCGGATCGGAGCCTTTGGCCATGTCCAAGCCAGGGGGCAGATCGGGCGCAAACCGCTGGTCGCTCGATTCGTGGGTGCTGTGGCGGCGGGGCAGCACTTCCGCCCCATCCGGTGGCCTGCTGATCCCGAGCTATGGCGCGAGCCAGGCAGGCGCCGTGCTGCGCTATCAGCTCGCGCCGGGCAGCGCCCTGCGCCCCAATGCCTATCTGCGCACCACCGCCGCGCTGAACGGTTCGAACGAGCGCGAAGTGGCGCTGGGGCTGGCACTGCGGCCGATTTCGCGGTTGCCGGTCTCGCTGCAGGGCGAGGCGCGCTACACCAGCACGCCCGGCGCCCATGCCTTGCGCCCGGCGGTGCTGGCAGTAACCGAATTGCCGCCGATCGAGATGCCGATGGGCATGCGCGGCGAAATCTATGGTCAGGCCGGCTATGTCGGCGGCAAGTTCGCGACCGGCTTTGCCGACGGTCAGATGCGGATCGACCACCGGCTGGTGCGGCTGGGCAAGGCCGATGTCAGGCTGGGCGGCGGAGCTTGGGGCGGGATCCAGAAGGGCGCCTCGCGGCTCGATGCGGGTCCCTCGCTCACTATCGGCCAGCCATTGGGCGGTCCGGCCTCAATCCGGCTGGGCGCGGACTGGCGGTTCCGTGTCGCGGGCAAGGCCGCGCCGGGCTCCGGGCCAGCGGTGACGCTTTCCGCAGGTTTCTAGCGCGTCTTTGCTTCCTTCCTCCGCCTTGCTCGGCTAGGGTCGCGGCAGGATGGATGTTTACCTCCCGATCGCCAATCTTTCGGTCAACGGCCTGTTCATCGTCCTGCTGGGCGGGCTGACCGGGCTGCTCTCCGGCATGTTCGGCGTCGGCGGCGGGTTTCTGACCACGCCCCTGCTGATCTTCTACGGCGTGCCGCCCACGGTGGCCGCGGCGTCGGCCGCCAGTCAGGTGACGGGCGCAAGCATTTCTGGCGTCTTCGCGCACCACCGGCGCGGCGGGGTCGATACCAAGATCGGCGCGGTGATGGTGGCGGGCGGGTTCATTGGCACCGGCATCGGCACCCTGCTGTTTCGCCTGCTGCAATCGCTCGGCCAGATCGATACCGTGATCAACGTGCTCTACGTGCTGCTGCTCGGCTCGATCGGGATCATCATGGCGCGCGAGAGCCTTGAAGCGCTCAAGGCGCAGCGTTCCGGCACGCCGATCAAGGCACGCAAGCGGCGGCATCATCCCTTGGTCGCGAGCCTGCCGATGCGCTGGCGGTTTTACCGGTCGGGCCTCTACATCTCGCCGCTGGCGCCGCTGCTGCTGGGCGTGGCGACGGGAATTCTGACCATGCTGATGGGCATCGGCGGCGGCTTCGTGCTGGTTCCGGCCATGCTCTATATCCTTGGCATGAGCGCCAGCGTCGTGGTCGGCACTTCGCTGTTCCAGATCCTGTTCGTCACCATGGCGACGACCATGATGCACGCGCTCACCACCAAGGCTGTCGACATTGTGCTCGCCCTGCTGCTGCTGCTTGGTTCGGTCACAGGCGCGCAGGTCGGCGCGCATTTCGCGCAGAAGGCGCGGCCTGAATATCTGCGGCTGGCGCTTGCCGGGATCGTTCTGCTGGTGGCGGCGCGGCTGGCGCTGGGTCTGGGCTATCGCCCGGACGAGATCTTCACGGTGGTGGTCCAGTGAGGCCGGGGCAGTGAGGGTGCTGCTGGCCCTCCTGGCCCTGCTGCTGCTGGGCGGCGCGCGCGACCCCATTCTGGTGCCCGAGATTTCGCAGCACGAGGTGCAGGTCCGCCAGGGTTTTACCGGGGCGGAACTGCTGCTGTATGGCGCCATTCTGACCCCTGAGGGCACCCGCGCCGGGCAGGACTATGACATTGTGGTCGTGCTCAAGGGGCCCAGCAACCCGGCGACGCTGCGCGAAAAGCGCAAGCTGGCCGGCATCTGGCTCAATGCCGCGAGCATGGAGCTGCATTCGGTGCCGAGCTATTTCGCGGTGGCATCGACCCGGCCGATCAGGAAGATCGTCGATGACAAGACCGCGGCGATCTACGAGCTTGGCTTGCCCTGGCTGCAACTGTCGCCGACAGGCGCGATCGATCCCGAGGCGCAACGCCATTTCGCGGCCGGGCTGGTCGATCTGATGAGCCGCAAGGGGCTCTACCGGCAGGACGAGGCCGGGGTCACGGTCAAGGAGCAGGTGCTCTATCAGGCGCACATGCAGCTGCCATCGAGCGTTGTGACTGGCCGCTATACCGCCGAGACATTTGCGATCACGCATGGCCGGGTGGTTGCTTCGGCGCTGAGCACGGTGGAAGTGCGCAAGCTGGGATTCGAAGGCGCGGTCGCCGAGTTCGCACGGACCTGGTCGTTCGTCTATGGCCTGCTGGCGATCGGCGTTGCTGTGGTGATGGGATGGCTGGCCGGACGGGTATTCGCGCTAGTCTGATTTGGGGGCCTGAAACGGGACAGGCGAGTGCCTTTTAGTCCGAAATTAATACATCAGGCGTAGCACAGCGGCTCAAATCCTCGGTCAAGAGCAGCTTTGGCATATGTCAGATATGAGCACGCAGAATTTCAATGCGCTGAGGGTGGCTTCTGCCCAGGACCTTGGCGGCAATGCCAGTGCGCCTGCGGTGGATACCTCGATGGACCCGATCGGCATCGTGCTCGAGATCGCCGGTGCCGGCAGCCAGATCGCGATTGATCTTCAGCGGCTGACCGATTGTGCCGGCAGCGACGATCCTTCGATTGCCCAGGCCGGGCAGGTCGGCAGCCAGGTCAAGATCAAGGTCGGCCGCGGCTGGCTGCTCGCCACCGTGCGCAACCAGAAGCAGGATTCGACCACCCCCGGCGGCATTCTTGCGACGACGGACTTCCTCGGCGAAGGGGATGAAGAGCGCCTGACTGGACGGCTGCATGGTTTTCATCGCGGCGTCACCCGCTATCCGATCCCTGGCGCGCTGGTCTATCCGGCGACGACCAGCGATCTGCGCCAGATCTATGCCAGCGACGGCCGCAATATCATTCAGATCGGCACAGTCCATCCGACCAATGACATCCGCGCCGGGCTCTATGTCGATGCCATGCTTGGCAAGCATTTTGCCCTGCTGGGTTCGACCGGCACCGGCAAATCGACCAGCGCCGCGCTGATCCTGCACCGCATCTGCGAGACTGCGCCCGAAGGCCATATCATCATGGTCGATCCGCACGGCGAATATGCTTCGGCCTTCCGCAACACCGGGCTGATCTTCGATGTCTCCAACCTGCAGATGCCCTATTGGCTGATGAATTTCGAGGAACATTGCGAGATGATCCTCACTTCATCGGGCAACAACCGCATGGAAGATGCCGATATTCTCGCCAAATGTCTGCTGATGGCGCGGATGAAGGGGCGGCTTTCGGATAGCATGGGCAAGGTCACCGTCGATACGCCGGTGCCCTATCTGCTCTCGGACCTCTCGACCATTCTCAACAATGAAATGGGCAAGCTCGACAAGGCGACCACCTCGGCGCCTTATATGCGGATCAAGAGCAAGCTCGACGAGTTGAAGGGCGATCCGCGCTACCAGTTCATGTTCTCAGGCATGCTGGTCGGCGATACGCTGGCCGAATTCATCGCCAAGATTTTCCGCATGCCGGCGCGCGGCAAACCGATTTCGATCATCGACGTCTCGGGCGTGCCGAGCGAAGTCACGGCAACCGTGGTCGCTGTGCTCAGCCGTCTGGTGTTCGATTTTGCGGTCTGGGCGCGCGAGGAACGCACCCGGCCAATCCTGCTGGTTTGCGAAGAAGCCCACCGCTATGTGCCCAACGAGAAGAACTCCGATGGCTCGTCGGTCGGCAAGATCCTCAGCCGCATCGCCAAGGAAGGCCGCAAATACGGCGTTTCGCTGGGCCTCATCACCCAGCGTCCGTCAGACCTTGCCGAAGGCGTGCTGTCGCAGTGCGGCACGATCATCGCCATGCGCCTCAACAACGAGCGCGACCAGGCCTTCGTCAAGGCCGCCATGCCCGAAGGCGCGCGCGGTTTCCTCGATTCGATCCCGGCCTTGCGCAACCGCGAATGTATCATCTGCGGCGAGGGCGTTTCAGTGCCGATCCGCGCGGTGTTCGACGATCTTGAGGAATTCAAGCGTCCGGCCTCGGAAGATCCCAGCTTCGTCGATCTGTGGAACAAGACCGGCGGCGAGGAGGACATGGTCGATCGCACCGTCCAGCGCTGGCGCGCGCACGGCAGGTAAAGCTAGGGGTAGTAGGGACGGGGAAGTGGGCCGGTGCCGCTTCCGCCGTGAGGCGGAAATAGACTCATTACTCGGCAGGTACGGCCCTCGCCGACATGCTCTGTCCTTTGCGCCAGCTGCCCTGTAGATAATAGGCAATGCCCATCAAGGCCGAAGCGCTGCCGCTGGCCATGAAAGACCACCAGATCGCATCCGAGCCATAGTGCGGATAGAGCCCGAAACCGACACTCATCCGTACCACGATGATCGAGAACACCATGATCACGAACGGCGCCACCACGGCCCCGTTGGCTCGTACGATCGAAGTGATCACCATCGAAATACCCATCGGCACGAAAGTCCAGCCGATCAGCAGGTTGATATGTTCGCCGATCGGGATCGCCTTGCTGCCCAGCGGCAGGAACAGGCCGAGCAGCACATGGTCGGCCACCAGCACCACCAGCACCAGCACGCCGGTCATCACGACATTGGTGATGACTCCGGTGCGCGCGATCATGCCGATCCGGTCCCAGCGGCCCGCGCCGATATTCTGTGCCGCCATGGCGCTGACCGCGCTGCCCACCGCGAAGGCGGGCATCTGGATATAGCCATACATCTGGTTGACCGCGTTGTAAGCGGCGGCGGTATCGACGCCCTCGCGGTTGATCAGCCCCATCATCACCACGCCCGACAGCGACATCACCACCATTGACAGCCCCATCGGCAGGCCGATCACCAGCACCGGCTTTAAATGAGCCCAATCGGGGATAAGCAGCGCCCATTCCTTGCCGCGCAGCCGGATCGGCAGATCGTGCGCATAGATCCGCCACAGAATGAACACGAGGCAGATCAGATTGGTCACCACCCCGGCCCAGGCCGCTCCGGGCAAGCCGAGCTTGGGTACGGGGCCAAGTCCGAGGATGAAAACCGGATTGAGCAGCACCGAGAAGATCAGATTGAGCACTGTTGTCCAGAACGGCGTTGCCGCATCGCCGATCCCGCGCAGGGCCGATTGCAGCAGCACGGTCATGAACACCAGCGGCACACCGATGAAGACCACGTGCAGAAACGATGCGGCGAAGTGCATCGCTGCCGGAGGCGTCGCCATGGCCCGCAGAATGGGCGGGGCAATCGAGCCGCCAAACAAGGCAATCAACAGCCCGATGATCATGAACGCGCCGGTGGTCGCGCCGATGGTATGGCGCACTTCAGACAGATCGCCGCGCCCCTTGGCCTGACCGATCAGGATGGTGCTGGCCATGCTGAGGCCAAACACGCTGGAGAAAATCGCGAACATCACGAATGTGGCAATGCCCGCCGCAGCGAAAGCTTCTTCGCCCAGAAACTTGCCGACATAGATCGCGCTGATTGAGCCGTTGAGTGATTGCAGCACATTGCCGCCCAGCGTCGGCAGAGTGAACATCAGCAGGGTGCGCGCGACCGGACCTTGCGTCAGGTCGCCGCGATCGGGCTTCTGCGCTGCGGGGGTATCAGCCGGTTGATCGAAATCGCTCACGTTCCCCTCGTGTCGCCATAGAGGTGGATATGCAAGCGGTCGGACAAGTTAAATTCATGTTCCGAACAAATTTGTGCGAGCCAGCGGGCGCGGGTTTGCACGGTCTCGCTGTCGCGGCCTTCGGGCATCAGCCAGATGCGCGATGCGGGGATGGCATAGGCTTGCTGAAGGCTCAGCACTTCGGCGAGATCCTCTGGCGCGGCGATGACGAATTTGAACAGGGCGCGAGGATCGGCGGCCCACATGGCTAGGCGTTCGGGGATCAGGGCTAGCTCTGCCGGGTTGCCGCTGTGGGCGAGCTTGGGGCTGACGTTGTATTGGTGGATGTGCGCATCGAGCGCCGGGGGCGGAGCGACGGTGCCGTTGGTTTCGACTTCGATGTGCCATGACGACTCTGGGGTCGGCAGCAAGGCGATCATTCGGGCGAGCGCCGGGGCCTGAAGCAGCGGCTCGCCGCCGGTGATGACGAGGCGGCGCGGCTTGAGCGCGGCGATGCGAGCGGCGGCCAGTTCCTCGCTGAGCGTGACCTGGTTGGCCTGGCGATCGAAGGTCTGGGCGTCGCGGTGGGGATGGTTGTTGCCTTCGAAACGCCAGGTGTAGGCCGTGTCGCACCACTGGCAGGCGAGGTTGCAGCGCGAGAGGCGGATGAAGGTACTTGGCCGCCCGGCGGACAGGCCTTCGCCCTGCAGTGAGGCGAAGATCTCCGGCTCGCCGGGCGACTGGGCGGCGAGAGTCAGCGGCACGGCGCCACTCTCACCCCAACCGCGCCAAGGCCGCGCTGAGCCGTTCGGCTTCGGCAGCATGCATGGCATGATCGGCGCGGGCCTTCTCGACTGCCTCGGGCTTGGCCTTTTCGACGAAGCTCGGGTTGGAGAGGCGGCCTTCGAGCGACTTGGCTTCCTTGGTGGAAAGTTCCAGCGCCTTGGCGAGGCGGGCCTTTTCGGCGGCGATGTCGACTACGCCTTCCAGCGGCACGATCAGGTTGGCGTCACCTGCGCCTATCTGCATTGCCGCGCCTTGCGGGGCCGCTTCGAAGCGGATCGCAGAGAGCCGCGCCAGCCTGTCAATGGCGCCGGGGTTGGCTTCGATGGTGGCGCGCGTCGCGAGGCTGGGATCGGGCAGGTAGGCTTCCAGCTTGGCGCCGGGCGCAATGCCGAGTTCGTTCTTGGCGGTGCGCAGGTTGCCGACCAGTGCGATCAGCCATTCGACCTCGCGCTTGGCCGCCGCATCAACGCCAGCCCCCGGCTCCGGCCACTTCGCGGTAATCAGCGGATAGTCCGCCCGTTCGCCCAAGGCTCCCCACAGCTCCTCGGTAACGAAGGGCATGAAGGGGTGCAGCATGACCAGAATCTGGTCGAGCACCCAGCCGGCAACCGCCTTGGTCTCCTCGTCGAAGCTGCCCTTTATGAGCTCGATATACCAGTCGCAGAACTGGTCCCAGACGAAGTGGTAGATCGTGTTGGCAGCCGCATCGAAGCGCAGGTCGGCCATGGCCTGATCGAGCGCGGCGACGGTCTCGACTACTTCGCCGATGATCCACTTGTTGACTGCCAGCGTGGCGGGCGGCGCGGCGAGGGAGGTGGAAGCACCGATCCCGTTCGACTGGCAGAACCTTGCCGCATTCCACAGCTTGGTGGCGAAGTTGCGATAGCCTTCGATGCGGGCCTTATCCATCTTCACATCGCGGCCCTGACTTTCCATCGAGGCCATGAAGAAGCGCAGCGCGTCGGCGCCGTATTCGTCGATCAGCAGCAGTGGATCGACGACATTGCCCTTGCTCTTGGACATCTTCTGGCCATCGGCGGCGCGGACGAGGCCGTGCAGATAGAGCCGCTTCCACGGCACTTGTCCGCCGTTGAAATGCATCCCCTGCATCGCCATGCGGGCGCACCAGAAGAACAGGATGTCGAAGCCGGAGATCAGCAGATCGTTGGGATAGTGGCGCTGGTAGAGCGCGGATTCGTCCGGCCAGCCGAGCGTGGCGAAGGGCCACAGCGCGCTGGAGAACCAGGTGTCGAGGACGTCTTCATCGCGGGTGATCGCGCGGCCGCCGGCAAGCGCCAGTGCCTCCGCCTCAGTCTCGGCGACATAGACCTGGCCATCGTCTGCATACCAGGCCGGTATCCGATGCCCCCACCACAGCTGGCGGCTGACACACCACGGCTGGATGTTCTCCATCCAGTTGAAATAGGTCTTTTCCCAGCTCTTGGGGACGATTTCGATCCGCCCGTCGCGCACAGCCTCGATCGGCGGCTTGGCCAGTGTTGCCGCATCGACATACCACTGGTCGGTCAGCCACGGCTCGATCACCACGCCGCCGCGGTCGCCATAGGGCGTCTGGATGACGCGGTCCTCGGCGTCCTTTTCGGTGACTTCGCCGTCCTTGGCCGTGACGCTGAACATGACGAGCTGGCCCAGCGCCTTCATCTGCTCGACCACCAGTTCACGCGCGCCATCCAGGCCGTCGCGGCGGAAGCGGTGGAGGCCGACGAATTCGGCGGGGATCAGGCCGTCACTGGTCTGCACCACATTGGCCTCGGCATCGAACATGTTGAGCATATCCGCTGGCTTGAACCCCGCGCGTTTGCCGACTTCGAAGTCGTTGAAATCATGACCCGGCGTGATCTTCACCGCGCCCGAGCCAAGCTCCGGATCGGCGTGCTCGTCGGCGACAATCGGAATGCGGCGCCCGGTGATCGGCTGCTCGATGAACTTGCCGATGACCGACTGATAGCGCGGATCTTCCGCGTTCACGGCCACTGCCATATCGGCCAGCATTGTCTCGGGCCGGGTGGTCGCCACGACGATATGATCGCGGCCATCGGCCAGCTTGACGCCATCGGCCAGCGGATAGCGGAAGTGCCAGAAATGACCCTTCACTTCCTGCGTTTCCACCTCGAGATCGCTGATCGCGGTCTTGAGCTTGGGGTCCCAGTTGACCAGCCGCTTGTCGCGATAGATCAGGCCCTGATTATAAAGATCGACGAAAACCTTGACCACGGCCTTGGTGAAATGCGGGTCCATGGTGAACTGCTCGCGGCTCCAGTCCATCGAACAGCCCAGCCGCCGCAGCTGGCGGGTGATGGTGCCACCGGATTCGGCCTTCCATTCCCAGACCTTGTCGACGAAGGCCTCGCGCGAATAATTGGTGCGCTTGTCCTGGCTCGCTTCCAGCTGGCGTTCGACCACCATTTGCGTCGCGATGCCCGCGTGATCGGTGCCGACCACCCACAGCGCATCCTTGCCACGCAGCCGCTCATAGCGGACGACCACATCCTGCAGCGTGTTGTCGAGTGCGTGGCCGATGTGCAGGCTGCCCGTGACATTTGGCGGCGGGTTGACGATCGTGAAGGGCACGGCGTGGGGGCGCGCCGGGCGGAACAGCCCGTTTGTTTCCCAATGCGCATACCACTTCGCCTCGATCTGGGCGGGGTCGAAGGTCTTGTCTAAGGGCGTTGAACTCATGGGGCGGCGCTTTGCCAGTGGCGGGGGCGAGGCGCAAGCCATGTGGCCGATTCCGGTTCCCCCACTTGCCGCCCAGTCGATTTTCCCGCATCACTCCGCGCGCAATGCGCGAACGGGCTGATTTCACTTTCGAGAGCGGAGACAAGGGAGGGGCCGTGGTTGCCTTGACCGGGCCGCTGCGCATCTCCTCGATCGGCGATCTCGATCGGCGGCTGGAGGCCCTAACGGACAAGGTCCACCGGCTCGATCTCAGCCAGGCCACCGATCTCGACACGGCCGGGGCCTGGCTCGCCTGGCGGTTTTCCCGCGACTGGGGTGCCGAACTGACCGGCGCCAGCGACAAGGCGAAGCGGCTGATCGCGGCTGTCAGCCAGGCGCGCGGCGACGATGAAGCGGAAGGCAAACACCACAATCCGCTGGTGGTTACCAGCGGCTGGCTGGGCAAGAATATTCTCGGCTTCTGGCACGGTGCCTATCACGTGCTCGGCTTCCTGGGCGCGGTGGTTGCTTCGTTTGGCACGCTGCTGCTGAATCCGGGCCGGTTTCGCACCAAGGCGCTGATTCATCAGATGGAACTGGTCGGGGTAACCTCGCTCGGCATCATCGGTTTGATGAGCTTTCTGGTCGGCATCGTCATCGCCCAGCAGGGCGCAGTGCAGCTGCGCGAATTCGGCGCGGAGATGCTGACGGTCAACCTCACCGGCAGGATTGCGCTGCGCGAGCTGGGCATCCTGATGACCGCAATCATGGTGGCGGGCCGTTCGGGCTCGGC
>Ga0114974_10004760_pt1 | contig 10139 bp, 8 predicted proteins | sample S_130206_EF_Meta_FD_87318 | JGI IMG/M metagenome (GOLD analysis project Ga0114974, IMG submission 87318) | Freshwater microbial communities from Lake Simoncouche, Canada to study carbon cycling - S_130206_EF_MetaG | ecosystem: Environmental > Aquatic > Freshwater > Lake | place: Lake...
GCGGTAGCGGCCCGCCACGAGGTCCTGCATGTAGGTATAGGGACAATCCTGCGCGCCGCCTTCCACAGCGGTGAAGCCGCGATGGGCGAACTGGTAGATATTGTTCTCCACGCCCCAATGAATGCGCGCCTCGCGCACGAGGTCGGGACGCACTTCGGCGGTGATGATTTCATCGACCCGGCCGGTGGTTCCGTGGGCCAGAACCTCGCCATCGAAATTGACGATCATGCCCTCGCCCATGGAATCGAAGGAGCCATCCGATCCGCACATGCAGACATTGGCCGTGACCATGAGATTGCAGAAGGCGTTCGACTGGTTGGTGAAGCGCCAGGCCTGCCTGATGGGCGCGGTGTAGCCCGCCGTGCGGATCATGATCTCCGCGCCCTTGTAGGCGCATTCCCGCGCCATCTCCGGGAACATGCCGTCGTGGCAGATGATGAGCGCGAGTTTCGCGCCCTTCGGCCCTTCGATGACGGGAATGCCGAGATCCCCGGGCTCCCAGGGCTCCACGGGCGTCCAGGGATGCATCTTGCGATAATAGAGCTTCAGCTCGCCCTTGTCGTCGATGATGATGCCGGAATTGTAGGGATTGCCGTGGGGGTTGAACTCCATGATGGAGAAGCAGCCCCAGATCCTGTTGGCGATGCAGGCCTTTTTGAAGGCGGCGACTTCCGGCCCGTCGAGGCGGCACATGATCTGCGGATTCATGTCCATGGACAGGCCATGCAGGGCATATTCGGGGAACACGACGAGATCCATCGTCGCCAGATTACGCCGCGCCTTGCCCACCATGTCGACGATGCGCTGGGTCTGGCGCGCTAGATCCTCTGAAGTCACCACAACAGGAAGTTGCAACTGGACAAGGCCGATCACGACCCCTTCTGGTGACTTATTCAAACCGCCCAGCCCGTTCATGCCCGATCCCCTTGCCGATTGTCGCTCAAGCGAAGCAAAAGCTGCGCCAGAGGGGCAGGGAGCGCGAAGGGGTGGGGTGACGGATGAAGAGAAGAGCGTTAAGCTCAAAAAACAGGCATCAAGCCTTCGCCGCCGAAGCAGTCCGCGTCGCAGTCCGCCCCTTGTGGAATGGCGACCTTCTTGCATGGCGGCTGGAATGATGTGGCGGAATGCGCCACCGCTCGCAAATGGAATCGGGACAACGTAATGACAAATCGCCTTTCCGCAGCCGCCTTGGCAGCTCTTGCGCTGGTGGGCCTCTGCGCCGCGCCCGCCAGGGCCCAGCCGGCCACAGAGTTCTACAAGGGCAAGACGATCGCCATGGTGATCAGCTCCAGCGCTGGTGGCGGTTATGACGTGCTCGCGCGCACCATCGCTCGCTACCTGCCCAAGCACATTCCCGGCGCGCCCATCGTCGCCGTTCGCAACATGCCCGGCGCTGGCGGCATCGTCGCCACCAACTTCCTTTACAATGTGGCCTCGAAAGACGGGCTCACCATCGGCGGCGTGCAGAACAACACGCCCTTCGAGCCGCTGCTGGGCACCAAGGAGGCGGAATATGACCCCAAGAAATTCACCTGGCTTGGCTCGCCCAGCTTCGAGACAGGCCTGCTGATCGTCTGGAACACCGTGCCGGTCAACACGGTCGACGACGTGCGCAAGCGCGAGATCACCGTCAGCTCGTCGGGCGCCAATTCCACGCCCAGTTTCTATGCGCGCCTGTTGAACGAATTGCTGGGAACGAAACTGAAGATCGTGGTGGGCTATCCCGGCCAGAGCGAATCCTTCATCGCCATGGAGCGGGGCGAGGTCGATGGTTATCCCAGCATTTTCTGGAGTTCGCTGTCCGCCACGCGGCCCGACTGGATCAAGCAGGGCAAGGTCAAATATATCGTTCAATATGGACCCGAAAAGGAAGCAGGCGCGGGCGCCACGCCCAATGTCAGCGATCTCCTCACCAATTCTGATGACAAGCTGCTGCTGAACGCGGCGGTCGCCCCCTTGGCTCTGGGGCGCCCCTATCTTCTGCCCCCGGGAGTGCCTGCCGACCGCGTGGCCCTGTTGCAGAAAGCCATGATGGACACTTTCGCCGATCCCGAGTTTCTGGCTGAAGCGGACAAACTCAACCTTGGCGTGAATACGCCCCGCTCTCCCGAAGCCATGGCCAAGATCGTCAACGACGCCTATGCGACGCCGCCCGAGATCGTGACGCGCCTGCGCAAGATCGCCAATCCCGAGGCGGGCAAGTAGGGGCTCGCCCTGCATCGGCGCATGACAGCGCGCCCACGCGGTTGTGAAGATCATGCACCCCCCGTGGCTTGATAATTGGCTTGGTGGCGTCCATCTATCGGTGAGAGATCGCTCAGGGGTTGCATGGATCGCATGATCGCCATTGTGGACAGGCGCCGGTTTCTTGGCGGCGCGGGTGCGAGCCTCCTCGCGACTGGCGCCGCCAACGCAAGCATTCTTGCCCCGCCGGGCAATCGCCTCGCCTTTTCCGTTCTGCGGGAAGGCAAGGAGATCGGGACCCATACCCTGATCTTCGCTCGCAATGGCGATATGTGGACCATTCAGGTGGCCATCGACCTGCTCATCAAGCTGGGGCCTGTTCCCTTGTTCCGCTACGAACATCGCGCCACGGAAATCTGGAACGGCGCCAGTTTCGCCTCCGTCGAGGCGCAGACCAATGACGATGGCGCGCGCACCACCTTGCGGGCCCAGCGCGGCCCTGACGCGGTGATTGTCGATTCCTCGCAGCAGGGCAAATATGAAGCGCCCGCCAATGCGCTTCCCTCGACCCACTGGAACCGGCGCATGCTGGATGGTCCCTTCATTAACACCCAGACCGGCCAGTTGATGAAAAGCGCCGTCAGCCCGCGCGGTGCGGGCGTGGTCGAGACCGCGTCCGGGCGCAGCGTCAGCGTGCGTCGCTACGAGATCGCGGGGCCGCCCGTGCTCGAGACCTGGTATGACGAGCGGTTGACCTGGACCGGCCTGCAATTCAAGGCGCGGGACGGATCGCAGGTCATTTACAAGCGTCAGGACTAGCGCCGGGCGCCACAAGGGCGAGATCCACCGCCGCGCCCATGGCCTGATAGCCCAGCCGATTGGGATGCAGCCCATCGCCCGGCCCGCCAATGGAGGAGCCGGGCTGCATGGGCGCATGGAGCCCGCCGGTCTGCGGATCGCGCGTCGCCGCCTCGAAGTCGATGACGCCGTCAAAGAGCCCGCCATGGCGCAGGAAATCGTTATAGGCTCTGCGCTTCGCCTCCACCTGCGGGCCGCCATGGGTTTCGATGTTGGCGCCCAGCGCAGGGGTCAGCAGAGCAGCGATCACGCGCACGCCCGGAACGCCCGCGCGGATGCGCGCGACCCCCGCCGTCACGCCCGCGATCACATCCTCGACGCTGGCCCCGCCATGGCCGAAATCGTTGATCCCTTCCAGCCAGATCACGGTCGAGACGCCCGATAGCGCGATCACGTCGCGCGCAAGTCGATCAAGCGCGGAGGGTCCGCCATCGGTGGGCCGCGCCACGTCATAGGCGGCGGGGGAGATGATCTCGTTGGCGCCGATGCCCTGATTGACCACGGCGGCCCGAACGCCCGCCCGGCCCAGGCGGCGCGCCAGCACATCGGGCCAGCGATCATCGCCATTGATGGTGGAGCCTGACCCATCGGTGATGGAATCCCCGAAGCACACGATGACAGGCGCATCCGCGCGCATGTCGACAGCGTCGAGGAAATACCAGGACGCCGTGGGATAGGGAAAGCCCGCTTCGCCTTCATCCGCGCAGCAGGGCGCCGCATGGGGCGGGCTCACATAGGAGGTTTGCAGGGCTTTTGCATGCCAGGTCATGGGCCCGCTTTCGCCCTCCACATGGAAGCTCACCGCAAGCTTGCGCCCTTCCAGATGAGCCTCGGGCACATGGTCCAGCGCCGCCGCATCGCTCCACACGCTGGCGCTCGCCGGGATGACGACGCTGGCTCGCCCGCCGAAAAGCACGGGCCGATTGGTCCCGCGCACAAGGGCGCTGCTGGAGGCTTGCAGGCCCGCATGCACCTGCGCGAGGCGAAGATCGCGCGCGCCCAGCGCATTGCTGAACCGCAGGCGCAGATGGCTCCCCCAGAGGGAGGGCCGCAACACCATGCGGAAGGATTGATCGCAGGCGCCGCGGGCGGGGTCCGGAAACACAAAGCGCAGGTCCGGCTGGGCCGTGGGCTTTCCTGCGGGGTAGGGCCCCTGCGAGGATGCGGTCCAGACCGTGGCCCAGGGCAGGCTTTCGGGTGTTTCCAGCGCGCTCATGCGTTCCCCCTCCGATTTGCAGCGATTACGTCATGGGCCGCGCCTATCGGCAAGAGGCGCAGCCTCGGTTTGACGCGCGCCTCGCGCCGGTCAATGATGCGCAAAACAAGGGGAGTTGGCCATGCGGTTGTTGAACGCGCTGTTAGCGTTGCTCTGTTGCCTGCTGGCCGGGGGCGCGCGCGCCCAGCCTGTGGCCGACTTCTACCGGGGCAAGACCGTGAATGTCTGGATCGGCTATGGCCCGGGCGGCGGCTATGACCTGTCCGCCCGTGTGCTCGCCCGTCACATGGGCCGTCATATTCCCGGCGAGCCAACCCTCGTGGCGCGCAACATGCCCGGCGCCGGCTCCCTTACCCTCGCCAACTGGCTTTACAATATCGCGCCAAAGGACGGGCTCGACTTCGGCATTTTCGGGCGCACCGTTCCCATCGACCCCTTGCTGGGAACCAAGGGCGCCCAGTTCGACGCGCTCAAGTTCACATGGCTTGGCTCGACCTCCAACGAAGTCTCCACCTGCGTGGCCTGGCATGATGCGCCCGTGCAGAAGGCGGAGGATCTCTTCACGCGGGAATTGACGGTGGGCGCCTCCGGCGCCGCCTCGCCATCCGCCGTCTTTCCCTATCTCTTCAATTCGATCGTTGGCACGAAGATCAAGGTCATCAACGGCTATACGACCTCGGCGACCATTCTGACGGCGCTGGAGGCGGGCGAACTTAACGGCTTTTGCGCCTGGGGTTGGGTGCCCATGAAGGCCATGCGCGCCGATTGGATCCGCGACCGGAAATTCAACGTGCTGTTCCAGATCGGGCTGGCCAAACACAAGGATCATCCCGAGACGCCGCTCATTCTGGATTTCGCCAAAACGCCTGAAGATCGCGCGCTTCTGGAAATTCTCGTGGCGCCGCAGGTCTTCGCCCGTCCCTTCGCCGCGCCCCCGGGCATTCCCGCAGACCGCGCGGCGGCCCTGCGCGAGGCCTTCAACAAGACTGTGCGCGATCCCGCCTTCATCGAAGAGGCCGAGCGCATGGTGCTCGAACCTGATCTCGTTGACGCCGCCATGCTCGAAGGCGTGCTGAAACAGATTTACAATGCGCCCAAGCCGCTGCTCGAGCGCGCCCGGGAGGCGATGGCGGCGGGGCAATAGGCCCCGCGGAACGCGCCCCGTTCAGGTGGCGAGCGTCGAGGCGACGAACAGCTTTTCGGGCGCATAGCGCTGGCTGATCAGGCCCTGATCGTGCGAATATTGGATGAACCGCTCGAGATTGGCGCGATTGGCGGCGAATCCGCTTTTCCAGGGATCGCCGAACTTTTCGCGGGAGGATTCATAAAGGTGGCGAATCTCCGGCAGGCGCGCCCAGTTGGGATCTGAATAATAATCGTCGCAGATCTCATGGGCCTGGGCGAACATGTCCATCAGCGCCGCTGGCAAATCCGGATGTTCCTCCACAAGGCTCGGCGCCATGGCGACGATATGCATGATGGGCCAATAGCCGAGCTTGTCGAAGTAGCGCTTTTCCTCCGCCTGCGTGTCGCGAAACAGCCTGCGCGTCTTCACCTTGCCCTTCATCACGGAATGGGGCGGATGGGGCATGAAGATGGCGTCGATCTCATGGTTTTCCAGCAGCACCCCGAGGTCGGCTCCCTTGGGCGCATAGTCGATGGTGACGCCGGGCTTGTGATCGAACTTCACTTTTTCGGCGCGGGTGAGAAGCCATTTGATGTCTTCCCATGCCACGCCATATTCGAATTTGAGATCGCCCTTGGCGAGCAGGGAGAGCGTCGTCTGGAACGATGACAGGCCCACCCTGCGGCCGATCAGGTCCGCCGGTTTCTCGATGTCGCTGTCGGCGCGCACGAACATGCAGCTCTGGGAGAACAGGCGCCGGGGAAAGATCGGCACGCCGATCAGCGGCACGCCGCGATCGACCGCCATCAGGAAGGTCGACATGGAAAATTCCGCGACGTCGAAACTCCCGTTGTGGATCATCTGTTCGTGCCGTGATCCCCCGTCGCGCAGCCCGTCGGATTGGCCGACTTGCAGCGCCTTGTAGGTGAACCCTTCCGGCGCCTTCACCGTGCCGTCAAAGAACGGAAAGTGACGGTCATAGCGATCCATCGCGATGGTGATTTCACGGGTCATGGCGGCCTCCGTTTGGCGTGTCTTGCGATCAGGGATGCACGGTTTCGGTGAACCAGTCGGTGGGCAGACCGATGCCGACATTCTGCTCCTTGGCGCGCTTGTAGATCACCGAGCCCGCAGCGGCGAATTGATAGCCCATCCCCATATTGTTGAGGAAGCAGGTCACCTGCTTGTCGCTCTCGCGGCCCGGCGCATGGCCCGCGATGAGTTGCGGCAGGGTCGGATATTTCTTGAAGTCGATCTTGTTGGCCGCGTTCCACCCGGCGTCCTTCGACTCCTCCTTGAAATTCGCGCCTTTGGCGACCACCAGGATCGGCGCGGTGTCATGGGTGTGAACCGCGACCTTATCGCAGGCGCGGATGGCGTCCGGCTCGATCTCCGGCTTCTTGATGGAGGACAGGTGCATGCCCGGCTCGATCCATCGCTCGAAGAAGATGGGATCCAGCGAATTCGATCCGCACATCACGATATCGACGCCCGCGACCGCGTCTTCGGCTTCGCTGACGGAGGTGACGGGAATTTGCAGCAAGGTCGTCATGCGCGCGCAGAAGGCCTCGCGGTTCTCCTGATTGGGCGAGAAGCATTTCACGGATTCGATCTTGCGCACCGCGCAGGCGGCGGTGAGCTGCGTCTCCGCCTGCCAGCCGCTGCCCAGAAGACCGATGGTGCGGGCGTTTTCCCGCGCCATGTATTTCACGCCCAGACCATTGGCGGCGCCGACGCGCATGCGCTGCAAGACCCCATCGGGGAAAATGGCGAGCGGCTCGCCGTTATGGGTGGAGAAGAGCAGCACGAGGCCGACATAGCGGTTGTTTGGCGCGGCCGGGATCTTGACGCGCCGCCGCGAGTTGCCAACCAGGGGATTGGTCACGATGTCCGAATTGATGCGGATGGCGCCGACGCCCAGCTTGGGCACCACCCCGTCCATGGATTTCAGCCCGTAGATGGCGTCCTCGCTATAGGAGGTGGGCGTGATGCAATCGGAGCGCTGGCGCGTGATGCCTCGACCCTCCGCCATCTCCACATAGGCCTCCTCCAGCGCCTCGATGCAATCGGGCATGGTCAGCAACCGCTCGACGTCGTCATTGGACAGGATCAAGGTCATGGTGTTTCCCCCTTGCGGACGCGGCGATGAATGCCGCGCAGCTTGTTGGCGACAATTTTTAGACCCTTTGGGCCTGAATGGGAAGGAAGCCTCCTGACCCCTGCGAATGAAATCGGTTTTCTCATTGACACCGTGAGGCCCGGAGCCTTAAGCTGACCAAGTTAATCGGGATTAGAGTGCTTGGTCACCACAGCATTGAGCGAAGACGCTTGCGTCGCGCTCGCAAATGTAAATTTATGAACGCGCAGGGTTCGGCGTCCATGAACGGGTTGAGACAAAGGATGGTCAAGGTGATGGCTGGTTCAAGGAATGATCTGTCAAGATGCGCCATGGCGGCGGCGGTCCTTGTTGGTGTCCAGGCGCCCAGTTTCGCCCAGGATCCTGCCTCCGACAGCGTCGAGGCCGCATTCAAGGGCAAAAGCATCAATTTCATCGTGGCCCTGGCGGCGGGCGGCGGCTACGACCAATATGCGCGCACCCTTGCGCGGCATCTGGAGCGCCACCTCCCCGGCAATCCCAACATTGTCGTGCAGAACATGACGGGCGCTGCGGGCATGCGCGCCACCAACTGGCTCTATAACGTCGCCCCGCGCGATGGCCTCACCATCGGCATCACCCAGCGCTCGGTGCTGGTGGAGCCGCTTCTGGGCACCAAGGAAGCCCGCTTCGACCCCACGAAATTCTCCTGGCTCGCCAGCCTCAACGACGAGGCCTTCATCGCCGTCACCTGGAAGGATCGGGGCATCGACAGCATCAAGGATGCGCAGGCGAAGGAATTCGCCGTCGCCGCCGATGGTCCGGCCTCCGACGATTACATCTGGCCCGCCGTGCTCAACGCCACCATCGGCACCAAATTCAAGATCGTGTCCGGCTATACCGGCAAGGCCGAGGAGCGCCTGTCTGTGCGGCGCGGCGAGACCGTGGGGCTGATCGGCTGGAGTTGGGCCGCCCTGCAAATCACCGAGTTGGAGGATTACAAGGCCGGCAACTGGCGCATCATCGCCCACCTGGGCAAGGGCAAGCATCCCGAATTCGATGCGCCCTCCATCTATGATTTCGCCACCACGCCCGAGACCCGCGAAACCTTCGAATTCCTTGACGCCACCCTGGCGCTGGGCCGCCCCGTCTTCGCCCCCCCCGGCATTCCCAAGGATCGGGAAGCGGCGTTGCGGGCGGGCCTTGCGGCGGCGCTCAAGGATCCGGCCTTCCTGGCCGAGGCGCTGAAGCAGAAGCTCGACATCAGCCCGGCCTCCGGGGAGGAGCTCGCCGAGCGTGTGGAGCGCCTCTATCGCACCCCCATCGCCGTGGTGGAGCGCACCCAGGCTGTCCGCAAGCAGGCGCTTGGAATCGGCGCTGGCGGACCCGGCGCGCCCTGATCAAGTTTTGTTCACCCGCTTGACGCGCGGTGGCGCGTGGCGCAAATCTACATCTTAGCCATCGAAGCTTCACCAGAAAGGCTCCACCACATGTCATCAGGAAACGCTCCCGTCCGGCTCGTGTCCGAGTCCGCCATGCCCGCAGGCGTCCGCGTCACCCAGTTGCAGCCCGCCGTCGGCTCGATGGTGTCTGGCCTGCGCTTTGACGGCAAGCTGCTCGGCGAGGAGGCCCGCGTGGCCATGCGCCACCTGTTGCACAATCGTGGTCTGGTGGTTTTCGAGCCGGGCACGGTCACCGCCGAGAATTTCACTGCTTTCGCGGGCTTCCTTGGCGAGTTCTTCCACTACGCCGGTCCCCACACGCCGCGCGCGCCCGAGAATCCGGACGCCACGATGATCGATTCCAACAAGGACAAGAATCTGCGCAACCATATCTGGCATGCGGATGGCGGCTTCCGTCCGGACGCACCGGCCTTCACGGCCCTCTTCGCGCAGCAGCTCCCCGAGTTCGGCGGCGACACCATCTTCAGCAACACGGCCTGGGTCTACGAGCAGCTTGATCCGCTCTTCGCGGCCTATCTCGAGAGCCTGACGGTCATCCAGTCCGCCGACGCCACCGGCCATATCACCGACCGCTATCTCGACGCGGAGGAGGCCACCAAGGCCCGCATCCGGATGCCTCCCTTCGAAATGCCGCTGGTGCGCGTGCATCCCGAAACCGGCCGCAAGTGGATCGCCGTGAACGAGTCCTATGCGGGCTACATCAAGGGCGCGAGCCGCATCCTCAGCCAGAACATCCTTGGCATCCTCTTCGACATGATCAAGTCGCCCGAGGCCACCGTGCGCCACAGCTGGACCAAGGGCGCGCTGGCGGTCTGGGACAACCGGGTCGTGCAGCACAAGGGCATCAAGGACTATGCAGGCGGCGGACGCCGGGTGCTCTACCGCGCCACCATGACGGCCTGAGCGAGGTCGCGACATGAGCGAGGCGCGTTCAAGGACCCTCATTTCCGTCGCCGGTCTGGCAGATCTGCTGGCGGGGGGCGGCCCTGTCGTGCTGCTCGACGTGCTCGATGAAAAGGGCGCTGCGCCGACTGATCGTCCGCGCATCCCCGGCGCCCTCTCCGTCCATCTGGCGACGGATTTCTCGGGCAAGCCCACGAAGACCTCGGGCAAGCGTCCCTTGCCCGGGATCATGGACCTGCAAGCCGACGCGCGGCGCTGGGGCGTCAATCCCGGCAGCACGGTCGTCGTCTATGA
>Ga0114974_10004761_pt1 | contig 10137 bp, 8 predicted proteins | sample S_130206_EF_Meta_FD_87318 | JGI IMG/M metagenome (GOLD analysis project Ga0114974, IMG submission 87318) | Freshwater microbial communities from Lake Simoncouche, Canada to study carbon cycling - S_130206_EF_MetaG | ecosystem: Environmental > Aquatic > Freshwater > Lake | place: Lake...
AGCACCGTGTCCCCTTGGGTAGCCACTGCTATCACCTGACCTTTTCTTGCTTTTATTTCCTGAATATTAGAAACTACTTTTTCGTAATACATATCCTTAGTGGCTACAAATACCACTGGTAAATTTTCGTCCACCAAAGCAATAGGTCCATGCTTCATTTCGGCAGCAGGGTATCCTTCGGCATGTATATAGGTGATCTCTTTTAATTTTAAAGCGCCTTCTAGCGCAATGGGAAAATTGTAACCACGTCCTAAATATAAAAAGTCGCTTACGCCCATATATTGTTTTGCAATTTTTTCAATTACGCTGGTGTCTGCTAAAATTTCTTTTACTTTTTCGGGAACCGAAGCCAATTCATTTACCAAGTGCACATATCGTTCATCGCTTATACTTCCTTTTGATTTGGCCATTTTCAATGCCATCATCGCTAACACAGCCAATTGACCAGTAAAGGCTTTGGTACTTGCTACCCCAATTTCTGGTCCTGCATGGGTGTAAGCGCCTGCATCACTTAAACGAGCAATACTACTACCCACCGCATTTACCACCCCAAATATAAATGCGCCTTTTTCTTTTGCACTTTCTAAGGCAACCAATGTATCAGCAGTTTCTCCACTTTGTGAAATGGCAATAATAACATCACCAGGATGAATCACTGGATTACGGTATCTAAATTCTGATGCGTATTCCACTTCTACGGGTATACGACACAATTCTTCAATCATATATTCTGCCACCAAACCTGCATGCCAACTGGTTCCGCAAGCTACAATCATAATCCTGGATGCCTTTGTTAACGCTTCAATATGATTATCCACTCCTGCCATGACTATTTGTTGCTGCTCATGTAATAAGCGTCCTCTTAAACAGTCATATATGGTATCAGGTTGTTCAAAAATTTCTTTCAACATGAAATGTTCATAGCCACCTTTTTCAATAGCAGCTAATTCCATATCCAACTTTTGAATAAAGGGTGTTTGCTTTTCGTTACCTAAATTCTTTAAAATTAATTCGTCTGCTTTTACAATCGCAATCTCATAATCATTAACATACACTACTTCTTTAGTGTATTCAATAATAGGAGAGGCGTCACTTGCTAAAAAGTGTTCACCTTTGCCAATGCCAATCACCAAAGGACTTCCTTTACGCGCAGCAATGATGGTTTCAGGATCATCCTGATCAATTAGTAAAATACAGTAAGCGCCTACAATTCTTTTTAAAGCAATACGTAAGGCTTCTTCTAAAGTACTTTTATTATTGTCCTGAATGTCCTGAATAAAATTTAACAAGACTTCGGTATCTGTATCGCTTTTAAAAGTATATCCCTTATTGGTTAATTCTTTTTTGATTTGTACGTAGTTCTCAATGATACCATTGTGAAGCATTGCCAGGCGACCATTGTTTGACAAATGAGGGTGTGCGTTTCTATCTGATGGTTCGCCGTGGGTTGCCCAACGTGTGTGGCCAATACAAATAGGAGAGTGCATATTTTTACCAACAATGGAATCTTCCATTTCAGCCACTTTCCCTTTCTTTTTATGTACCTGTAAATTACCATCTTGAATAATGGCAACGCCCGTGCTATCATAGCCACGGTATTCCAAACGCTTTAAGCCTTTTAATACAATGGGGTACGCTTCTCTATGACCTATATATCCTACAATTCCACACATAATTTACGATTTGCTTATTATTCAATAATTTGAGCAAAATTAAACATTAATACGCTACGATATGTTAGTTCAAGACAATTTTGATTTTAGCAAGGATTATTGCTTAGAAGACGAAAGAGTCATATTAAGACCCCTTTGTAGTTTGGATGCTGCCCAGCTTGCCACTTATGTATCCAATGAACCTGAGATTTGGAAATATTCTTTAGTGGCCATTCATAAAGTAGAAGATTTAAATGGATATATTGAAACTGCCATTCAATCTCGAAAAGATAAAACAGCTTATCCATTTATTGTCTTTGACAAACAATTAAATAAATATGTTGGGAGCACAAGATTTTATGATATTCAATGGGCATTTGAAACTATGCAATTAGGATACACCTGGTATAGTAAAGAAGTTTGGGGTACAGGATTAAACGCGCATTGCAAATATTTATTACTGCAATTTGCTTTTGAACAAATGGGATGTAAGAGAGTAGAATTTAGAGCAGACAATGATAATAAACGAAGCATTGCTGCCATGCAAAAAATAGGTTGCACCGTGGAAGGTGTTTTAAGAAGTCATTTGCCAAGACCAGATGGTACTAGAAGAGACTCCATTGTATTAAGCATTACTAAAGAAGAGTGGGAACAAAAAGTAAAAGTGCTAATTAAAAATCAGATCGCCTAATTATAATAAAGTGCCTTGTAAGAAATAGAAGGCCAATCCAAAATAAATAAGAATTGCTGTAACGTCCACTAATGTTGCTACAAATGGTGCAGAAGATACTGCAGGGTCAGCGCCTAATCGTTTTAATAAGATAGGCAACATGGATCCTGTAATGGTTCCCCAAATGACTACACCCACTAAAGTAAATCCAATGGTTATGGCAATTAGCATCCAATGATCTCCATAAAATCCTGGAGAAATCATATGCCATACACTTACTCTAAAAAATCCAATTACACCAAGCACAATTCCCAATAGTAGTCCACTTATCATTTCTCTTCTTAAAATTTTCCACCAATCTGCAATGGTAATCTCTCCCACCGACATGGCTTGAATAATTAAAGTGGATGCCTGGGATCCTGTGTTACCACCACTTGAAAGTATTAATGGGATAAAAGTAGCCAATATCAATACTTTAGCTAGTTCGCCTTCAAAATATCCCATGGCAGTTGCAGTTAGCATTTCACCAAAGAACAATACCACCAACCAAGTGATGCGTTTTTTGAAAAGTTTAAATATGGAAATATCCAAGTAAGGTTCGTTCAATGCTTCGGTACCTCCCATTTTTTGCATATCCTCAGAGAACTCTTCGTTGGTCACCCAAAGAATATCGTCAATGGTTACAATCCCTAACAATACATTGTTGTCATCCACTACTGGAATCGCTGTACGGTTATTCATTTTAAATACCTGACTGGCATGTTCCTGATCATCATACACATTTAAAGCAACATATCTTCCGTCAATAATATCTTTGATAATGGCTTCTGGATTTTCAATGAGCACATCTCTAATTCTAATGTCATCTATCAAACATCCATTTTCATCAATAATATAAATAACGTCGATGGTCTCGTATTTTTTTCCGTATTTACGAATGTTATTTAAAACTTGTGCTACGGTATAATGTTCATAAACATAAACATAGTCGGGTGTCATCAAACGACCCACACTATCCTCGGGGTAGCCTAATAAAGACAAAGTAATTTTGCGTTCTTCCGGATCTAATAGTTTTATTAAATCTCTAATGGCCGCTTTTGGTAATTCTTCTAAAAAGTCGGTACGATCATCCGGAGGTAATTCATTTAGAATTTTAGCCGTTTTGCGGGCAGGCAATTCTTTAATGATATCCTTTTGCTGATTGATGTCAAGGATTTTAAATACGCTCACCGCACGATGCACCGTCATATGATCAATGATATTCGCTTCCTGTTCCGGAAATTCATTCACCAGTTCGACTACGTCGCTAATATTTTGTTCATCTAAAAATTCAGTTAAAAGTGATTCATCATTTTTTGATAGCACTTCCAAGAAAACTTCCGATAAATTAACATCTTCTATTTTTAATTCTTCTGACATCGGGTGCAAGTTAAGAAAAATCCTAAGGATGCCCTATATTTAGGTCATGATTCTTCCTATCTTAACAATCGCTTCATCTCATAATAGGGGGAGGGGCGTTTATACAACAGCTCCCATTCCAGCGAATACCACCATTGAAATTGCGCCCGTTATTGTAGTAGATGCGCAGGGACGTGAAAAATTAGAGCAAACCTTATTGTATGATTATATTTTTGAATGGGGCGTGGGTGGTAAAATGGCTGCAGTAGCATTGGGATATATCTCCATTTATAATCATTCCAATACACCCAATTGTGCATATGATATGGACTTTGAGCATGAAACAATTTCCATTATTACTTTGATAGCGATTCAAGAAGGGGAAGAGTTATTTATTAATTATATGTGTCCCGAAGGTCCTTCGGCCGATCCGGTTTGGTTTGAGCAACATTAAATTAAAAATAGTTCCTTTGAGCTTTAGTAAATGATTAGCTAAAATAATACCAAACAAACAGGCATGGAAACCTTAATGCTATTTCCTGTATTGGTTAAATCACCCGTAATTTTATCTCTTTTAAATACAATAATATTGTCGCTACTTTGATTTGCGACCAATACCCAATTTCCATCCTCGCTGATGGTGAAATTTCTTGGCATTTTTCCTCCGCTTGGAGTAAGTGTTATTTTGCTTTCTGCTAATTTCCCGTTTGATAAAATCGGAAATTTTGCAATATTATTTTCTTCTCCTCTATTACTTGCATATAAAAATAAACCATCGGAAGAAATATGAATATCCGCACTACCTGGGGCACCTTTAAATGTGGAAGGGTGCGTGTAAACTGTTTGCATAAATGTTGTTTTCCCTTTTGTAAAACTATACACATTTATACTTCCTGTTAATTCTTCAAGTAAGTAGATGTATTTTCCATTGGCTGAAAATGTAAGATGTCTGGGACCAGCGCCGGCTTTAGATGGAATGATCGTTGACTTTTCAACATCTAAAGCCAAGCTTGCATTGCTTGAATAAGGATAAATGGTTACTTGGTCCATTCCTAAATCTGGCGTTAATAAATAAGCACCATTGGGAGAAAAGAAAGTGCCGTGAACATGTGCCTTTTCTTGTCTGCTTGAATTAATACTGCTTCCTGTATGTTGAATATATTGTTGTGCATTGGAAAGAAGCCCATTGGCAAAACGATGAAACTGGGTAATACTACCACTCGAATAATTAGCTACAAATATATTATGCTGATCCGGACTTAAAGTCACATAACATGGATCCGCACCCTTTGTTGTTTTTTGTTGTAACAGGCTTAGTTTATTATTATTCAATGAAAATGCAGAAACCATTCCACTGCTAGTTTCATTTACTGCATATACAAATTGCTTGTCTTTTGAAATGGCGAGAAAAGAGGGATTGATAGCACTGTCTGTATGACTTAGTTCAACGGCTTTACCCGTCGCCGTATCAAAATTAAAAACGTAAATACCCTTACTTCCATTTTTGGTATAAGTACCTACTAATAAATTTGCTTTGGGTGCTTTCGCATGCGCAGTTGGCGTTTGAGAATTTGCATTTAAAATAAAAAATAAAGCAATAACCCCTAAAAAAAGACTTTTCATAAAGGGCAAAAATTTAATTTAGGAAACATTGTTTATTGATAAACTCTTACATAGTCTACTTCCATGCGACATGGGAAAATAGCATCGTTAATAGTTGGACCTCCCAAATTGCCACCCACTGCTACATTAAGCAATAAAAATTGAGGGGCTGTGAATGGGTAATAGTCCGATCCTTTTCCTTCATTGGGTGAAGTGTAGTATAATTTGTCGTCAACAAAGAATTGAATATAATCCTTACTCCATTCAATCTTATAAACATGAAACGCGGTTGACACGCCATCAATGATAGACTTATTTGTTTTTTGCGTTCCTAGAGACCAGTTATTTAATTTTGAATGTGTAGACCAAAGTACCATATCCTGTTCTTTTCCTACATGCTCCATGATATCTATTTCACCACATGCAGGCCAGTTCACCGTATTAATATTGTCTCCCAACATCCAAATCGCTGGCCAAGTACCAACTCCTTTTGGAAGTTTCGCTCTTATTTCAATTCGACCATAGGTCCAAGATGCTTTGCCTTGTGTTAATAGTCTTGCGGATGTATAGTTCTTGCCGCCTTTACTTTCTTTTCTTGCTTCAATAATTAAACTACCGTTTTCAATTCTTGCATTGGTGGAATCACCTGTATAATATTGTGCTTCATTATTTCCCCAACCATTGCTTCCAGTTCCAATATTATATGCCCACTTAGTAGTATCTGGTCTTGTGCCTTTATCAAATTCATCGGACCAAACTAGCTTTTTTACAGTGTCTGTTACCGGAGGCGTTACGGGTGTTGTAGGCGTGGTAGGTGTCGTTGGGGTCGGTGCAGGGCTAGGAGCTTCTTTTTGAGCACAAAAGGTCAAAGACATTATGGATAACAAAGTAAAAAGAGGAATCAAGCGCATAAAAAGCAATTGTTTGATGAATTATGATGACTTTATTTAAGCAATTTAGTCAAAATATTCCTTTTTAGTTGGGTAATTTATAAAAGGAACGTAAATTTGCACCATGATTTTAACAAACCACATACATCATCATTTATTATCCAACGGGTAAGCTATGGGTGTGTAGGTATGTAACTATATTTAACCAAAGGGCTTACTTCACAGTAAGCCCTTTTAATTTTTTAAGAAAACGAACAGAAAAAACAAGTATGAAATTAAAACTAGCCATTCAAAAATCGGGCCGATTAAACGAGGATTCCATGCGTTTGTTAAAGGAATGTGGGATTGATATAGGGAATGGGGTAAACAAATTAAAAGCGGAAGCAACCAATTTCCCAATAGAGCTATTCTTTTTAAGAGATGACGATATTCCTCAATATGTAGAGGACGGAGTGGCGGATATTGGCTTTGTGGGAGAAAATGTGGTGTATGAGAAAGCTAAAAAAGTAGAGGTAGCATATGAACTGGGTTTTGGAAAATGCCGATTAAGTTTTGCAGTGCGTAAAAATGAAATATTTACGGGTCCTTCCTTTTTAGCGGGTAAGAAAATTGCGACTAGTTATCCTGTTTTGGTCCATAAGTATTTAACCGAGCATCATATCAATGCAGAGATTCATGAAATTAGCGGAAGTGTTGAAATTGCTCCAGGCATTGGCCTTGCAGATGTAGTTTGCGATTTAGTGAGCAGTGGCTCTACTTTATTTATGAATGGATTGGTGGAAGCAGAAACTATTTTAAAATCACAAGCGGTTTTAATTAAGCATAAAAACTTCTCAAGTGAAAAACAACAAATTTTAGCGCGTTTATTGTTCCGCATGGAATCGGTTAAAAAAGCGAAAAAAAATAAGTACGTTTTACTAAATGCGCCCAATGATCAATTAGATAAAATAATTGCTTTATTGCCTGGGATGAAAAGTCCAACTGTTTTGCCATTGGCTACGCCAGGTTGGAGTAGTGTACATAGTGTAATTGCCGAAAGTGATTTTTGGGATATGATAGAACAATTAAAAAATGCAGGGGCGGAAGGTATTTTAGTAATCCCTATTGAAAAAATGATTTTATAATGATTCAAGTATACAATAAACCACTTCAAAAGGACTGGAGCGCATTACTAGCAAGGCCTGGTTTTGACGCCAGCACACTTTTGCCTAGGGTGCAAGCTATTATTAATGATGTGCGTGAAAACGGGGATGATGCTTTGTTAAAATATACAAAGGAATTTGATCAGGTTCAATTGCAAAGTATTGCGTTGAGTGAAGTCATTAAAGAAAATGCAGAGCAAGCGCTTTCTAATTCATTAAAAACCGCCATTCAGTTGGCGAAGGAGAATATTGAAAAATTTCACCTTCCTCAATTGCAAAAAATGGAAAGAATTGAGACCATGCCTGGTGTATGGTGTTGGAGAAAATCGGTTGGCATTGAAAATTTAGGTATTTATATTCCAGGGGGGACAGCTCCTTTATTTTCGACCGTATTAATGTTAGGTATCCCAGCAAAAATTGCAGGGTGTAAAAATATTATTTTGTGTACCCCACCCAATAATGATAAAGGGGAAGTACATCCAGCTATCATTTATGCCGCAACCTTAGTGGGGGTAACACATATTTATACGATAGGTGGTGTGCAAGCCATTGCTGCCATGGCATATGGCACTGCAACCATACCTAAAGTGCATAAAATTTTTGGGCCAGGGAATCAATATGTAACGGCAGCCAAACAATTGGTGCAACAAAGCGGAGTAGCTATCGATATGCCAGCAGGTCCCAGTGAGGTTTGTGTTTGGGCCGATGATTCTGCCATCCCTTCCTTTGTAGCCGCAGATTTATTATCACAGGCCGAGCATGGTGTGGATAGTCAGGTATTATTGGTGGCAAGTAATGAAAAAATCGTTGAAAATATTCAGGCTGAGTTAGCAGTACAATTAGCGCAGTTGCCTAGAAAAGAGATAGCGGCGAAAGCATTGGAAAATTCAAAAGCCATTATTATTGAAAACAAATTGGAGGCACTTGATTTGATTAATCAATATGCCCCAGAGCATTTAATTATGTCCATTGAAAATGCCGAAATTGTTGCAGAGAAAGTAGTGAATGCAGGATCGGTTTTTATAGGTAATTATTCGCCAGAGTCGGTGGGAGATTATGCAAGTGGAACCAATCATACCTTGCCTACCAATGGCTATGCCAATGCATATAGTGGCGTGAGCGTGGATAGTTTTGTGAAAAAAATTACTTTTCAGCAATTAACTGAACGTGGGTTGGTGAATATTGGCAAAGCGGTTATGGAAATGGCAGGAGCAGAAGGCTTGGATGCGCATGGAAATGCTGTTGCGGTTAGATTAAATGATATAGCATCAAAAATGTAGCATATGCAATTTGATATAAAAAAAATAGTAAGACCCAATATTGAAAAATTAAAACCCTACTCTTCTGCGAAAGATGAGTATAGTGGGGAAGCGCGTATATTATTAGATGCCAATGAAAATAGTTTGGGCTCACCTTTAACAAAATGGTATAACCGCTATCCCGATCCCTACCAAAAAGAGATTAAAGCAAAATTATCGTTTATTAAAAAGTTACCTGCATCCCAAATTTTTTTAGGCAATGGTAGCGATGAAATTATTGACTTATTATTCAGGGCATTTTGTGAACCAGGCAAAGACAATATTATAATTTGTCCGCCCACGTATCCAATGTATGAGGTAAACGCAAACATTAATAATATAGGTATTAAATTGGCACCCTTATTGGCGGACTTTCAATTGAATGTGGCGCATATTGAGCAATTGGTAGATGACCACACCAAAATTATTTGGATATGCTCTCCCAATAATCCTACTGGGAATTCCTTGGATCGAATTGATATAGAAACGGTATTGAACCATTTTAATGGATTGGTTGTTGTTGACGAAGCCTATATTAATTTTTCGAAGCAAAAATCTTTTGTACAATCCTTGGAGGATTATCCCAATTTAGTGGTTTTGCAAACTTTGAGTAAGGCTTGGGGTTTGGCAGGGTTAAGGGTAGGTATGTGTTTTGCAAGCGAAGCTATTGTGGGGTATTTAAATAAGGTGAAAGCACCTTATAATATTAGTATGGTAGCACAGGAATTGGTTTTGAAGGCATTAGAAGAAGTGGGTCAGGTAAATGATATGATACAACATTTAGTGGAAATGCGTATTGCTTTGGCGCAAGTGATTGCAAGTATGCCGCATATTGAAAAAGTGTATCCATCAGATACTAATTTTTTATTAGTTAAAATTCCAAAGGCCACCGAATTGTATAAGTTCTTATGTTCAAAGGGTATAATTGTACGGGACCGTTCAAGTTTGCCAAATTGCGAGGATACGGTTCGCTTAACGGTTGGAAATGAACAAGAGAATACCGAACTTGTGGATGCTATGGCTGAATGGATTGAAAAAACATTTACAGTATAGGGAGCCAGTTAAAAAATTAATATAAAAAATCGAATAAAATAAAATAGTTCTAAAAAATAACCACACAAATAGTATTATGAAAAATCTAAAAATCTTTTTAGCGATTGTATTTTCAACAATGACCATTGTTTCTACCGCACAAAACAATGCGGGTTTAAAATTACCTCAGGGGTTTAAAGCAACTTTATTTGCAGACACCATTGGTAGTGCAAGACATATTGCCATTACCTCAAATGGTGTTGTATTTGCCAAATTAATGTATCCCAATAAAGCAGGGAAAAGTATTATTCGTTTAGAAGATAAAAATAACGATGGCGTTGCAGATAAAATTTCAGGATGGGGAAAATACGGAGGTACAGGTATTTTTGTAAAAGGAAAATCCTTGTATGCAACATCCAACACGGGTGTATTCCTTTATCAATTAAATGATAA
>Ga0114974_10004762_pt1 | contig 10135 bp, 11 predicted proteins | sample S_130206_EF_Meta_FD_87318 | JGI IMG/M metagenome (GOLD analysis project Ga0114974, IMG submission 87318) | Freshwater microbial communities from Lake Simoncouche, Canada to study carbon cycling - S_130206_EF_MetaG | ecosystem: Environmental > Aquatic > Freshwater > Lake | place: Lake...
AGATGAATTTAATATGTTGTACTCTCCAAAATAACTAACGTACTTTGTTTGCGGAATCGGCAACGTCGACAGTTTGGCAATTAATGCTAAAAAATTCTTATTATCAAAATTGTTTGCCTTAACCATCATATACGAAAGCCCATGTTCACCAATAAGAGTTGATGAAAAAGACCATGAACTAATATCTTGGTTAAAATTATAGGCTAAGTTAAACATATACAAAAAATTTGTACCTTTACTTACGTTCCACCCTGCTAATGGTTGATTAAAATTTAAACAATTATCAAACATTGCAGAAAAATTAGATACATTACTAACATTCCAATTACCAATAGGTTGATTAAATGTAGTAGCTAGTCGAAACAAACCTGATAAATTTGTAAAACTACTTGTACTACTAGTTTTGCTTTGCCAAGAAGCTAATGGTTGGTTAAATAGTACATTATTTGCAAACATGAAGCTTACATCTCTAACACCACTCATATTCCATTTGGTAATGGATGGCGAATTAAATTTTATTGCTTTAGAAAAGAGACCACTCATATCCGTAATTTTATTGACGGATGGTAACGCAGTAGGTACTGATAATAAATTAATCGCATTAAAAAATAAAGCACGAATACTAGTTACGGTTGAAGAAGCAAACGTGCCCCATTGTAGTAAACCCGTGACTGACATTACTCCTGACCAACCAGAATTGTATAAATTATAAATGTAATTTTGGTCTTGTGGATAAACAACATTCCCCTGTAATGACGCTGGTAAACCAAGTAACGTAACCACTTGACCTGCAGCTGGTTTAAAACTGACAAAGTATTCGGTGGCAACGAGAGACGCGGAATTGTCTAAAAAGAATTTCGGCGAAGTGAGTACTTGTGATAACGTTACTTTATTTACAGTTTTTGTTGCAGTTTCTGTTATAGCCGTGATTAATTTATCAGTACTTGTGTAAAGTGGTAACTCTACTTGTAATTTCACTTTGGCCGGGACACTAAAGGTTAACACCATTAATGTCGCATCGAATTTTGGAACTTTGGCCTTTTTTGCTGCCAAAGGTTGAACGTTTTCTTGTGGCGGTCGAAATGCGTAACGCATCATTTTTTTATTCTTGAATATATATAATTACATGTTTTAATAAAGTGGTGTTAAGTAAGATCGTGACTACGTTTGCGGCCACTGCTTGAGCCATCATTCATCACGATCACGAATAAGATCGTGGGTACGTTTCCGGCCACTGCTTGAGCCATCATTCATGACACATACAAACGCATCTTTGACTTTTCGATAGATTGCCGCGTTTAACGCAATATGATGCGGCGTCGCGTCCACTACTGCGTTCAAGCGCACTAGAGGATACACTTTCAGGTCCTTTAGCATGTAGACGACAATTTGAAAAATAGAATCATAGTCTTCTGCTTCTGCTTCCGCAAATAAATGGTAGCCTGCCAAAATGTACGTGCGAATCTTGTCATCTAATGGGTGTATACCACCAACATGTTCTTTCAACTCCGCATGGTATTGGCGCGCATCACTTGCAAGATCCATCGTGTACAATAGACAACAGTTTGTAGAAACAAATAATGAAATTATAACAAATAAAGTAAATAATTTCATTTTCTTTGAAATAAAATAAATGAAAAATAAAGTTAATTGTTCTTTCTTTAAATGGTTTTTCAATTGTAGTTTTTTATGGCTCCGGAGCTGCCGCTAAAAGAAAATAATGGTAGACGATTTCATACGACGACTTGTCGTACTGCATGTCGGTCAAATAGGTGCCCAACTGATGACCACATAGTTGGCGCAAGACTGTCAGAAAATGTAAATAGGTCATTCGTCGCGTAACAAAGTATTCTTTGGCGGAAAAATAGTAGGGTTTAATTAATAATAAAAATGGATCAACCGTCTTATTAAATACGCACTTTTTATAATGAGTTTTGGTAAAGGTATATTTGGTAAAGGTATATTTGGTTTTAGCAATATCACCATTTGTTGTTGACGTGCTCACCAATGCATTTAATTCTAAAAAATCTTTTAAGAAACGCGGTGGTACCGGCTCTTTAAATAATTGCATATTTTTTTTTACCAAAAAATGTAAATGATAATAATATGTAATTATTCTTTTTATTGTTTTTATTGTTTTTATTGTGTTATGCCAACAACTGAAATAAATTATTGGTAAAAAGCGCCAATTCAATGTCTTCTTCGTGCACATTATGAAACACGGTGATGTATTTACACAAATACGGTATAATCTTGTACTTTTGTTCTTCGGTTAACAGCGGTGTCGTTTTAATAAACAGAAAATAGTTGTCGAGAATGTCCATGACGGAATAACCGCGGTCGTACATGTCGTACATGACTTTCACGGCTGCCGCCAAGTTCCGATCCACGGTTAAATAGGTTGTAAAGGTGGCAAATGCTTGAAACGAAATGTTGGTGCATATCTTGTTTGCTATTTCCAAGGTAATCGGTTTGCGTAACAATTTACACTTTTCCAAATAGTTGATGGCGGTGCGGACGGAATGGTTACTAATTTTCAGAATAAAGGCTTCAGCCTCTGGCAAGACAGTAATGTTTTCTAATAAACAGATTTTCTGGACTATTTTCTGGAGTTTTGCTATACCTAGCGTTTTCAGCTTGACAATCGTCATTCGCGATTGCAGACTGTCAATCACTTTCTGCGTGTTGCTACAGGCGCAAATGAAATGCACATTGTGACTATATTTGTCAATACAGTTGCGAAAGACTTGTTGGCTCTGTTCATTAATGATTTCAATGTCATCTAAAATAATAATTTTCTTTTTGCCGCTGATTAAACTCGCGGTTTGACAAAAGGTTTTCACGTCGTTACGGTAATACGCGATCCCTTGTTCTTTTAAACTGTTGATGGCGAGGACATTTTCTTGCACATCTTTTCTCCCGCCATAATATTCTTTGACAATGGCTTTTATTAAGGAGGTTTTGCCGCTGCCGCTGCCGCCGACAAATAGGATATTTAGGCTGTTCATACTAATCAATGTTTGGATCAATTGCAACAGATCCGGTTCCATTTCAAATTCATCCAAGGTGGTCGGTTGATATTTATAGATAAATGGCAGATCCATTTTTTTTTTCTACCTTTTAGCCAATAAATATATTCGTCAATTAGTATTTAAGTTTATGTTGCCTAAAAGAAACAAAAAAAGATGTCGTCAACAAACAACAACGATCTTTATAGTGTTTTAGGCGTGCCGAAAACCGCGTCGGCGGAAGAAATTAAAAAAGCGTACCGCAAATTGTCGCTACAAAACCATCCTGATCGTAATAATGGTTCCGCCGCCGCCACCGAAAGTTTTCAAAATTTGTCACAGGCGTATCAGGTCTTGGGCGACGAAGATAAACGTAACCAATACGACATGCAACAACAAATGGCGTCATCGTTTGGTCGGCATGGTCCTGGCGCCCGATTTCATCCCATGTTTAACGGTGGCGGTGGTGGTCCGACCATTTTCACGACAAGTAATATTGATATCGATCCAGAAGAAATCATGAACTTTTTTTCCCAGAATATTTTTGGTCAAATGGGCATGCATCATATGAATAATGGCATGCAACACAATAACATGAATAATATGCCATTTAATATGGATACATTAAAGGCGAGTTTGGCAAAACCGCCGCCAATTATAATAACTGAAGAAATTCCATTAAGTAAAGCCTTTGTTGGCGGTACCATACCCATTGAAGTAACGCGGTGGGTGGCCGACCAAAACGTCAAACGCGAAGAAACCGAAACCTTATATGTCACTATTCCCAAAGGGGTCGATCATAATGAAATTATTGTCTTGCGAGAAAAAGGCAACATCTTGCGCGAAAGTTTAAAAGGCGATGTGAAAGTCTTTATTAAGGTGTTGAACGACACGGATTTCGTGCGGACCGGCCTGGATTTAACCTTACAAAAAAACATTTCATTAAAAGAAGCATTGTGTGGGTTTAATTTCGATATGAAGTATATTGACGGCCGTATCTTCAAAATCAACAACGGGGTCGGTAATGTGGTTACGAATAATTATAGTAAAGTCTTGTCGGGCATGGGTATGAAACGCGACGAACATTGCGGCAACTTGATTATCCAATTTACCGTGTTATTTCCGGAGAAGTTAACCCCGGAGCAGGTCGACATGTTACAAAAGATTTTATAATAGTACAATAGTCATTTTTATAGTACAATAGTCATTTTTATTGAAAACGATTTAAAGACAAGAAATGTCGTTGACGTCACTAAGTTTATATTTTGAGCTGCTGCTGAAAATATTAAATACCAAAGAAGTTGGCAAACCTTTATTTGAAAAAGCGTTCAAGTTATTGTGGGATATTAGTTATGAAATTATGCAACATGGATTGCCAGTCCAACAGATGGCGATGCGAAAATGGGCGAGAGAATGTGGTTTAGCGTGGAATCCCTGCACGAACAAATGGATGGACGAGAACGAGATTTGTTAGAAAGAAAATTTTATTTATCGATCAACACTTCTTTACAAATACGCGAAATAACTTTATTAATATGTTCTTCCGTGGCGCAAGTGGCTTTGGATGTTAACATTAAATAGTGGTCATTGTAGAGGGATTCGGGATCCATACAGTCGGGATGTTCGTCAACATATGCGCTGATTAAACGAATATTCTTGCGTTCAATATATTGAACAAACAGTCGCATATTGTCATTATTAGGGCCTTCTCTTTCCCATTTATCGTTTTCTTTTATATACATGACTTCGCGTTTGGCGTCACTGCAATGAATTGGGCGCATATGCACATCGGTTTTGCGTAAATTGCCGACAATAATTTTACTGATGCCATCAACAAACCCTTTTTGGCCGACCAATTCTAAATCATCTAAGCTTAATACCATCGAATCAATAAAATCTTTTAAATTCATAGCATCTTTACAGTGTTCATTTAAAAACACTTGCATATTAAAAGTGGTTTTTGTGTTATTGGTGTTATTATTTGTATTAATAGTTGTGATATTATTGGTCGTGAGTTTACATACATCCAAGACTTGCCGTTGTAATTCTTGGTTACTTTTAATCATTTCAATCATCATTTCTTTAAAGTTTTGGTTTTCCTGTTTCAAGTAATCGGTTACATTGTTATTGGTTGTTTCGTTAACAGGTGGCGCCACATTAATATTAGTATTATGACTATTATTATTATTATTATTATTATTAGTCGAATTTGTATTATTTAAATTCGCTTTATATTTGACGGCATATTCGAGCTCCTTCTTGCGCGCTTCAAACTGATCGGCGCATTTAATATTATCAATAACTTCCATATTCCAGCTGGACCAGCCGCCGTTCAGACGGATAGCCGTGTACAAATCGTTTTTATCGTCGGCGGTTGACGCTAAACTTTTTTGTTTGTGCATATGTTTACGCCGCACAAAATTCGTTGTGTGACCAACATACACATATGTTTTTAACGGATCTAGGCAATACAGGCGATAAAAAAACGTATTAGAATTATCTATTGGATTTTTGGGCATTTGTACCAAATTAACAAACAAAAAAAATACAAAAATCAATGTTTACAAAAAGTACAGATTTAAATTTTACAAACTTATTCCTAAAATTCCTTAGATTCCTAAAAAGTATTCCTAAAATTCCCAAAATTCCTAAAATTCCTAAAATTCCTAAACTTATTCCCAAAATTCCTAAAATTCCTAAACTTTTAGGAATCCCCCTAAGCCCCCCATTCCCGACTTTTTATTTAGCATCACAACTTTTTTCAACTAAAAAACGGAAATGAGAGCATAATGGTCACAAGTGACTTTTTGAAAACCATTTTTGGGGGTCCGGCCCTTGTTTTTTTTTTTTTGACATTTATAAATGTCCAAAATGAGGTTTCGGGCCTCGGCCCCAAAAATCGCGTTTTTTTTTCATATTTTTTTATGGAAAATTATCTAGGGAAATATTTGTTCGCCAATGTTTCTAATGCAATTCTTAAATGGTCCCACATTAATTATGCAACCGATGTGAATTTATAGCCTTTCATATATCAAATGCCCAATATATTGCATAGTTCGCGTTATTGATTTTATGTAGGTCACCATAGTTTTTATTTGTCTATAAGCACTTCTTTGGCGATGCGCGAAATAACTTTATTAATATGATCTTCCGTCGCACAAGTAGCTTTGGATGTAAGCATTAAATAGTGGTCATTAAAAGGGGAGTCTGGTTCCATACAATCCGGATGTTCCTCTACATATGCTCCAATCAATCGAATATTCTTCCTTTCAATGTACTGCACGAACTTTCGCATGTTGTCATTATTGGGACCTTCTTTTTCCCATTTGTCATTTTCTTTTATATACATGACTTCGCGTTTCGCGTCACTACAGTGAATAGGCCGCAAATGTATTTCGGTTTTGCGCAGATTGCCGACAATGATTTTGCTAATACCATCCACAAAGCCTTTTTGACCGACTAATTCTAAGTCGTCTAGACTCAACACCATAGAATCAATAAAATCTTTCAAATTCATTGCATCCTTGCAATGTTCATTTAAAAATACCTGCATATTAAACGTTGTCTTATGGTTGTTTGTAGTAGTGGTATTATTATGTACAGTATTAATAGTTGTAATCCCCAATTGATTTAGTTTACATACATCTAACACTTGCTTTTGCAATTCGTGGTTTTGCAGCTGTACTTCTAGGCACTGTTTTTGAAACTCACTACATTGGCGTTGCAAATCTGTATTACTTTTCACAATTTCAATAACCAGATTTGACAACATTTGAAATTTATCGTTGTCTTGAGTCATGGAAGCAATATCTATAGGGACAACACCCGTTTTGGGTTTCTCGCCAAAACAGGATTTATTATGTTTCCATAATCCCGCACGGGTTTGATACATTTTGTCACATTTTTCGCAAGTTAAGGTCTCGTTTGATTTGTTTCCACTAGTGTTTCCAATATGTTTATGCGTTGCCGTATGTTTTTCAAAATTACTCACTTTACTGCATTGAAAGTCACATTTTTTACAACTTAACAAATGGTCAACCATCGGCGGCATTTTTTTTGTTTCCATGTCTTTTTCTATATATTAGACCAATAAAATAAATTTGCTGACGCTAAATACAATAAAAATGTTCATCGCCATAAAAAACTCAGTCTGAATAAACTGGAAACATAATGGAAACAGAATCCTGAACCACCCATGCCACTCTCGAAAATCCTTAGCATCACAACCGGTTTTTCAAAAAAATGGAAATAAGAGCATAATGGTCACAAACGCATTTTTCGATTTTTTGAAAATGGGGGTCCGGCCTTGTTTTTTTTTTTTGGACATTTATAAATGTCCAAAATCGAGTTTCGGGCCTCGGCCCTTAAAAAACGGCTTTTTTTTCATATTTTTTTATGGAAAATCACCTAGACAAATAATTATGGTAGATTGTGATGCGATCCGATCATATATGATGTCATAATCATATATGATATTTATATTTTGAGTAAACAATATTTTCCCTTATATTTTCAAGGCGTCGAAATAGGGGTGCGCCAACGCTTGTAGGGGCGTCATAACGGTATGGGGCTCGTTAAGAGGATACGGTACACATTTAATTTCTTTTTTGCGGTAGACCGTCCCGGTTCCCTTACATGATGCTGTGGCTGAACTTAAGAAAGTATCGTTGACGTGCGGCGAAACAGTCGATTTTAAGCCGCAGGCAGGCCAACTGGTGTTGCCGAGTGCTTTTATCGTGTAGCGAAACCCACGCTTCATTTTTTTAACAGGTATTTCAGGTATTCGTGGATTTATCGAACACATTCGGCCTTGAAAGTTTTCATAGAGCGGCACCGATCCACGCACGGCTTTTTTAAATTCATTAAAGGCTGTATCGGTGCTTTCAATGTAATAGAGAATGGTAAACAGATCAAACCGCGGATTCACGCTATTGCATATACCGCTTTGCTGGCAGTAGTAATTGTCGAGCGAGACATTATGACCGCTGGCGGCCGAGTAACTAAAATCCCAATCAAATAATAATACTTTACCATATTTCCCGACATCCACTTTATACTTTTGTCCATTTTTTAAAGAATAAGTAATGCTACTTTCCACGGGTTTTTGGTCGATGAGAATATTACCATAATGCAAGTCATTGTGCTGGATTTGATGTTGGGTTAAAACCGCCAAAGTAAACACAATTTGCCATATTAAGGATTTTAGTTGTAATTCGTTTGCCAACGCAGTTTTTGATAATATATGATCAAAACTGTCCGCCATAGGTCGCCGTTCCATAATAGTCACGTGAATATACTTTATATGAGGAACAAGACTACTCGGAATTACTAGTTGTAATGCATGTAGAATTTCCGCCGACAAATTGTTTTTGGCTAAATTATATTCTAAACGCACTGCCGCCACAAACGCCACCGTATTATTAATGCTGGCGCGCGTAATGGCTTGATATACGAGCTGTTCATATTTCATTTTGCCACACTGTTCGTTGGCTTCGGCAAAATCCGCTATTTGTGGCGCCGGAGTATACTCGACAAAGAACTTAAAGGCGACTGGCATAGCCGTTTTTGTTTGCGTGCCAAACCCGACGGCGGAATACGACATGGAGTCTTCTTTTTTAATCATCCGGTCAACATGATAATCACTGTAAAAGGTTTTTGCCGTACTTATTAGAGGTGTTGTGTTAACGGTTGGTTTATTGGTTATATTTGATACTGCCATGAGTTTTGTTGCACTTCGTAATTCTACTGCACCACCACGTCTTTTTCTTAATTTCGTCTTTTTCCGCGTTAGCATCAAATCTAATATAGAAAGAGAAATAAAGAAGTTCTGGTATATGATTAATTAAGGAAAACATCTTTTTTATTTTTATTAAAAAAAAAGATGTTTGGGTCGTCTTGCATGAAATGGTTAAGAAAACGTTGGATAACGCGTCAATTGCACCATATCGAGTACGAAGACACACAGGTTTTTATTCCACCCATCACCTATGCTAAAGTGATAAAAGTGTATGACGGCGACACGATAACTGTGGCAGCGCGTTTACATAATGATAGTAAAGGTATTGTGTACCGGTTTCCGGTCCGTTTTAAAGGTATCGATGCGCCAGAAATGAAAGGCGGGTCACTCATTGAATGCCAAAAAGCTGTTGTCTCGCGTGATGCTCTAAATTCGCTCATCTTCGGCCGAATCATTGAACTGCGCAATAATGGCAAAGAAAAGTATGGGCGTTTATTATCAGACATTTATCTGGACGAATTGCATGTCAATAAGTGGATGTTGGATCAGAAATACGCGGTAGCCTACAATGGTAAAGGCACGAAAGAAGACTGGAGTGTAGTTTAACACAGAAAATCCAACTTTATATCAGATGTAAATGCAGTTGGCGCAGCCATCGATGCAGGCACAGTTGTGTTGTTAATGGGATGTTGAACGTCACCATTAATTGTTACGTCTGTTACTATACATGAGCCACTCCCAGGTCCAGTAAAATTAATTATATAACTTGTTCTAAATACAAATGGTAAGAATTGCTGTGTAGGGCCACACGTAGCAAAACAAAACGCGGTAACAGGGCTTGAACCACCAGAAGTTTCTCTAAGAGCAGCAGTGGAAGTTTTTGTGAATAAATTATTGTTATTGAAAGTAATAATATTACCTCCATTACCAAACGGCGTTTCTAACTGAAACGTTCCATTATTCGTTAAAGTACTACCAAATCCAAATAAATTGAAGGTGGGAAACTGTGCGCCATTCGAAGGCATATACAATGTGCTGCCGACCGATATAGTTACACTACCCGCATTCATATCTAGTTGTCCTGATTGTGTTATGGTTAAAGTAGCATTATTAGTAACGGTAAATAAAACTTGAACCAAAAATGTTAAACCACCTGTATTAATAGACAAATTACTATTTAGAGTAGCGGTAGCTGGACCACTGTCGACCTGGTAAAATGTGTGTGCCGGTTCACTAACAGTAAAACCCGCGGTTCCTAATTGTGTAACAAATTGCGCTAAAGTAATGGTGGGTGTAGGTGTAGGCGTAGGTGTAGGTGTAGGTGTAGGTGTAGGTGTAGGTGTAGGTGTAGGTGTAGGTGTAGGTGTAGGTGTAGGTGTAGGTGTAGGTG
>Ga0114974_10004765_pt1 | contig 10134 bp, 10 predicted proteins | sample S_130206_EF_Meta_FD_87318 | JGI IMG/M metagenome (GOLD analysis project Ga0114974, IMG submission 87318) | Freshwater microbial communities from Lake Simoncouche, Canada to study carbon cycling - S_130206_EF_MetaG | ecosystem: Environmental > Aquatic > Freshwater > Lake | place: Lake...
GAGGTGTGTTTCGGTGTCGAACACATAGAGATTGAGGCGAGTGGTGGTGGTCATACGCCGAAAAGCCCGACCCCCGAAGGGGTACGGGCTGAACGTGCCGGCAGTTTAGAACGGCGTAGCGCCGAAGATCGGCTCAAAGTCGTGGACGGTGAAATCACCGCCGGCCTTGGTTTTAACCGCCTTGGTGCGGCACCGGACCTGCGTACCTGCGGCCATCGTGCCGGGGGGCGACGTTTTCGTGGCGGGCTCGAGCAGGTCGAGCACCTCAGCCTCGCCGACCTCGGAGGGGTTGACGTGCTCGCCTTTGAGCGACCCGCACAACGCGGTGACGAGCTTCTTGACGTTGCCCAAAAACGACATTTTAGAGGCACCGGAGTTGCCCACAAAATAGGAAACCTCGGTGCCCGGTTTGTGTTCGCTGTCGGACTCGAGCACCTTGAAGGTTGCTACAAAATACTCATCGCCCGTCGTTTTCTTCTCGCCGGTGATGGCGCTGACCAACTCGAGAACGTAGTTCGCGTTGGGGGCCATGTAGATGCCGGTTTGGCTGTAGCTTGCGTCTTTCATCTTTGAAAACAGGCCCATAGGAGCCTCCTATTTTTGACTTTGAAGTTGACTTGATCATCGGTTGCCCGACGAGGTAACTCTATAGACCCGCGCCACGCTTGGCAAGGGTTTTGGAGTCAGGTTTGCAGATTTTTATGTTTGCCCTCCGCATGTCCGTCGCGTCACGGTTGATCGCGGCCACACGTTGACCGGGAATCGCGCCGACCAGTAGGCGCGCAAGGTAAATCGTGTCTCGGTCGGGTCCGTAGTGGCAACAGGGCCGGCCACCCTTGCCGACGCTCCAATGGTGCAGCTCGACGACCTCGAGCGCGTCGAGGTCGAACTGGACCACCACGGCAGGCCAGTAGTTGCGTTGCGTTGTCGGGATCGTCAGCAGCAGCACATCGGGCCGACCGGGTGCGAGGGTGATCTCATTGATTTTGCGGGGGCGACCGAATCTCATGTTGCTGTGCTCCAGGTGTTGGGTAGCCACGTCCCAAGCTCCACCTTGCGACGGGTGCTCATGGATTGTTGGACGTAGGTCTCGTCGGTGAGTGAGTCGCGCAGCGAGGTGCGCGCCTGCGGGGTGTGCGCGAGGTAGTGAACCTCGACGGCGTCGGCCAACTGCCCAGGGCGGTGCGCGCGCCCGACGAGCTGCTCGACGGTGGACCCGCTGCGCGGCCAGTTGAGCACCAGCATCACGGGTGTCCTCTGTAAGTTCTTACCGGTGCCGTGCGCGATGATGCTGCACGCGAGGGCGTCGTCGGTAGACGTTTGCGGGTCGCTGCCTGACCCGTAGAGCGGCAGGCCCAGCTGCTCGAGCGCAGAACCCAACGCGGTGTGCTCGTACCAAACGGACACCGGGGTGCCGGGGCGCGCGGCGAGCTGCTCGAGCACCCACGCGCCGGCAGCGCGCACCAAGAAATCGTCGAGCCACACCGCCTTGGTGGGCGGTTGCGGACGGTCGCGCACGCCTTTCCATCCCTCGTAGGCGGCGAGGGCTTTGGGGTCCTCGAGGGTGCCGTTGGACAGCGCGAGGGCAACGCGGAGCGGGCTGTCCCACCGGTGGTCGTTGCTCTTGAGGATCCGTCGCACCGCCTTGTTCCAACAGGCACGGCGCTCCATCCACTCGACGTCAACGACACCGTTGGGCCAGTCCCAAACGTAGTAGAACCCGCTCGACAACTGCTGCTCGACTCGGAACACGGCGAACGCATCGACGAGCTCCTCGCCGTCGGGGCGGCACCACGTCCGCTGGAGCTCGAGGCGTGCCGCTTTGACAACCTCGGGCTCCGCGACAGGAAGCTCATGGAAATAGAGACCGACACCCAGGTCGGACTCGTCGGAGGCGACCACGCCCGGCGTGGCGCGGAACCGGTCGGCGAACGCCTCGCGGGCTACCCGCGCGTCAGTGGTCGGACTGGTCGGCAGCAGGCACCGCGAGACCGCGCGCCAATCGTGCGGCAGCGCCACGCCGTCGGCGTCGAGCACGTTCGCCCAAGACATGAGCTCGGCGAGTTGGAGCGGAATGGGGGCACCGTCGCCCAGCGCGAGCTCGATGAGGTGCGCGTAGTCTTTGAGACCTCGTTTGGTCAACGTGCCCGATATGAACGCATAGCGGGTTTCGGGAAACTGACGGGCGTACCGCATGAACCGCTTGGTGCGTGTGCTCGTAAGGTGCCGCAGGTTGTGCGCCTCGTCGCAGATGATCAAGTCGGGCCGGTACTTCATCAAGAAGTCCGCGCCACTGTTTACCGACAGGGCGGAGTACGTCATAATCTTCAAGTTAGCGGCGACCTTAAAGTGCTGCCTAAACTTCCGGTATTCCATATGGAACGTGTCTTGGAGGTTGGCGGGCAGCAGCAACAGGGGCCGCTCGGCGCGCAGCGCCACCGGGGCCAACATGGAGAACAACCCCTTGCCACCGCCCACGCCGACTGGACCGCAGAGACCGCCCGTTTGCTCGAGGTTCCACAACATGGCGTTCTGGACGGGCCGGAGCTGCATGGTGCCGCCGGGGGCGCGGTACCGCTCCGTTAGGTCGGGCACGTCGGCGGGCGACCAGCGAAGCAGGGCAGCGATGCGCCCCGCCTCCGTTTGCTCCGTCGCGGCCTGCGGCGGCAGCGATGCCCGGTAGGCGTCGCGCCGTGCGACTGCCGCCCGTATGTCGATGCCGCCGCTGCCCATCACTACGCCCGCACGACGACAGCGGCCATCGGCAACAGCGCCGCGAGCACCGCGTTGGCGTAGGGGGCGGCGGGGTCCACCACCAACACGCCGGTGGGCGGGTTCATCAACACCGACGCCGCAAGCAACTTGGCACCCTCGTTGTACGGCAACAGGTCCCAGTAGGTGACACGCTTGAGCTCCTCGATGCCGCGCATCGCGGGCTCGAGCACGTCGTTGAGCTCGCGGTAGTCCATTCCCTTGCTGGGGCGGCACCCGATGAGCAGCGTGAGGGTAGGAGGCGCGACGGGCGCGGCGAGCTCGACAACCTGCACAGCGGGCTCGACAACGGGGGCCTCAACAACGGGCTCGACGGCTACGGGCTCGAGGTTGTCGGGCTCAACAGGCCGGTCACCGGGACCGGGCTCAAACAACACCTGCTCGAGCTCTACAAACGCCTGTTTGATCTCAGCCTGCGTGGGCGTTTTGCGGGTGACGTCGTAGCCGTCGCCGTCGATGTCCCACTCGTCGGCGCGCAAGCCGTCGCACAGAATGCGAGCAAAGATCTCATCGGACATAAACAGCAACTGGGTGTGGTCCCACCCCAACCGCAGGCCCTCGTTGAGCGCGGCCTCGCTGTTGAGATCCCAGTCAACAAACTCGGTGGGGGCGGCGGGCAGGTCGGCATCCGCGGCCTCGGCCTGCGCTTCGATCACCGGCGGCGGCTTGAGGCCACCGTCGAGGATCTCGTGCTTGCGCTCGCAGCTCATGCGGGCGACGTCGGCTTCCGTCCACCCCAGCGCCACAAGGCGCGGGGTACCGTTGCGCGGCTGGCGCAGCTTGCTGGGAGCCTCGACAACCGGCGCGACGACGGGCGCGAGCTCTACGACGGCGACAGGCACCACGACCGGCGCGATCTCGACAGGCTCAACGACGGGTGCAAACACAACCGGCGTGGGTACGGCGGCAACAACGGGGCGCACGGCACCGGGCTTAAGCGCGGCAGCGATGCCCGCCAAGCTGGGGGACGCCGGCGCGTCGGCGGGTGTGATCTGCCCAGGCTGCGCGAGGCTGGCAGCGATGCGCGCGGCGAGTCCAACGGTGGGTGCGGCGGGCGCGGTAGGCACGGGAAGGGGAGTGCCGGCAGCGGCGGCGGCACGTTTGGCCGCGAGTGTAGAGAGTAGAGACATGGTGGTGGATCCTTCGTTTGACGTGGACGTTGAGAGTGTTTTTATCGACTTGCAAGTGTCACGAAACGCACACCCGCCAAAGGCGGAACATGCGCTCCATGTGGGGGTAACTCTATCCGGGTTGGGGAGGACTGCAACCTCGCGCATGGTGCGCACCGTCGTTGCAATCTCCTGCCACTGCGCCTCGATGTGCTCAAGGTCGAGGTACACGGGCCCGACGACGACGCCCTCAGCGGGTTTGGGAGGCTTGATCAACGCGATGTGCGCCACGCCAACGGCCTCGGGCTCGCATCCGTATGCGGCCTTATGCTGGAGCACGGTGGCTTTGGCATACAGCGTCATTTGCACGTCGGTGCGCAGCTGGTCAGGCTCTTTGATGTACTGTTTGTCCTTCGTGGTTTTTTGGTCCCAAACGACTGGCCAGCCCGTTCGCAGGTCCAGCAGGTCCATGTACCCCTCGGCGGGGAGGCCATCGACGGCGAGCAGCGCCACGCCCGATGCGTTCGTCGCGCGCCGGTCCACCCCGATGGGATGCTCGACGTGCAACGTGCCGCCGGGGCGCGACGGCCCAGGGATGCGCCCCGACGCCGCGAGCGCGACCAGCGGGCGCGTCGTCGCCGACAGGTGTGCAGTCTCGCCGGTCTTGAAGAACCGTTCGGCCTCTTCGGCAAATCTCTTGCCGTCAAGCAGCGCCTGGGTGACAGGTTGCTCGAGGCCCACGATCTTGTTGAGGTACCACTTGCGCGCACACAGTCTAAACGTGGTCACCTGTGTCGCCGACCAGTGGCTAAACGGCTTCACTCTGCCGCCTCGGCGTAGGCGTCAAGCGCGTGCTTGACGGCGAGGCCCGGGCGACCGTACGGCAACGATGCGGAGCACCCGGCAAGCGCGGAGATCGCAATCAGAATCAAACCGCCGACGAGGACTACAGCGGCAACGAGGCCGACGTCGTCGCGGGTCACTCTTGCACCACGGCGCTGTAGCCCAGGTCTTCCGGCGTCGGCGCGGCAAACGCCTCGGAGCTGTCGAACCCGATGCGCAGCGCGCGGCGGGCGTGGTAGCCACGCTCATCGGCGAGCTCGAGCAGCGCCGCAATGTGCGGGTCTTTGGTGCCGTCGGGCAGCTCGGACAACGTCGCATAGTCGGCCTGCGCGCTGTCGCGTTCGGCCTCGAGCACGCGGTAGAGGTTCTCGAGCGCGGCATGGACCTGCGCGATGGCAACGAGGACGTTGGTGGGGGTCTGCATGTGACTCATGTTATTTGGCCTCAAGAGCGGCGTTGAGTTTGTCGGCGAGGGCTTCGGACTCGGTCTCAGCCTGCACGCGACCGGAGCGCGCCGTCTTGCCCGCTGCCGGGTACGGTGCCCAGCTGGCAACAACGCGGCGCACGCCGCGGATGCGCTTGTCGATGGCAGCGGGGTACCAGTCGAGGGGCAGGTCGCCGTCCACCTCGAGCACGGCGCACCAACGGTACGCCGCTTTGACTTTAAGAGGCATTTTGGCGCAAGACTCGCGGACAAGGTAGCGAGGGGGAGCGGCGGGATTGATGCTGGGCATGATGTTGTGATCCTGTGGTGGTGGTGGACCCGACCGACGCCGGAGTGATGTCGTTCGGGGTGAATCCATACTACCTGACTATGAGTTACTGCGCAACCCGGTAGGCACATTTATATTTAGTACGGGACGCCATCAGCGTCGGGCACATAAGCGGGAAGCACGTCCACCACGGGCTCAGGTGGGGGTGGCGCATATTTTGGCGGGTCGGTGATCCGCGCCCCTCGCGGACCCACGGCGTGCTTCCGCTTGCCTGCTTCGGGGTGCCACACCCAGCAGCGCCTCGCTCCGGTGGTGCGCTTGGTCCAGCCAAACCGAATCATGGCAAGGCCGATGTTGGTTCCGTTCGGTCTTGCCGCACCGAAGCACAACGCGGCGACCTTCTCCAGCAAGTCCGATGCGCTCCACTCCGTTTGGGTGTGCTTGACGATCACCTGGTACACGGCGTCCTCGACCGAATCATCCGCGAGGTACTGCTGGTTCCTGACTCCGATCTCCGTCTGCTGCTCCGCAGTCGGCCACCACGCCACGCCTGCCGCTTGCTTGGCGTCGGCCTCGGCCCAGAGCTGCGGAGCGACGGCCTTGACGCGCGCGAGGTCGATGCGCCCTGACCGCACCTCGAGCGTCCAAAACCGGCGGTTCTCGCTCGAGCGGTCCACAAGGTAGAGCTTCACGTTGGTGTTGCCAAAAAACACGCACTGCCTTGGAATGTCCTCAAGCTCGGTTCCGTGCATTCTTACGCCGGTGTCGCGGCGGCGGTCGATAAACGTCATATACTCGACGTGGTTTTTCCACGTTGGCATCTCGGCCATTTCATGGATCAAGTAGTTCGGGAGCACCATAATGCTTCGCTTTTCGTCTTGCGGAACGGGTGCCGGGTTGAACCACGACTCATCGGGGCAGAGACTACGCAGTAGCTCCGTTTTGCCCTCGCCACCATCGGCGGCGTACAACACCAGCATCGAGTCCGCTTTGCTGCCGGGGCGACGAGCGCGCACTACCGCGCTCATCATCCACCACATCAAGCAGCGTGCGTTGTAGGCGTCTTCCCCGGCATCGGGTGCGGGTCCAAACAGAGCGCGCGCCTCGTCGGCAAACCTTTCGGTGCCGTCCCATACCAACGTGTCAAACCAGTCGGTGATCGGGTTGCGCTGGTCCTCGGCAGCGCGGGCGTAGATCGCCTCGCGGGTGTCGCCGGCGGTCGGGTGGACGTCCTGGGCGTCGAGTGCAACCCGGATCTCACGCGACAGCGCATCGGTAAGCGGAACCGATTTGCCGTCGCCGTCGCACACCATCACCCGGCGCTTGAACGAATCGGTCCAGAACATCGTGTCAAACGGCGGCATGGACAACGCGCGCACCACGTTGCCGAATGTGGACTCGGGCCTGTTGTTGCTGTTTGTCCGCAGGCCACCCTGCTGGGTCGCCGCGGCCTGTTGGGCGCGCGCGGCCTGCTTGGCGGCGGCGTCCGCTGCTCGAGCTGCTGCGCGGGTGTGCTGCGTCATTGCCGCGACGACAGCGCGGCGGGCGTTGGTGGAGTTCAACGCCACGCCGATGTTGCTTGCGTGGCGCATCGCGAGGGCGACGAGCTCGCCGACGTCCTGTGTGCCCGACGCCAGCAGCGCGGCAAGGTAGGCGCGCGCGTCCGACCCTCGCGACAGCGCGTCGAGGTTGGGGTCGTTGCCGTGCGCGGCGACGGTCGCGCCGTCGCTGGCCTCGACGTCGTTGTGGGGCGCATCGGCGGCGAGGGTTGGCGTCCGCTTGCGGAACGCGCCGGCGATTGACGCGCCGACGTCCTCGGAAGCGCCCGCTTGCAGGCCGCGAGCAAATGCGGACGTGTGGTCTTTGCTGCCCTCGCTGGACCACTGCGACTGGACGTGCGCGAACACCGCCAGAGCCACCGCAGGGGCCAGAGAGCGCGCGCCAACGCGCAGGCCCACCCGGTAGCCCTGCGCGTTGGCAACGTCGTTGCGCTTGCCCCTGGGTGTGGTCAGCAGCAGGGCAGCGACCTCGTCGAGCGCGTCGAGCGACTCCGTCGAGGTGGCGACGTCGGCGTAGTCGTCGAGATCCACCGGGTGCGCGGCGTGTTGGTGCCCTCTGTTGTAGCGAGGGAGCAGCGCGTGGTACTCCATCGGCAGCTCGGCGAGCTGCGCGCGAGGTGGCGGCACGACGTCAAAGTGGATGCAGCTGTACCCGCTGTTCGACCGCACATCGAACCCGGCAATGCCCAGCACCCGCGAGTCAAAGCCCAGCGCCATGTCCTCGGTATCTGGGTACTGGAACCACAAGTGAAACCCACCGCCGCTGGTCTCATCCCGGTAGGTCTCTGGCAGGGTCCAGTTGAGGCGCGCAAAAACCTCGCTGGCCAGCAAGCCCTCGTCGGGCTTGGTGTCAAAGTCCAACATGACGACGCCGTCGCACACCGCGATGGAGGGGATGGCATCGGGCCAGCTTGCCCACCAGTTGCGGATCACCTGGGGATCTTGCGTAGCGTTTTTCCAACCGTTCGGTGTGCGCGGTTTCTTGTCGTGACCGCAGGGAAACACCCAATAGCCGTTCGCTGCGGCCTCGAGGGCGACGTCAAGGCGTGGACGGTTGCGAGTCTGCGGAGTAGGTAGGGGCATCAGAGCCTTGGTTGTGCGAGGTTGCTGTAGTGGCCGGTGGCAGCGTGGTGGCTGTCCCGGCCACGCCCCTTTTTGGGGCTACGGGAGGGGTAGGGTGAGGTGTCCGCGCAACACCAGCTCGAGCACGCGCGAGAACGACTGACCGCTCGACGCGACCAACGCCTGGAGCTGTTCGCGGATGCGCGGATCGAGGGTGACTGCGACGACAGGGCGGTTTCGTTTGGGTGTGGTGGACATCTGGAGAGTATGACACACCCCGCCCGGACGGTCAAGGTGCCACCGGGAGTGTTTATTCTGACGGGGGCACCACTTTCTACGCCTTACGGGTTTGATACGGGTTTGATTCGGGGTTTGGCAGGTTGGAGCGCGATGTTTACGGGTTACGGGTTTTTTGCTCACTTCCTCTTGAAGAGCCCCCCTACACCACCCCACCCCCCCTACACACATATAGAATATAGATATAGATATAGGTATAGGGGTGTAGGGGGGGTGGGGGGTGGGGTGGTGGTACCCCCCTCACATTGAAGCTCTGAGGCAAAAAACCCGTAACCCGTAAAGTTTGCGGTCAAACCTCGGTTAGCCCATTTCAAACCCGTACCAAACCCGTAAGGCGCTCGAGCGGCGCGCGGTGGGTTAGGGGACTGGAATGACCACCACTCTCAGCATTGACGCAGGGCTTCACGGCTTAGGTTGTGGATTATTCGACGGTGCGGAACTTATAGCCGCTTGGTACGCTTCACCCGGTGGTTATGGGCGTGGACCGGCCCGTTGGCGCGCAGTTATAGCGGCGGGGCTCGCTCCACTGGAAACTATGGCCATAAGTCCCGACGTCGTCGCCATAGAAACCATGCAGATTTATAATCGGGCATCATCAAGGGGCGATCCAGCCGATATTCTCGAAGTGCAGGGGGTCGTCGGCGCTATATCTGGGTGGGGTCCGTTCGCCGGCGCAGAGCTGGTCGGGTACGCGCCACGCGAGTGGAAAGGAGCGGTCCCCCAGGCCGTGTACGCCGCAAGGGTGGACGCCTACCTCGCGAGGCGCGGGTGGAGCTCCCGACTGGCACCGCATCCAGCTGCGCGGCACCACGACGTAGCCCACGGCATCGGGGTAGGGCTCCATCACCTGGGACTTGTCGTTGGCGGTAAAAGCTGCTACCCTGCCCCCCGGCCTGTCGTTGTAGCGCCCCTCACCTGAGCGTGCCCGCTGAACGTACCCCGCACACAACTCACCACCCTCCAGCTCGCGTGCATCCAGCACCTCGTAGCGGACGGGTGGAGTGTGCAGCGGTGCCTCGATCACTACCACATCCCCAAAGCGACGTGGTACAACCAGTGGCGCAACGACGGGCGGTTCTTGCCTGCCATTGACGACGCCAAGCGCGTGCAGCGCGAGGGCGTGTGGGCCTCCATCGCGGCGTCGGGTGTGCGCGCTGCCAAAGTGCTCGACGACATCATGATGGACCCGATGTCCAAGGAAAGCGTGCGGGTGCAGGCCGCGACCACGCTTCTCGACCGCGCCAACTACCTCAAGGCGGAAGCGGCGGCGGCAGAGGTTGTGCCCTACGCCACCCGCGACGAAATGGTGCAGGCGCTGGCCTCCATCCCCGTTGACGTGCTCGAAGCCGCGCTGGCAGCGCGCACCAAGTCCTCGCCATGATGCTGCGCGTCCTGGCCACGCTTCGGGACCGGCAGCTCATGCTGTTCCAACCGTCGCCCGCATTGGTGGGGTTCATGCGGAGCACATCGCGCCGGCTGTTGGTGCGCGCTGCCAACCGCGTTGGCAAAACCAAACATGCCGCCGCCAAGCTCGCCACGCTCATGCTCGAGCGCGCCGGCGGTCGGTTTCGCGCCGTCGCCGTCAACTACCAGCAGAGCATCGCGGTGGTTGGGCAATACCTCAGCAACTTTTTGCCTGCCGACCAACTCGCGGCCAACTGCCGGTTTTCGCTCGAGAACGGTTGGACGCATCAGCTCATAGTTTTGCGCAACGGCACAACGTGTGAGATCCGAAGCTGTGAGCAAGCGGCTATCTCGCACGCGGGCTCCGACCTCGAC
>Ga0114974_10004767_pt1 | contig 10131 bp, 22 predicted proteins | sample S_130206_EF_Meta_FD_87318 | JGI IMG/M metagenome (GOLD analysis project Ga0114974, IMG submission 87318) | Freshwater microbial communities from Lake Simoncouche, Canada to study carbon cycling - S_130206_EF_MetaG | ecosystem: Environmental > Aquatic > Freshwater > Lake | place: Lake...
AAGCGCAGTCTTCATGACGTGAATGAATGCTTTTGCCGGGTGCGGCCCAATGTGAGACTTCTCCAAGCTGTCAAGCGCAAGATCGCAAGCGGCCCCAAGGTATTCAATGTGCTTGTTGAGCTTGGCAATTACAGCATCTCGATTCTTAATTTCTTGAACGAGCCGGTCAAGCTGATAGCGCGCAGGCTGACCATGCTCGGTATCCCAATACGCCAGATGTTCGCAGCAACGCTTATCAAGGCATCCCGCGCACGAGCACAGCTCACAATTGCTTACTGGCTCCTTCTTAACCTCTACGTCGTAAGAATCGCCCATCTCTTCGTCGTACTTACGAATGGTGATGGTCTGAGTTACTTCCTTCTTCTTTGCCATGATTTCTCCTTCTATCAGACTGGCACGGGGATTGTGGCCGTAAATTCCGGCTCATCTCCCAGCTCAGGCATATCTTCTACCCACGTCCAGTTCATTGCTCCAATATCATAGCGCCCACAGCAGCTCGTGGCGTTAATCTCCACAAGTTCGTCATCTACCGAGCGACCGCCGCCGCTCATGATAAACGTACCGTACCGGGCGTTATACGAAGCAAACTCCACCATGTCGCCATGGTCGCCCTCTTCGGTGGCCTCTGAGGCGAGGATGTGGGTGTCAGCCGCAACACGCAGGGCGGTCTTGAAATCAAATGCTGGGCAGAGCCAGCCGTTCCACCGGTAATCGGTGCGGACTCGGGCCGTGTAGACGCCCATAGTGCCTTCACCAAGAGTGACCTTAATCTCTGTGCTTGTTGCCGGATCGCAATACGTGCAGCTCATTTACTACCTCCTACTCTATAGCGGGAAACCCCGCCAACACATCCTAAGGCATCGGTATTCGCCTGTCAACTACCCCGCTTAAGCTCTTTTGCAATTGCCGTCACCGGATCTGGGTTTATAGGCCGCAGGAACTTCATCTCTGCCAGCCGGTCGTCAAGAAGCTCGTCCATCGAAGTCCTCTCGACCCTAAGCGCCAGCTGCTCGCACTTCGTGCTGCAGCAGCGGCTTTCGGTCGGTTGCGCCATGGGTTTGCCGCAATAGAAGCAGCATCGTCCGCTTTCGGTCATGGCTGCTTACCGGTGCCATCGGAGTACGGCCGCATTTTACGCATTCTGCTTGGGTGCCGCAGCGTTTTCATGGCGGCGTTCTCAATCTGGCGAACACGCTCACGGGAGAGGCTGAACTCTGCACCGATCTCTTCCATGGTCATCGGGCGGGGAAAACCAATGCCGTAGCGCATAGACAAGATCTGCCGGTCACGCGAAGGCAGGGAGTCAAGAACCGAGTGAACCGCCTCTATCATGGCGTTCCTCATGGCCTCAGTTAGCGGGTCGGCTGCGTGTTCATCTTTGAGGAAATCCCCAAAGGAGCTGTCGCCCTCCTCAGACACCGGCGCATCTAACGATGTAAGGTACTCTGTGTCTAGGAGCTTTTTGAGCTCGCGCACATCTTCAGCTGTGACAATTTTCTTTCGGGTCATGACTGGGCCTCCCTCTGATTCTTTCGCGCTTGATACGCGCGTTGATATTCCCTTCGACGAGCCATATGCTCAGGGGTGCGGTACTTCCGCCAATCTTGACTTTCGCTCTCGCAGGCGATGCACTTGATCGAATCAGCTGTTTTGTAAAATTCAGTATCTGTTGGCCAATCCTCTTTGCAACGCACGCACACCTTCATTGGCATTAGTCTTCCTTTGCGTACTTAACCCGGTAGGCCGCCTCACGTGCGCGGACGCAAGGATCGCACAGGGGGATGTTGCCGTCATTATCGCACCAGAGCGCCCTAGCCTGCCCATCGCAGTCGGTGCAGTCTAGCGTTGTTTTTAGTTCTTCGTCCCTGCGGAAAACAAATGGCTTCACGCTGGCGTGCCGCAATTCACCGCAACCGCGTTTCCGGCAATGTCAATGCCGTTTGGGGCAGGGCTCGGATAGACGCTGACCTCAAACCCGCACTTCTCGCACTGGGCATGGCTGGCAAGATCCCAGCCGGCACCCATCAGGTGGGTGAACTTGGTGAGCTGGTGGCCGCGAGCTTTGGCGACCTTTCGGGCGGTCTTCCTAAGTTCTCGAGTCTTCATGTGTACCTCCTACTGTGGTATCGGGAGGCGGGGTAGGAGTCCCGCCTCAACCGACACAAGTGCCCCACCGGGTTATGGCGAACCGTTCTACTTCCGAGAGCAGAGACTCGCATCTCTTTTCCCCGGTTGTTGATGTTCCCCGGTGGGTACAAGAGGAACGGTATCAGGTGGTTTTTGGATTGTCAACTTTAGGTGTTGGCTCGTAGCCCCAAGCATCGCTATCACCAAGTTTCCACCGGCCCTCTTCCGCCGAGAATTCCTTGGTGGAAACCTTGAAGTCCGGCATCTTGGTTTCCTTGTAGACAAGTGCTTCGTCCAACCACAGCACTCTGTTGTTTGGCTGGGCAGCAAACTGACCGTTGTCCAAGCGCATAAAGTTGTACGACTTATGTTCTGCAGGAACACGTGACCAATACGCATCAATCTCATTGGGGTCGCTGTGCACCATGTCAACGGTAAACAAGTAGTGCCCTTCGCTCCACACCCCTGCGGGCGTTCGGAATTTGCAGCGCATGTTTTTCAATACTGCCTTCTCAACCACGGCTAACTGCGGCGAGATGGCATCCCAAAGCTGGAGGTCGCCAAGCGTTAGGTCTGGGCTAGGGATTTGGGGCTTCCAGACAAAGGCGCTAATCGGCAGCTTGTCGTATAGAGCGCCGTACTCGGGCAGAAAGGCCTCAATGTACAAAGCGCGGTGAGGGATTGCCTTGACGGTGACCCAGTAGGCGGGGGTGAACTCTCCGTGACCATCCTGGAAGTCTCGAAGGTACTCCTTACGGACATAGCAGGCAATGGGCGGGATGTTTGCAATGACGTATGACATACCTTCCCCTTACAGCAAAATGACGGGGATCGTGACCATTAGACCAATGCCAACCGCCCACAGGACTGCGGCAAACGCAACAAGATAGGAGGCGTTCTTCCGGCTCTTCATCGGAGAGGTGACACCCAGGGCGAACAGGGCAACGGCAAAGATACCCGTAAGCACCTGCAGTCGGTTGCTGTAGCTGCCTTCAAGCTCGGAGAGCGCCAAAGGCTCGTCCCCGCTGTTATACATCTCGTTATATGGGCCGTACACGGCATCCATATACGCGATGCAGTCTGGCAATTGGGTTTCTGGGCGGATCACCTGATTGCGCTCCTTGCAAGGCACCGCGTAGACGCTGTACTCGTACGAGCCGCCGAGGTCGGTGTCCCAGGTTAGCAGGTCGGCCCGGTACTTCACCTCGGCCGTAATCCACAGGTTATTCGCATCCGCAATAATCAGCTGGTAGTCGCCATAGGCGGCAGACGATGCATTGTTATGAAAGGAGGCCTGGATCGCTGTCCAGGCGGTAGTGGTCGATACAAGGCCAATCAGCAGTACTACGATCAGTTCTTCAGAGAACTTGCGCAATATGTACGACATAGTGTATCTCCTCGTGGGTTGACCTAACGCTTGTGCTTGCGCCTAGGGGATTCCTGATACTCATAGGCCAGCTGAATAATGACCATGACCACACCGCCGGCAATTGCCAGCGCCCACGCAAAATCTCCAGCAAGGTTTTGATTCATCTGGGGATTGTAGCACACGGCTATACCATGATTGCGCTATGAGCTTCTACGCCAATGAGCCTCAGGCTCGGCCCGAAGACGCCGAAGGCGGCTGAGTCGTGAGAGGAGGGTCATGGTGCCGTGAGGCAGGCGCCGTATACGCTCCATAGGGAAGGAGAAACACTAAGAGATCGTAGGAGGAGAGAAGAGGTTCGATCATGGCTGATTCGTTCTGTGCTGGGGACTGTATCTCCTCTCTGCGCTATGACCTGATCTTCCCGGTGCTGGGCATTTCTTTTTGCTGGTGGTGGGCTGGTGGTGATTTGGTGAAGGAATCTTATAGATGATAAAAGAGTGGTGGGTTGGGATGCTTGCATACCTGGGCAGAGCAGCCAGGCCGTTTTTCCCTCACTTCACAACTGATACCTACAGTGTTATTCCCGCAGTTATTCGCACCGGAGTTATTACCACAGCTATTATTCTGGCCAGTTATTCGGGTTATTCCAGTTATTCCAGGCAGTTATTCCATCGTGTTATTCCTGGTGGGCATTGTTAAGGCGTCTTAACACAGCAGGGCAGCACAGGGCACGAATAGAAAGTTAAGATTCCTTATCGTGCTCGGTGGTTGACAGCGTGATAGCTAGGCCTTAGGATTGGAGAAGCCCCACTTGGGGTATGTAGTAGGAGGTACCGGTATGGCAGACGGCCAGAAGTATGAGAGCGGCTTGCTCGATGGATTCCTCAGGAGCCGGGCGGCTACCGCGTTTCTGAATGGCAGGGAGTCAGAGAACCCTATGGCGGCAATGGAGTGGCTCCGTGCGGGTGTCGCCTATCAGGAGGCCTTGGTCTCCTATGAGAAGGATGGAGACTCCGAGGAAGTACGGAAGCTCACCGCCGAAGGTATGGACTATGCGGATAAGGCGATCTCCTTGGAGAAGCAGTCATGAAGGCCTATCTTCATAAGGGCTGCTCCGGCAAGACCCGGGCGTCCGATGAGTGGTGGGATGGCATCTACTTCTATGGGCTGCTTGAGGTAGTCTGCTCCATCATCGGCGAAGGTGATAAGGCGCAGATTGCCGTTCAGCAGAATCCTGAGGAATACAGCTACCCAGACATTACCGAGATCAGGTGCCATGACTGTGGCGAGAGCATTAGGAAGGTCGAGATGCCGGCCCTGAAGCTTGAGTCGCGCATTGGCCACGATCCCGAATCGTATGGTCTGGTATACTCAGACTCCACAATCGTACAGCCGTAGGAGGTATTTATGAGCCGCTATTTGTTATGGCTTCTCTTTTTCTTTGTCGCAGGATGGTTCTGGTAATGAAGGCGTGGGTGGTTCAGGCCTATACCTATGAGGCTGGGGTTCATTGTGTCCCCTGTGCCGAATCCCGGTTTGGCGCGGAGCTTAGTAGCACGGCCTTAGACTCCGAAGGGAATGCTCCCTATCCGGTCTTTGCCTCAGATGACTTCTGCCCTTGTGGGGAGTGGTGTCTGTCGTGTGGTGCCGCGATCAGTGAGGCCTATGCCCACGAGCCGGGGATGTGTTCCCGGGGGTTCGATAACTGCCGACTGGTGGTGCCAAGTGAGTGAGATGAGCGACGATCAGGTCGCAGAGTCATTTCAGATCATCTCTATTACGGTGTCGTGGGGAGTCGCCGACATTTTGCGGCTCTACCCAGACTGGACGCCAGATGAGGCCGAACATTTCATTGACAGCTCGTATCGGGAGATTGCGGCGGAGGTTCGAGAAGCCGGCGACCGCATGATCCATAAGATTGTCAAGGAGATTGAGAGGGGAGATCGTGGCGCGTCGAACTAGCGAATGGGAGGGTGCTCCGGCACCCCGCTGTCCGAACAATGTTAGGCACGGCCTTGTTCCCGATCCGAACGGAGCATGGGTCTGCGAGGATTGTCGAGCTGCCCACAAGCCCAGGAGCAAGACACCATTCCGGTTTGCGTTCGTACTTGACAAGGTGATAGACAACCCAGATACTAAGTAAATCCCGCTTGGGATAGGAAGTAGTAGGAGGAAGTTATGGCGCGAACATACTTGGTGAGCTTGTCTATCGAAGTGGACGAGCGCGCAGATCATCCGGCAAACTGGGATTGGCCTACCCTACTTGACACGCCGTATGGCGTCGAGGTAGTGTATACCGCAGAACTCGCTCCGGTCGATCAGTTCTCACCCGAGGACGAGATCGTTGTGCCGGTAGCACAGCAGTAGGAGGCAGTATGTTGTACGACCACGACGCGCTTCTCGCACAGCGCAAGGGTATGACGCTCGAACAGGCCGAGGCCCATTACATTCAGACCGAGATGATTGAGCCGCTTATTGGCGGGGAGATTATTGGAGGCTTCGTACATGAGTCAGACGACTCCACCCCGTTCCCCGTCTTACAGGTAAAGATTAAGGGGAAGGTCTACAAGATGATTATCTCCATGGATGACGAGATGAACGGCGGCGGTCGTATCTTGTGCGATGATTTGACAGGCGAATAGTTAGCTACTAGTATTGTAATCACGGCAGTTGCCGTATTGTTGTAGGAGGCAGTATGGATAAGTTCAGGACACGAATCGAGCAGGACACCGCAGACGGCTACGATGTCTTTGGCGACCGCGCCGGTCAGTTCTATACCGGAGAGAAGGCCGCGAACTATGGCTTCCCGTGGGATGTCAAGCTTCCGGTCGATGACGAGAATACGGCGACCTTTACGCCACCGGCAGACGCGGTGTATGTCAGCAAGGTCTATGGCTTCTCTCACTCCGGCATGAGCATCAGCCTTACGCCGTTCACGGATAAGTGGGATTCCGCGCAGATTGGGTTCTATGTCATTGAGAAGGAACAGGCGAAGTTCTGGCTTGGTGATTCGTATACCGAGGAGGAGCTTGCGGCAAAGGCCGAATCCGAGATTAGCGTCGTAGACTCCGTGCTTCGCGGTGAGGTGTATTGCGTCATCTTGGAGAAGTCCGTTGATTGCGGCACAGCAGGACACGAGAACACTTGGGAAGTTGTAGAGTCGTTGGGCGGCATCATTGGCTACGACCAAGCAGAAGCCGAGGCCGACGCAATGATTCGCTACAAGAAGGGCATCGTGGACTATCAGGGGGAGCCAGTATGAGCGGCCAGATGGATAGTTGCCGGAGCTGTAAGGCGATGGTCTTTTATGCCGACGAGAAGGTTGTCGGTACTTGGAATGGCGAGCCGAACACGCGCTTCGATGTGCTTGACTTTGACCAGTACGAGGCCGGTATCCCAGAAGGCTATGAGGCCTATTGCTTGGACTGCGCGCCGTGCGAGTGTGAGTTTCATCCGCCATTTATGTCGGACAAGGAAGCTCGTGATGCGGGGTGGTGCTTCTTGCCAAGCTGCGATTTTGTAGAGGCCCACCGGCACGCTTGACGAGCAAGCCATTAGGTTGTAAGGTAGTACCACTCCACTTGGAGTAAGGATGTTGTAGGAGGCAGTATGCCAAACTGGTGTGTGAATCAGGTTGATGTAAAGGGCGACGAGGCAGATGTCGCGCGGCTTATTGAGTTGGTGAAGGGCGATGAGGATGCCTTTGACTTCTCCAAGATTGTGCCGATTCCCGATAGCCCATACTACGCAGCGAACGAGAGTCAGAACGATTTCCTTTGCGGCTGTAAGAAGGTCTGGGTCGAGACGAAGGCGCAGGTCGGCAAGTACGACGAGGAAGGCTACGAGGCGGCTGAAGGCCACTGGGCGGTAGACGGATTCCCTGTCGTCAAGCAGAAGCTCGACAACGGCACGCTTCGTGATTCCGTGGCGGCAATGTTCGGCGGCTCGGAGGTATGCCCTACCCATAAGGTTGGACAGATTTCGTCGCAGCCAGACTGGTGGTACAACTGGAATGTTGCCAACTGGGGAACCAAGTGGAACTGCGGCGAGGTCTGGCACGACCGCACAACCGAGGAGATTACCGAGCAGGGTCGCACATCGTACAACTTTGATACGGCGTGGTCGCCAGCCGAGCCGGTCATTGAGGCTCTTGCCGAGCAGTTTCCAACGCTTACCATTACGCATCGCTATTGCGAGGCGGGTATGGGCTTTGCGGGTGAGGTTGTGTATGAGCGCGGGTCGTTCGTCTCACGAGACGAATACAGCGGGGATAACGATAATCTCCCAGACGAGGCCTACTTCGATGAAGGAGATGGCTCTCGCGGGTACGAACGCAACTATGATAAGGTTCCAATGACCGCCTTTGAGTCGTTCTGTGATGAGCACTTCGGCGGCGTAGTAGGAGGTTGAGTATGAAGCCGGTATACAGCGCGTACATTGACGGCAATACGATTGACGAAATCGTGGAGTCGGGAGAGGACTTTGTCTACTCCGACATCTACCCGCAGGTGGATGGGGTGTTTGGCAGGACGGCCTTGTATGAGGCTCTTGCCGGAGCTTCGGAAGGGTTCGCTCAGGAGGAGCTGACCATTATGCTCAACGGCACGCCGTTTGTTAGCCACGAGCGGCACGGACAGGTCGTTCTTGGGTGGATTGACGGAATGCGCGGCAGCAATGTCAGCATCTTTAGCCACGATGAGCCGGCGAAGGAATACATGGAATACCTCCGCGAGAGCGCAGCGCGCGAACGAATCTCATGGACTTGATGTTTGACATCTTGGTAGCGATTGGCTCTATCAGCTATGTGCTTCGCTTCTTTACTATGCTTTCTGGGTATAAGGCTACTGAACCGGCTCCGCTTCCTGCCCATCCATTTCCGGAACATCCCCCGGCTCAGGAGAGCGAAATCCAAACGGGGTGTTAATCCATCGCACGCTGAACTCTGCGCCTGAGGCGTCAGGGTCGGTGTGGTTGACATCTGCTCCAATCATCAGGAGAGCTTCGATAGGATTCGTGGCGATGTCGTAGAACCCGGCAGTCGAGGTGATGTGCCAAGTCTCGGGGTTGCCGGGGCGATACACGACAAAGTAATCCATGCGTTCAGGGTGGCGTACGCACAGGCCAAACGCCACAGGACGACAATCTACCGGTTGTTTAGCACTACAGGTGCGATACAATCGACATACGAGCCGAGCGTCTCTCGGTACCGGAACAGGGAGAATCTATGGAAAACAGGAACGATAGTATGTATCAGGACTACTTCGGTGGTATGACACTTCAGGATGTCGCCGACAAGTACGGCGTGACCCGACAGCGGGTTCAGCAGATCATCAAGGCCAGTGGCCTTCCAAAGCGTCCGCGAATGAGCGGCGGGATGAAGCTTCGCAAGTTTGATTACTCTAAGATCGCGCAGCACATTCAGGAGAATCAGGCGACCGTTCAGGCGGCAGCTTCATTTTTCGGGTGCTCTATTAGTACCGTGACAAACGCGCTCTACAATCAGGGCGTCACGCCGAACAAGAAGGTTCGTTTCACCACAGCCGTAGTTGCTGACATCGTTAGCCGCTATCAGGCCGGTGAGAAGCTTCGCCTTATCGGTGAGACCTATGAGACGAGCGCGCAGTACATCAACACCGTGCTTCGTCGCAACGGAGCTATCGCCGGTCGAAGGAGCAAGTAAATGACAGAACCCACTGATCGCCTGTTCACCGAAGAAGAGTTTCTTCAGTACTCAGCTTTCAGGAAGGGTTTGTATCGGCACAACGCCTACCGGAACTCAGTATCGCGGTACATTTGGCAGAACAAGTGGTACTCGTGGTATCGACTTACCGGGTGGGCTGATTGGGCTGAGCAGGAAGCGCGTAGAGAGTTTGTGCCGGCCAAGCCTTTACCGGCGTGGTCAGTCGAGAAGCTTCAGGCTATTGCCGAGGAGTATGATCGTCGACATCCACGGAAGGCACGAAAGGGTTAAGAAACCTTAACCGAGATGGGGTATTGACAAGTCCGGCGGGGCGGCATTATGCTTGCCCTGCCGAACTTTTTCGGTAGGAAGTAGTAGGAGGAAGTATGGGATACGACATTTACTCAATGCGAGAGGACAGGGAGAAGTCGCTAGCGTTTGCTAAGAAGGCAACGCCGTGGATTTTTGGCGACAGCGATGAAGCTCCTGACTATTGGCGCAACACGGCCTATTACCGGATGAACATTGGTGGTATGGGCATCCTTCGCAAGATCAACGAGCTTCTTGGCGTGGCTTTTCTCAACGAGGCCTTGTGGGATAACTCCGGTACGGTCATCCGTGATTGGGAGTGCTTTGATGCTTGGGAGATTCTTGCCAAGAAGGACGACTTGGAGATTCGCGCTGCGGTGATTGAGGCCTTGTCTAGCGACCCGCACGCCTCGTTCCTTATCGACAAGGATGGTGAGGTTCAGGGGTGGATTGAGGAAGTTCGTCATTGGCAGGAATACCTTCACATCTGCTCCGAGCTGAAGGGTTGCGAAGTATTGTGATTGTGCTATTCTGGTTGCTGGTCGGGCTTCTGACCGTGTATGTATGGCGGCTTACGAGCCGGTAGGAGGTTCTATGGAGGACTTGGTTATCACTTATCACCACGATCCGGCACACGGCTGGCTCG
>Ga0114974_10004768_pt1 | contig 10129 bp, 6 predicted proteins | sample S_130206_EF_Meta_FD_87318 | JGI IMG/M metagenome (GOLD analysis project Ga0114974, IMG submission 87318) | Freshwater microbial communities from Lake Simoncouche, Canada to study carbon cycling - S_130206_EF_MetaG | ecosystem: Environmental > Aquatic > Freshwater > Lake | place: Lake...
CGGGCGGGCGGGCGAGTGGGCTGGCGGGCGGGCGAGGCGCGGTGTGTATCGCAATCGACACAACCTACGATCACCTACGGTATTGTGCCGTTTGACGACCACCGAACATACTAAACCCTCTACCACCCGCGCCGCCGCCGCCGCCGCCTACGCGACCATTACCTGGAATAGCGTTTGTAAATGTATCTACGATGAAGATAATGAATATCCCTAAAAAGCAATACAATACGAGTTCCTCGATGACGTGACCAGTCTTTTCATCCTTCTTATCTTCCATCATGTGAATGATGTAATTCAGTTTTTCAATGAGGGCTGCATTTGTACCAGACATAGAACCTCCGGTTGACGACGCTGCGGTTCCTCCGGCCAATTGATTGGCGAGTGTCTCTGCATAAGGAACAAACTGTTCATAATATTGCGAAGCATATGTGCTTGTTGTAGGTCGACTGCTGTTGCTGTTGCTGTTGCTGTTTGTAACATTGGTCCGACCTGACGGATCGACATTTCGCGTGCTATCACCGTAAGGAGTTGTGAAATGAGGTGGTGATGAGAACCGCCCTGATTCTCCAGCCGTTGCGCCGGGAAGCAACTGTAGATTAGGATTATTAGCGTTAGCGTTAGCGTTAGCCACCACCGGATCCATCCCTTCCAATAATGTAGAAGAGTAGGATGACGCCGGGTTTAGGGAATTCATCTGGGTTGTCTTTCTAACCACGCCATTATTGCTAGATACGCTGTTGTCCGGACCGCGAATAATTCCTTGACTCGTTACATTTGTAGCGTAGACACCCATCCCTTGGGCTGGATAGGCTGGTAATACTGAATCCATTTCATTTTCATCGGCGTCGCTATCTTCCCCCCCTTTTCGATGAATATTTTCAATATAATCTTTGATTTGCTTTATTTTTTGACCGGCCTGTTGTATCATCCCTTGATTTGTTCCATTTTCGTTGGTTATACCGGTGACATTACCATTCGATGACTGTAATAATCCTCGTTCGCCGTTGCCATTAGATCGCGTATCATCGAGAGATTGATTACGTGGAATCTTTAGGGTTCTATTTCCGGTGGTGTTTGTATTTCGTCGATTATATATTTTCCCGTTTGAATTACTATTGGTATTAAGATTCCCACTTTCGGCGTATTCAGAAAAACCTAAAGATGACATATTCTCCTATAAAAAAATGAGATTTTAATTCGAGGGAGAAATGTGAATTATAATCACTCGTTCAAATATATTTATCAGTTAGATATGAAAAATATATTAGTTATGTATATACGACGAAAATGGTGAAATTAAGTAAAGAACTTTCTTTAGGAGTTTTATTGGTTCTGGTGGTTATTATGGTTCTTAAACCAAACCTTCTCGGGTTTTTGTATAATAACGTTTTAGGCAAACTGGTTTTTGTTGCGGCAATTGTGTTTCTTTCTTTGAAGCATACTGCGGCCGGGTTGCTCGCGGTTGTGTTTGTCGCAATCGTTGCTACGATGACCGGTTATAACGGACTTGAGGGTATGGACGTTCCTGAGTCGAAGGAGACGGCTGAGGAGGAGACGGCCGAGAATAAAAAGGAGAAGGATAAGAAGGAAGGTTTGGAGATGAAACCGCCATGTAAAGGTGAAGGTTGCGTCACTGAAGGTGCCGCAGTTCAGGCCATCGGCGTCGATCAGATCAATGCGCTCCTCAAGAAGACCTAATTCATTTCATTGCATTCATTTCATTGCATTCATTTCATTACATTCGTATATGTATTGAAATATATCTATTGTAATTATAGTAGTCATACGATTATGAGTAATCAAATTCAGTATTATATAGAATATTTATCATCGTGGTTTTATCATAATGTGCTATATACGGAGACGACTGTCGTGTTATTAAAATCTATAGTTTTTGTCATTTTACTCACTCTGATCGTGTATGAGAATTATTTCGCGGCGGGAGTCGTTGTTGTTATTTGTGCGGCGGCGTATTTATATTACGCGGGTGCGTTACAGACGGGACCGGGACCGGGACCGGGACCGGCGGGCGCGGTGGTATCGGCAGCGGTCGCGCGACGTGTTGAAAAAGATGAACTCACAACAGGTGTCCATTTAAAGGAAGGATTCGGTATTGCAATGCCAAAAATCATAATGGGAGATGATTCAGGAAAAGATTATCATCGTTCTAATAAATTCATTGAAGAAGACAGTCGCGATTTTACAGATAAGTATTTTAACAGTAAAAAGTGCGGGATTGGGAGCGGGATTGGCGGAATTACAATGTTTGGGAGTAATGAATTGATTGGAGATGAGCGTAAGGTCACATTAAGTGGAATATATAATTTTGATGAGTATTATGTGACAAATAATAATGATACAGATAATATTGCTTATAGTGTCGGCAGTTGCGATGTTACTTGTAAGGAAGCGCGGCGATGGTTTTACTTTAACCAGTGCGTATTTGATCCAATTAAACGCAACGATTTTCGAAGTTTAAAAACGATAATATATGATAACGTTAATAATTATATTATTAATATAACCGGAATTTTACAGCGATTTAATACAACTATACTTTTCAATACACAAAATGACCCGAACTCCGATTATAGTACACGGATTTCTCTCTCTTCACAAAAAGACAATACAGAACTCACAGATAAATACGGAATCAAATATGTATCCCTTATAAGAGGTGATAAAAATACAGACAAACTAAAGAATATTCAATCAATATCAAATGACGATAACATTAACGACAAACAATATTCCGAATTGCTTAGTAAAATTAATAACAATCGCAATATTAATTCCGGTGATAAACAACGTCAATTAGAAATATATTCGAAAGTATATGAGTTTCGGAAAAGAATCGATAGTATATTTTCGAATATGCGTTCGCAAACAAAGGATGATGCGGGTTTAATGTATACCGTTAGGGTTGGAGAGTCCGTAGTCCAAGAACTGCGAATGATGCTGAGTTATCTGGCGATGATCAAAGTAACGAATGATATTATTCTCTTTGAGAAAAATGTTGGTACGAGTAATAATGGCATATACAATATGATTACGACGAACAATCCAAATCGTCTTATACCTATACTTCCAGATGATAAAGACGGTAAATACAAATCAAATATAATCGGTGCAGATAACAATATATTTAAGATCCCATTGGAAGATGACAGTTATAACAATAATAATGAAATGCGTTATCTATATGGCATAACCTATTATTTCGATAAAATCAATAGTAAACCAATTGGAATGTAGTAAATAAATAATATTACTATAATATTTGTATATTATAGTAGTATAACGAATCATAAATGAAACCCCGAACTATATTCATTTTAATCGCGATGATGGTCGTCGTTTTGGCCACATCTGCGTTTGGAGTATATAATGATAGAGAAATCCACGATGATACTGTTAAGCGTAACAAACCGGTTGCTGCAACACTAGTCATCGCGTCCGCGGCAGCCTTAGATGACAATACGGTAGTTGGTGCTTCAGGCGCATCTACATCGTATAAATCCAGTAAATCTCATTTAGACATATCTGAAAAGGCGGATGGTCCTCATAGTAAGGATGGAACGAATACATATCGAGGTAAGGCCGGTGGTTACGATTTACATTCTCGTGGCGACAGCGACGACGACGCTGACGGGAGGTCTGACGCGGGAGACGACAATATAGATGCAAATCAAAGCGAATTTCAAAAGAAAATGAAATATGTCTCTAACATGTTTGAAGAGATATTTAGTAAATGGAAATCACAGGAAACAATAATGGCGCCTAGTGGTATCGAGGAACTGGTTGATCCGGATGAAGGATTTAAGATCCGTGAGAAATTTAAGAGGGGGGCGCGTCAGGGGATGCGTAAATTGAAAAACGCGTTTCGTGGACGTTCCAATAAGTAATTCGAAATAGAATCTCTAATGTTATAATAATACATATAGGTTATTATTATGGCGTCAAGTAAAAACAAAAGTGGGCGTAGTCATGGTCGTAGTCATGGGCGTAGTCTTAGACTTAGTACCGGAAGCGGACAAATAAACAGTAAACTTCCGCAAACTGGCGGAAGACCTGGCGGCGCACCGCAAACTGGCGGCGCTCCTGGATCTATCGCATCGTCGCCGCTTATACCCTCAATAACACTTAAATCATTTACGGACCTTTTTTCCGGTAAAACGAACTTTTTCACACTTCAATCTCCCGCCAATAATATTATGAATTCACCGGTACTGACATCGATGCATAATTTCTTCCACAACCTGAATACAAGCACGTTTTTTGCTGGGTTTGTTATGCTTATCTTGAATATTGGATCTCGATATATTAATTTGGACCTTAATTCATCTACTGAATCCTGGATTAAATACCTGATGAGTAAAGAGGTGCTTGTATTTGCAGTGAGTTGGATGGGCACGCGAAGTATTTATTACGCGCTTGTCATAACGGCGTGCTTTACCATTGTGACTGACCATTTTATGAATACTGAAAGTCGGTATTGCGTTATTCCTTCCAAATTTAGAGATTTACACAAGATGACGGAGGAAAAACACGGACCAGAGAAGAATGTTAGCGATTTAGAAATAAGCAACGCACTTCATACATTGGAGAAGGCGAAGAAGGAGAAAGAGGAGACAGACCATCTAGAGTTGGTGAAATATCATCAATTATTTAAGGATGATACATTTGAGTCGTCGCCTGCAAATGTTGGTGCGAAGAAGTGAACTGAATGTATTGCGCGATGAATGAAATATTACCAATACATCGAAGCGTTGTATATGTCAAACAATTTTATAAATAGTATATAGCTAAAGATACTATTTATAATCGAATAAACATAGTATTATAATAGTAAAAATGGATAGAGGTGATGGTGCTGGTGGTGGTGGTGGTGGTGCTGGTGGTGCTGGTGGTGCTGGTGGTGGTGGTGGTGCTTCATCCCCAACACCACCATTATCACCCCCCACATCATCATCACGTCCTCGACGCATTAATCGTTCAGATGTTGCGCTTGCTGCTACTGCTGCTGCTGCGGTTGCTGTTGCCGCCACGGCTAATACTTACTCTAATCCCGTAGTACAGAAATTATCGGCGAAAAAAATTCAACGTGCTTATAGGCGGCATATCGCCCGCCTCCGCCAGAGAGAGTACGATCCTGATAGTCGATCTGTTGGATCTAATGATCATAGTGTTGAAAATAGGTGGAGCGCAAGACGTGGTTCAAATGATAGTGTTGATACACACCGGCAAGATGTATTCCCTTTCCCGAGACCACAAAGCAATGCCAGCAATAAAGTGAGTCTTGAAGATACTCGGAAACCATATATATCAATAACCGATATTTCTGCAAAATTAGATTCGGGTTTTGACAGATATATCGAAGACTCGACTAACGCGGCAACTTTGAAAGAAGTGTCAATAAAGGGCGAAAACGGCAGCGTCATTTCAAAACCATCTCAATCAAGGTTCATCCCGATCGATGGCGATTTTCCAAAAATGGATGTCAAAATCTATGAACATATGATTTATCATTCGAATAATTCATTAAAATTAAACCCACTCGAAATATTCGTCCCTATAAAATATAAGATCGATCATAATAAAATAAACCAATATTTATCATCGAAAAATGATCTGCTTACACAAAATATTAAAAAAATGGTGATCGAATCGTTTGGTGAAAACCCAAATGCTCTATATTATAAACATACGATTATTGGTAAAAATGGCGGGAAAAATGTTGGCGATATGGATGAAAAGTCACAAAAGGAAATTCAATTTATTATTGATAACTGGCATGAAGAATACACCGAACGGACTTTTTATGATAATGCAAGCAAGTTTTTTCTCCAGAATAAACCTCTCGACAAATTTGATCTGATAACATTGGAAAAGGGAGTTGAGGAGGTATTTTCGGTAGAAGGATTGATGAAACTTGTAGATGATAATGCTACGCTACATAACAAAATAAACGAGATATACGAAGGAAATACCGATGCTGAAACTAACAATGTTACGAAAACCGTAAACAATTTGAGTCTATATTACCGTTTATTTAATGTCGTATATGCAGATATTAAAAAACATATTACCGATCCATTGAACTATATAAGCGAACGTTCACAACATATGGGTTATGAATATAAATTTAATGAAGTGTTGAAGAATGAAATGTTTCAGACATATACTGAAATAAAGTCATCACTCGACAGTTTTGATTTATCTGGCGGAAAAATACCATACTTATCTATTATAAACGTAATTAATAAATTTAAAGCACAAATTACGGGGAAAAATGAAAAATTAAGACAGTCATTTTCGGTGTTTGACAAATTTATTAAAGAAAATACGAATACATATGAAGATGGTTATAATAGACGTTACGATAGAAGAGACAGATCATCTTATAAATATTACAAGACATATGCGTTGGTTGAATATATATATTACTTGTTTTCTACTAAGGATTCTAATACACCAGATCCTTTCAAAACTCCAAATGATATTGCCGATATGGATCCCCTAACTCTATATGGTAAACTGGACAACATTACCGATGAACATAACAATTTGTATGAACGCAAATATGTAGATGGTCCACCGCGTGATCCGGGTGAAAAGGTTAAATATTATCGAGAGAATGATGAAACTGATTTAAAGCATATTTTGCGTCAAATTGAATATTATAAACAGCAATCGATAATCGATGGCGCCGAGTTTATTTCACAAATCACAAATACTTGGAAGTTTAATCTGAAGACATCTTTTGATGCCAAATTTGAGGGGTTAGAATTACCATTTGGCGTAGATCTGCTATTTTATGTATTGTATATAGCAACAATTAGTATAACACGTTTTATATCTGACAATCAAGCAGATCTTGATAAAATAGATGAGACAAAAAATATAGAACTACGTAAATTACGTCTTGAAACAACATTGGATGAAAATAAACTGAAAGACATGTGCGACATTATTGCTAACTATGGTGGATTCAAAACTGAACAGATCTTGCCTGATAGAAAAAAATATATTTATCCTGAAAGTCCCGATCCGAAATTACGAGGTATGGTAAACGATAATTTGTATAAGGATGAGTGGGAAAAGAAAATTGTCGTGGATGCACACGATCAGGTCCCCGATGATAAAAAAATTGCAACAAATATCCGTTTTACTACTAAAAAAATGACTAAAAAAATAAGAAGTGTGCTGGGGTTGAGTGACGGCGATACGGGTAATACGTCGGAAGATGAAAAAAAGATATATTCAGAATTGAACCGTTTGATTTCATTCAATACAATTCAAGTTATGAATATGCTTTTTGTTAAACCGCGCGTTATATGGTATTCACCTGATCTACGAACCAATTTTATATCAGATTCATCATTGTGGTCTTCTTTTCAATTGAAAAATACCGAAGTTGTATCCAAGCGGTCATTTGAAGAGTTTAAAAAATTGTTTGATGACGCGAAAATTAAAAGTATCTATTATCCTTCGCCCGAGTCTGACGCTGACGCTGACGCCGAGTCCGAGGGTCTCTCAAGGAGAGGATCCGGTGCATCGGACACGTCCGTTTTAGAAGAACTTCCAGATGATGAACAACCAATAGGACCGATAAGTTTGGAGGATATGCCGTCTAAATTTTGCATATTTCTTATATCGTCTGATGTCCAACCAAAAGTTCAATCCCGAGACCCAAAATATAAAAAAGATTCATCTGACCCTGAATTTAATAACAATGTTTTTACGGAAGTGTATGATTCAGCACAAGGCGGTGTAATTGGAGATAAACCAACATTCACTGGCGCGATAGCCAAAAAGATAAATGAATTAGTCCCCGGTTTTAAAAAACCAACGATAGATTCTTGCGCTAACGAACGTCAACAGATTGCAGACGCTGCAAGTGATTTGAATCGTTCATTTGTTAATTCTATGAAATCGATCGGTCTTGATATGAGTAAAAAACTTGACGATTTTCAAACAAAGTCTGAAGCAACAATGGCATCGGCAGCCATATCTGCACATATTGATCAATTAGATATCCAAAAACAAGAACTTCAACGTTATATTGATGAAACTGAGGAAAAATATATTAAAAATAAAGATGGTTTCGTGATATTTACTAATCGTGAAAAAATTATAGGAAGAATAGAACTTGTATATATCAAACGTGCGGGTGAATATGTAAAAGCAGTTACGAAAAAAGTATTATCAGATACAGAGAATCTTGATAAAATAACAGGAACAGATATTGACAAAGGCAAATTAACAGAACAGGTAAAAATATTAAAAACAAGAGAAATCGAGATAGCAATCCAGGCGGTAACCCTACAATTTCAGAAAATACGTCTAGAATATTATTCAGATCAAAAATTAGGTGATTTTATTAAAGAATTAAAAAAACTTAAAGAAGGAGTTAAATTACTGAATGAAAAGGTAGGTGAATATGGATTATCAGGTGAACCAGTTTACGAAAAAGTGAAACGTATTGAAGAATTAATAGGTAAAACTAGACGCGATGAAATAATCAAATTAATTGATATCAAAAATAGATATATTGATACTTTCAATCATCAAGACAGTTATATTGGTACAATTTATCAGGAATTAACGGGTGATCCTAAAGAATTTCAAAAAAAACGATCGGATGAGCAGAAAGAAATTATAAAAGAACATAGGGCAAAAATCAAGGATGCAGACGATATTCTAAAAGATATCGACAAGTTAAATCTCGGCATGTTAGAACAAAAAAGAATAGATTATCTAAATTCAGACCTAGACACAGAATACGAATATGATCCTGAATACAAACATAAATTAAGTCCCTCAGTAAAGGACGATGTACAAAAACTTAAAACAGACCTAGAATTTCAACACTTTACCCTACAATATCAGGGGATATGCCTTGATTTCTTTAAAAGTCCACCTGTATTACGAATTCCCGAATTAGATGACCTACTCGTTTTAACGAAAAGTAATGAAGGATTACACAAATCAATAACTGCACATAAAAAATTACAAGAAACCAAATTGGACGAAATAAAAGATAAGAAAACTCAAGTGACCAAAGCAGCAGCAGAAGCAGCAGCAGCAGCAGCAGCCGCAGCAGTAGTAGTAGCAGCAAAAGCAGCAGCAGCAGCAAAGATGAGGAGGGGGGATATTATACCGGCGCCACCTGTGTCTGATACAGAAAAAGTAAATTCTCTAAACCAAATTTTGGATCATTGTGTAGATAAAATCTTTACAAGATTTGATATTCCAACAAGAATACCATTACCAACAGAAGAAAAATGGAAACAAATTATTCCAATAATGAAAACCCATATTACTTTGAAGTTGCAAGAATTATTAAATTATTTTAATAACAGAGAAAACGTAGAAAAAATTGTAAAAATATTAGCGCCATCCACCTTTCCCTCCTTTGTGAAATTTGATATTAATATCGCAAAAGATAAACTTACAAAAATTAAAGTTGATTTAGAAAAAAACCCAAATTATGAAAATTGCAAAGATCTAAAGTTTAAAAAAACATTGCAAGACCTAATAAGAGATATTGGTATATTATTATCAAAAAACCCAAATTATGACAATTATGTAGATAAAGAAGTAAAGGATATAATGAATACTTTTAATGGTTCATTACGTAAGAAATTAATTACACTATATTTTCCTTTAGTCCCAACTGAGAACACAAAAGATGTTAATCAAGTAGTCGCGAACGAATTTTCAGATTTTTACGAAACTACATTTATAAAACGTTATTTTCAAGATTATAAACAAGAACAAGTATTTGAATTACTTCAATTTAAAAGTATAAACAAGAGATTTGATGAGTTAACCAAGAAATATCGCGAATGTATTGAGAATCAGAAGAAGGCGAACGCGGCGAAAGAAGCGGCGAAAAAAGCAGCCGACTTCGCTTCTGCAGTCACCGCATTGTTACAGTTTTTCGAGCAGCAAGCAGCAGCCGCCGCAAGCAGAGCTGCGGAGGCAGCCCCGCCGCCGCAAGCAGCAATCCTCAGCCGCAGCAGCAGCAATCACTGTGCCACCCATCACCACCACCAGCTGCCGCTGCTGCGAAGGCGGGGCTTGACACACATGCAGCCCTCAGGCAACGTCTGACACCCCCCAA
>Ga0114974_10004769_pt1 | contig 10128 bp, 10 predicted proteins | sample S_130206_EF_Meta_FD_87318 | JGI IMG/M metagenome (GOLD analysis project Ga0114974, IMG submission 87318) | Freshwater microbial communities from Lake Simoncouche, Canada to study carbon cycling - S_130206_EF_MetaG | ecosystem: Environmental > Aquatic > Freshwater > Lake | place: Lake...
ACCCGCAATGAACCCGTTGTCAATCTTGACGCGCTCACCTACGCCGGCAATCCAAATAATCTCTGCACACTTCCCACCGACGCCTCACACACCTTTGTGAAGGGCGATATCGGAGACCGAGATTTGGTCGCCGCGCTGCTAACGAACCACAACGTTCGTGCGGTCGTTCACTTTGCGGCGGAGTCACACGTGGACCGATCGATTCACGGCCCTGAGGAATTCATTCAAACCAACATTGTCGGTACATTTCGCTTGCTAGAAGCTGTGCGTGCCCACTGGAACGCGCTAGAACCAGCTGCCAAAGCCGCATTCCGATTTCTGCATGTTTCTACCGACGAGGTCTACGGCTCACTTGCGCCAAACGATCCCGCCTTCAGCGAAACCAATCGCTACGAGCCCAACAGTCCATATTCCGCAAGCAAAGCCGCGTCGGATCATTTGGTGCGCGCCTATCACCACACTTACGGGATGCCGGTACTGACCACTAATTGCTCCAACAATTACGGCCCCTACCACTTTCCTGAGAAACTGATTCCACTAGTCATTCACAACGCGCTTGCAGGCAAGCCGTTACCTATTTATGGCGACGGCCAGCAGATCCGCGATTGGCTCTATGTGGGCGACCACTGCAGCGCCATTCGCCGCGTCCTTGAAGACGGCCAGCTTGGGCAGGTCTACAACATCGGTGGCTGGAACGAAATGGCCAACATTGATGTGGTGAAGATCTTGTGCGCCGCGCTTGACAAAGAAAGACCTCGTACGGACGGCAATTCATACGCAACGCAAATTACATTCGTAAAGGATCGAGCTGGCCATGACCGACGCTACGCCATGGACGCCCGTAAAATCGAGCGTGAATTAGGTTGGAAACCCGCAGAAACGTTCACCTCTGGAATTGCCAAGACCGTGCGTTGGTACTTGGACAACGCAGCGTGGGTGCAGCAAGTCACCAGCGGCGACTATCGCAAGTGGATCGCCACCAACTACGCGTAATGTTCCACTATGAATATTCTGCTGCTAGGAAACAATGGACAAGTGGGATTTGAACTCCAGCGCGCACTTGCGCCTCTGGGCACGGTGACCTCACTTGATTTTCCTGAAGTTGACTTTCTAAACCTTGATCAACTGGCAGCACTGGTACGCAAGCACAACCCCGAAGTCATTGTAAATGCGGCTGCATATACCGCCGTCGATAAAGCTGAGTCAGATTCCGCCACGGCGCACGTAATCAACGGTGCCGCGGTTGGGGTATTAGCTGCGCAAGCCAAGCAACTAAACGCACTGCTTGTGCATTATTCAACCGACTATGTGTTTAATGGCAGCGGCACGCGCCCTTGGGTTGAGACTGACACGCCGCAACCGCTCAGTGTGTATGGCCACAGCAAGCTAGCTGGCGAAACCGCCATCAGAAATTCTGGGTGCAACCATTTCATACTGCGAACAAGTTGGGTCTACGCCGCGCGCGGGCAAAACTTTGTGCGCACCATCTTGCGCCTGGCCGGGGAGCGCGATTCACTTAGTGTTATCAATGATCAAATTGGCGCGCCGACCTATGCGGGCTTTTTAGCAGACTCCACTGCAAGGATAATCAGATTCGACACGGGAAACCCCGCCACGCGCGCCACGCATTTGGGCACATATCACATCACCTCGCGTGGTGAAGCAACCTGGCACACCTTGGCGAGTTACGCAGTACAGAGCGCCCTTGATTACGGAGCCACGCTTAAGGTTACGCCCGCGCGCATTACCGCTATTACAACAAGTCAGTATCCGCTGCCCGCACCGCGACCGAGCAATTCAAGAATGTGCGTCGACAAACTCGAAGGTACCTTTGGTATTACGTGCCCAGAGTGGCGCACGGATTGTCGCAGTGTTGTTAAAGAACTTACTCGCGGAGCAACTACATGAGTGGTCATATGGATCGCGGGACACATCCCAGCACAACTCGCAAGGGAATAATTCTCGCTGGCGGAACTGGCTCGCGATTGCATCCAGCAACGCTTGCCATGTCCAAACAGCTGTTGCCCGTATTTGATAAGCCCATGATTTATTATCCACTCAGCACGCTCATGCTGGCTGGTATTCGCGAGATACTCATTATTTCAACGCCACAAGACACTCCGCGTTTCGAACAACTGCTTGGAAATGGCTCCCAATGGGGATTGAACATTTCATATGCCGTGCAGCCATCGCCCGATGGCCTTGCTCAGGCTTTCATTATCGGGGAGCAGTTCATTAATGGCTGTCCGTCTGCACTCGTGCTCGGAGACAACATCTTTTACGGGCACGACTTTCCAAAGCTTCTAGAGAATGCCGTAACGCGCACCACCGGCGCGACTGTGTTCGCCTACCACGTGCGAGACCCCGAAAGTTTCGGCGTGGTGGAATTCAATGCCGCTGGCAAAGCCATAAGCCTAGAAGAAAAACCAGCACACCCAAAGTCAAATTACGCCGTCACGGGCCTGTATTTCTACGACGAGCATGTTGTCAGTTTGGCAAAGTCACTTAAGCCGTCGAAGCGCGGCGAATTAGAAATTACCGATCTGAACCGCTTGTATCTCGAACGTAACGCGCTTGGCGTGGAAATCATGGGCCGCGGCTTTGCGTGGCTTGATACAGGCACGCACGAATCACTGCTTGAGGCCAGCCACTTTATTGCCACACTCGAGCACCGACAAGGTTTAAAAATTGCTTGCCCCGAAGAAATTGCATTTACAAAGAATTGGATTGATCGAGCGCAATTGGAAAAACTTGCCACACCCATGCTGAAGAACGATTACGGCCGTTACTTGTTGCAGCTGTTGAAGGAATCAGCACACTAATGCTTGCCGAGCGGCTAGCTATTCCAGACGTGATTTGCTTCACGCCCAAAGTATTTGGCGATGATCGCGGCTTCTTTTACGAAAGTTTCAACCAGCGCGCGTTTGAGAAAGCGCTTGGTCAACCCGCACCTCACTTCGTACAAGACAATCACTCACGATCTGCCAAAGGCGTACTGCGCGGGCTGCACTATCAAATTCAGCAACCTCAAGGCAAGTTGGTGCGCGTAACGCAAGGCGAAGTTTTTGACGTTGTGGTTGACATCCGCAAGTCATCCCCCACATTCGGTAAATGGGTGGGCGAAACTCTTTCCGCGCAAAACAATAAACAAATCTGGGTGCCACCAGGCTTCGCTCACGGCTTCTTAGTTCTAAGCGAAACAGCGGAATTTCTGTACAAAACCACAGATTTCTGGGCTCCGCAGTTCGAGCGCTGCATTGCCTGGAACGACCCTGCCATTGGCATCAAGTGGCCGATGCACGGCATCATGCCCACACTGTCCGACAAAGACGCGCAAGGCAAATCGCTGGCGCAGGCGGACTAGCGCGTTTCTAGTCCTGACTCAGCAATAGTTGACAGGAGACCTCGATCAGCTTTAGTGCGACTGCGCTTTCTGCCGAATCGTCTGCGTTGACATTTGTAGACCAGCTTATGAAAAACAGCGCTACCACCCGGCATCTCACCGTACCGGGAGCACGCAACCGGCCGCCAACTTATTTACACCCAACACAGTATCAACGCAACCAAGCCACAAAAAATCCCAACCTGGCGAGTAAACGCCGCACGGTCAAAGACACTACCACAAGGCTAAACCGCAACCACACTCCAAGAGTAACCAGCCACATCAACACACCCGGGTACTGGTAGCGAAAGAACTTGCGGTAAAACCGCACCATGCCCTTGTGTTTGTGCCACTCGACAAACAGACGTCGCGATTCGCTACATGCACCCAGCGTATGACTAATGCGCGCATCGGGCACAAAAAGAATCTTCCAGTCCTTCTGCCGAAACCGCATGCACCAGTCCAGATCTTCGCAATGTAGAAAATAGCGCTCGTCCCAAAGGCCAACATCTGTCATGGCCTCGCGCTTGACCAACATGCACGCGCCGGAAATGGCCTCGACCTCTATCGGTCCAGCAGGCAAAGGCTGCTTGTGCAAATAAAAATCATAAAATAACTTAGGCCAGCGATCGGCAAAGCGATACAAATGAAAGGACCGCACCAAAGAACGCCAGGGCGTGGGCACCGCCCGCCGACCACCACCCTGCTCGGTTCCATCCTCGTTCACCAGCATACCACCCACCATGCCCACGCGGTCGCCAGACTGCAAGCCAGACAATAACGTCGCCACCACACCGGACTGAAAAAAACAATCGGGATTCAGAAAAAACAAAAACGGCGCGGACGAAGCCTGTATCCCGATATTGCATGCCGCTGAAAACCCTACATTGCCGGAATTGCGAATTATGCGAATTTGCGGTGATTCGGGAAGGTGATTCAGGCTCCCATCGCTCGACGCGTTATCCACCACGATTATTTCGACAGCCAGCGAGCAGGCAAGTAAGGAATCCACACAACCGCGCAACAGCGTACCTGCGTTGTAATTAACAATGATGGCGGAAACGGTATCGCTCATATTTCTCTTCTTGTCGGGAGAAAGCGTTTATCTAGTACCCGCCAGATATCCCTGATTGATGCAACCCGCGTTTTTTGAAGCTGCTGCCGTTTGCGCCACATCGTTGGCAAGCCCAACACAGCATCGCGTTTAGCGCGCAAAATTACAGCACCCTTTCCGCGCACAGCAAACCAGAAAATGCTCACCACATTCAACGCCATATGCAGTGGCAGCAGCAGCCAAAACAACACGCCGGGCATATTTTTCACAAAGGTCCAGACCAGATTGCGATGCCCATGATAGACAGAAAAATCGCTGTGTTTGCCGCCAGTGGTGCCGGATCCAACATGACGCGCCACCGACTGGGGTACATACAGACAACAATAACCGACGAGCCGCATACGAAATCCGAGATCGACGTCTTCTACGTAGCAGAAGAAATCCTCGTCAAAGCCACCAACTTTCTCAAATGCATTGCGCCTATAGAGTGCCGCCGCCGCGCAAGGGGAAAATATCTCGCACTCATTTTCATCTTGTGCCGACACAGGAATTCCGTGCGCCTTACGCCACGGTAACCCGCTCATGTGATATGCATCGCCCGTACCGTCCAACACAGTTGGATCGGATGCGCTCACCAACTTACTGCCGAACACATCAAACTCGGGCCGCGATTGGACCGCCGCTAGCAGCATTTCAAGCCATTGTGGCTCGGGAAAAGCATCTGGGTTGAGCAGTGCAATCCACTGCGACTCGTTAGAAATTGCCGCAATCGCCAGATTGTTGCCGCGCGCGAATCCGGTATTACTGTCTAGCGCCAACAGCTGAACTGAAGGAATTCGTCGCACAATTTCGACCGATCCATCCGAACTCGCGTTGTCGAGTAAGAGAATTTGATGCGGCTTCACCGTCTGCCCCATCAACGCAGATAGGCATCGTTCAAGAAAATCACCGCCATTCCAGTTTACGATGATGACCGAAACCTTCGGCCATGCCTGTTGCCGTGAAGTGATCAAACGTCCCCCTGAATGCTCTTAAAACTATTAAGCAAGGGAATACCTTCGGACAGCGTATGAATCGCGTTCGTCGCGGCGGCGGAGGGCGCCGCATCACTAATGCCCGCCAAGTAGTGACACCGTAAGCCAACACCTGCGCTGCGGGCAGCCTGCATATCCGAATCTTTGTCGCCAATCATGATCGAATACTTCAAGTCTAAGTCATGCTTTTCTGAAGCCCGTAACAGCATTCCTGGGTTCGGTTTTCGATCAAACGATTGTTTCTTGTAGTCGCCCACACCATGCTCTGGATGAAATGGGCAATAAAAGACATCGGTAATCGGTGCGTGTTCAGCTTTAAATCGTTCGCGCATCCATTCCGTCAGTGCCCAAAAATCTTTTTTTGAATAGTAGCCGCGACCAATTCCGGCCTGATTGGTAACCACAATCAGTAAATACCGCGACTGCGTCGCTGACCGGCAAAGATCAAAGATGCCATCGATAAATCGAAAGTCCTCAACTCTAGACGTGTAGCCCAGGTCCTGGTTAATGACCCCGTCCCGGTCGAGAAACAGAGCACGTTTGGCAATCACGCTGACAAGCCTGCCAGCTCTATCTGGGCGCGTGCGTAGTCTTCCGGCACGCCAATGTCGATGAACCGACCATGCGTGACGAAACCTTCGAAACGTATGCGTTGTAAATTCTCAGCGAAAAAGTCGGTTTCCAGCGAAAAGGGCTTCCCCAACGGAAAATCATTCAACATGTCTCTAGACATCACATAACAACCTGCGTTGATCAGCCCCGGGCCAGTATTTCCCTTTTCCAAAAACCGCTGTACCCGTCCTTCCCGCATTTCCACGCTGCCAAATCGCTCAACATCAGGAACCTCACGCACCACGATCACCGGATGTTGGCTTGTCTGCCATAAACGCTCGATCTCGTCTGCTTCGACATCCAGATAGGTGTCACCATTGAAGATGAAGGCATGATCTTTCGTGCAGCGAGTCAAGGCCGCACGAATCGCTCCTCCTGTGCCCAAAGGCTGTGACTCCACCTCATACTTCAAGTCAATACCCGCGTAACCATCGCCAAAATGCGAGATGATCTTTTCGGACATGAAACCCAGCGACAGCACCGCGCGAGTAAAACCTTTACGGGCAAGTGAGCACAGCAGTATCTCTAAAAACGGCTTTCCTGCCACTGGAGCCATGGGCTTTGGCAAATCTGGCACCACCTCACGCAAGCGCGTGCCAAACCCGCCAGCAAGAACAATCGCCTCCATCAAGCAGGCGCCTTGAATAATGCGCTTTCCACCAAGCCGCACAGAATATGACCCAGCACCAAATGCCCTTCCTGAATCTTGGGCGTGTCCGCGCTGGGCACTTCTAGCAAGTGGTCGCAAAGCGCAAGCATGGAGCCACCGCGGTTACCAGTCAGGCCAATACAAACCAATCCCCGTGCCTTTGCTTCCTCAAATGCAAGTAACATATTGGGCGACTTGCCCGAGGTTGAATAGCCAATAAATACATCGCCCTTTTGCCCGTGCGCCTGTACTTGGCGGGCAAACAGCTTTTCATAGCCGTAGTCGTTGCCAATGGACGTCAGAATGGATGTATCTGTCGTCAAAGCAATCGCTGGTAACCCAGGGCGATCAAAGGCAAAGCGGCTGACAAATTCCCCAGCAATATGCTGGGCATCAGCAGCACTGCCGCCATTTCCGGCCAACAAAATCTTACCGCCACCGCGCAAACACTCTATGCACGACGCGGCCGCTTGCGCCAACTTCGCTTGCAATGGCGCATCTGTCAGCATTGCCAGCATGATCTGCTGCGCTTTGAAAATGTTTTCGTAAATATAACTCTGCATCTTCATACCTTATCAAAACGCCTTGCCACCAACGCCGACTTTCTAAACCTGCCATGCTTGTGTGCCATACTTGGTAAAGTGGCAGTTACTTACCTGCCCTTCAAACTTACTTAACGCCCGAATCACATCCATGCGCTTTTCTGTAGGTACGAAAAACAGCATGAACCCGCCGCCACCCGCACCAGAAACCTTTCCAGCCAATGCGCCAGCCGCTATGGCAACATCGTAAATTGTATCGATGTGTGGGTTCGAAACCGTTTTAGCCGACCGCTTCTTGTTTTCCCAACCTAAGAGCATGGATTCTACCAAACCAGTAAAGTCGCCCCGTAACAAGCACTCTTTCATCACCAAAGCCTCGTGCTTTATTCCGTGCATGGCTTCCAGGGCATCCAATGAGCCCGATTTCACATTGTTGCTCTGGTCGGCAATAATCTTGGCTGACTCCCGAGAAACCCCAGTAAAGAACAGCACAAGCGACGCCTCCAATTCACAGATTACCCAATTTTTGATGCGCAGCGGATTGATCACCGCGCGCTCATCGGCATAGAACTCCATAAAATTAAAGCCGCCAAAAGTGGCCGAATACTGGTCTTGCCGCCCTCCTTGCAAACCACAATCAATTCGCTCGATCTTGTAAGCCAAATGGGCAATGGTGTAATCGTCCAGCGGCAGATTAAGCAACTCGGCAAAAGCCCGGATCATCACCACCACCAAAGTGGAAGATGAACCCAAGCCAGAACCTGCAGGCGCATCACAGAAGGTGCTCAGCTCCATCGGAATCGGCTTACCGTTATTGAAGTGCTGCACCATATGGTTGTAGACCGCCTTGTGCAGATCGAACTTGCCATTTAGTACTAGTGGCTCCGTAACGGATTTAACCTTAAAGGTCTGCTGATCGGTCGCCAAAAGCCGAACAACTGGCTCATCCAAGGTCTTAATCACCGCATAGGCATAGCGGTCGATGGTGGCGTTGAGAACGTAGCCCCCATGGATATCGCAATACGGGGAAACATCGGTACCGCCTCCTGCCAATCCAAGACGAAGGGGAGCGCGAGCACGAAAAGTTGGCATCAGTTAGTCCCTCTCTTTAAAAGATTCAGACAGCATTGCCTATCACCGATTCAAAGGAATTCGGCCCTTTGCAATCTCACTACGCCAGTGCTCAAGCAAATCGGCGAACATCTGTTTAGCTGGGATTTCTGGCTTCCAATCAATCGCTGCACGAATCTTAGTGTTGTCGAACATTTGATAGTCCGCGTCGATTGGCCGCATACGTTCTTGGTCGGTCACGACCTTGATGTCTGTTCGCGTGCTAAATCCGAGCAGGATCTCAATCACCTGTGGTAACTGGTAAGCCTCTTCACCAGCGATATTAAAATACTCACCACAGGGGATTTTTCCTAGAGCACTAGCTTCGAGTAAAAGGAAGTACGCCCTCACCGCGTCCCGTGCATCCTGGAAGGTTCTGGTACTGGACAAGTTTCCGACGCGAATAAATGGCTCTTGATGCCCCGCTTCGATCAACGCAATTTGCTTCGCCACGGTGCTCTCAAAGAACACATCACTGCGCCGTGGACCAGAATGCGTGCCCATGCGCGTGATGAAGGTGCGCAAGCCATAAGCCTCGCCGTAAAATCGCCCCAAGTAATCGGTACCGATCTTGCTGATGCTGTAAGGGCTTGCACCGTGAAAGGGCGACTCTTCAGCAAGCGGAAACCCTGGCTTTGCTTTGCCATAGACCTCGCTAGATGAGCAGATATGTACCACCGGTTCATAGCCATCGGTTTCCTTCTGCTGGCGAATGCACTCCAACAGATTAGCCGTACCGATGATGTTGGTTTGCAGCGTCTCGATCGGGATGTCAAACGAAGTCTTTGGGTACGACTGCGCAGCCAAATGTGAAATAAATTCGGGCTTTACAGCCTTGATGATCCGCGCAAGAGCCGAATAATCGTTGAGATCCGCGTAATACAAGCTGATCCGATCTTTGCGATTAATCCGGGCGGTCAGATGGTAAAGATTATCCATCGGCTCCTGCCAGCGCATCATTCCAATCACCTCGTAAGACGTGTTCTCGAGAACATAGTCGGCAAGTTGCGAACCAACCTGCCCAGTAATTCCGGTGATCAATATTTTGTTGTTCATATAACTTTTTCAGAATTAGAAAACGATGTGAACTCCATACGGACCGCATCATATAACCTACGTGGTGCCCGACCAAGCAGCCGGGCAATAACCGACGATGTCATCGCAATGACGCGCGGCCTGTTCTTAAAGAAGTCTGCGTCAGGCTCGGTCACCTTGAACCGCAACTCATGGAAATAAATCTCTCGAAGGCATTCCGCGAACTCCACTCGAGAAAGAACTTGCGGTCCGCAGAAGTTAATAACTTGCTCTGGAATCTCATGCCAACGTTCGGCCAGCGCTAAAGCGCCTTCGACTACGTCATTGCGATGAATAATGGCCCGATAAAACGGATGAAAAAGATCTGCTTCCTCGTTTCGCTGAGCGCATCCAACAAGATAGCGGGTGAACTTGTCTTCACGCGAAAATACATAGGAAAGGCGGATCGACTTAAATGAAGAGTGTCCGGCAAAGCGCTGCTCGACCTCGCGCTTCATTACCGCGTATTCACCTGCCGGATTGCATACCGCGTTCTCGTTAAAATGGTCCTCGCGCTCACCATAGACAGTGTCACTTGAAAAGAAGATCACGCGGGCGCCACGATCAATTGCATTGGAGATAAAGGCCGATGTGCCAGTAACGTTCACTGCCCATGCTCGTTCATGCTCGCGAGCGCAAATATCCGGGGCTGAGATAGCGGCAGTTAGAAA